>VYLL01000080.1_pt1 | contig 37493 bp, 27 predicted proteins | sample 5114301 | NCBI WGS metagenome assembly VYLL01 (sample SAMN12291809, study PRJNA351875) | freshwater metagenome | isolation source: freshwater lake | place: USA: Michigan, MSU2 Lake | collected 2011-08-16 | reverse complement strand
CGTGCCGACGCCGGCCCCCGGCACCGTCGTGAACAACGGCGTGACCGAGGGTGACTACAACTACTTCTTCAGCGTCTTCTTCGACGGCTGCTCGCTCTAAGTCGAGCAAGGGCCAAGGGTTGAGGGCCGAGGGCCGAGTGGAAGAACATGTGTGGGGCAGGCGTCCCGCCTGCCCGCCGCAGACCCCCGGCTGACGGAAGACCTCGACTCGGAACTCAAGACTCTGAGACCTCGCGAAAACCCCAAGCCCCGGCTCACCTGAGCCGGGGCTTTTCAATTCCCGGCCGGATAGCGCGGGTTTTCGCCCGATCAATGGCCCGTCAAATTGCTGGCCGACGGGCGGCGGATGTTGTACGGTGTTCTTCTAGAAGACCTCGGGTATCGGGGCTCATGGTCGTGCAATGACTGGAACGCCGGGCGCGGTGTGCGTATCAGAATGTCGAGGAGCGTCATCGGAACACCGTCCGACGAACCGTATCGACCAAGCGATCGACAGCGCGAGGTTCGGTTGTCGTATCGCTTGAAGAAACCCGTTTGCAGGACAAAGGACTGAATGATGAAGCTGATCACCGCCGCGCTTTCGCTGACCGTGCTGTCTGGCTCGACCCTTGCGCAGCCGCTGCACACGGCGCTGTATTCGAACGAGGTGACGGCTCCGGCGACGAGCACGATGCCCGGCGGCGGCGTGTTCGAGAGCTTTCAGCGTCTCGCAGTGTCGCCCAACGGGCAACACAGCGTGATGATCGCGCGCCGGGTGAACGCGAGCTATCGCGACTACGCCGTGATCCGCGATCCGGCCGGGGCGTCGCAGTCGGTGATCATCCGCTCGGGCGATTTGCTGCCGGCGCCCTACGCGACGCTGCGAACGCTGAGGGGCACGTCGTCGGCGACTGAGGGCATCAAGCTCACCGAGCTGAGCATTAACGATTCAGGTGCGGCGGCGTTCCAGGTTCGTAGCGACGGCGCGGGCCCGCCCGCGGCCCCGCGCCACGTCCTGCTGCGTCACGCTCCTGTCGCGGGCTTTTCGGTCTTGAAGACCGGCGGCGAGGTGCTCGCTGGCCTGTTCAACGGCCCACAGCCCGGCGCATCGCCCGCGGTGGGCTTCGTGAATGATTCCAACTTCGCCGCGTCTTTCTCAGGCGTGAACATGCTGGCCGACGGCACCGCGGCGTTCCAGGCGAATGACATCGTTGACGACGGCACCGGCGGCATCACTGCGACCGGTGTGTCAAACCACTTCGGCGCGTTCACCTCGAACGCCGATGCACCGGAGGACGTGCTCAACCAGCAGGGCGTCACGCAGATCACCGGCAGCTTCGGCTATCTCTTCGGCCACACCGGCGGCACGCTGCGCGTCTCGCCCGACGGCGCCAACTGGATCATGCGCGGCAACCAGTTCTGGAACGTCGCGGGCAACACCGTGCTCATCCGCAACAACACGCTGCTTTTCCAGGTCGGTGACGAGATCCCCGGCTTGCCCGGCGAGTTCATCGCCAACACCTCGACCGCGATCGGGTCGACCATCGCACAAGACCCGCTGGGCAACTGGTACGCGCCGGTCGTGGGCACAAATCAGAGCCGCGTGCTGCTGCGCAACGGCGTCATCGTCGCCCAGAGCGGCGCGCCGATCACCCCCGGCAACACCACGACGTACATCACCAACAGCGGCGGCTTCCTGGCGGTCCCCTCGCCCGACGGGCAGTACTGCGTGATCGGCACGACGCTGGTCGAGCCGGAACGCACCACCCGCGTGCTCGTGCTCAACGGGCAGCAGGTGATCGCCACGGTCGGCGACAAGGTGGACGTCAACCGCGACGGCCTGGATAACGACGATCGCGTCATCCGCGCATTCAGCTTTGACACCACGGCCTTCGTCGGCACCAGCAAGTTGCTGGTCGGCGTGACGCTTGGGACCGCGGCCAATGACTCGGTCGTTGGTGATGCGATCCTCGAGATCAATCTCACGCCGGTTGCGCCGGTGGCGCGTTGCAACGGTGCCGACATCGCGTATGACAACGGTGACTTCCTGCCGCGTGCGGAGATCGTTGACGGCACGAACGGCACCCCGGCGATCCCCGGCCCCGCAACGGGCACGAATAACGGTGTGACCGAGGCGGACTACAACGTCTTCTTCGCCAACTTCTTCGACGCCAACAGTGTCGCCGATATCGCCAATGACGACGGCACCACCCGCGTTCCCACGCCGGCCCCGGGCACGATCGTCAATAACGGCGTGACCGAGGGCGATTACAACTACTTCTTCAGCGTGTTCTTTGATGGCTGTTCACTGTGAGGGTTGAGTGCTGAGCGCGATCAGTGCTGAATTAGTGCGAGGTTGTTGCGGGTGGCGCAGGGACTTTGCCGCCTATGGCCGCGATGCGCGCACTCACTCCTAGGAACCGGGTGAGGGCAGTTCGCACGCCGCGCGGTGACCGCTTGCTGCTTTGCTGCTCCGTGTTTCCTGACCTTCTCGCTTACTGAAGGCTGACGGCTCACACCTTGCCAACGATCGCGGCATGACCATGCCCGTTGATCCGTCGTCCGTGAACAAGCCCCCGTCAGCGCCAGCGGTGAATCCGCCTTGGGGCAAGGCTTCGACTTCGCCTTCGGAGCCGCTGATGCTCTCGGGCCCGCGCTCGCGGCTGGAGGAGCTGCTGCGTGTGTTCCGCATCGCGGCGGAGTTCGTGCGGGGCTTTCGAGCGTTGCACTTTGTGGGGCCGTGCGTAACGGTGTTCGGCTCGGCGCGATTTGATGAGAAACACCCGTACTACGCGCTGGGTCGTGAGATGGGCTCGCGTCTGGCGTGGGAGGGGTTCACGGTGATGACCGGCGGCGGACCGGGCATCATGGAGGCGGCCAACCGCGGGGCGATGGATGCGCGAGCCGCGGGCGCTCGGGCGCTGTCGATCGGCTGCAACATCGAACTGCCACATGAGCAGAAGCCGAACCCATACTTGGACCGCTTCGTGGACTTCCGGTACTTCTTCATCCGCAAGGTGATGTTGATTAAGTACTCTTACGCATTTGTGATCCTGCCGGGGGGCTTCGGAACATTGGATGAAATGTTTGAAGCGCTGACGCTGATCCAGACGGGCAAGATCAAGAACTTCCCCGTCGTGGTGATGGGAACCCCGTACTGGCAGGAGATGTTCCGGTTCGTCGCTGAGAAGATGGTTTCGGCGGGCACCATCAGCCCTGAGGATCTGCGGCTTTTCTACATCACCGACTCGCCGGATGCCGCGATCGAGCACATCCGCAAGCACGCGATTGACGGCTTCAAGCTGCGGGCGTCGCCGCAAGCGCCGAAGCGTTCGTGGCTGTTTGGCGAGCGGCGTGTCTGAAACGGGCCCGAGCGTTTTGGAAACTTTGTTTGCATGAACTCAGGATGAAAAAACTTTCCTAAAGCAAATAACAAGCCGTATTGCGAGCAGTCGCACCGTATCTGGTCGACGTATCGCAGATTGCTTAGTACCATGCTTTATGCCAGGTGTGAAGCTTCATGAGTCCCTTGCCACTGAGTTCCATGTCGCCGTTGAGCAGGTGCTGACCGCGGTCCAGTTGAGCATCAGTGCTTTGGTCAGCGCGCTGCCGGGACCGATCTCCCGAGCCGTCGAGCTCGAGCGCGTGCTCGACCTAGACAAGAAGCTCGCGTGGCAGATCTTCAAGCTCTCGACCGCGGGGGGACTGGATCGTGTAAGTCACGTTCCGGCGCGGGCGTCGATGAAGCGGCTCATCGCCGCCAGCGAGCGCGTGGGCGTGGAGCGTCCGGTGCTGGACGCGGTGTGGGCCGCGTTCGAGCGGCTGGAGAGCTTCGCGGAGGTGCAGGCCGGCGGACGTGCGGGCCTCATGTCGATGGTCAGCGGCTTCTCCGGCGAGAGCAGCGAGCAGTACGAGCTGAGCGTGCGCAAGTCCCTCTACGAGGCCAACGCGCACATCTGGGGGCTGAGGGCTCAGCTCAAGACCCGCACCGTGATCTGCTGCCCGCGCTCGGGGAATGAGAGCACGCGGCGCGAGGTGCTCGTCGGCGGAAATCTTGGCATGCACGGCATCCGCCGCGGCGAGCCGCTGGTCGTCTCCTCCTGGGTGAAGTCTTTTGACGACATCTCACGAACGCCGAGTTCTCCTCGCGCGGCTGAGGGCGTTGTGATCTCTGGCGAGAATGGTTCGTTCCGGCTGATCGAGGAGTACTGCACGCAGCCACTGCCGGAGATGATCGAGCGGCGCGGACCCTCGGGCGCGCCCGAGACGGAAATTCTGATCCCGCCCACAGGCCGCCCCGGTGCGCTCAGCATGCACTTCCGCCAGGAGCTGCAGTCAGACGCATTATTGAAGTCCACGCGATCCAATGTCGCCGGAATGTTCATCAGCGTCCCCGCGGCGGAAGTCATTGTCGAGATGCTCATCCCCACCGGCGAGTGCGATCCGTCGTCGGCCCGCGTGACGATCTTCGGGCGGCGGCATCATCCGGAGCTCGCGTTCGAAGAACGGCGCGTGGACCTGCTGCCGCAGCATGAGGCGGTGTCATACGTTGGGCCGGCGTCGGAAGTGATGCCGATGACGGGCTCGGCGCACCATCATCTGGCGGTGGGCAAGACGCTGGAGGAGCTTGGGCTGAGCGATGTGAAGTGGGACCAGTTCCGCTGCCGCGTGCGCTTCCCGGTGTTGCACACGGTCATCGTGATGCGGGTTGATGGGGAGTGAGGGAGCGGTCAGCCGTCAGGGGTCAGCATTCAGCCAGAAGGAGCGGAGTGCGGGAACATGTGTGCGAGTGGGTCACGCATTGCTCGGCACTCATCGCTCAGCACTCCCTTGGCCCTCACACCTCGGCCCTTCCTACTGAGCGCAGCCGTCGAAGAAGAGGCTGAAGAAGAGGTTGTAATCGCCTTCGGTGACGCCGTTGTTGGATTGCTGCGTACCGAACGGGGGCCGGGGTGAGCCTTCGTCATTGGCGATGTCACAGTAGAGCAGCGCGTCAAAGAAACCCGCGAAGAACGCGTTGTAGTCACCCTCGGTGACACCGTTGTTGGAGCTTTGCGCCGTCGCGGAGATGAGGGGGATGCCGTCGTCGGTGGCGATGTCCGCGGGGGAGCAGGGCGCGGGCAGAACGCTGCCGCGAAGGATGAAGGGGAGATCTTGTGCGACGTTGGTGGCGGTCCAGGGCTTGCCGTTGTCGATGAGCGGGATCCAGGCATCGGCGAGGACGGGTGCGCCAGAGAGACGGAGTTGCCGCGCGTTGGATGATGGGGTGCCGACGCGCGTACGACGGCCGGGCACGGTGATCGAGGGCGCAAACGCCGCGAGTTGTGGTGAGGACATCATGATCTGCCAGTCGAGCCAGAGGGTTTCGGCACGTGCGGTCAGCGGCGGATCAATCGCGACGCGGAGCTCCCAAATAGCGCGCTCGGTCGTGGGCAGCGGCGGCAGTGGTGCGTCGGTGATCACCTGCGTTGAGAAGATGCGCAGCAAGTTCGTGCGCGTCGCGCTGATCATGCGGTTGTTGGTAACATCGCCGAAGCGCAGCGTGCTGCCGGGCAGTTCGGGCTCGCCGCTCCAGATGCGCAGGTTGACGCCGGCGAACGGGTTCGCGCTCGCGGCATCAGACGCGTACGCATAGAACACAACTTCATCGATCGCCCACACGTCGCTGACGATGACGTCGTCGGCGAAGCGATACCCGCCGAGCGAATCGTGCCCGGCGAAACCTGCGACGGCGTTGGCCGACGCGGTGGAAACCGCCTGCAGCTCGCTCCACACCTTGCCGATTGGTGCGGGCAGGCCGCTCGCGGTGAGAAGCCCGGTGGCGAGCCCGGGATCAGAGTGATTCGCGAGGCGTGCGTTGCTGTAGAGGTCCGCGCTCAGCGCGGGCCCAGCGGCGAGGCCGGCGATGGCCATCGCGCTGAGTAGCGGCGTCGATACGCGTTGGCGAGCTTGAGCTTCGATCATGCGGATCTCCGACATGCAGGGGCAGGCGATGCGTACACACGAGGTGTTACGGCGGTCAATCACTGGCAGATGTTCAAGAAGCTGGGCGAGAACTGCGGGAAGATGGCGTTGAGGTTCGCGCCGTTACCCAGGCGTTTGGAGACGATCTCTGCGAGCACGTGGCGCAGGTCGGTCGTGACGGGCACGTCGGTGCCCTCGGGCGGAAGGTCGGAAGTGAGTCCCGGCCAAGTGGTCAGGAGCCTCCCGCCTTGAACGCTGGAGCCCAGGACCATGGCGACATTGCCGTAGCCGTGGTCGGTGCCGACGGTGCCGTTCTCGCCAACGCGACGCCCGAACTCCGAGAGGACGACAACGGTGACGCGTTTGGCGCGGGTCGCGATCACGTCTTGGAAGAAGGCGTTGAGCGACTGGGCGAGGTTGGTCATGCCGGTGACGAGGCTGCCGGTGAACGCGCCGGCGGTGGGATTAAACGTGAAGGCGGAGACGTGCGTGTCCCAGCCGCCGACATCGATCGCGACCGCCTCGACGAACTGGTTGACCGTGGCGTCGTCATTCGCCTGCAGGAGGGCCGCGGTGGAGCGCAGGGCATACCCGAGCGAGCTTGACGGATAGACCGCGCCGCCCGCGGGCTGGTAGCCGTTTGACGCAATGCGGTTGAGGCGGCTGACGGTGTTGAGGGTGTTGTACGCCGTGGTGCTGAGGGGTTCGGGCGAGCCGGCGTACATGGAGCCAAGGATGCCGAGGCGCGCGTCGCTGCTTCCGCTGGTGCCGGTGAGGCCGTAGCCGGTCGGCAGCAGCTCGGTGATCGGGGCCATGTTGAGCAGGCCGGGGGCCGGGCCAGGGTTGTTCTGGAAGTTTGAGATCGCCAGCGCCAGCGGCGAGCCGGCGAGAATGCGCTGCAATCCGTCGGACACGCCGATGGCGCGGAGTGCCGAAGCCGCGTTCACCGGCGGCGATGACGCGAGATGCCGTCCCAGCCAGCCGGTGAAGAGCTGCGGGCTGCTGGGCTGGCCGTTCTCCAGCCAGCGCTGGGCCTCAAAGTGCGACTTGTTGGTGTCCGAGAGGCCCGCGGCGTGCATGAGTAGCAGCTTGCCCGCCTGATACGCCGGGAGCAGCGCGCTCATCGCCGGGTGCAGGCCAAAGTCAAAGGTGCGGCTGCCGCCGGTAACGCGGGCGTTGGCCAGAGCGATGGCGCGCTGGCCGATCGGCTTTGTGGTGTCGTCGGGCGCGTAGACGCGGAGGTTGGGGCGGGCCTGCGATGAGGTGTAGACGGGGTCGTTGAAGGGCACGCAGACGGAGAGGCCGTCGATGCCGCCACGAAGATTGATGGCGATGATGACATCGCGTCCGTCGGTGGGCGGCGAGCCGGCATATGCGACGCGCGGCATCCACGCCGGGAGCGAGCCGACGATCGCGGCCCCCGCGACGCCGGCGCCGGCCGCCTGCAGAAAGCCGCGCCGAGAGAGCCGGTCATATTCGTCGCAGCAGAGTCGGGTCGGTGTGTCAGACAATGCGGTGCCTCCGATTTGAACGAGCAAGACGACCGGGTTGCGTCGTCAGTACCACTGGTTTGACGGGGAACACAGGGCAAGGCTGAGCGCGTCGCGGCGTTGAGTTTCGGTATAGAGCGGACCGAGCGTGGCCAGGATCTTCGTGCGGTCCGATGAACTCAGCGCGCCGCCGAAAAGCAGATGATCAATTCGTTGAACGACTTCGTCAGGGGTCTCCGCACCGGCGAACGCGAGGACGTCGTTCACCGTGACGCCGGTATCACCCCCCGCGTCGCCGTTGTATTTGGTGATGAGCGACGAGAAGAAGCACCAACGCGGCAGAATCTGATTCCCCCAGTACGAAATCGACGTCGGATATCCGTCAGGTGCGGACCACGCAAATGGCGTGTGGCCGGCGCGCACGAACTGGTTGCGGAGCGTCGAGGCCGAGGTGACGGTGGTCGGCAGCGAGCGCAGCGCGCCGACGTAGGCGTGAAACGGGCGCTTGAACATCGGCGGCGCTGACGCGAGTACATCGGGCGAGAGGATCACGCGCAGCATCGCCTTGATGTCACCGATGCCCTGCGGGTTTGACGGGTTGAGATAGGTGTCGCGCACGACATTCACCACGCCCTGCGGCACGTTCTCACCCAGAAACCGCTCGCACAGCTTGCGACTGATGTGAGTCGCGGTGGCCGGGTGCGTCCCGAGCATGGCGAACAGGTCCAGTGCGTCTTGTCGGCCCGCGCTGCCCAAGCGACCGGCGGGGATCACGGCGTTGTTAAACAGCGGGCCGAGCGCTTTGGCACCGGTGTCGTGCGCACCGGCGATGACGGTGTTGAATGTGACGTCGTTGAGGATGACGCGGTTTTTGAAGCCGGTGCCGTTGAAGTAGTCCAAGCCGCGTAGGAGCGTGCCGGTGCCGCCTGGGGAAGTGTCGTTGTGACTGCCGGTGTATCGACCCCAGCCGGTAAGGCAGCGCGCGACGCTGATGATGGTGGCCTGCACGTCCGCCGCGGGGTAGGCGTAGAGCGCCTGCGAGCCGACGGTGTGCAGCTCGAGCATCTCGCGTGCGTAGTTCTCGTTGAGCTGGTCGTCGCTCGATGTGTCGTTGTTCAAGTAGGCGAGCATCGCCGCGGAGTGAGCCGCGGCGTTGAACAGTTGCGGGAAGCTGGTCAGCGCGTAGCGCCGGATGAGGCGATCGTGCAGAGTCTTGAGGTAGAAGGTTTCGCCGCTGAACAGATCGATGTGGAAGTGGTCGCTCCAGAACTCGACCATTTTCTCGTAAAGCTGGCGGCGCGAGTACGCGGCGCGGAGGATCGTGGAATCGATGAGCTCGTTCACGATGACGGAGTTGTTGGGGATGATCGCGGTGTCGTAGAGCTGATGGTCCGGGCATGTGAGCGAGGTGAACGTCGCGAGCTTGGTCTGAAGGGCCGCGTCCTCGGGAATGTTGGTGTGGTCGAGGTGATACTCGATGAAGCCGGCGTGGCCGAGCGTGCTGGCGAGCGTGCGGTCCGCGGGCGTGACGGAGTAGCACGTGCGCGAGATCAGGCGATGCACGAGCGAGGTCGGGTCAACGTCGGCGGCGACGTAGGGCAGAGGCGCAGCGCGCGCAGGTGAGGAAGCGGCGGCAGTCCCTGCCGCAGTGATGAGACCGGCAAGCGAGCGCAGAGCTCCGCGGCGTGAGACGCGTTTGTGGACATTCGTCTGGTCAAGATGGTCAGCGCGAGCGGCGCGCGGGTGAGCGGGTTGCTGGGCGTGGACGGGAACAACGGTGGGCACCTGCGCGTCTGTGGGCGCGCATTGAGCGTCGATCGGCGAAGTCATCGCCAACGTCCTTTCATTTTTTTGTTCGCGCAAACAAACCGACGTCTGTCTCGCCTGCGAGCAAAACGCGAAAATACGAATCACTCACGCAAGGCCGAACACGAACTCCAGTGTGGGCTCGGAGTCAAGATAGCGAATCGGGGCAGGATGGCAAACAAAAACGGGGGAGTTTTTCACTTGCGACTCACGCGAAACGGTGGTTCCGCGAGAAGTGCACGGTTTTTCAAGACTGAGGAATTCGCCTGCGTTGCGCCGCGAGCAGGCCCATGGATGTCAGGAGCGCGCCGCACATCGGCGTGGGGATGTACGTGATCACCAGTTGCGGGCGGAACGCGACGTTCTCCGCGAACTGCGTGTCAAATCGCTTGGCGGTCAGGCCGACGCCTTCTGTGCCCTGCACGAGCCAGCCGAAGTTCTGCGTCGGATTCGCGGCCCAGCGCACGACATCGAGCGTGAGTTCTTCTGAAGACCATTGGTAGAAGCCGACGCCGCCGACGGCGGTCGTCGCCAGCGCCGTCGCGTCAAAGTCTCCGCCGGGCGTGGCCCATGCGGGGCCGGACTGCGTCGACTCGTCAAAGAAGCGGTAAAGCCAAGTCGCGTCTCCCTGTGACGCTTGCGCGCCAGTGCCACCTTGGCCGGGAGGATTGCTTACGCCGCTGCCCCAGTCACTGTTCACGCGATGGAGCGAAACGGGCTCGATCCCGGCGACCGTGCGTGACATGTGCAGTTGCAGCGTGACGGAGGTGATGACCGCGCCGGTGGGCAGTGCGCTGGCGACGTCAAAGAAGAGCAGGCCGCGCCGCAGGGTCAGGCTCTGTGTCGCGCCCGCGAACAGCCAAGGCGACGCGCCGGAGCTGGTGAGCCCGACGGGATCCTCAAACAGCGTGTTGGAGCGCGTGGCGCCGAGGGTGACGGTCTGTGCCGAGGCGGTCGTCGTCGCCAGCGCGATGGCCAGACCGGCGACCACGACAGCAGACCGAGCGCGCAGGAGAGAGTGCGGAGTGCTCATGGCATGAGCGTACATACGCCGCGTGCTCGGGCAACGAAAACAGTGTGATCGGGCGTGGAAATCGGGAGTGTTCAGTGGTCAGTGGTCGGCAAACGGCAGACAGCCGCGTCTGCGCGCCGCGGCATCGGCTTGCTCGCTCGCCGTGCTCAGCACTCAGCACTCATCGCTCAGCACAAGGTTTCACGAGCAGCCATCGAAGAAAATGCTGAAGAACAGGTTGTAATCGCCTTCGGTGACGCCGTTGTTCACGCTGGGCGGCAGTGGGCCGGTGAAGGGCGGCAGCGGCGTGCCCTGATCGTCGGCGATGTCGCACCACGGCATGGCGTCAAAGAAGCCGCCGAAGAACGCGTTGTAGTCGCCTTCGGTGACGCCGTTGTTAGGGATCAATGGATTCGGCAACGTCACCGGGTTGTTGATCGGCTCGCTCGCGTCGTTGGCAATGTCCGCGGCGTTGCAAGGCGTCGGCAACGCGATGCCACGCAGCACGAACGCGATCTCCTGCGCGAGGTCCGGCGCCGGGGCAGGCTTGCCTGGGTCGTTGATCGGCAGCCACGCATCCGCGAGCACGGGCGGCGCCGCGAGGCGGAGTTGCAAGGCGTTGGAAGCGGGGCCGATCGCGCGAGCGCGCTGGCCAAACGGCGTGATCGCGGGCGCGAACGCCGCGACGCCCGGCGCGGTGATGGCCTGCCAGTCGATCCAGAACGTGCCGGTTCGCAGGTTCAACGCGGGCGACACGCTCAGGCGAAGTTCCCAGATCGTGCGATCCGACGTCGGCGCGAGCGGCGTGGTCGCGCCCGCGATCGTCGCGGTTGAGAACACGCGCAGCATGTCCGTCGGCGTCGCGCTGATCAGTCGGTTCGTCGTCTCGTCCCCGAATCGCACGGCGCTCGTCGGCGCGCCGGGCGTACCTGACCAAATCCGGATGTTCGCGCCCGTGAACGGGTTGCTCGCCCCCGCGCCCGTGACGAACGCGTAGACGACGAGCTCGTCAATCAACCACGGGCTGGTGACGGTGAAGTCGTCGGCGAGGCGGAAGCCGTGTTCGTCGTCGTGAACGGAGAAGCCGGAGATGGCGTTTGCGGTGTTTGAGAGTGCTTGCAACTCGCTCCAGCGTTTACCGGCCGGCGCATTGACGCCGCTGGCGGTGAGCGTGCCGGTGGCGAGGCCGGGGTCGGCGAGATCAGCGAGGCGCGCGTTGCTGAAGATCGCGCCGGACTGCGCGCTGGCACAGGTTGCGAGACTCAGGGCCGCGAGTGCTGCGATCGGCGCGCGGCTCAGGATGGCGGTGTGGATGCTCATGCGTGCTGCTCACGGATCGAGGGATCGAACGATCGACGGACGCGGTTACTGGCAGATGTTCAGGAAGCTCGGCGAGAAGTTCGGGAAGACCGACGCGAGATTCGCCTGGTTGTTCAGTCGCTTGGAGACGATCTCCGCGAGGATGTGGCGCAGGTCGGTGGTGACCTGCAGGTCTTGATTGGTCGCGGGCATGCCGCCCGGCAGCCCGGGCCATGTCGCCAGCACGCGCCCGCCGAGGACGTGCGAGCCCAGCACCATGGCCATGTTGCCGTAGCCGTGATCGGTGCCGACGGTGCCGTTCTCACCGACGCGTCGGCCGAACTCGGAGACGACGACGACGGTGACGCGCTTGTTGCGGGTCGCGATCACGTCGGTGAAGAAGGCGCCAAGGGCTTGCGCGAGAGACGTGAGGTTGTTAACGAGCGTGCCGGTGAACGCGCCGGAGGCGACGTTGAACGAGAACTCGCCGGCGTGCGTGTCCCAGTTGCCGACGTCGATGGCGACGGCTTCGACGAACTGATTCACCGCGGCATCGTCGTTGGCTTGGATCAACGCCGCGGTCGAGCGAAGCGCGTAGCCGAGCGAGTTGGTGGGGTACACCGCGCCGCCGGCGGGCTGATAGCCGGTGGCGCCAATCTGATTGAGGCGGACGATGGTGTTGAGCGTGTTCGCGGCCGCGGCACCGAGCGGATCGGGGACGCCGGCGTGGGCGTTGCCCAGGAACAGGCGGCGCGAGGCGCTGGTGGAGCTCGTGCCGGCGATGCCGTAGCCGTTGGTGTTGGAGCTCGTGACGGCGGCGAGGTTGTTCAGCGCGGGCACGGTGCCGGGGTTGTTCTGGAGATTCGGCACGGGCAATGCGCGGGGCGCGCCGGCGAGCGTGCGTTGCAGGCCGTCGGCGACGCCGATGGCGCGCAGCGCGCTGTTGGGATTGATCGGCGGCGTGCTGGCCAAGTGACGCCCGAGCCATCCGGTGAAGAGGTTGTTGCTGTTGGCCTGGCCGTTCTCCATCCAGCGCTGGGCATCAAAGTGTGACTTGTTGGTGCTGGTCAAGCCGGTGGCCTGCACAATGAGGAACTTGCCAGCCTGATACGCCGGGAGCAGCGGGCTGAGCGCCGGGTGCAGGCCGAAGTCAAAGGCGTTGCTGCCGCTGGTCACGCGGGCGTTGGCCAGCGCGAGGGCACGACGCCCGACGGGCTGGGTGGTATCGTCGGGCGCGTAGACGCGGAGGTTGGGGCGCGTGGCGGGCGCGACATAGACGGGATCGTTGAAGGGGACGCAGACGGAGAGACCGTCGACACCGCCGCGGAGGTAGATGGAGACGATGACGTCGCGCGTGTCGGTGGGCGGCGAGCCGGCGTAGGCGACGCGCGGGAGCCAGGCGGGCGCGGTGGACATGATCGCGGCGGCGGTCGCGCTGGCGCCGGTCACCTGGAGAAAGCGGCGGCGCGAGAGCTCGGAGTATTCGTCGCAGCACAACTTCGAGAATGTGTCGGACACGTTCGAGCTCCGAGGGTGATCGGGCGGAAAGATCGGAACAAAGACGCGAGATCAAGGCGTGAGGCGCGACATCGGCTTCGCTCAATACCACTGATACGACGGAAGTCCCAACGCCAGCGAGATCGCGTCGCGCTTCTGCGTCGCGGTCGGCGTGGCGCTGAGCGTCGCCTGAAGCGCCGCCTTGTCGGTCGGGTTCATCAGGCCCGCGAAGAGCGATTGATCGATGCGGTCAACGACCTGTGCGGGCGTGGTCGCGCCGGTGAAGAACGAGGTGTCGTTCACGCTGATGCCGTTGATGCCGCCGGCGGTGCCGTCGGATTTGGTGACCAGCGCGGCGCAGAACGACCAGCGCGGCAGCACCTGCCCCGTCCAATATGACGTCGTGTCCGGATAGCCATCCGGCGGCGACCACGCGAACGGCAGATGCCCGGCGCGCACGAGCTGCGTGCGGAGCGTGGATGTTGAGGTGATCGTCGTCGGCAGCGCACGCATCGCGCCGCAGAACAGATGGAACGGGCGCTTGAAGCGCGGGAACGCGCCGGCGAGGATGTTCGGCGAGAAGATCACCCGCAGCATCGCCTTGATATCGCCCAGGCCCTGCGGGTTTGAGGCGTTCAGGTACGCGTCGCGAACGGCGTTGATCACGCTCGTGGACACGCCCTCGCCAAGGAATCGCTGGCACAGCTTTGCGCTGATATACGTCGCGGTCGCCGGGTGCGCAACCAGCGCGTTGAGCACGTCCTGCCCGTCCTGCTGGCCCGCGGCCCCGGTGCGCCCGGCCGGGATCACCGTCGAGCCGAAGATCGTGCCGAGCGTTTTGGCGCCGGTGTCGTGCGATCCGGCGGAGGCGCCGCTGAAGTTCACGCCGTTGGACGTGACGCGGTTGCGCGTGCCAGTGACGTTGTAGTAGAACTGCCCGCGGAGCGTCGTGCCCGTGCCGCCGGGCGATGTGTCGTTGAAGCCCGAGCCGTAGCGACCCCAACCGGTGAAGCAGCGGGCCACGGCGATGATGGTCGCCTGCACGTCCGCCGGCGGGAAGCTATAGAAATAGTCAGCGCCAACGGTGTGCAGCTCGATCAGCTCGCGCCCGTAGTTCTCGTTGATGTTGCCGTTGCTCGAGGTGTCGTTGTCCAGATACGCGAGCATGGCCGGCGAGCGGGCCGACGCGTTCAGAAGCTGCGGGAAGCTCGTGAGGGCGTACTGGCGGATCGCGCGGTCGTCGAGCGTCTTGAGGTACTGCGAGTCGCTCTGCGTGATGTCGATGTTGAAGTGGTCCGTCCAGAACTCCACCATGCGCTCAAAGAGCTGTCGCTTGGAGAAGACCGCGCGCACGATCGCGGCCTCGGTCAGTTCGTTTACAATCGTGGACGAGTTGGAGACGATCGTGTTGTCGTAAAGCTGCTGCCCGGTGTACGTCAGCGTCGGCAGGGCCGCGAGTCGTGTGACCAGCGTGGGCTCTTCCGCGATGTTCAGGTGGTCGAGCTGATACTCAAGAAATCCCGAGTAACCCAGCGAGGTCGCCAGCGCGATGTCCGCCGGGGTGACGGCGAAGCTGGTGCGATCCACAAGGCGATGAATCAGCGCGCCGGGGTCGATTTCCGCGGGAATCGAGCTGGGCGCGGCAGTCGCGGCACGCGGCGGCACGATCGCGGCCGCAGCCCCGGCAAAGGCACCGAGACTGCCGGCAAGCCACGAGCGGCGCGACATCGTGCTGCGCGATGATGACGCGCGAACGGGCACGCTTGTCGCGGGCACGGGCGTGGTGTCCGGCGCGAGTCCCTGTGGCGCAGGGACATCGTGCAAGCACAAGGCAATCGCGGATCCCGCGTTGTGCGGGTCGATCGGCGTGGTCATCGCCGGGCTCCTGTATGTCAACTCTTCCACGGGCGGTCTGTCTCAGCGGAACATCGCGAAACTCATTGGCGCTGAACGATCTCTGCCGCGTCTCCGTGATGGGGCAATGTGAATATAGCGAACATAGGGAAACCCGCAAGGACAATATGAAAAAATTCTCGGACGAGGGCTCTGGCCCTTGGTGACGCGGTGAAATCGCGCTTTTCGCTCGCTGCGGATCACGGGTGATTACGGCGTAGGTGGGTGCTTGATGCGAATACGCCCCGGCTCGCGTGAGCCGGGGCGTTGATGAGATCAAGGAAGTCGTGCGTCGTGCGTGATTCGAGCCGTGTGCGACGAGCGGACGATTACTCAGCGCACCCGTCGAAGAACACGCTGAAGAAGAGGTTGTAGTCGCCCTCGGTGACGCCGTTGTTCGTGGTGTCGATGCCGAAGGGTGCCTTGGGTGAGCCGTCGTCGTTGGCGATATCGCAAACGGCGCCAGCGTCAAAGAAGGTCATGAAGAAAAGGTTGTAATCGCCTTCGGTGAGACCGTTGTTGACGCTGACGAGGCTGGGCAGTGGCGATGCGTCGTCCGCGGCGATATCGGCCGGTGAGCAGCCGACGGGCAGGCAGCCCATGGAGCCGCAGAAGGGCACGAAGCGTGCGACGGGCGAGAGCGCCTCGCCGCCGACGGCGGCACTATCCGCGACGGACCACTGGAAGAACACCGCCTGACCGGACGCGAACTTGGCGGGGTCGATCTCCATGTGCATGGTTGTCATGCCGTTTTCGGTGCCGACTGAGTCGACGATCTTGGAGCCGAGTGTCGCGGTGGGGATGATGCGGCCGTTGATCGGCGGGAGCGTGCTGATGTTGAGCGTCGCCGACGCGTTGGCCCGGGCGTTGGCCAGGCCGATGCGGAAGAACTTGTTGCCGATCATGGCCGGGGTCTGCGCGATGATCGTCGGCGTCAGGCTGGCGAAGCCGGGCGTGCCGGCGCCCAGGAGCGATGACCCGTTCGCGGCCCGCTGCGTGAACAGCGTGGGGCGATCAAACGGGAAGCTTTCAGTCTGGACGCGCGTGTCCAGCAGGCCGTTGGCGACGAAGTCCGCGACCGCGGCTTGCTGCTGCGGGTTGATCGCGATCGCGGGCGGGCCGCCGGGCGGCGCGACGAGCGTCGGGTCAAGGTTGTCGGCGAACTGCTGAGGCGAACCAGGGGCCCGCGCGTAGAAGCCAACGACCTGCCCCATCGTGTTGAACTGGCCGTTGTGCATGAACGTGGTCTTGAGCCCGGAGTTGCGAAGGCTCGGCACTTTAAAACGCCCGCGGTCGTTGGGGTTCAGCGTCACGATCTGGCGGCCCAGATCCTCCGCTGGCGGGCGGATGCCGATGTTGCGGAACGCGAAGTTCGTCGCCTGTGGCAGCGTGTGGCAGGTGTTGCAGCGACCCTGATTCTGATAGATATTCAGGCCGTTCTGCTGGTTCGGCGTCAGCGCGTTGGTCTGCCCCGCGACAAAGCGGTCCCACGGCGTTTGATCGCTCACGAGCGTGCGCTGATACGTCGCGATCGCGAAGGCGATCCGACGCGCGCTGATCTCGCTGGTGCCGAACGCGCGACGGAACAGCTCCGGATAGCCGGGCTTGCTCGCGAGCACGCTGGACACGTCGGCGGGAATGTTCGTTGCCAAGTCCAGCGGGCGCAGGGTTTCCAAGCGTGTCTTGAGCATCGCCCAGTCAAAGCCGCTGTGAGCCATTTCCGTCGTGTTCAACAGCGGGCCGACGGCTTGGCTCTCGAGCGCACCGCCATTCTGAATCGCGATCGTGTTGGTCTCCGGATCGGTGAACGTTCCACTGGCGCGCCCGTCCCAGAAGAGCTGCGGCGCATAGCCCGCGTTCACGGGCGACATGCTCGTGCGATCGGTGATCTGCGGCGTGATGCCGAAGGTCACATCGCGCTGGAAGTCGTTCTGCGTGTCAGAAGCGATGACGCCCGGCGAGCCGAGGATGTCATCGGCGGTGTTGAGCAGGTTGTCAACGCCGGGGTTGCGGGCAATGCGCGCATCGGTGCCGGCGCGGTTGAACGAATGACAGGTGCCGCAGGAGACCGCCATCGAGGTTGAAAGCTGCTCATCCCAGAAGAGGATCTTGCCCAGCACGCGCTTCTCTTCGGTCAGCGGATTGACCGGCGGGAAAGGCATGGGCGGGAGCGCCGCCATGGCGTAATAGGTTGCACCGGTGCCGAGGGCGACGGTGAGCGTCAACGCGCCAAGCGCGCCGGCCCGCCGTGTCGAAATGCGTCGCGGCGTGCGAGCGGGTGAAGATGGATGGGGGTTGGATTCCGGGTGAGTCATGCTGATCCTCCTGAACAAACGATCGAGGTGAAGCCCCCGAGATGCCCGGCGCGTGGCGACGCACAAGTGCGAGCCTGTGCGCAAGCGAGCCGCGTGGGGAACGAGCGCCCGAAACAGTTATTTCTCGGGGATCACGGAAACCGACGAAGTTTGCAATCGATTGCACGGTTTGTGCCGGCTGCAACGACACGAACCACCCGGCAGCGGGAGGTTCCACACCGCAATGCGCCGGGTGATGTTCGGGGAAGTGATGAACTCGCGCTTTGCAAGCTGGAGTCGCGCGATCAGTTCGGCGCCGCGGCGTACTTCAAGATGCACCACAACGCCGCGAGCCCGTCGCTGGGCTTGATCTTCTTGCCCTCGGCGTACGTGCGGCCCGCGTAGCTCACGGCGACTTCAAACACGCGGGCTCGCCGACGCCCGTCATCCGGAACGCCGCTGGCGACGGCGCGTGCCGAATCACCCGGCGCTCGAACGCGGGCGCGGGCGAGCTTGGCGACGAGTTCGGGCTCGATGCCGAAGCGGTCTTCTTGGAGTTTGAGTTGTGAAGCGATCTCGCCGCTGAACGCTTTGAGGCAGCATTCGACGTCCGAAAGATTCAGGTTTGTGAACACGTTGGAGAACAGCGTGATGAAGCGGTTGGCGAGGTAGTGCCAGAAGTAGAGGACGCGATGGGCTTCGCCGCCGAAGCGTGTGCCGACCACGGCGTCGGCGCGCCCGTCGAGCATCGGCTCAAGCAATCGCGCGTGGTCGCGCGGGTCGTACTCCAGATCGGCGTCCTGAATCAGCACAACGTCAACACCCTGCGTGACGGCGGCGTGGAGCCCGGTGCGCACGGCGGCGCCCTTGCCGCGGTTGTGCGGATGGCGGATGATCGTGATCGCGCCGCCGGCTTCGGCGCTCGCAGCGACACGGGCCAGTGCGTCGCCGGTGCCGTCGGTCGAGCCGTCGTCAACGACGTAGATGCGCCGCGTCATCGGGACGCGGGCGGTGGATGCGAGCGGCTCATCGGTATCGATCGGCACACCGGGCGGCGGCGTGCGCAGCAGACGCTCCAGCAGCAGTGGCGCCAAGCGCGCTTCGTTGTAGACCGGGATGATTACGGCAAGGCGCATTGAAACGCCAGTGTACCGACGGAGTGGGCACGCGATCGGCGGGCGCGCCACAAGGCCGTCCGATCACGCCAGCGACTTGGACATGATCAGGCTGGTGTAGTTGGTGACGCCCCAGTCAAAGGGCTCGATGTCGCGATAGCCGCGACGCCGGTAGAAGGCGACGAGCTGCTCGTCACGCTCCGCGGTTGAGAGCGCGATCTCGCGTAGGTTCAGCTCACGGGCGCGGCGCTCGACGAGGTCAAGCAGCAGGATGCCCAGCCCCTTGCCCTGTAGGGCCGGGTCCACGGCGAACTGCGAGAAGTTACACACGTCCGGGCGTTGAAACCAGCGCGGGCCGCTGCTGGGTGCGCCCCCCCCACTGCCCCAGCTCGGCTCCTGAAACATGATCGTTCCGAGGATGCGGTCGCGCGCCGTCGGGCTGGCGGTGTCGGGCGTGCTGGCGACGAAGCACTCGCCACGGCTCACGCGCCGGCGCGTGATCTCCGGGCTCTGGTGGCTCGCCAGCGCGTGCAGTCCCATCGCCACCTGCTTGGCATACGCGCGGTGCAAGAGGTCGGTGAGTTGCTCGATGCTGTCGGTGGGACGCAATCGCCTGAGCGTGACGGCACCGACGCCGGGGATCTCGACGGTGCGCGTGACGGAATCGCCGGGCTGCGCGGTCATGGGTGGGAGCGTAGGAAAGCAGAGCGCGGAGCAATGAGTGCTCAGTGAATGAGATCAGCAGTCGCTCCGATTGCCGCCTCCGCGATATCCTGATTGCGTGAACCCCACGAAGCCGTACGAACCCGGGAAGCTGCCTTCGCCCAGCGGCCCGGTGCCGACCAGCGGCGTCGTGCGCTTTCGCGTGCGGTACAACGAGTGCGATCCGATGGGTGTCGCGCATCATGGCGCGTATGTGACGTGGCTGGAGATCGGGCGTGTCGAACTGCTTCGCGGCGCGGGTGTGAGCTATGCGCAGCTCGAGCAAGCGGGGATCTTTCTCGTCGTGGTGAAGATCGAAGTCTCGTACAAGCGCCCGGCGCGATACGACGACGAGATCGAAGTGCGCACGCTGGTCCGCCGCGCCACGCGCGTGAAGATCGAGCACGCGTACGAAGTCTGGCGGCGGGATGCGCTCGTGGGAAGCGAGCTGTGCGCTGTGGGGACGTCGACGATCGCGTGCGTTGATGGACAAGGGCGGGTGTGTCCGCTCCCCGAATGGATGGGCAGTCTTTCATAACTTAGAGCTGCGGAGTTTTCTCTGGAAACGCTGGTTTTTTCTGGAAACCGGCTTCTCGGACGCCGAAGGGTCTGCGACGGCACTTGGGCTCATGGGTCCCCATGAATCGGTGGTTTCACATGTGTTCGGCGTGAATGTCCGCACTCGCTCGTCCGAGACATACCCCGGGTTTGCAATGGGCTCCAGACTGCATTCGATCGCGTGGCGATCTGGCGGGCTGAGCGTTGCGAGCACGGCGAATGTTCTATGGCGATCGGGCAAGACAATCTGGCAGTGCGGCAGTACGAGCGTTATCGCTGTGCGCTGCATGTCGGGCTGGTGATGTCGCCGCAGCACGCGGACATTCTGCGGCTGAGTGCCAACGTGGTGGATGCGCGAAACACTGTTCGCGCCGTCATTACGGATTGCTCACTCGGCGGACTGGGTCTGAACGTTGGTGTGTTCTTTCCCAAGCGGGCGCTCATCGTGATGACGCACGCGACGGACGATGGGCCGGCGATCGAGTTGCTGCTGCGCGTGATGCGCGTGCAGATGGTGGATCGTGAGCCCACGTACTACCTGGGCATGTCTCTTGCGGACGCGACCGACGAGTCCAACGTCGTGGGCCTCGGCCGTCTGATCGAAATCGCCAAGGCGGTGCCATCACTGGGCAAGGAGACCGACCGTGCGGGAGCATGACGACTTCGTCATCTCGTGGTTGGTTGAACAGCAGCTTGTGACGAGCGCTGATGTCTCTGGCGCGCAGAAGAGCGCGCTGGAGATGCGCACCAGCGTGATCGACACGCTGGTGGCGCGGAGCGTGGTCACCGCGCGGACGGTGGCGATCGCGCGGGCGAGCATCTGCGAGGTGCCGTTTGTTGATCTGTCGCACTATCACGTTGACCTGCGAAACGCGTCGCGGATGCCGCGGTCCACAGCGGATTCGCTGTGCGCCATCCCGCTCTTTGTCATCGACAACATCGCGACCATCGGCATGGCCGACCCGATGGACCTGCGGGCGGTGGACCAGCTTCGCGGCATCCTGAAGCTCGACGTCGAGCCGGTGCTCTGCGATCCGACGCACCTGCGGGCGCTGATCGATCAGGCCTATGCCATGACCGGCAGCGCCGGCGATCAGACCACGCCAGACGCGCCGGTCGGCGGCTCACTCACCACCGGCAAAGAGCCCGTCGTCGCGGCGGTCAACCAGATCATCACGCAGGCGATCGAACGTGGGGCCAGCGACGTACACATCGGTCCTGATGAATCCCGCCTGCACCTGCGCTATCGCATCGACGGGCGATTGCAGGTCGCCCAGGGTCCGAGCCTCACGCTGCACGCGGGCATCGTGCAGCGCCTCAAGGTGATGGCGAACCTCGATCTCACGCAGACGCGTCGGCCGCAAGACGGCAAGTTCCGCTTCACCGGGCCCACCGTCGGCGGTGCCCGCCAGGTCGACATCCGGCTCAGCCTCATCCCCACGGTCTGCGGCGAGAACGTCGTGATGCGTCTGCTCAGCAGCGCATCGTCGATCAAGACGTTCAGCGAGCTGGGCATGGCCCCGCCGATGATCGAGACGATGAACGAACTGCTCAAGAGCCCCAATGGCATGGTGCTGGTCACCGGGCCCACGGGCTCGGGCAAGACCACGACGCTGTACGGCGCGCTGGCGGAACTCAACACGCCCGAACGCAACGTCGTCACCATCGAGGACCCGGTCGAGATCCGCATGCCGATGATCCGCCAGGTACAGACGAACGCCGAGATCGGGCTGACATTCGCAGGTGCGCTGCGGTCGATCCTGCGGCAGGACCCGGATGTCGTGCTCGTCGGCGAAATTCGCGATGAAGAGACCGCGCGCATCGCCATCCAGGCGGCACTTACGGGCCACCTCGTGCTCAGCTCGCTGCACACCAACGACGCGCCGGGTGCGATCCCGCGACTGCTGGATTTCAACTGTCCGGCGTTCGCGATCAGCGGCTCACTGCTGGGCGTCATCGCGCAGCGGCTGGCCCGTCGCATCTGCCCCGACTGCACCAAGCCGAGCACGCCCGGTCCGATCTTCGCCAAGCGATTCGGCCTCGACAAGGCCGCGCGGTTCTTCAGCGGCAGCGGCTGCGCCCGCTGCTCGGGCTCCGGTTATCGCGGGCGCGTCGGGCTCTACGAACTGCTTCAGATCAACGCGAACGTGCAAGAAGCGCTCGACGGCGGCGACCCCGTGCGCATCCGGCGCACCGCGCTGGAAACCGGCATGAAGCCGATGTGGATGGACGGCCTCGAAAAGGCCCGTTTGGGCGTGACGACACTGGACGAAGTGGCACGCATGGCGGCGGTAGCGAGCGTGGACATGGTGGCGACGGAGCCGGCCCGCAAGGCGGCGTGAGTGGATGAGTTTCTCAGAGTGAACCCATGAGCGTTGTCAGCTTCAGCTATAAAGCGATCAACAAGGCCGGGCGCACGGTGCGCTCGACGGTTGATGCGCAGACCGAGCGTGAGGCCTATCGCCGGCTCAGCACCGAGGGCCTGACCCCGGTGTGGATCCGCGAGGTGCGCAATCAGGCCATGCGCGGGCGCGTCGGCCCGCGCGAGCTCGCGGCGTTCACCAGCCAGTTCGGCGTGCTCATCGCGGCCCGCGTCTCGATCGGCGATGCGCTGCTCTCCATCAGCGAACAAGAATCCAACCCGCGCCTCAAGGCGATCATCCAGCAGGTGGCGGGGCGAATCGAGGCTGGCGAGGGCATCGCAGCGGCAATGCAGCCGTATCGCGCGGTCTTTGGCGAGATGTACATCGAAACGGTGCGGGCCGGCGAGAAATCCGGCACGCTCGGAAAGGTGCTGGAGCACCTCAGCGATCTGATGGAGCGGAGCGAGGAGACACGCCGACAGGTGAAGGGCGCGTTGATGTACCCCGCGTGCGTCGTCTGCGTGCTGGTCGTGGCGGTGGCGTTCCTCATCGGCTTCGTGATCCCCAAGTTCGCGCGGATGTTCAAGGCCCGAAACGTCGAGCTGCCGGATCTGACACGCGTGCTGATGTTCATCGGCGAGTCTTTGCAAGGCTACTGGTGGGCGTATCTCAGCGTGGTGGGCCTTGCGATCGTCGTGGTGCGGATGGTCTGGAAGACCGACGGCGGCAAGACCGCGATTGATCGGATGATGCATCGCGTGCCGGTGGTTGGGACGCTCCTGCGTGGCGCCGCGATGAGCCGCTTCTGCCATGTCATGGGTATGGGCATCAGCGCGGGGCTGGGATTGATCGAGAGCATTGATCTGGCGGGCAGGTCCGCTGCGAGGCCGATGTTGCAGAGTGATGTGAACCTCTTGACCAAGTCGGTACACGCGGGCGGTCGCCTGACGGACAGCCTTGGCCAATGCACGTACATCACGCCGTTCACGCGACGGATGCTGTCATCCGGCGAGGCCAGCGGCGAGATCGGGCGTATGTGTGCGGTCGTCGCGCGGCATTACGACCGCGAATCGGCTCATAGCGCCAAGAATATTTCAACGCTCATTGAACCCGTGCTGGTTGTTGCGATCGCAGGGGTTGTGTTGGTGGTGGCGCTGGCGATTTTCCTTCCGATGTGGAACATGGTCAATCTCGTGGGTTGACCAGTGCGATGTTTCGTTCACGCTGGCGTGTGCGCTCTTCGGCCGCGTCCCACTCGCTCGAGTGGCAAGGTGATTTTCTTGGAGGCTGTCATGATTCAGAATCGGTTTGATCGTCGGGGTGGTGGCTTCACGTTGGTGGAACTCATCGCGGTGATTGTCGTGCTGGCGATCCTGGCCGGTGTCGCGGTGCCGCGGTACTTTGACTACAGCGATCGGGCTCGCACGGCTGCGACGCAGGGCACTCTGGGCAACATCCGCTCGGCGATCCAGAACTTCTATGCCAACAGCTCGCTGAGCGGGACCGCGGCTTATCCGACGCTCGTGCAGCTTCAAACTCTGGGCACCGTGCTGCAGGATCAGCTCCCAAACAACCCGTACAACAATCTCCCGACGATCACCGCCGCGACCAGCGGCGAGTTCACCGCTCGCACTGTGGGCGGCACGGCGGGCTGGCGCTACTACGTCGACAACTCGACCACGCCGCCGACATACGGCTTCTATATCAACAGCAGCAACACCACGACCGTGCCGAACTCCAACGGCGTCGGCTTCTTGACCGCCAACCAGCTCTAACACACCCGACGGGCACGGGCCCTCGTGGCAACACATGTATTCGTACAGCATCAGCCGACGCACCGCGCGCCGGCTGATGCTGATTCAGGACGACCAATGCCGCCTCCAGATTGGCAGACACCGAAGGTGACATCACCGCGCAAGGCTCGGGCGTTCACGCTCATCGAGATGCTGGTGGTGGTCATCCTGCTGGGCTTTCTCTCGATCGCGGCGGTACCTGCGATGAGCGTGACGCAATCCGTCCGCCGACGCGGCGCGGCTCAGCAGATGCTCCGCGACCTGACATTCGCACGTCAGCGGGCGCAGGCGACGGCCATCACTTCCTGGGTTCGGTTCGATCCGGCGAACAGCGCCTACAGCGTGCTGAGCGAGAGCGCCCCGGGCGCCGGACGGGCAACGGCGCTCACGATCAACGACCCCGCGATCAATGCGCCAATGGCGATTCGATACAACACCAGCGCGTTCAACGGCGTGACGTTCCAAGTGAATCGGCTCAACGGCGATGAGGTCGGGTTTGATCGTTACGGGCGGCCGCTGCTGATCACTGCGAGCGTGATGACCGCGAACGTGAACATCGCGTTCGGTGCCGGCGTGAGCGTGAACATCACCGCCAGAACCGGGCTTGTATGGGCGAGCTTCCCATGATGACCGATGCCATCATCACCCACGACAACGCGGCGTCGACGACGCGCGTGATGACGGCAATCGATCGCGGAACGCGCCGCGCGCGGCGCGGGCTGACATTGATCGAAAGCATCGTCACGATGGTGGTGATGTCGATCGCGATCCCGCCGCTGGTGATGGCGATCGGCAGCGCCACCGCGCGGCGCGCCAGCGACACGCTGGCAACGCGAGCGCGATGGCTGGCCAGCGAGCAACTCGAGTCGGTCATCGCCGACAGGCACTCGGCGACACGCGGCTATGCCTATCTCATCCCCGCCAGCTATCCCAACGAGGCGACAATCAGCGGCTTTCCAGGATTCTCACGCCGTACAACCATCGTGACGACCGGGCCCAACTTCGCACCCGGCTCCGGCTATCGAACGGTTTCGGTTCAAGTGAGTTACATCGACCCGATCGCCGGAGCGCGAACGCTCTCGCTGGCGACAGTGCTGACCGATTACACGCCGTGATGCCCATGCGCAGTCCATCTCGCTACCGACACGCGCGAGCGTTCACGCTCATCGAGTTGCTCTGCGCCGTGGTGATCCTCGGTATGCTGGGCTCCGTGACCGCGGCGATCGTCGCCCGCGCCAGCGCGTCATTCACCAGCGCGGGCATCGGCAGCCAACTGTCCAGCGAAGCATCGACAGCGCTTGAGGTGATCACACGGCGCCTGCGCGATATCGACGGCGTCACAGGAAGCGTGCCCGCCGCACCTTCGATCAGCAGCATCTCCGCGACGTCGATCACATTCAACACCAACTCATCATTCACGCACTCGGGCTCGCAGGTGTTGTTCTCTGACGCGGGCACGACCGCGCTGCCGATCGTCAACGACGTCGTGACCTTCACACTCAGCGCGATCGACGGCAGCGGCAACGCCATCGCACTGCCGATCAGCGGGGCGGGCACCGGCGCGATTCAGCGCATCGGGATCACCATCGCCCTCCGGCGCGCGGGGATCACCGAGACTTTGCGCACGCAGGTGTTCATTCGGTCGTTGACGGCGGGGGCCAAGCCATGAGGCAGAATGACCGCACGCTGCATCGAGTTTGCTCTGGACGCTCGCGCCGCGCCTCAGCCGCGGTGTCGATCCTGCTCGCGCTGGTGCTGCTACAGGTGGTGGTTGCGACAGCCTTGTTGACCGGCGCGCGCCAGGCGGATGTCTCACAGCGGGCGCTGGCGGGAATGCGGGCGCAATACGCCGCGGACGGCGCGATGGCGATGAGTCTGCGCGAGCTCTACAGAAATGTCGACGAAGACGCCGATGGCACGATCGGCGGCATCTCGCAGGATGGCGTCGCCACAACCGACCCGGTCATCGGTATCGCGCAGGCGACCACAACCTCGAGCACGGTCGGCAACGACACAACGATTACGATCAACTCACGTAGCGGCGGCGTCTCATCGCGACGGGTGAGCGCGTTGGTGAGGAACACGCCGACGGCCTCGCTCACGCCCGGGCTGCTGGTCGAAGGTTGGACGCTCGCTTCAGGCCCCGGCAGCATCAACAACATCAACTGGGCGGCAACGCCGGCGATGGTGGGCACGACCATCCATGTCAACATGCCCAATCAAGTCGGGCAGCGCCGCTGGACAGGCGGGCCGAGCAACCGCTGGGCCATGCGTTTCAGCGGGCGCATCACGGTGCCCACCGCGGGGTTGTACACGTTCGCGACCGCATCAGACGACGGGAGCGACCTGTGGATCAATGGCGTGCGCGTCGTCAACAACGATGGCGATCACTCCATGACCACGCGCTCGGGCACGATCACGCTCGCGGCGGGCGAACACACCTTCGTCGCGCGGGTCTATGAAAACGCCGGCAGCAGCGGCATGATTGCGTACTGGACGTTGCCGGGCACGTCCACACGCGTGATGATCCCCCCGAGCGCGTTCTCGTTTGATTCGTCGACGCTGGCCCACGCCGTGGGGCACGCGGGGATCAACATCTCGGTGGACTCCAGCTTCACCGCCGCGATCGTGGACGCGTATGACTCGGCGAACGGCGTCTACGGCGGCGCGAACGCGCTGACGTCCGGCGCCGTGATCGCAACGAACGCAATAACGTCCGGCGCGTTCCAGCTCTTGTCTCGGGCTCAGATTCGTGGCAATGCCCGAGTGGGCGTCGGTGCCAACCCGACCAGCGTGATCAACATCAGCGGCAACGCAACCATCACGGGAACCAGCACCGCCCAGAACTCGCAATCGGGCCTGACACAGGTAACGCCTCCCGCGCTCACGAGCCTCGGCGCGTTCAGCGGATCCGGCACGTTCACCGCGAACTCTGACCGGCGCTACGACAGCTTCAGCCTCTCGGGCAACAACTCGACATTCACCGTCACCGGCGATGTCACGATCGTTGTGAACAGCGCTCTCTCGCTTTCGGACAACGCCCGGATCATCGTCACCCCCGGCTCGCGACTTTTCCTCTACATCGGCACGGATTGCACCCTCGCGAGCACGTCATCGATCAACGCCGGCGGCTCGCCGTCGCAGTGCTACATCTTCAAGACCGGCACCTCCTCGGTGTTCACCATTCAAGACCAGGCCAGCGTCACCGCCCATCTGCGTTCGTGGATGGGACGCGCGAACCTCACCGGCGCGGGCAGCGGAAGCCACTTCATGGGCACGGTGCGTGTGAACCAACTCGACATGTCCGGAACGGTCGGCCTGCACCTGGACATCGGCGGGAGCGGCGGCGCGTCCGGCGGTGTCATGCGATCACTCTTGAGCTGGACTGACGAGCAGTAACACCTCGCTCCCGCGCGCCAGTGGTTATCGCACCTCGAACATCTCTGGCGTACAGCGACGTTGATCCCCAGTGCGGCGCGCACACGAAGGCGACCGCTGATCAAGCCGATATTCACAGTCGGCTCCCGTGATCTCGGGGCCACTGTCGCAAAGTTCAGACCCGCCTTCGGAGTGAGCCGACCGTGCCCAAGAAGAGCGTTGTCATACAGATCTCGCCCACGAGCGTTGAGGTCGCCGTGCTCGCTGGCGGCGTCTGCATTGCTCACACCGAACGCGCCGCAACAAGCCCCGACGCGCCGGCCGCGGCGTGTGTCGATTCGCTGCGACAGACCGTCGCCGACTGTGTCGCGGACCTCGGTGCCCGCGGTCTGAGCGGCTTCATCGTTTCCTCGCTCCACGGTGCCAGCGTCGCGGTTGTGGATGTCGCGCACGGCGCTGGAGCCGCGGCGGGCACTCCCGCAGCGAAGCTCGCCCTCGTGGAAGTCTCGCATCACTCGCTTGATGAGCATCCGTTCTCGTCCAGCGTGCTCTGCGTCGATCCCGCAGGCGCAGGCACGCGCAACCGGCACATCCTCGCCGCGTGCGATCAGGACGCCAATGTGCAGGCTCTCGTCGAGCTGGGCGGCTTTGCCGGCGTTCGCGTTCGCGGCGTGATCCCCGCTGACGCGCTGGAAATCAACGCGGGCGTCCACACGTCGGTGGACACGCAAAGTGTTGTCTCCACAAACCTCTGGCTCGGACGTCGATCGAGCGTTCTGACCTGCCGCGTCAATGGCGGCGTGAAGTTCGTGCGATCCCTGAGCGTGGGCCTCGATCAAATCACGCTCGCGCTATGCCGCCCGCTGCGCATGACCAACGACCCGGGCGACCTTCGCGATGTGAAACTCACCGAACGCGAGGCCCGCGAGCTGCTGCTGACCACCGGCGTGCCAGCGCCTGACTCGCGTTTCTGCACGCGGCGCGGCATTGATGGCGCGTGCGTCCTTCCCGCGCTGCAACCGGTCATGCAGCGCCTGGCGATCGAAATCAAACAGTCGCTGCGATTCGGTCTGAGCGAGGAGCAGCGTGCAGGATTGTCCCTGCGGGTTGATGGACCGGGCGCGGATGTGCCGCGTTTGCCCGAGCTCATCGCCCGACAGGCGGGCGTGAGTGCGACGGTCGTTCCGGCGGTCGGCGCTTGCGTGCCTGTCAGCCAGGGCGTCAGCATGCGCACGGCGTGGCACCATGTCGGTGAAACCTGCGTGACGCTGATGCCGTGGCGCGAGGTCCGTCGGCAGGACGCGGCACGATTCGGAGCGGCGGCGTGGGCGGGTGTGGCGCTGGCCGTTGCATTCGTCATCGGCGCGGGCTGGTGGACATCGGAGGATCTGAGCGAGGCACGCACAAGACTTGAGACACTGAACTCCCCCGCGGACCCGGCGCTGGTGCAGAACAAGCATGTCGCCGAACGGATCGAACGTGTGAACGCACTGCTCCGGTCGATCGAGGCCCGCGTGGATCGAGCGATGGGCCAGACGGCGGATCACGGCGCGGTCCTGCGCGCGGTCGCCCGATCCACGCCTCCGGATTTCGCGCTCTCACGAATCGAGGTCAGCGCGGGTGAGAAGGGCGGCACGCTCTCTCTGGCCGGTCAGGCGCTTTGGCTGGACGAGAATGCCTTCGGTGGCGCGCTGCGAACGTACTGCGCCAAGCTGGGCGAGTGGCCCGTGGTGCGTCAAGTGTCCATCGGCAACACAGGTCGCTTGAATCCCTCGACCGCCGAGGCGGCCAGCGGACATCGGTTCGAGCTGAAAGCAGGTGTCGTCACGCTGCCCCGCAGCTACAGCGAAGGCGCGACGCTGCGCCCGGACAGCGCCAGTGTTCAAACGCGGGAGGTCCAGCCTTGAATCTCAGCGAGCATCGCAACATCATTGCGCCGGTGCTGATCGCACTTGCGGTGTGCGCCGGCGGATACGTCGCGTTTGTCGAGCCGCGCGAGCGCGGCCTTCGTGAGGTGCGTGAGGCGATCGCGTCGCTGGAGCAACAGCACGCGACGACACAGCGTGTCGCGCCCGATGTCGCGCGCTTGCAGCTCATGCGTGACAAGGCGATGACCGCGGTCGAGCGGATGCGCATCCGGGCCAACGCTGGCTCGACAGAGGCTGCGGTCTTTGAAACGATCATGACGCACGCCGCGGACGCCGGTGTGCGTGTCGAGAGCATGACACCCAACGGCACGACCACGACGACGCAGGCAGGCATCGCGCCCATCGCGCCGACTCCAGACTCGCCGCCCGTTGAAGCCCCGCCGCAGGACCGGCTGGTGCGCTATTCCATCGAAATCAGCGGGGAGTATGACAACGTGGTGCGTTTCGTTGAGCGCCTGCAAACGTCGATGGGATTCGCCAGCGTCCGTGGAGTACGGATCACCGCGCGATCACAGCCCGGCCAGCGTGCGCTCAGCGCAACCGTCGACACCGAGCATCTGATGCTCGACCCGCGCACCCTCGCCGCACTGAATGACGCGGAGAACACGCAATGATCGAATCGCTCACGAATCCGCGCCGACTCGTCACCGCCGGCGCGCTGGTCGCGCCGCTGGTGGGCGTGCAGATCATCCGCCTGTTTTTCGGCTCCAGCGCCGGCCCGTCGATGTCCGCCGCCGCGACGATGATGCCGTCAAGCACCGAGCCGCCGATGCAAACCGCCATCGCGCCGGCAATCTCAGCACATGATCGGTCTGTCGCAGAATGGCTGAACACGCTGTCGCGTGCCGACAAGCTCGAGAGCCCGATGGAGTTCGTGCCCGTGCTCCCGGTCGATGCGCGACCGACCGCCGCAGCGCCAGCCGAGCCGGCGCCCGTGATCAAGCAAGGCGAAGACACGATTCCCGCCGCCATGCGACTGCCGGTGAACCTCACGCTCGGCGCGATCCTGGGCAGCAATGAGACAGCTCTGGCGATGATCGGTGGCAAGGTCCGTCGCGTCGGCGACACGCTCTTCCCGGGCTGGACCGTCACGTCCATCAGCCCGCGCGAGCAGACCGTCACAATCACCGGGCCGAACGACGCGACGATCGAACTTACGCCCGAGCGGCGCCCGGCACCGAACGAGTGAGCCAGCTCGGCGGCCACTTGATCGCAGATGGACTCGCCGCGAAGCCTGCGATTTACTCGATGATCTTCACGGCGCTCACGCCGTCAATCAACAACTCCCACACGAGCTTGACGTCCTCAGCGTTCAGCCGCACGCAGCCCATGGACATCTGGCGGCCGACGGAATCGGCGTCGATGGTGCCGTGGATTCCGTAGCCGGTGAAGCGGCGGGTGTTCTCGTCGGCGCCGTCGAGGCCGACCCAGTACTCGCCGATGGGGTTCTTGGGGTTGTCGGCGTCAAAGACCTCGCCGGTGCGCGGGTTGACCCAGCGCGGATTGACGAGCTTGCTCTTAGGGCGGACGACGAAAAGACCTTCGGGCGTGCCGTTGCTCTCGCCCAAGCCGACCTGCACCGAGCGGAGATAGACCCAGCCCTCTTCCTGCCCATCGGGCCCGGTCTTGCCGGGCGTCGCCGAGATTGGCGGGCCGGCATAGAGATCCATCCGGTAGTCCTTCTTGTGAACCACGGCGTGTACCGGCATCCGCACCGCCTTCAGCCGCTGACCCACGCGCAGCGAGTTGGCGTTCGGCAGCCCGTTGATGCGCTGGATGAAGCGGTAGTCCACCGGCCAGGATTGCTTGATCGGCAGACGCACCAGCACGTCGCCGGACTGGACTGCGTACGTGTCGGTCAGCGTGTCGTTCTTGACGACCATGGGGCTGAAGAAGAGCTTGTCGTTCAGGGCCGCGAGCTGCGCGCGGATTGCGGCGCGATCGTTCTTGGCGAGGCTGGTATCCCAGAGCACGTTGTTCAGGATCGTACGGGCCTCGAGCAGATTGCCCGCGGTGATCGCACGCTGCGCCTGCGCCACGCTGTTCGCGGCGGTGATGGCCGAGGGCGCACCGGGCACCGCAGGGTTCACGCCTTGCGGCGCCGCGTCGGGCGCTGGAACGATCGGCGCTGTCGGCTCGCTCGGAGCGGGTGACGCGGGCGTCGGCGACGGCGTCGTGATCGCAGGCGCGGGGACCGACGTCGGCGCCGTCGGCGTCACTGCGCGATCAGGCTCACGCGGCGTCACCGGTGCCGCGACCTCGCTCATCGGACGCGTCGCGACATTGGTCGAGGGCGCGACGCTCGAGGTGCTGGGCGTCGGCGTCGGCGGGCTCAACGGATCCCGCGGCAGCACGCCCGCGTTCGGCGAGACCGTCGGCGAGCCGCCCGCAGGCGCAGGTGAATACACCAGCGAACCGATCGACGACTCGGCGCCGGGAGCGCCGGTCTCGCGCACGCTCACATTGCCGCCCGAGCGCGACCAGATCAACACCCCCACTGCGACCGCGGCCAGACCGGCGCCGGCGACCAGCAGCTTTGTGCCCGCCGGTGCGCCGCGAAGCGGGTTGTTTGACGAGCTCGACGACCAACCCGTTGACCGCGAAGTTTGCGACTGTAATGCCATGGTGATGCTCGTTCCTTCGTTCCAACCGATCAGGCAGAGCGCACGCAGAGCCGCCCGACCCGCTGCGGCGGACAGCCAGCGCGATCCATCGCGCACGCCGCTACGGCCCAAGAGAGGAGTTATCGGCCTACGCCGTCAGCCATATGCAAGTTCGGTGAACGAGGATTCCGCACCTGGAGCGCGAAGTCGCGCGGCCTGGAGAATCGCTCTTTGTACGGGTCACTCGGTCGACCGATTGCTTCGTTCGCGGTGTCGCCGTGGCGTTCCCGGTTTAGCGAAGCGCGGGCGCGCCAGCCGGAGCGGCCGGGGCGGGCACTTTCGCAGGCGCCTCAGGCTGCGCCGGCGGGTTTACCGGGACAGGCAGCGCCGCGGCGCACGCGATGGTCATGTCGATCGTCGCGCTCCAATCCGGCTCGCCCGGGCCCGGTGTCGTCTGGCGAGACATCGTGACAAGCTGTGCGTGAAGCTCACGAACCGTGGCGTCGTCGGCTCGCTGCGCCGCCGTCGCGACCAGGCGCGAGCCTTCGAGCAGCGCGATGAAACGTCGTGATTGCGTCAATCGCGCCCACTCCACGGGCGTGACGATCTCCGGACGCTTGGCGCTCAACCGGCGCTGGTCGGAACGAACGCGCGACAGCATCGCCGGTGCCTTCTCCGTCACGCTGTTGAAGTGCATCCGCGGCAGCGCCAGCTCCCACGTCAGCCGCTCATCCAAGGGCATGACCTTCGTCGAGTCGGCATCGTTCAGCGCGTTGTCAATGAACTCCAGCACCGGCGTGTGCTCGTCCACCACGCGGGCCAGCGTGAGCACATCCCACAACGCACTGATGTCACGCGTGTTCACGCCGACCCAGCGGCTGGCGAGCGCTCGCTTGAACAGCTCCTTCGTCGGCGCGTGACGCTGGGCCAGCGCGTGCATCTCCGCGCTCACGATGGTGAGGCGTGCGATGTTGAAGGCGGGATCGAGGGCGACGCCGCGTTCCCAGAGCGCGAGATACGCCTCGCCGGCTCGCTTCAGATCGTCGGGCTTCTCGCTGGCCGCGAGCTTTCGTGCGGCGTTCAGCAGCAAAACCACGCGCGGCGGCGGCGGGTCGATGCGTGCTTCGATATTCGGGGGCGGGAAGTCGGCGCTCAGTGTCGCCACCGGCCACGCCGGTTCCGCGCCGATCGCGTTCATGTGCCCACTCAGCCACGCGGCGTCCGTGCGCTCCACACCGCGCAGCGACCAGTCAAGCTTGAACACCATGTCAATACCCGCGGGTGTGATGCCCTTGGGCTTCGCAAGGCGCGATTCCTGACGCGTGCTGAAGCGCCATGATTCGACGCCGTTCTCATCAACCGATTTACTGGTGGACGCGAGCACGCCGAAGCCGCGGAGGTATACGCCGTCACGAAACAGCAGCGGGTCGTTGCCGGCGCCTTGCTGAATGCCGGCGTCGCTCAGGGTGCGCAGGGTGTTGCGATCCGACACGCCGATGGCGACGCCGTGGCGCCGGATCCAAGCGCTGAGCACCGGCGACGCCCAGCGTTCGCTCGCGGCCCTGGCGCGATCGGGGGCAGGCGTGAGTTCCACAACGAGCACGCGTTGGTCGCGTTTGCTCTCCGCCAACGCGGCGTTGAGGTCGGCGTCCGCCTTGAGCGCGCTCTGACCCGGCTCCGGGGCGACAGCGCTGGCAATCTCGCGAGCGAGCTCAACCGCGCCGTGTGCGAGCGGCGCCGCGACACCAAGCAGCAGCGTTGCGATCGCCGCAGCGCTCAATGCGCGTGATGCGACCGTGGCGGAGCGAGGGGAGACCGACCGAATATCGACCCGTTCGACAATTTTCATCCCGTGCATCCACACAGCTTAACCCGATGCGCGACACCACGACTTCCGGCATCTCACGGGTGATTGCGTATTTCAACGCCGCCGCCCGCACTATGCTGAAACGGGAACAGTACCAGCAACGAAGTCCACACCAAATCCCGGCCCTCCCGCCGGCTTTGATCGGGGTGTATCGATGGCCACTCAACCGGCACCGAAGCGTTCGCGCCTGAAGAAAATCCTGCTGATCAGCGCCGCGGCGTTGCTCGTGGTCGTCATCGTTGGCATCCTCCTGGTGCCGACGATCGCCTCCAGCCTTGCGCCGGGGATTATCGAATCTCAGGCGGCCAAGGCCATCAACGGGCGCGTCAAGGCTCGCGGCGTCTCCATCTCCTGGAACGGCCCGGTCATCATCGACGCGCTGGAAATCCAAGACGACGCCGGCAAGCCCGTCGCCACGCTCCGGGCCCAGAGCTCGCTGGGCATTCTCAGCGCACTGGGCTCGCTTGAAGACCTCGGCACGCTCACGCTCTCGGGTAAGGTCGATCTGGTTTCGCAACGCCGCGCCGACGGCACCAGCACGAGCAATCTGCAGCGCGCGATCGCCAGCCGCACGCCCTCGACACCCTCGCAGAGCGGGAGCTCGGCGCTGCCGCGGCTCAAGGCACGGGTCGAGATCACGGGGCTGGACGTCGGTTTCACGCAGCTTGACGCCGCGGGCGCGACGATCGCCAAGGGTCAGGTCAACGGCGCAAATGGCGCCGTGATCGTGGACACGCGAGCCGCGGGCGCGGGTGTCGCGGGCTCGCTCGATGCGCAGCTCAGCGCCAGCGTCGCGGGCGATGGCGGCGCGGCCCCGCTGACGATCAACGCGAAGGCCTCGGACTTCGTCGGTGCCAGCGGGACGCTGGATCTGAAAGCGGCGAAGGTGGACATGACCGCCGACGCGCAGCGATTCCCGGTTGCGCTCGCGGACGCGATCGCCGGCATGCCCGGCACGCTCACCGATGCGCTCGGACCGGACGCGACGCTCAAGCTCATCGCCAAGGGCGGCATGGCGAACCTCAACGCCGATATCACACTTCAAAGTGCGAACACCACGGCCGACGCGGGCATCAACATCACCAGCTCGCGCGTCACGCTCACGCGACCGACCACGATCGAGACGCGCTCCACGCAGTTCCTCTCCCGCATCCCTGCCGCCCAGAGCGGCCTGACGAACGCTGGCATCACCGTCGACTCGTTCCCGAGTGCCAAGCTCTCGCTCACCACGTTGAACATCAAGCTGCCCGAGGGCACATCGCCGATGGACCTTCGAGCCGGCGCGATTGACGGATCGCTGACGATCAGCGCCGCGACGGCCCGTATCCGCATGCCCGAAGCCGGCGCGAGCACCACCCCACCGACAGAGGGCACGCCCGCAAACGCGCCGACGCGCCTCGTGCAGACTACGCCGATCGACGCGCGTGTGACCTCAACTGACCTCGCCAAGTCGATCACGATTCAGATGCGCCCCGTGCAGATCCGTATTGACTCCGGCGACGCCGGCGAGCTCGCGCTCAACGCGACGGCGCAGGACATCGCCACCGAGACCGGCGCACCCCGCTCGCTGCCCGGCTCGCTCAACGCAGATGCCACCGTTCGCTCGCTGGATCTGCGGTTGGTCCAGCCGTTTCTCGCCGCGGCGAACCTGCCGGTCGATCTCCTGCGCGACGCCGGCCCGCGTGCCGAGATCTCGCTCAACGCCCGCACCGTCGAGAGCCAGCCCGGTGTCATCGACGCGACGCTCGCGATCGACACCCAGTGCATGAAGCTCAACAGCGACCTGCGCATCACCGAAACCACCATCGAGTCTTCGCGTGGTAGCACCGTCCGCATCGACTCGCTCGCACCGATCGTCAACAGCGCGATGAACCGCGGTGCCCCGGGCACGACGCCCTCGCAGACCGTTCGCGTATCCGGCACCGGCCCGCTCAACGCGACGGCGAAGTTCAAGGTCGCCCGCTCATTCAACCTCGAATCGCTCGAAGTCGACGCGTCGGCGGACATCGGCCCGATGACCATCGATCTTTCCCGCCCCGGACAAGCCGACGAACGCGTGGACCTCCGCTCCGCGCGGCTCGCGATCGTCGGCACGCCGCGTTCCGATCCGCGCATCACCATCGACTCCACCCTCAACACCCGCGGCGGCGATGCCCTGGTCAAAGGCGATCTCATCGTGCGCGGCGTCACCGCTCCAACCACGACCGCAACCGGCAACGCAGCGCCCGCGAACCCGGCACGCGCCGCTGACCCGAGCATCTTCGCGCTCGGAACGCGTCGCATCGTTGGCGATCTGTCGATCACCGATCTGCCCACCGCCCTCGTCTCCGCGTTCATGCCCAGCGCACCGGACAAGCCCGACCTCGCGGCCCTCGTCCGCGACGCCATCGGCCCGCGCCTCAATATGAACGTGACCATGCGTGCCGACGGCCCCTCGCAGCTCGCGGCCCTCACCATCCGCTCCAACAAGCTCTCGGCGGATTCCGGCCTCACCGTTTCGCCGCAAGGCGTCTCGATCGCCCAGACCACCGCGAGCTTGCTCACCGACGACGCGACGATCGCGGGCCTCACGACTTACGCACAGCTCACCGAGCCCGGCACCCAGCGCCCGCGCATGAACGAGTCGACAACAGTTCGTCTCACGATCGGAGCCGTGACCATCCCCACCAACGACGCGGGGTTGAACTTCGCCGCGGCGGGTGAGAGCGTCGCGACCGTCACGCTCACCACCGACGCCCCCATCATCGTCCGCGGCTTGTCCCTTCCCGAGAACCGCACGTTTGACGGCGGACTCGCCAACATCCGCCTCAACGCAACGATGCCGATCGCCTCGCTCGCGCCAACAGCCGCCGCGGGCACGCCCGCCACCGCCGCGCGCATCAAGCTCACCGCCGGCGCAGATCTCATCGAAGCCGGCCCGCAGTCGGCGCCCGTCGCGTCGTTCACCGCTGATCTTGATGCCAACAGCTCATTCGGTGACCTGCGCGGCACAGCCAAAGTCACCGCGCTGGACACCCTCCGCGCCGACCGCATCCTCAATCAACCCGGCATTGTCTCCGGCGCGTTGGGCAATCGTGCGGACGTGGACCTCACCGCGCTGCGCCCGGCCAACCCGAATGCTCCGCTGGACATCACGCTGGCGATCAAATCCGATCGCCTCGTGACCACGCCGATCCGCTTCACCCAGGGCGCAGACCGCATGGGCCTCGCGCAGCCGGTGGACCTTACGTGGACCATCGACCCGGCCTTTGCAAACGCCACGTTCTTGGCCCCGAGCGTCGCGGCGAACGACGCCACCTCCACCAACTCACGCAATCGCCCGCAGGCGACGGCACCAGCGGGCGAATCATCGCTCGCGCTCGTCGAGCCCGTGGTGCTCAAGGGCCGTCTCGCGGCGCTCACGCTCTCGCGTTCAACCGACGCCACGCTCACCGACGCCGGGATGTTCAAACCTGGCGTGCTCAACATCGATCTCGCGTTGGACGTGACGCGTGTCGTCCTTGAGTCTCGCGCCGCGGCCGGGAACGCCGCGCGTGCGCCCGAGCGGCTTGCGCTCGCGGGCATCGCCGCGAGCGTCAAGGCCGGCGGCGCGGCCAACAACGTGCTCGCGATCACGATGAACGTGACCAGCGTTGATGGCGCTCCCACGCCGATCACCATGGACGCGAAGATCGCCCGCTTCGCCACGCCCAACGGAGCCGCGGCATTCAAGTCTGCGACGATCGATGCGGACCTCAGCGCCCCCACCGTTCCCACTGCGGTCATCGACAAGCTCGCAAGCTCGGGCCAGCAACTCCGCGAGTTGCTCGGCCCGCAGATGTCATTGAATCTCCGTGCTCGCAACTTCTCGCCCTCAGGTGGCGCCGGCACCACCGACGGCACGCTGAGCGCGAAGTTCGTTTCCGTCAAGCCGCGCGAGCCCGGCCCGGCCGCCGCGGGCGCTGCTCCCGGC
>VYLL01000078.1_pt1 | contig 38548 bp, 25 predicted proteins | sample 5114301 | NCBI WGS metagenome assembly VYLL01 (sample SAMN12291809, study PRJNA351875) | freshwater metagenome | isolation source: freshwater lake | place: USA: Michigan, MSU2 Lake | collected 2011-08-16 | reverse complement strand
CGGAAACGCCCGCAGCGGCCGCTCCGCGCGCCCCGGCCCCGGTCCCGGTCCCGGCTTCGGCGCCGCCGATCCCTCCGACTTTTCCGCCTTCGGCGGCGGCGGCGCTAACTACGCCGACATGTTCGACGAGCTCTTCGGCCGCGCCGGCACCGCGGGCCAACGCGCGGGCGCTCAGCACGACCCCGACGAAGACGCCTTCTCCCGCGGCTTCCGCGCCGCCGCCTCAAGCCTCCCCAAAGGCCCCAACCTCGAAGCCTCTGTCACCATCCCGCTCATCGACGCCCACCGCGGCACCACCCGCTCATTCACTGTCAGTTCCGAAGGCGGCGTTGGTGGAGGTCGCTCGATCGAGCTCCGAATTCCACCCGGCACGCTCGACAACGCCGTGCTCCGCCTCGCCGGTCAGGGCCATCCCGGCCAGGGTGGCCCGGGTGATCTCCTTGTCCGCGTGCGCATCGCGCCCGACCCGCACTTCACCTTCCGCCCCGACGATCAAGGCCGCCCCACCGCCGATCTCATCACCACCGTGCCCATCGCGCCGTGGGAAGCCGCGCTGGGCGGCAAGGTCGATGTCCGCACGCTCGAAGGCACAGTCACCCTCGCCATTCCCGCCGGCTCATCCTCCGGCCAGCGCCTCCGCCTACGCGAGCGCGGCTTCGCCAAACGCACTCCCCCCTCGGGTCATGGCGACCTCTACGCCGAGCTCATCATCGTCATCCCCAAGACCCTCACGCCCGAGCAAACGCGCCTCTTCAACGAACTCCGCGACGCGAGCCCGGACTTCAAGCCGCGGGCGCAATGACCTCGGCGGATTCGGTTGACGATCTCAACTCTGGATCCCCAGGAACTTGATCACCGCGCTCTCGCCAAAGATCGCGATCAGCGTCAGCGAAAGCGCGACGCGAAGCCCGAACTTGATGATCCCCAGCACGATCGCCTCGACGTAGTCGATGTCCAACAGCCACGCTGTCAGCATGACATTCGCGCACCAGAGCGAGAGCATGATGACGAAGAAACCTGGAAGGGCCGCCGCCGACAGCATCAGCCCCGTCGTCATGAGTGCGTCCACCGCCGCCAGCCGCAGCGCTGTCAGGTGCAGCGGCGCGTCGAACCCGATCCACGTCAGGCACAACATGAAGTACGCCGTCGTGCCCAGCGTCGTGGATACCGCGAGATACGCTAGCCAATACGGGATCCTCTCCGCGACGTCAAAGCCAATCAGCGTGATGCACATCGCCACCACACCCGCCCCCAGCATCATCGACGGCACCACATACGCCATCCGCACCACCCGCGCCGCCTCCACCTTCGAGTGATCGCGCCACGACTTGGGCTTGTTCTCGAGCCCACACTCCGGGCACACGCGCGTCTTCAGCCCCAGCATCGAATAGCCGCACCCAGTGCATGTCGTCGAGCCGCCCTTGGTCGTGCTCGCGCCGATGCCCGTGCCGCGCTGGATTCCCTTGCGCTTATCAAACCCGCATTCCACACAAATCACGGCGTCAAACCGCAGCCCCTTCCCACACCCCGGACACGCCGCCGACGTCGGCACCGGCGTGTCCGTGTTCACCTCCGGTCGCGACACACCCACCTTCCCCGCTGGCTTCTTGCTCATGCCGCCAGCATATCGCCCCAAGCAGGGACCGCGTGCGCGAACCGGACAAATCACCTGGCACCCTCGTTGTCACCCTATCTTGCAGTCTGCTCAAACCCAGCCTTGGAAAGGCTGGGCCACCCAAAACAGAAAACGCCGCGGACCTTCATCCGCGGCGTTCCTTTTCACGTTCACGTTCGTGTTCCCTTACTGCGTCTTGCTGAACTCCGCCGAGATCACTTCGGCCTTCGCCGCAAGCTCTTCGGGCTTCTCGCACCAGTACGACCCGACCGCCAGGCAGTCCATCTTCGTTCGGGCGAAGCACGAGATCGCCTGCGCCGGCGTATGCACGACCGGCTCGTTCTCGTTGAACGACGTGTTCAGCAGCACCGGCACGCCGGTCTTGTCGCTGAAGTTCTTGATCAGGTCGTAGTACATCTCGTTTTGCGAGCGCTTGACCGTCTGCACACGCCCGGTGTCATCAAGGTGGTTCACCGCCGAGAGCCGCTCGCGCCACTCCGGGCGCGTCTTGTAGACGATGTTCATGAACGGCACCTCGTGCGCGCCCTCGTACAGCTCGCCCAGGCGATCAAACAGCACCGCCGGCGCAAACGGCCGGAACGGCTCGCGGTTCTTGATTCGCGCGTTGAGGATTGCCTTCATGTTCGGCCAGCTCGGATTGCAGATGATCGAGCGGTTGCCCAGCGCACGCGGGCCCCACTCCTCACGACCCTGGAACCAGCCCATGATCTTGCCGCGGCATAGCGACTCGACCGCCGTGCGCATCAGGTCCTCGCGCGACATCTTCGTGAACTTCAGGCCCTTGGTGTTGGCCGCGATGTCCTTGGCGATCTGGTCGTCGGTCCACTCCGAGCCCCAGTACGCGTGGCTGACCTCGCCGGTGCGCGGGATGCCCAGCTCGTTGTGCAGCACATGCAGCGCCGCGCCGGCCGCCGTCCCGTCATCGCCCGCCGCGGGATGGATGTAGATCCGGTCGATCACGCCCTGCATCACCAGCTTGCCGTTGGCAACGCCGTTGAGCGCACAGCCGCCGGCCATCACCAGGTCGCGACAGCCGGTCTTCTTGACCGCGTCGCGCACCATGTCAATGTACACGCGCTCAAAGTGCGCCTGAATCGACGCCGCGAAGTCGTGCTCGCGCTCCGTCAGCGGGTCCTTGCGGTTCCGCGCCGGGCCGAACATCTCCACGATCTTCTGGTTATAGAAGTTCGGTGCCTTCAGCTCGCCCGCCTCGTTCGTCAACGCGGCTTCCTCCGCGTCGCGATCCAGCATCTTCTTGTACCAGTCAAAGTACTCGCCGTTCAGGCGGATGCCCTTCTCCGGGTCGTACCAGCACAGCTTCTTCATCTGCTCGCTGTACGTGTCCTTGCCATAGGCCCCCAGGCCCATGACCTTGTACTCCTCGCCGTAGCGATCAAACCCGATATACGAGCACATCGACGAATAGAACACACCCAGCGAGTGCGGCGGGTGCGACCGCTGCAACACCTCGATCTTGTTCCCCTCGCACTTGGCCATCATCGCCGTGCAGAAGTCGCCCGCGCCGTCGATTGTCACCGCCACCGCGCGCTCAAAGCCCGACCAGTGATACGCCGACGCGACGTGCGTCAGGTGATGCTCGATATTGTGGACCTTGGCCGTGATCTGCGACTCGGGAATGCCCAGTTGCTCCGCGAGCGACACGCCCTTGACCTTCTTGTGCATCGAGAACCGGAACGACGCCATCGAGATGCCCACGGCCGGGTTCTTGGCCATGAACGCCAGCTTCGCGCCCAGGTTCGCCTTCGGGTTGCGGGCATACGCGATGTCCGTCACGTCCGACATCGACGCGCCGGCCATCCGCAAGACCTCGAGAATCGCCTCGCGCGGGAACCCGCCGAAGTGCTTCACGCGGTTGATCCGCTCTTCCGCGATAGCCGCGATCACGCCGTTCTTATTCGCCAAAAACGCCGCCGCGTCCGGGTGCGTCGAGTTCAGGCCGAGGATCAATGGTTCCATGTGCTGCAAGCTCCACAAGTCGGTGCCGGGTCAGGTCAGTCCGTCTCAAGACGTCGCGCTCACTCCCCCGCCCGGTCGCAAAAAGGGGAAACGGAGACAATAGCTGGCCCGCGCGTTCCTGGCATCGTCACGCGCGCCACCCTCCCCCCACCTTTGACAAGCCGTTCACAATCCTCAATCGACCGCCAAACGACGCCCCGCCAGCCGGATCCGCCGTTTCACCCCGCTGGCGGTGCCCGTCACGCGATCTTGACGCAATCGGCGATCACACCAAACAGTTATCGGACGAGTGACATTTCGCCCGTCGCGCTCCGCACGTAGTCCTGAAGCGCCGCAACGCCCCAATCCGCCTCGCGCAAAGCCTTCATCGCCTGGATCGCCGCCATCGCACCTGTGCAGGTGGTAATCATTGGGATCCCCATCCGCACTGCGGCCGACCGGATCTTGCCCTCATCCGTCTTCCAGCCCGTCTTCGTCGGCGTGTTGATCACGAGCTGAATCTTCCCGTCGCTCATCAGGTCAATCACGTTGGGCCGTGTGAACGCGTCCACCTTCTGGATCACCGTCGTCACGATCCCGAACCGGCGCAGGTGCTCGGCCGTGCCCGTGGTGCAATACACCGCGAAGCCCATCCCCACCAGCCCGCGCGCGATCTCCACCGCCTGCGTCCGGTCGCTTTCACGCACCGACAGGAACACCGCGCCGTTCAACGGCAACTGAATCCCCGCCGAGAGCAAGCCCTTGGCAAACGCGATCGGCCAGCGCGTATCGATGCCCATCACCTCGCCGGTGCTGCGCATCTCCGGCCCGAGCGTGACGTCCACACCCGGGAACTTCGCAAACGGGAAGACGCTGACCTTGACCGCCGTGACGCCCGCGCCGTCCTTCGGCTCGGTGATCCCCAGCTCGTCGAGGGTCTTGCCCATCATCACCTTCGCCGCGATGCGGGGCCACTGCATGTGCCGCGCCTTGCCGACAAACGGCACCGTGCGCGACGCACGCGGGTTCACCTCAAGGATGTAAATGTCCTCGTTCTTGATCGCAAGCTGGAGGTTCATCAGCCCGTTCACCCGCAGCGCCGCCGCCAGATCGCGCCCGATCTTCCGAATCCGCTCGCTCATCGCCGGCGCCAGGCTCCACGGCGGGATCGTGCATGAGCTATCGCCCGAGTGAATGCCCGCCTGCTCGATGTGCTCCATCACCGCCGCGACCACCGCGCGCCCGCGCTGCGGCGCGCCGTGACCGTTCTCGCCCGGCGTATGGCGCGTGCCCGCCGTCGTCGGCGAGTAATCCGCGACCACGTCAACATCCACCTCGGTCGCGTCCGAAAGGAAACGATCGATCAGCACCGGCGCATCATCCAGATCGCTGATGATCGCGGCCGACGACATGAACCCCGTCAGCGCCTGCTCGTCCGAGCAGATCTCCATGCCTCGCCCGCCCAACACGTAGCTCGGGCGCACCAGCACCGGGTACCCAATGCGATTTGCAATCTTCACCGCCTGCTCCAGCGTCCGCGCGATGCCCGACGGCGGCTTCTGCAAGTTCAACGCGCTGAGCATCGCATCGAATCTGTCGCGGTCTTCCGCCAGATCGATCGAGTCCACGCTCGTCCCGATGATCGGCACGCCCGCCTTCTGCAAGCCCTTGGCCAGGTTCAGTGGCGTCTGCCCGCCGAACTGCACGATCGCGCCGTGGACCAACGCGGGCTTCGTCGCATCGCCCGCCTCACCCGACCCGCCGAGCGCCTTGCCATTCAACCGCTCCACGATGTTCAGCACATCCTCAAGCGTCAGCGGCTCAAAGAACAACAGGTCACTCGTGTCGTAATCCGTGCTGACCGTCTCGGGGTTCGAGTTGATCATCACCGATTCGAAGCCCAGGTCGCGGGCCGCGAACGCCGCGTGGCAGCAGCAGTAGTCAAACTCGATGCCCTGGCCGATGCGGTTGGGCCCGCCGCCGATGATGATGACCTTCATCCGGCTGCTGATCCGCGCCTCGTCCTCGGTGACCATCTTCGTGCCGTCGAGATAGGGCGTCTCGTACGTCGAATAGAAATACGGCGTCACGGCCGCGAACTCCGCGGCGCACGTGTCCACGAGCTTGTACACCGGCTCGATGCCCAGCGCCTTCCGCCGCGCCCGCACCTTCAGCACCGTGTCCGGCGTGATCCCGCCCAGGTACACGTTCGCAAGCTGCGCATCGCTGAACCCGAGTTGCTTCGCCTTGAAGAACACGTCCCGCGGCACCTGCTCCAGCGAACCAAACTCAATCAACTCGTTCTCAAAGTCCACGATGCGCCGCATCTGGTCCACGAACCACGGGTCAAACCGCGTCAGCCCGCAGATGCGCTCGTCGCTCCAGCCCATTTTCATCGCGTAGCGCACGTAGTAGATCCGCGCCTGCGAGGGAACTGCGAGCTTGCGTGCGATCTTCTCTTCAGGAATCGGCCACTCGACGAGCTCGCCGTCGGCGGTGCGCAGTTCCGGCTGTGCCGCATCGGCTCCCCCCGTGCTGCTGGCGCTCTCGTCCTGCTCCGCGGACATAAGCGGGCCGGCCTCAGTGTCCCACGGCTCGCGCACCATGCTGCCGGCGCCCAGCGCCCGCAGCGCCACCAGCCACTTGTCGTTGCGATCCAGCCCGAAGCCGAAGCGCTTCACCTCCATCGAGCGGATCGCCTTCTGGAAGCTCTCGCAGAACGTGCGCCCGATCGCCATCGCCTCGCCGACGGACTTCATCTGCGTCGTCAGCGTCTCGTCCGCCTCGGGGAACTTCTCGAACGTCCAGCGCGGGATCTTGGTCACGACGTAGTCAATCGCCGGCTCAAAGCACGCGCTGGTCGTTCCGGTGATCTCATTACGCAGCTCGTCCAGTGTGTACCCCACCGCCAGCTTCGCGGCCACCTTCGCGATCGGAAATCCCGTCGCCTTGCTCGCCAGCGCGCTGGATCGCGACACGCGCGGGTTCATCTCGACAACGACCATCTCGAACGGCTTCACCCCGTCCGGCCCAGGCTTCGGGTTCGGGTTCACGGCGAACTGCACGTTGCTCCCGCCCGTCTCAACACCCACCGCGCGCATGATCGCGATCGCGGCGTCGCGCATCGCCTGATACTCGCGATCGCTCAGCGTCTGGATCGGCGCCACCGTGATCGAATCACCCGTATGTACGCCCATGGCGTCGATGTTCTCGATGCCGCAAACGATGACGCAGTTGTCCTTCTTGTCGCGCACGACTTCGAGCTCGTACTCCTTCCAGCCGATCACCGACTGGTCGATTTGGACTTGGCCGATCATGCTGGCGCGTAAGCCGCGCGTGATGATGTCTACGAACTCGTCTTTGTTGTACGCGATGCCGCCGCCCGTGCCGCCCAGCGTGAACGCGGGCCGGATGATCGCCGGCAGTCCGATCTCACGCAGGAAGTCCTCGGCGTCCGCCAGCGTCGTCACCGTCTTGGCCTTGGGCAGCTTCAGCCCCAGCTTCTCGCAGATGTCCTTGAACGCCTGGCGATCCTCGGCGCGATGGATCACGCGACGATCCGCGCCGATCATCTCCACGCCAAACTGCTGAAAGATCCCGTCGTCATAGCACTTGCACGCGCAGTTCAACGCCGTCTGCCCGCCCAGCGTCGGCAAGACCGCATGTACGGGGTCGCCGATGTCCTGCTGCTTCTGCAAGACCTTGCGCACGCACTCGGGCGTGATCGGTTCGATGTACGTCCGATCCGCCATCTCCGGGTCGGTCATGATCGTCGCGGGGTTGCTGTTGATCAGCACCACGCGGAATCCCTCGGCCTTCAGCGTCTTGCACGCCTGCGTGCCGGAGTAGTCAAACTCGCACCCCTGCCCGATGACAATGGGTCCGGCGCCGATGATCAGGATCGTCTTGATGTCGCTGCGTTTGGGCATGAGGGATCGTCTCGTCCTGGTAGAGTTGGCCACCGAACCGTGCTCACGATCCCCCCGCCCCCCGACGAAACCGCCGTCTGATTCGGATCGCTCGGGCCGATAGTAGTCGCGATGCCCGCGAACACACGCGGACGATCAGTGTCGGCTGAAGGACGGCGCGACTGAGGCTCGGTGAAGTCCGGAGTCTCAGAAACACCGGCATCGCGCCCCAGGCGCTCAGCAGATCAACCGCGCCGCGCGTACATCGCCTCAAACTGCGCAATCACCCGGCGCGGCTCCAGAAACTCCAGCGCCCACCGGCGCGCCGCGGCGCCCGCGCCCTGCGCCATGTGCTCATCGCGCACGTATCCCTCAAGCCCGTCGGCAAACTCGCGGGCCGTGTCGCCGGTGACCGTGGTTCCGCCGCTGGATTCCAGTTCTCGCCAGATCTTCACGCCGCGGGTGAGCACCGAGGGCGAGCCGGCGAGCAGCCCCTCGACCATCGCGATCCCGAAGTTCTCGTGAAGACTGGGCATGGCGAACACCCGCGCCGCCCGCAGCAATGACAGCTTCAGCTCGCCGGACACCAGCCCGGTGAAGTGCAGCCGGTCGCCAATCCCCGCGGTCGCGGCGCGGGCCTTCAGCTCCGCGACGTACGCCTCCTCACCCGGCCCAGCGAGCACGACCGAGAACCGCAAGCCCGCGTCACGCCGCGCCAGCTCGCCGGCGCCGTCGATCAGTAGCTCAAGGTTCTTGATCCGGTGCAGCCGTCCGAGGAACACGATCGCCGGCATGTCCGGTTTCAGAAACACAAACCGTTCGCGGGCGAGGTCTGGCGACGGCCGCTCCGCAAAAGGTCCGATATCCACGAAGTTGGGGATCACCGCGCCCTGCCGCGGGTCAAAGAACCGGCTCGACTGCCGAAGTTCCTCCTCCGCGGTGCAGTGAATCGCCCGCGCCCCGGCCAAGAACCGCCGCCCAACCAGCCGCAGAAACAGCTTCTTTTTCCAGGCCTTCCGGCTGAAGCAGTCGTCGTCGAGCATGCCCGCCAGCGAGACGTGATACGGCACGCCCAACCGGCGGGCCCTGCCCGCGAGCTGGATTTGGGTGCCGTCGAACACGCCGATGAGGTGGAGTGCGTCGGCTCCCCGAATATGGGGGTCGTGCTTCGCGGCGTCACCAGGCATGAATGTCGCCGAGGGTAATCGCGGGGCTGGCGTCTCGACCACCCGCAAGCTGCCGCCCTTGCCCGCGGCAATCCCTGGAATTTTGGCGTCGCCGATGTCGCCCGTCATCAGCGTCACGTCGTGCCCGGCACCGGCCATGCCGACCGCCAGATCGATGGTGGTCTTCGGCGGGCCGCCGAAGCGCGAGTCCAAGCTGACGCAGTAGTACACGACGCGCATCGCCAACCATAGACGCGGGCCAGCCGCGTGCCGGGGTGCGTGCGGAACACTGGTCGGCACGATCAAGGTTATAGAACCTTGCTGCGAGCGCTCTTTCGAAACGCACGCCTCGACAACTCACTCCGTCCGCTCGCAATTCCTGCCGATAGAATCGAACAGTCGACCGAACGCGTCGTCTGTACGTCTCGCTTGCTTTCGCCCATCTTCGCTTCGGGCACCTGCCCAGGTGATGGCCCAGCTCTCAAGGAATACCCCATGTGCGGCATTGTCGGTTACCTCGGCCATCGCAAATCCAAGTCCATCCTCATCGAGGGTCTCAAGCGACTCGAGTATCGCGGCTATGACTCCGCCGGGCTCGCCATGCTCGTCAACGGCAAGATGAAGCTCGCCCGCTCAGTCGGGCGCGTCGCCATGCTCGAGGAGCGCCTCGAGCAAGAGGGCGGCTTTGACGGCACCATCGGCGTCTGCCACACCCGCTGGGCCACCCACGGCGGCGTCACCGAGCTCAACGCCCACCCGCACAAGGACGACCGTCACGGCCTCGTCGTCGTCCACAACGGCATCATCGAAAACTACGCCGCGCTGAAGACGTACTTGCAGGAAAAAGGGCACGTCTTCACCAGCGAGACCGACACCGAGGTCATCTCGATGCTCATCAGCGAGCTGTACGAGGGCGACCTTGAGAAGGCCGTGCAAGCCGCGCTGCGCGAGGTCACCGGCGCGTACGCGATCTGCGTGATGTGCGAGAAGGAACCCGAGACGCTGGTCGTTGCACGCAAGGGCTCGCCGCTGTTGGTCGGCGTGGGCAATGGCGAGTACATCGTGGCTTCCGACGCCGCGGCGATCATCGCGCACACCAGCCAGGCGTTCATGCTTGACGACTACAACGTCGTCAAGATCACGCCCAACGGCTTCCACACCACCGACATTCACAACACGGCCATCACGCCGAAGATCTCGCAGCTTGAGATCGACCTTGAGCAGATCGAACTGGGCGAGTACTCGCACTTCATGCTCAAGGAAATCTTCGAGCAGCCCAAGGCGCTTCGCGCCTGCATGTCGGGTCGCCTCGACACCCGCGAGGGGCGCGTGGTCCTCGGCGGCATCGGCTCGTTCGGCAAGGAGATGACCAAGGCCAAGCGCGTGGTGTTCACGGCGCAGGGCACTGCGCTGCACGCCGCGATGATCGGGCGGTATTTCTTTGAGGACGTGGCCAAGGTGCCGTCAACGTGGGAATACGCCAGCGAGTTCCGCTATCGCAACCCGATCGTGGAAGAGAACACCGTCGTGGTCGCCGTGAGCCAGTCGGGCGAGACCGCCGACACGCTCGCGGCCTTGCACGAAGCCAAAGAACGCGGCGCGCTGGCGCTGGGCGTGGTCAACGTCGTCGGCTCATCGATCGCACGCACGACCGACGCCGGCGTGTACCTGCGCGTCGGCCCGGAGATCGGCGTCGCATCCACGAAGGCGTTTGTCGGTCAGGTGTGCGCGCTGGCGCAACTGGGCCTGTTCATGGCCCGCCGTCGCCTGATGTCCGCGTACGACTGCACCAAGTTCATGCAGCACATGGAAGCATTGCCGGAGAAGATCGAGACGATCCTTAGTCAGGCCGACCGCATCAAGAAGATCACCGAACGCTACATCGAGCGCGAGAACTGGTTGTTCCTCGGTCGCGGGTACAACTACCCCACGGCTCTCGAAGGCGCGCTGAAGCTGAAGGAAATCTCGTACATCCACGCCGAGGGCATGCCCGCGGCGGAGATGAAGCACGGGCCGATCGCGCTCATCAACGAGGGCCTGCCGGCAGTCTTCATCGCCAACCGTGGCAAGCAGTACGAGAAGGTGATGAGCAACATCCAGGAAGTCCGCTCGCGCGGCGGGCACGTCATCGCCGTCGCCACCGAGGGCGACCAGCACATCAAGAACTACTGCCATGATGTGATCTACATCCCCGATGTGATCGAGCCGCTGAGCCCGATGCTGACAGTGATCCCGCTGCAGCTCATGGCGTACTACGCAGCGGTCGCACGCGGGCACGACGTGGACAAGCCGCGGAACCTGGCCAAGAGTGTGACGGTGGAGTGAGCGGATCGACGAACTCGAACGCTTGGCTCACTTGGAGCTTCTCGCTCTAGCGACAACATTGATGGTTGCATCGCGCTTCTGTTCTCGAAGCGGCGTATGTCGCTACACACACGCGGCTGCGCTGTTTGCTGCACATGCGATCTGAAGTGTGGTGCATTCTGACGGGGTGAATCGCTTCTTTGCGCCGTGCAGCAGTTGAGTGAATGCGGTATCGCGACTGCGACTTATCCACAGCGTATGCAATGCAGTGTAATGTTCTATAATTTTCTAAAACCCTGCAATTTGGCCGTAGTTATGGGATCAGCCCGCGATACCAAGGTGTATCACGTTGAATCATCAGAAATAACCCGAGCCGTATCGGGATTTTGATATCATCCACTGATGCGGTGGGTCACACACGGGGTCAGGTTGGCGGGTTTCGTTTTGTTCATCGGTGGTGTGCTCGCAATTGCACGCCCTCAGTCGATGATCGATTTTTTTTCTGATTTTCAAGGCGGACTGTTCCGCGGATATGCCAAGCCTGTAGCGGTCTTGCTGATGAGCCTTGAGCTTTTCGTCGGGTTCTGGACCATGGTTCGTCCATCGATCGGTGCCGCGCCGACAGCGGTCATTCTCGCGATATCCGCGTTGTTTCATGCGTGGTCTCTCTACGCCGCACCTGAAGTTGCCTGCCCCTGTCTTGGCGGTGCGCTGCAGTCCCTGGACTCTCGTTCGGTGCATTGGGCTCTGCTCTTGATCTGCTCAATTCTCTCGCTGCTGTGCGCCAGCTTGTTGCTGGCGCGGAGCGAGCGGGGTGCTCATCGCAAGGAGTTTGGAGTATGAAACGGAGACGCGGATTCTCGATGAATGCGGCGGCAATGTTGGCGACAGCTTCACTCTTCGTCGGCGCTGCGGCGTTCGCGGCCGCAAGCGGCACGGACCAGAGCTGCCTGGATTGCATGGCCAATCCGAAGCAGGGCGGCGCGTGCAAGGGCAAGTCCGGCGAGGCATGTATCCAGTGCGTGCAGGACAAGTGTGGCAACGCCTGCGGCACATCGCTGGCGGTGGAAGATGTGTGCTATGGCCGGAAGACCTGGCCGACGCCCCCAGCGGTGACGCCCGTAACGCCGGTGGGGCCGGGGACACCCGTGACCCCCACAGCGCCGAGCTGGATCGACTGGGAAGGCTGGCCCTGGAACTGGTTCTAAATCGCCTTCACAGGTTTGAAATTTCAAGGAGTATTTGCATGACGCCGCTCCGGCTTGTTGCCGCTGTTGTCATCACAGCGATCGTGTTCATTCTCACGATGACGTTGACGAATCAAGTCTTGCGTCCGCGGGTGACCGCTGCGGAGCGAGCCGGGGCGGCAGTCAATCAAACAAAAGCAACTGCCGACGCGCCGGCAGATCGCACAGCGGATGGCCCCAGGGTGGAGCCAGCGGGCACATCGGCGGTCGATGACACGTCGCCGCGGGCGGTGGCTCGCGAGTATTTGATGAAGACCATCAAGACTGAGCCGCGCATCACGCCTGCGGTCGCGCAGAAGCTGATCGCGCTGTCGCGTGAGAAAGGCGCGGCGGAATCCCTGGCTTTGGCGCGCATGGGTGAGATCGTCGGGCAGGGAATGCCCATCGATGATGACGCGAGAAAGCTCATTCGCGATCGGCTCTTTGAAGCGCTGGTCGATAGCAACTATCGCATGCAAAGAATGGCGCTCGCGGGCGCGTATCTCGGGAACTTCCACACTGCGGATGAGGAGTTGCTTCGACGCATGCGTTCGCTGAAGACGAGCCCTGACGCGACGACGGCGGACTTCGCCAGAGGTTATTTCCCAGATTGACCCGAGGGGCATCATGAACGATCATCGTTTACGGGCGTTCTCGATTGTCGAACTCATGGTGGTGATGGTCATCATCGCCGTGCTGATGGGCGTGTTGTTCCCCGTGCTCTCGTACGCCCGCTCGGCATCGCGGCGAACCGCGTGTCTGGCGAACTTGCGAACACTGGGGATCGCGCTCCAGGAGTACAACCAAGCTCGCGGCGCTCTCCCCCTGGCGCCGAGCTTCTCGCATGTGCCTTCCGGCGAAGTCAGGCTTCTCCGCGCGCTGGAGACCTACCTCGATGCGCCGCAGGTGCGAATGGTCGATGGCACCGTGGTGACAGGCCAGCCCTGGGCGTGCCCGGCTGACAACGTACTGGCACCCGCAATGGGCTCGTCGTATGAATACGCATTCGCGCCGCTGCTGCGTTTGCCTTTGGCGCTGCGAGAGATCCTGCCCAACGAGGACATCTCGGTCTATGACGCGAAATCCGCGACGCGCCGTTTCTTTGATGATCGACCGCAGGACCGAATGCTGCTGCTCGACCTTTATGGCTGGCATCCCGGACGGCCCGTCTCGGTCGTGAATCCCGATCCGGCGCTCGATCCCGATTATGTTTCGCCTTGGACGATCAATCCCTCGCTCTGGAAGAAGGGGTGGAATCAGAAGAACATGCTCCGTGGCGATGGTTCGGTGGATTGGACGCCCTTCTCAGGGTGACGGCTCAGTCTCGAGCAAGTCATGTGGCATGAAGATCAGAGCCGCGCGGCTGTCAGGCAGAACCGGTCTACCCTCACGCACTATGACCAACGCCTCCCTCGCGCCTCGCGACACGATCGTCCCTGTTGGCACGGCGGCCCCGGACTTTGAGCTGCCCACGCAAAACCGCGGCGAGAACTGGAAGCTCTCTGAGCACTTGAAGACCGGCGAGGTCGTGCTGTCGTTTTTCCCGATGGCGTTCACCGGCGTGTGTGCCGCGGAGATGCAGTGTGTGACGGGCGACCTGGCAAAGTGGAGCGGCAAGGGTGCGCACGTGGTCGGAATCTCGTGCGACTCGGGCCCGGCGCTGAAGGCGTGGGCCGATCAACTGGGCCTGAAGCAGCCGCTGCTTTCGGACATGCACCGCCAGGTCTGCAAGGCCTACGGGCTCTACTGGCCCGACCTCAACATCGCCTGGCGCGGCACCGTCGTCATCGGGCGCGATGGCAAAGTGAAGTGGACCCAGAAGCGCGAGATCCCCGAGGCGATGAGCTTCGACAAGATCCTCGAAGTGCTGTCGTAAGGGAGACTTCAGCCGTCACCTTTCAGCCTTCAGCAGAGCGAAGGCGTGAGGCATTGGGGAGCGTGGACTGATTTCGGATGGGCGCTTCGTGTTCTGCTTTCCGGGTTTGCTTTCTTCCTGCTGATGGCTGAGGGCTGACGTTTGATTGCTGACAACTGAACACTGACGACTGATCGCTGCTATGCCCATGTCCCTCATTCAACGTCTGAAGAAGGATTGGCGCTACGGCGCGACGCGGTCCCCGCTGGGCGTGCGGCCGCAGGACTTTGAGTTCCCGGCGTCCTGGGATGAGCGGGTGCGGCTGGCGATTCAGAGCGAGGACAACGCGTTGATCCCGCGCGTGCCGGGCGCGGGCGTGGTGGACGGCCCGACGCAGCTCATGCACAACGGGCTGCGCGTCAAGACCGACAGCTACTACGGCCCAGAATACACCGAGCTTCTGACAAAGAATGCGGGCGTGCATGAGCCGCAGGAGGAGCGCGTCTTTGGCGAGGTGCTGCCGTCGCTCAAGCCCGGCTCGCTGATGATCGAGCTCGGCGCGTTCTGGGCGTTCTACAGCGCGTGGTTTCTCAGCGCGGTCAAGGACTCGCGTGCGATCCTGGTCGAGCCGATGGCGGCGAACCTGGCGTCAGGCCGCGGAAATCTTGCGCTCAACAGCGTGGACACTCGCGCCGAGCTCGTCAAGGGCTGGGTCGGCGACCTCGCCCCCCACTATCGCGAGCCCGACGGCGAGCAGATCGTCCTCGATGACTATTTGACGCGTCGCGGCATCACCCGCGTAGACGTCCTGCACGCCGATGTGCAGGGCGCTGAGCTCGAGATGCTCCGCGGCGCGGGGCGCTCGTTCAACGCTGGCGTCTTCGGCTGGGTCTTCGTCTCCACGCACTCCATGCACAAGCACGGCTGGTGCAAACGCTGGCTCCTGGCCCGCGGCATGCACCTCGTCGCGGAGGCCGACCTGCCCGAGAGCTACAGCTACGACGGCCTGCTCGTCTTCAAACGCCCGGGCGAGCCCGGGCCCGACCGCGTCGAGATTTCGCAGCGACGGTATGTGAAGGCTTGAGGCTTGAGGCTTGAGGCTTGAGGCTTGAGGCTTGAGGCTTGAGGCTTGAGGCTTGAGGCTTGAGGCTTGAGGCGATGTTCCCAATCGCCGCGTGGTACACTCAGACCATGAGCAACGTCGGCCGCGAAGATCGCAGTATCCCCACGCCCTCGGGTCGCACGCCTGCGTTTGCACGCGCCGCAACTCGCGCCGCCGCCGTGCTCCTTGCGAGCGTCGCTGCGCTGTCCCAGTCCGGCTGCCGCGCGCTGGGGACGGACGAGATCGCGAACTTCTTCACGCCGACCAGCGCGCTCACGACGCGCTCGATCAACACCGGCGTGTACATCGCGCCGGAGTATCCCGTCGCGGTGTATATCGCAGCCGACGACTTCACCGCTGACGTTTACCTCACCGACATCCCGCTCTCGCGCCTGGCGGACGACGCGGACACGCTCGCCGACGCACGCGGCACGATCGTGCATGTACATGTGTTCCTGGTGCCGTGGGCTGGAAAGACGCCGGTGGCGGACTCGGCCGTGAACTGCGCGGTGCGCCAGATCGTCGTCGCCGGCGGGCAGTTTGGCCTGTACAGCGGCGGCGGCTTCGTCCTCACCGATGAGCCCGGCGGCAGCACCTACAGCGCCGACATCCGCCAAGCGGACCTGCGCCTCGCGGCGACCAGCCCGGGCTTCGTCGACAAGCTCGGCCCGGCCCTGATCGAAGGCGGCTTCAGTGCGACCAGCGACATCAAGGCGTCACGCTTGATTGCAGGACGCATGGCGGCGATCGAGGCAAACCTTGCCCAGGTGAACGTCCAAGAGTTCGACATGCCGCAGACGGGCATCGAGCGGCGGACTCGGCCGGGTGAGCGGGCGCCGGAGAAGAAGCGGGGCGACGAGAAGAAGTGAAGTGGCTTGCACGATTCCGCCGCGAGCCGTGCATGGACGGGCGAGGTCGGCCAGTGTTGTTCTCGCTTTTGCGGTCGAGCGTTCGCGACGCGATGCGTGACAAGCGCGAGCCGATAGTGAAGCTGGTCATCCGGCGACTTTCGGCGGTCGGTCCGATGGCGATGGTCCGGCGGGTAGGGTGGTACGGGGTGGCCCGCGTCATTGTCCTAGGCTGCCTGGGGTTTGCTGTCGCCGCGGTTGTGATGGTTGCGCTGCGGCGTCTCTCGGGCTCGTCGATGGTTTCGTTCATCGGCGGACAGGCGCTGACGCAAGGGTGGTTTGCCTATCTGCTCTTGGTGCCAAGCGCGGCCGCGTTGCGGCGGCGCGTGGTCGCGTTGACGTGGTACGGGCGTTGCGGGCAATGCACGTTCAGCCTGCGCGGGCTCCCGCCGGAGAGCGACGGCTGCGTAGTGTGTCCCGAATGCGGCGCCGCGTGGCGGCGGGACCAGATTGCACCCGCGAATGTCCAGGACGCCGTTGCGATCGAAGCAACTCAGCCGGTCACCCGCTTGCTTGGCGTTCCGTTTGCTCAATCCACGATCACGGACGCGTTGATGCGGCCGCTGGTGTTGGCCAACCGCGATCTCTCAAACGTGGATCTGTCCGTGCGAACGCAACTCCCGGCGGCCGTGCGCGCTCGCGTTGACGCGGCCGCTGGAGGTCCATTGCTGCGCGGTTCGCTCATCGCAGTCAACGTGTTGGTCGGTGTCACCAGCGTGGTGATGACCACCGCGATTCTCTTCTTCGGGCTCTACCAGTTTCAATCGGTGTTCGAGTACGTTCTGCTCTCCGCGGGTGCGTTCTTTCCCGTCTTGCCGGCGGCGTTGGGCACGTACGCGCTGCTTCGCCCCGGGTTGGTCGTGCGCCGACGACACTTCGCTCGGGCGATGCTGCGTGACGGGCTGTGTCCGTCATGCGCTCGGTCAGAGCTCGTCTCCATCGACGGCCTCGACAGCTACACCACGTGCGCGCACTGCGGCGGGACGTGGGCGGCGCACAAGTTCATCTGACTCGCGACGTGGGCGAACTCACCGCCACCGCGCCTCACCGCCGCCGCCGGCCCATCATCACCCCGCCAAGGACAAATGCGATCGCCGCGCTCGGCGTGGGGATCACGCCGAAGTACCTGGACGCGACGAGGTCGCCGATCTGATCGCCGCAGAGCAGGCCTTCAAGGTTGCCGAAGCCGAAGTGGATGCCGCCGTAGAGCCGGCTCATCGCGGCTTCGTTCGCCGCTTGCGAGAAGCTCGTAAACGAGCGATCGGCGACAACGAAGCCTTCGGCCGAGACGGTGAAGTTCATCTGGTCGGTGCCGAAGAACGCCGCGAGCACCGACGCCGCGGCGGCGCTGAACGTGCTATGGCCCGAGGTGTACTCCGGGAACATCGGCGTGGTGAGCAGCGGGGTCCACGTCGCGTCCCCGGTCGTGTCGGGGTTGCCGTCGGTGTCGGCGTTGCGGATCGCGGTGACGGGGCGCCAGGTGTCGTAGAGGTACTTCGCGTCCCAGCAGGCGATGCCGGCGTCGGCCAGCGCGACGTTGAGCATCGCGAACATTCGCGCATTCTCTGAGATCGAAAGCCCTTGCGACGACGACACCGTTGACGCGATGCGATTCCAGTGGCCTGGCGGCGTCGCGGTGCCGCCGCCGTCGGCCCAGTAGCGAGCGATGTCGGTCTGGTCCTGCGTGCGCGTGGCGCTGGTGATGCTGCCCAGATCGCGAACTTCGTTGAACGCCGCGGTGTACTCGGCGGAGTTCAGCGCGGGCGGCGCGGGCGGGCGGAACTGGCTGCCGCTCTGCATGGCGAACGGCGTGACGTTGCCCCAGCCGGGCAGGAGCGCCTGGCCGCCGGGGGCGGTGGGCTGCCAGCGTCCGGGCGCGATCGTCGGCGTGTAGGGCGTGAACGTCGCGGAGCCGTCGTTGGCGCGAGACGCGATGATCGCGCTGGCGGCGTTCTGACCGAGCGCGACGCCGAGCGCCCGGGCGTTGGCGTCAGCGACACCCGCGAGCGTCGCGTTGAGCTGGGTGTCAAAGACGCTCTGCTGCGTGGGGAAGAGGTTGACGAGCACGTCGCGGGCCGCTTGGGCCGCCGCGGCTTCGTGCGACGCGCCCTGTGCGTTGTTCAAGAATCCAAGATACGGCGCGTGCGTGCGGTCGATTGAGTTCACGCTCTCGTACACCGCGAGGCTCACCATCGCCATCGCCCGCGACGCGCGCGGCGGCGGCGTGTTCGTTGCGCGGATCGCGTTCAGCGTCGCGTTGTTGAAGTCCGTCACTGCGTCGGCCAGCAGCGGCGAGGCGCTCCCGGCAATCGCAAAGCAAATAGCGCTCAGGCGAGCGATCGACATCGTGCGGGTGGTCATCTCTCGGGCCCTTTGAGTCAGTCAGCGCGAATCTCTGTCGCTCGCGCGGAGCCCAGCATGCCACACGCTCATGCCAAGGCCAACTGAAATGGGTCGCACCCGCGCGAGTTCTCTCGGCGCCCTCTGGGCGGTGTTTATCCAGAGCGCCGAGCTTTCCAAACTTCACACCAAACGCACACGGACCTCCGCGCCCCAACGCCCGAGAACGCGCAACCAACAACCGCCGCTGGCACCACCAACTCACGGCCAAATGAAAAGGCCCCGGATCGCTCCGGGGCCCTCGGTCTTCATGTGCTCCGTGGCCCTGTGGCCCCGCCCCTACTCAACCCTGCTTCATCTTCTCGGCCTTCTTGCGGGCGTCGTCCAGCGTACCGACGTACATGAACGCGCCTTCGGGAAGGTCGTCGCCCTCGCCGTTGCAGACGCGCTCGAAGCTGTCCAGCGTCTCCTCGAGGGGCGTCGTGACGCCCGGGAAGCCGGTGAACACCTCAGCGACGTAGAACGGCTGGCTGAAGAAGCGCTCGATCTTGCGGGCGCGGGCCACGAGCTTCTTGTCATCCTCGGAGAGTTCGTCAACGCCGAGGATGGCGATGATGTCCTGCAGGTCCTTGTACCGCTGCAAGATCGTCTGCACGCGGCGGCTGACCGAGTAGTGCCGCTCGCCGAGGATGTCGGCGCTCAGGATGCGCGACGTGCTGGCCAGCGGGTCGACCGCGGGGAAGATGCCCTTCTCAGCGATGCCGCGGGCGAGCGCGACGTACGCGTCAAGGTGGGTGAAGGCGGTCGCCGGCGCGGGGTCGGTGTAGTCGTCGGCGGGGACGTAGATGGCCTGGACCGACGTGATGGCGCCCTTGGCGGTCGAGGTAATGCGTTCCTGCAGCTCGCCCATTTCCGTGCTGAGCGTCGGCTGATAGCCGGCCGCGGAGGGCATGCGGCCCAGGAGCGCGGACACCTCGGAACCGGCCTGAGTAAAGCGGAAGACGTTGTCCACGAACATCAGCGTCTCTTTGCCCGACTCATCGCGGAAGTTCTCGGCCATCGTCAGCGCGGTGAGCGCGACGCGCAGACGCGCACCCGGCGGCTCGTTCATCTGGCCGAACACCATGGCGACCTTCTCGATGACGTGGCTCTTCTTGCCCGTCGAGTCGGTGTACTCGGCTTCCTTCATTTCCTTCCAGAGATCCGTGCCCTCACGCGTGCGCTCGCCGACGCCGGCGAACACCGAGTAGCCACCGAAGTTGCGGGCCACGCGGGCAATGAGTTCCTGGATGATGACGGTTTTGCCGACGCCTGCACCGCCGAAGAGGCCGATCTTGCCACCTCGAACGAAGGGGCAGAGCAGGTCGATGACCTTGATGCCGGTGGGGAGCAGCTCGGTCTTGGGGTTGAGCTGGCTGAACTCGGGCGGAGCGCGGTGGATCGGGCTGCGCTTGACACTGGCGGGGATGGCCTCGCCCTTGTCAATCGGGTCGCCCAGCAGGTTGAACACGCGCCCCAGCGCGGCCTCGCCGACCGGGACCATCACCGGGCCGCCGGTATCGACGCAGGTCATGCCGCGACGGAGGCCGTCGGTCGAGCCCAGGGCCACGGCCCGGACCTTGCCGCCGCCCAAGTGCTGCTGCACCTCGCCGGTGAGGTTCAAACGCCCGACGGGGGTGTCGGCATCGATCTTCACGGCGGAGTAAATCGACGGGAGCTTGTCCTCAGCGAACTGCGCGTCAAACGTCGAACCGATGACCTGCGTGATTGTGCCTGTGCTCGCCATGAAGTGCCCTTGTGAAACGCGGTGCTGAACCAGACCAGATCGACCCCGGACGCCCCCGGCAGGCCGGAGGGGTGCAAGGATAGCGTGCAAGGGTGTGAGGGTCGAGGGCGACAGCGATCCGTGCCACTCCGGCTCTGCGTTCAGTGCTCGGGGGAGGACGAAGGGACAAGGGCACTGATCCGCCGAGCCGGATCCGTGGCACGGGAACCGATCCGGGCCACGACACGCGACGATTCTGCATCGGCGCAAAGCACAGGGAGCACGCATATGACCTTCCCCGGCCTGGGCGAACTGACCAAGTATGACAATCTCGGCTGGCTTCGTAGCGAGCCCGTCCCCGTTCGGATGTTCGGCGGCAAGCGTTGCCGCTTTGTCTTCGACGACTACGTGGGCGATGACCGCCCGCGTGACTACCACGCCGCCGTGGCGAACTTCCTGGCCAGCGACCCCGCAGTCCTCTTGGCCGCGAGCGAGGCGCTGTTCCTCTACTACAAGGACTTCGAAGAGTTCTGGCTGGAAGAAGGCAACGAGCCCATCCGAACCGCGGCGGACACATGGAAGTACGTGCGGTTCGGCAGTGAACCGATGGTGACCCGACGGAACTCCGGCGACAAAGGAATCTACATCTCGATCGAATCCGAGTGCGCGTGGGAACCGGAACACGGGTTGGAAATTGTGTTGAAGAATGGCACGGCGATGAACAAGCTTGGGCCACACGACGGGCACGTCACAAACGCAAACGCGTACGACAATCCGCTGCTTGAGCACGTCATCTACGTCAACAGCGCGATCTTGGCGAACCTCACCAAATCCGGCGAGCAGAGGCCGCGGAGTCGGTGGTGGAGCCGCTTCCACCTCGGCCGTCTTTTTCGCTAACGAGGGCGTGGGACTGATCGCGTCCCACCACCGAACGGCTCCGAGTTCAATGCTCGGGGACGAAAGACGCGACGAGCGCGCTTATCCGCTGAGCCGATCAGTGGCGCGGGAGCCGTTGGGGGCCACATACGCGGATCGCGACTACGAGAATCGGTGCTCTGATCTCAAACCAAAGGGAGCGTGGCACTGTTCGGACCACGTGCCACTGAACGGCTTTGCGTTCAGTGCCCTTCTCGCGTACCGTCCCACATGGCCAATGAATCACCCCGCATCTGCGTCGTCCCCGCCGGCGGGGGCAACCGATCAGTCCACCCGGGGGGGACGGTGGGCTACAACGCCCTGACCAAGGCCATGACCGGCGGCTCGCACAGCGTGGTCATCGCTGACGCCGTCGTGGGGGCGGCGCCGCCCTACCACCGCCATCACGCCGACGAGACGTTCGTCATCCTTGAAGGAACGTTCGAGGCCGTCAGCGATGGGCGTGCGCTCGTCGTGGAGCCCGGCGGTCTCGTGTTCATCCCCGGCGGCACGCCCCACACCATCCGCTGTACCAAGCCCGGCCCGCGCGGCGTCGGCAAGATCATCGTCATCCTCGCGCCGGGAGGGCTCGAAGGCTTCTTCGACGAGGTCGAGGCGCTACGTCTGGCGGGTGAGCAGTCCTCGCCCGAAAAGCTCGCGGCAATCGCGGTGACTTATGGCATCGAGTTCGTCGACGACCCCAGACACCGCTGACGTGTCGCCACGCTGCCCGGCGCACATTGGGGCAACCAGGCGGGAGTAGACCGGGCCGTCGGTCAGTCGGTCGTCCGCTTCTTCCCCAAGACCTCGCGAGCCGTCGCCTCCACCCGCTCGCGTGCCTTCGCCGCTTCTTCGGGCGCGCCCAGCTCATCCACGCGGCTTCGAACGTATGCCGCGTCGGCATCGCGACCAGTCAATACCAGAGCCCGCTCCAACTCCATGATCGCGTCGAAGTCGGATCCGCGCGCCCGAACGATGGTTCGGCGCGGGTCTTCAAAGCTCGGGCGATCGGCCTCGATCCGTTTGCGCTCATCCTCGTTCTTGGCGAACGTCATCTCCATCCGATGCTGCCGATCGACCTCCGCGGGCCACTTGTCCGTCTTGGCATACTTGAGCCAGAACTCCTCTGTCCGCTTGATACTCTCGATCTGCTTCTCCAGTTCAGCTTTCCAATCCGGGAGCAACTCGAGATAGCTCGCCGGCTCGGCGTATCGCGCCACCCACGCCGCGTGGCGCAGCGTGTCGTTGTACGCCTCGGGGAGGCTTGGCTGCTCGCGCCGCAGCCGCAGCGCCCGCTCAAACGTCAACCGATCCTCGCCCAGCGCCCGATTGAACTCGCGCCACAGGTCCAGCGGCCACGGGTCCGGCAGCGGCCGATCGATCATCGGCGCCAGCCGGTCTCGCCACTTCCGGACGACCGCACCCGCGTCCGCACACTTGACCCCGTAGCTCATGATCGACATACCCACATAGACGTCCGCGATCGTGTGCGGCGTCTCCTTCAGTCGCGACAGACGCTGCATGACCTCATCAAACAAGTCCCCGGCCCTGGCGCAATCCCCCGCTTGGCTCGCTTCCTGAAACGCTTCGATCTTGCCCTTGACGGCCAGCAGCGACCACAAACCCGGCACCCGGCGTTCATCGGCCTTCCGAGCCTCCGCGGCAAGGCGAGAACTGATGTCGTCAAGATCCGTCCGGAACGATCCCTCAGGGATCACCCCGCGTGCCTGCAACCCCGCAAAGCCCTCGCGCAGCAAGATCGCCTGCCCGAGCGCAGTCGGATGCAGCCGGTCCGCTTGCAGCAGCCCCGCCGCGGCGTCGGGCGGGAGCGTCTCAAACGATGTCGCGACCGCGCCGCCGGCATTGATGGACTCGACGAACGTCGACACGGGGCACACCACCACGGCGCCCTGGCTCGGCCGGCCCGCCGCCCACGCACGGATGCGTTGGTTGAACGCGGCGAGTTGCTCCGGCGGCGGGACATTCCTGGCCGCGAGCATTCGCCCAACTGCGCCGCGCATGTCGGGAATATCGCCGAGGATGATCGGCCCCGGGAACCGATCAAGCTGAACCAGCGCCGCCTCCAGCATCTCCTCGCGGTCGCGCCGCACCTGCTCCGGGCTCATCGCGTCATCGCGATGCTGATACACGGACCAGAACAGATAGTCCAGCGCCACCAGCACCGACGCACGCTCCCGCAACGCGCCGTCAACCTGCTGCACCTGCGCCTCACGCACGCGCGACAGGAAGCTCGCGTCGGCCAGGAGCACCGGCGTCGAATGCCAGCCCGGCACGCTCGCTTCGTAGACCGCTTCGAGATCGACCAGGTACGACTTGCCATCGGCACCGAGCGTGTCGCAGCCGTATCCGGCCGAGGCGCTGGCACCCACGATCACGGGGCGCGACAGCGGCCCCGACGCACACGCGCTCAGAAAGAGACACACAAGCAGCAGGCTGAGGACGCCGACGACCGAACGAAGGTGACCGAAGCTCATGGCACTCAGGATATCTGAACGCTGGCGGACCTGCGGCGTTGGCCGTGTGTGTTGCACGCCGCACGGCCGCGGCAGACGTACGCCCAGCCACACTGATCCGCAAAGCCGGATCAGTGGCACGGGAAAACGACCACCGACGCGCCCCCACAACGCCGGACTGCGCGGTTTGTCACTCCCCCGGCAACGCCCGCTCCAACCAGTACTCCTTGCTCCCCAACGACGCGTCAAGCGTCCCCGGCTCCGTCAGCTCACGCACCTGCGGCAGCGCATCCAGCGTGTGATGCGCGTACGCCCCGTCGAACTCGAACGGCCCCTCCTCGTCCACGCGGAAGAGCTGATAGTCGATCACGACCACGCGGTCGCCGGCCGCGAACCCCTCGGCCGCCCACGTCATGAACTCGGCCATCTCCGCGACATCCTCATCATCCACCTGCGGCCCCCACTCCGCCGTCGCCAGCCGCCTCGCAAGCGACTCCACCGACTCGTCAAACCAATCAAACCGCCCAAACGTGAAGCACTTGCGACAGAACGCGCACGACAACAGCCACCCACACCCGCACCACGGACACCCCGCCTGCGGAAACCGCCCGGCGACAGGCTCGCTGCACTTGCACCAGTTGATGACTTTGTCGCTGTCTTTGACCAGCCAAAGCGTTCGGTCGCTCATGGGCGAAGCGTATCAACCGGGACCGTGTTTCGGTGGCCGCCGTCGCGAGCTGATCCGGCTTTGACGAGGAACAGATGCGTTGAAGGGAAAAAACGCGGCATTCGCTCGCATCCACCATTTCTATTCACGCACGATCCTGTCGCCAATCTTTGCGACCGTGAACGCCGTGAACGGCTCGCCCTCGAACTCGATCTGTTTCTCCGGACTTGCACCGGCCTTCTTGAGGTGTGCGCTCACGTCCATCCATCGAATGGACCCGTCTGAAGTTCGCACCACCAGCATGACGGGGTAGCCCTGAGCACGCCAGTAGCTCAGGTGCCGGTCGGTCTTGACGGTGAAGATTTCTTTGCCGTCGCTCTTCCGCTGATAGAGATATGAATCTCCGGACTTGAGCTGCAGATAAAGCCGCTTGCCGCTCGCTTCACCTTTCGCGTTCTTGAACTCGATCTCGCCGTCGATCCCATGATCCGAGTTCGTGTAGCCCCGATAGATGTGCCCAGCCTGCGCAACGGTTGTGTACGCGTGGCCGACGAGTATCAACTCGCGGCTCTCATTGTCGATCTCTATGCCCGCCTGAACCTCCATCTCTCGCACCCGCTCTTCAGCAGCCGGAGACGCAAACTTCTCTTCAATCAGGTCCTTGAAAGGAATCCGGGTGTCGCACTGCTGACAGCCAATGTCTTCTCTTCCGGTTTGGATGCGAGTGGCAATCGCCTGCGCATCTCCGACCGGGCGGTGGCAGCCGGGGCAGATATAGGCCCGAATACGAGTCACGTTGATCGCGCGAGCTTTCAAATGCTCGTGGATGTATTTGATAAAGCTCACCTTGGTGTCGTCTGGCACACTCGAATCGAAGTACACCTCGATCCGCGCGGCCCCGTCGGGAAGACGAGTCATTCGCAGCCCAGCCAATTTACTCGCGGGCGTCTTGAAATCAGCCGCATCTTTCCAGAGGTCCTTCATCTCAAACGGCTCGGTGAAGTGCAGGCGGACGACCAGCGTCGAATAGATCTCATCCAGAGGGCCGGCAAACCCGTAGGTGACGAGGATTGTCGGCTGGTCGGGCTTCTCAGGCCGATCGCGTCGAAAATAGGAGGGGAAAACTAGCGCGTCGCCACCCGCGAGCGGCTGCCGCAGGCAAAGGGCTTTCTCCGTAAAAACTTGTACGATCGCCCGCAAGAGGATGCGTTCCTCGGCGACCGGAAGACGTTCCATGTCCTTGAAGTCGATCTTTCCCTCTAGGACATCGATCTCCCGCACACATCCGATCTCGTCGGAGTGCGATCGGGCGGCCCGGACGACAGCGGACCCGTAGACATTGAGCCATTCGGGCTGCAACAGCACCAAGTCGCCAAAGGAGAGGGGGAGAACAATCCCTTGCCCCGCGAGCAGACCGATCACGGTCCGCAGTTCCGCCTCATCGAACGACTCCGTCGGCAGCAACAGTTGCAACCGTTGGCGGAGCTGTGAAATGGTGAGGAGCGCGGTGCGCCCGGCCGCCTCGCCTTGCTCTCCGCGCATCTTGACGATGGCGTCTTTGAGCGTCTTGAAAAGGCGACTGGTCCCGATCCACGGGATGCGGTCCCAAGGGATGTGCGCGGCGATGGCAGCCTTGAGATCGGCGCAGCGTTCGCCGGACTTGGCCGCGGTCGTGAACAGGTTCTTGAAGCCATGCTCTTCCATGTATCGTTTGAGCTTGCTGTCGCTGATAGTGATGCCCCCGCGATCGCAGCGGGCGGCCACGAGGAGCTTCTCCGCACCGTGCTTGGACCCAAGCTGAACGGCCTTTTCCCAGTGACCGAGGGCATCAAAGGGGTTGTCGTCTTGGGGATCAAAGACCACCAGCGCCAGCGAAGTCTCATCCATGAAGAGCTGGTGAACTAGGCGATAGTCGGGCTGGCCCGCGAAATCCCAGAGCCAAACCTCCCGTTCCGGAGAGGGGGACACGCCGGGTTTCGCGGCCGTCTTCTTCGAGTCTCTCTTTAGGGACGTCGGGGCTTTGAATGTCAACGGCCAGACGCGCATGCCGTGCGTGGACTCCGTGGCCTCCCATCGGTCCTCTGCAAGGCGTAGGGCCAGACCAGTCTTGCCTACGCCGCTCTCTCCGACGAGGACAACCTTGGCGTTGGTGTAGCGGGCAGAGAAGTCAACATTCGTATCGTCTGCCATGTCGGAAAGGTGCCAGACGCGAACCGTTTGGTCACCGGATCCAGAGATAGCGCAGCGGCCGTCGGCGGTCATCGCAACGCCCCAGACGCTACGTGTGTGCCCTTTCAGCACGTACGTGCAAGCCCCACTTTCAATCTCCCAGACTCGGACGGAATTGTCCTCACTTCCCGAGACAGCTCGGCGGCCATCCGGGGTCATCGCAACACTTGTAACGTCTTGCGTGTGCCCCTCCAACACGGCCGTGCAGACCCCTCTTTCAATGTCCCAGACCCGCACGGTACTGTCACGACTCGCCGAGACAGCCCGGAAGCCGTCCGAGGTCATCGCAAGACTCATGACGTCTTCCGTATGTCCCTCAAGGACGGCGGCGCAAGTCCCCTTTTCAAGATCCCAGACCCGGACGGTATGGTCTTGGCCTCCCGAGACAGCCCGGCGGCCGTCCGGGGTGATCGCGACACCAACAACCTCTCTAGTGTGACCTTCCAGCACCAATGTGCAGGTTCCTTTCTCCAAGTCCCAAACCCGAACGGCATTGTCGTTGGCCCCCGAGATGGCTCGGCGGCCGTCTGCGGTCATCGCCACGCGATAAACGTTCGAGGTGTGACCTATCAGCACCGACGTGCAGGTTCCTTTTTCCAAGTCCCAGACGCGCAAGGTTTTGTCGGCGGACCCCGAGACGGCCCGGCGGCCGTCCGGCGTCACAGCCACCCCCCAGCAACTCCCTGAATGTCCTTTCAGCACGGCGGTGCAGGTGCCATGTTGAAGATCCCAGAGCCGCAATGTGTCGTCCCCGGACGCGGACACAACCCACCGGCGGTCTGGCGTCACCGCCACGTTTATAACTGTGCCAGTGTGGCCCTCCAAACGCAGGGCGGGTTCCTCTGCCCTCGCAGCCGCCGCAACACTCATGGTTTCCCTATCTGCGTGTGGCCGGCACGCCTCCAGCAGTTTCATGTACGCGATCGAATCTCTGGTTCTCCAGTCGATATATGCAAACTGCTTCAAGATGTCACGGATCGGGGCATCGTCCAGCCGGAGGCCGACGAGCCGGCGCTGGCGATTAGCCGGGTCCAAAAACATGATGGTGCCGCGCTCGATCTGGACCCAGTCGGAATCATCCGCGGCCTTAGACATCACCAGCACCAGAACGCGCGAATTCTTGAGTCCCTCCTCGATCCGGAGGACGATCGAGTCACCAGGCCTGACCTGCTCCTCATCTAACCATACCTTCAGGCCGTCTTTCTTCAGCCGCGCAGCGAGCTCGCGCACGGCAGGCTTGTCCTTGCTGCTGTGGCTCAGGAACACATCAAAGTCGAACGCGGTTTCGGGTATAGCAGCGTTGGTGCGAGGCATAGCCGCCATCGTACCGACTGTCGTGACGACGATTTTGTCCCGGCGAGACATTAACGCCGCCACGGTTGCGCCGGCCACTTCGCTTGACGGCCCCTAACCTCCCCCCATGTACAACTCCCGCTCCGCCCACCGCCGCTACCAGTTCCTAGCCCTCGGCCTCACCATCGCCGGCCTCAGCGCTGCGACTTTCGCCGCGCAGCCCGCGGCACCCGCTCCGGCGTTACCCGCCGGTGCGACGGTCGCCCCGGTGCGTTCCACCGCCGCGCCCTCGCTCCTCGCCCACGAAAAGTACTCCCTGCCCAACGGCATGACCGTCATCCTCCACGTTGACAAGTCGCTGCCCGTCGCGACCATCAACACGTGGTACCGCGTGGGGGCCAAGAACGAGCCCAAGGGTCGCTCCGGCTTCGCGCATCTCTTTGAGCACCTCATGTTCATGGGCACCAAGCGCGTGCCCGGGTCGGACTTTGACGTGCTGATGGAGAACGGCGGCGGCGCCAACAACGCCTCGACGAGCCTGGACCGCACCAACTACTTCTCATGGGGCCCCTCCAGCCTTTTGCCCACGCTGCTGTGGCTCGACGCCGATCGTCTGGAAGACCTCGGCCCGACCATGACCAGCGAGAAGCTCAAGAAGCAGCAGGACGTCGTTCGCAACGAGATTCGCCAGAACGTCGAGAACACGCCGTACGGCCGCGCGTTTGAGACCGCGAACCAGTTCCTCTATCCCGAGACTCATCCCTACCACTGGAACGTCTACGGCCTGCACGAAGACCTCGAAGCCGCGACCACCAACGACGTCAAAGACTTCTTCGCGACCTTCTACGCGCCCAACAACGCCAGCCTCGTCGTCGCCGGGGACTTTGACCCGGCGCAGATCAAGCCGCTGGTCGCCGAGCTCTTCGGCACGCTGCCCAAGGGGAACGTTCCGCAGGACCGCAGCGTCGCGCCGGCCAAACTGGACCGCGTCGTCCGCACCACGATGCTCGACCGCGTGCAGCAGCCGATGGTCATGATCTGTTGGCACTCACCCGCCGCGTACACGCCGGGCGACGCCGACCTCACGCTCGCGGGCCTCATCCTCTCCGACGGCCAAAGCAGCCGGCTCTACAAGCGCCTCGTCGTCAAGGAGCAGCTCGCGGTCAGCGTGAGCGCGTCGCAGGACTCCAGCCAGCTCGGCTCGCTCTTCCGCGTCGTGATCATGGCCAAGCCCGAGGCGGACCTCACGCGCGTCGAGGCCATCGTCAACGAGGAGATCGCGCTGCTCGCCAAAGACGGCCCCACGGCCGACGAACTCAAGGCCCGCCAGGCCGCGGTTGAATCCGGCACGCTCGCGTCGCTGCAGAGCCTCATGAGCCGCGCCGACAAGCTCAACGAGTACGAGTATTACTTCGGCAATCCGGACAGCCTCGAGGCCGATCTCAACCGCTATCGCAACGCGACGCCCAAGACCGTCGCGACGGCCCTTTCGACTTATGTCGGAGTGAAGGACACCGACGGGCGCTTCGTCTCGCGCGTGCTGCCCGAGGAATCTGAGCGTCCCAAGACCGCGCGTGACACGCGCCCGGCCGACGCGACCAGCGCGCCCTTCGCCGCGCCGGCCCCGACATCCTTCGCGCTCTCCAACGGCATCAACGTCCGCTACTGGCACCGCCCGGGCACGAACCTCGTCTCCGCGCGGGCCGTGTTCAACACCGGCAAGGTGATCGACGACCCGAAGACCGCGGGCCTGGCCTCGCTCACCGGCGACATGCTCAGCGAGGGCGTGAAGCTCAACGACAAGGAACTCGACGGCGCGGGCTACGCCGCGGCCTTGCAGATGCTCGGCGCCAGCGCCGGCGCGGGCTCGTCGAAAGAGTCGGTGACGATCTCGCTCAGCACGTTGAGCCGGACGTTCAAGGACGCCGCGCCGCTCTGGGCCGCGGCCGCGATCAGCCCGCGCATGAACACCGTGGACTTCGATCGCGTCAAGAGCCTCCACCTGGACGGGCTCGAGCAAGAAGACGACGAGCCGACGATCGTTGCCGGGCGCGTGGGGATGAAGTCGCTCTTTGGCGCGAACAATCCCTACGGCTGGTCGCTCAGCGGCACCAAATCCACCGTCGAGCCGATCACCCTCGACCAAGTCAAGACCTTCCGCAACGTCTATTTGCGCCCGGACTTCGCGACAATCTTCATCGCCGGTGATGTGACCGAGGCCGAGTGCCGCGACATCTTGGAAAAGACCTTCGGTGCCTGGCGGGTGTCGTCGTCGATCGCGACTTTAACGCCCGACATGAGCGTGCCCAGCAGCGACGGCCTTCGCGTGTTGCTGGTGGATCGCCCCGGTGCCGTGCAGACGGTCATCAACTTCTACGCCCCGGGCGTCAAGACCGACAACGCCGACCGCATTCCGCTCCGGCTCATCAACACCGTCCTCGGCGGCAGCTTCACCAGCCGCCTCAACCAGAACCTGCGCGAGAAGAACGGCTTCACCTACGGCGCCGGCAGCCGCCAGAACCACACCCGCCACCTCGGCTGGTTCATGGCCCGCTCGAGCGTCAAGAGCGAGACCACCGGGCTCGCCCTCAAGGAGTTCATGAGCGAGTTTGACTCGATCCGCAACGGCAGCATCACGCAAGACGAGCTGGACAAAGCCAAGAAGACCGCGCGCACCGAAGCCATCCAAGACTTCGCGACGCTGTCAGGCTATGTCAGCACCGCCGCGGGCCTGCTCGAGGACGGCCTCGATTGGTCCACGATCACCAGCGACCTGCAGGCGATCGACAACGTCACGCTTGAGCAGGTCAACCGCCTGGCCAAGCCCGCGATCAACCTGGAACGCGGCCTGCTCGTCATGGTCGGCGACAAGGCCACCATCCTCACCAAGATCAAGGAAGCCGGCGTGAGCCTGCCGCCGATCGTGGAAGTGGATGAGCAGGGGGTGGCGAAGGGGAAGTGAGGAGCTGTCAGCCGCCAGCAGCCAGGCTTGAGGCTTCCGGGTTCAGGCTTCAGCCTGCTCTGGTGAATCGTTGCCTTGCAGCCCGGAGGGCTGCCGGGATGTAGCCAAGGGTGAAGCGAGTCTTCGAGCGCAACCCGTGGAATTGCGAGCGCGAGGGTCCGCACCCCGGAGGGGTGAAGGGTGTGCTCACTCACGCGGCCGCGCGTCTGAACGTCAACGCCAAGCTCAGCCCGCACGCAGCGCCTTTTCGCTGCATCGAGTTCTGCCACTTCGCCACTTCGCCACTTCGCCGCTTCCCCAGCTTGCCAACTCTGTAAAGCTTTGGTTACGCCTGCGTTTGCGGGCCGAAATCGCCTTGAGCTTCGCTATCCGCACCGGTATGTTCCCCCGTCCGCTGGCCCGGCGAGCCTTCACGCTTGCCGCTCGTCCGCGGCGTTTTTCGTCGCCGCGACCCTCCAAGGCCGCGCCGTCGCTTGGTTTGCGTCGCGCCGTGCGGCCCAAACCTCGATTCGTTCCATCCCGAGAGAAGAGAGAGAACATGAACAACGTTGCCCTTTTGACCAGCGCCGCGCTCCTGGCGTCACTCGCCGGTGCCGCCAACGCCAACATCGTCATCACCGAGGCCCACTCCAGCGGCAGCGGCAACACCACCTACCAGGCCGACTGGTTTGAGCTCACCAACACCGGCACTTCCGCCGTCGACATCACCGGCTGGACCGTCGATGACTCGTCCAACGGCACCGTCCGCCTAGCGCTCCGTGGCGTCACCACCATCAACCCCGGCCAGTCCGTCGTCTTCATCGAGACCAACACCTCCGGCAGCAACGACGCCGCCGTCACCGCCGCGTTCGTCAACGCCTGGTTCGGCGGCCTGCCCACCGGCTTCGTCATCGGTACCTACGGCGGCTCGGGCATCGGCCTGAGCACCGGCGGCGACGCGATCAACATCTTCGAGGCGAGCAGCGGCCCGCGCGTCACCGGCATCGCCTTCGGCACCGCCACCACCGGCGTGACCTTCGACAACTACACCGCTCAGGCCGGCAGCACCACGCTGCCCCTGCCGCTGGTGAGCACGCTCAGCGTCGTCGGCGTCAACAACGCCTTCACCTCGCTGACCGGCAACGAAGTCGGCTCGCCCGGCAACATCCCCACCCCCGGCGCCCTGGCGCTCGTGGGCCTCGCCGGCCTCGCCGCGGCGCGTCGTCGCCGCTAAGTTCAGCGCTTGAGCATCTTTGCGATTCAACCAACCGTCGTCCGGCATCCCGGGCGGCGGTTGTGTTTTCGTTTCGAGTCGAAGAGAAGATATACAGAGGCGCGGAAGTACATGGAGGGAAGTCAAACGGGAACACGCGGACCATGCGGGCCGCGTGCTTCACCCCGCACGTACCTCGGCCCCAAGCTCGCTCTTCAGCCGCGCGATCAGCGCATCGACCGGCGCGTTGACCTCCTCATCGCGCAGCGTCTTCTCCGGATGACGGAAGCGCATGCGCATCGTCACGCTCTTCTTGCCCTCGGGGATGGGCTTGCCGCGATACGTCGTGACGAACGCCAGCGACTCCATGAACTCCGGCGGGTTCTGCAGCGTCGCGCCACGCACACGCTCCCACGCCGTGGACTCGTCCAGAATCAGCGAGAGGTCGCGCTCGGTCGCCGCCATCACCGGCAGCGCCGACACCGTGACCCGCGCCGGGAACGGCGCCACCAGCGGCTCATACGCCAGCTCCGCCACCACCACCGGATGCTCCAGCTCGTAGAGCTTCTGCGTGGCCTCATCGATCACGCCCAGCGTGCCCAGCACCATATCGCCGGTGCTCGTCTTCACGATCACCCGCGCGCTCGCATCGCCATCCAACGCCGCGACTCGCGGCGTCTCCCCGATCGGCTCAAACCGCAGCTCCGCACTCGCCCCGTGCATCGCGTGAACCAGCGCCTCGACGACGCCGCGCATCTGCCGCACGCCGAGCTGCCGGCGCTCAAACGCACTCCCGCTCGTGGGCAAGTCACTCAACATCGCCAGCGTCTGCCGTTCCACCGTGACGCCCGGCCGATCGGCCACCTCGCCAAACGCAGCCGCGATCTCATACAGCCGCACCACCGCCCTCCCGCCCGCCGCCGAGCCCGCCCCGCCCTCGGCCACGTCCGCCCGCCGGTCCTGATTCACCCGTCGGCACGCAAGCAACCCGCACAGCACGCTGGGCCGCAGCGTCCCCTCGCTGCCGCGGCGATCATCGCTCACGCTCGTCAGCGCCACGCCCGGCGACAGCAGCGGCTTCGCCGCCTTCGCGCTCGTGAAGCTGAACGTCACCGTCTCAAAGAACCCGCACCCGGTGAGCACCCGCGCCACCTCGCGCCCGGCGCGCTCGCTCCGCTGCGGCTCGTTGATCCGCACCGGCATCAGCTCCGGCACCACGATCTGGTCATACCCGATCGTCCGCGCGATCTCCTCGATCAGATCAATCTCCAGCCGCACGTCATTTCGCACCGCCGGGACCGTGACGCGCCACTCGCCCGACCCCGCGCCCCCCGCCACCGCAAACCCCTGCGCCTCCAGCGCACGCTCGATCTGCGCATCGCTCAGGTCCACGCCGATCACGCGACGCGCCCGCGCACCGCGCAGCGCGATCACCACCGGCTCATCGCTCCACGCACCAGCCTCGATCATCCCCGACATCAACGTTCCGCCCGCGAGCTGCAAGATCAGCGACACGATGCGATCGCTGGCCGCTTGCAGCGTGCGCGGCGATACCACGCGCTGGAACCGGTGCGCCGCGTCGCTGGTGATATTCAACCGCCGCGCGGCTTTGCGAATCATCACCGGATTCCACGTCGCCACCTCCACCAGCACATCGCTCGTCCGCTCGCTCACGCCGCTCTTGGCCCCGCCCATGATCCCCGCCAGCGACAGCGGCCCGCCCGAATCCGCCACCACCAGTTCACCCGCCGCGAGCGTCACCGTCTTGCCGTCCAGCAGCTCGAGCTTCTCACCGGCGCTGGCCCCGCGCACGATCACCTCACGCACGCCTCCCTTGTCCAGCGCCGCATGCACCATTTCCAGGTCGAACACATGGCTGGGGTTGCCCAGCTCGCTCTGAACGTAGTTGGTGATGTCCACCACGTTGTTGATCGAGCGCTGACCCACGGCCGCGAGCCGATCGACCAGCCACGCCGGGCTCGGCCCGACCTTCACCCCGCGAATCACCCGCAGCGTGAAACGCGCGCAGTCCTCCGTCACCTCGTTCACCAGCCGCACGACCGATGTCGCCTGCGCCGTCGCGTCTGGCGTCGCCGGCGTCATCACCGGCGGCACGAAACCCACCTTGCCTCCACTCACGGCCGCGATCTCCGACGCCAGCGTCACATGGCACAACGCGTCGCCGCGATTGCTCGTCACCTCCACATCCAGGCACTGATCCACGCCGCCGGACGCCAGCGCCACCGGCGTGATCGACTCCACCGGAAACCCGGCGCTGGTCAACATCGCCTCGGCCTCCGGCGCGCTGAGTGTGCCAGGGGCGAGCAAACTATTCAGCCACGCCAGTGAGATCTTCATAGGGCCGAAGATTATGCCGCGGGTACCACGTCCCCCACCGTGCCACCGACCTCGCTTCGAGGTCGGTGTACCTGGACAATCGTCTGCCCAATCGCACCAACCTCGAAGCGAGGTCGGTGGCACGGTTCTGTCTTTCGTCTGCTCTCTGATTGCTGACGACTGAAACCTGACAACTGACGACTATCTCACCCCACCACGCTGATCCCCACCCCCAGCACCACCGTCCGCGGCTGCATACACGCCGTCTCACTGCACGCCTGATACGTCACTGCCAAACGCGCATCGCCGGTCACCGCGCCGATCTTCTCGATCGCCACCGGCACCTCGATCCGCCCGCGATGCACGCGATGCGTCGCGCCCTCCATCGCTTCGCCCACGGGGTAATCCGCGTACACCGCAAGCCCGCCCACGCTCACGCCGCCGCGAGCCCCGCCCTCCTCCACCAGTTCCACCTTCAATGGCAGGAGGACGCCGCCGGACGCCTCGCCCGCGTCAAACGCGTTGATGTGATGCCCGGGCGCGATCTCAATCGCCAGCACAATCTCCGCCGGCTCGTCATCGCTCAGCGTCACCTCTTCCGCCGAGGCGAACACCGTCACGATCTCATCGGGCGTCTCGCCCTCCGCGCCCGAGCGCTCGCGCGCCCCACGCGCAAGCAATCCCTCGCGCACCGCGCCCGCGTCGATGGTCAGCAGCCGCAGCAGACCCACGGTCGACAGCGCGGTCGCCACCGGCGAGTCTTTCAAGTCCGCCGAGACCGAGGCCAGCACACCCCGCGCCCGCGAGAGCAGCGCCGCCTCGCCGGTCAACTCGTGGAGATCCACCAACGCGTTCAGCATCACCGCGACGCCGCTGGGCGTCGCGCCGTCGTAAGTCGATCGCGCTCGCACGAACAGATCACGCTCGCCCGCCCGCGTGTCAAAGAAACCCGCGCCAGCGCCGAAGCTCGCCTCCGCCTCACGCAAAACGCCCCGCGCGCTGTCGATCCACGTCGCGATCTCCGCCGCGGGTCGATCGTGCGCGGTGCCGGCCTTGGCCAGCGCTACCAACCCCGCCAGCACGTGCGCGTGATCCTCCAGCACGCCCGGGATCTCACTGCGCGTGCGCTGTCGCCACGACCGCCACACACGCAGCCGCGGGCCCGTCGCGCCCGCTCCGCCGTCAGCACCCTCCACCCGCTCCACCAGGTTCGCCATCACAAATCGCATCGCCCGCGCCGCGGCTTCATACATCACGCCATCGGCAATTTCCACCGAAGCCCGCGCCAAGCCCGCCACCATCTGCCCGTTCCACGCCGCGAGCACCTTGTCGTCCAGACGCGCCTGCTTCCGCTTCGCGCGATACGCCAGCATCTGCGCGCACACGCGATCCAGCGTCGCGACAAACTCCGGCTCGCTCACGCTCCGGCGTCGCGCATGCTCCTCCGGGCGCGACCGCAGCCACAGCACGCTCCGCGCCGGCTCCTGCGGGTGGTGCGGGTCTTGGAAGTTCGCGCCATCGCTCACGCCGAACACATCGAGCGCGAACGCCGCGTCGTTTGCATCCGGCAGCGCCTCGCGCACGTCCCCCGGCGTCCACACGTAGTTCAGCCCCTCGCGCCCGTCCACCTCGGCGTCCTGCGCGCTGTAGAACCCCCCACCACCCGCACCCGTATCCGTCATCTCGCGCGACAGATACGCGAACACCCGGCGCGCGACCCGCTCATAGAACCCATCGCCATACACCCGCGCCGCCCGGGCATACACCGGCAGCAACTGCGCCTGGTCATACAGCATCTTCTCAAAGTGCGGCACCAACCACAGCGAATCCACGCTGTATCGATGAAACCCGCCGCCCACCTGATCAAACATCCCGCCCACCGCCATCTTGTCCAGCGTGAGCCGCATCGCACTATCAATCGCGCTGCGCGTCTCGGCATCCCCCGCCTTCTCGCGCGCCGCCAGCAACAACTCCAGGTACACCGGCTGTGGGAACTTCGGCGCACGCCCGAACCCGCCGTGCGTGCGATCGACGATCGTCAGCAGTGTCGTCACCGCGCGCTGCACGTCTTCAGCGCCCACCACCACCGGCGCGCTCTCGCTCCCAAGCTTCGCGCGAATCTCGCTCCCCACCGCCTCCGCTTGCGCACGAATCGCCTCGCGATCCTTTGAGTACGCCTCGCTGATCTTCGTCAGCACCTGCGTAAAGCTCGGCCTCCCATGCATCTCCCGTGGCGGGAAATACGTTCCGCCCCAAAACGGCCTCAGTGTGTCCGGCTCCAAGAACACGCTCATCGGCCAGCCGCCCTGCCCTGTCAACATCTGGATCGCCGCCATGTACAAGTCGTCCAGATCCGGCCGCTCCTCGCGATCAAGCTTCACGTTGACGAACTTGGCGTTCATCACCGCCGCCGTCGCCTCATCCTCAAAGCTCTCGCGCTCCATCACATGACACCAATAGCATGTGCTGTAGCCCACACTCAAAAAAATCGGCACATCGCGCGCCCGCGCCGCCTCGATCGCCTCGCTCCCCCACGGGTACCAGTCCACCGGGTTGTGCGCGTGCTGCAGCAGATACGGGCTGCTGGTCTTGGCCAGGCGGTTCGCTGGTCGATCGCTCGCGTGCGTGCTGCTCATGCTCCGAGCGTATGGGCGTTTACCGCTTGACTCGCGATCAAGAATCCGCCGACAATCCATGTGCGAACTTGCCCGGGCGCGTTGACGATCCGTTCACCGCCGCTTCACGATTGCATTGTCGCCCGCGACCACCTTGAGGACACCATGAACGCACCCTTGCTCACCACAACCGCCGCGATCACGCTCTGCGCCTGCGCACTGTCCGCCTGCTCGAGCTCATCGCGCCCCACGTCCTCCGCGGCCGCGCCGGCGTCCTCTGCCGCTGCCCCTGCGCTGGAGCCCTGGCAGCGTGCCGATCCGTTCGCCTCCCTTGCGCCGACTGACGCCAAGGCCATCCGCGTCGGCGGCGACATGCAAGCCGGCGTCGCCAAGGTCGGCGACGTTTACACCTTCGGCTCCGCCAAGATCGACACGCCCCTGCCCGTCGGCTACCCCGCGCCCACGCCACCCGGCGCCATCGAGCTCAAGCGCTACCCGGTCGTCCGTCGCGCGCAGGTCACCGGCACCATGAGCCCCGACATGGCCAGCAACTTCGCGTTCTTCCCGCTGTTCAACCACATCAAGGGGCGCGACATCGCCATGACCTCACCGGTGGAGATGGACTACGCCGAGCTGCGCTCGCGCATCGAGCCCGGCCAGCGCCCCATCGGTCCGACGTCATGGAACATGGCGTTCCTCTACCGCACGCCGGATCAAGGCCCCGCCGGCAGCGATCCGCGCAACAGCAAGATCACCGTCGTGGACGCCGAGCCGGTCACCGTGCTCTCGATGGGCATGCAGGGCGGATACGCGCTGGGCCGCACCACGGACGCCGTGCTTGAACTCGAAGACTGGCTCGCGAAGAACCCGCAGTGGCAGCCATTGGGCCAAGACGCCCGGGCCTTCTTCTACAACGGCCCGGATCGGCCCGACAAGGACAAATGGGCCGAAGCCCAGATCCCGGTCCGCTTCGTTGGCGGGCGGTAAGCGAGTCGCAAGTCGTGAGTGGCAAGTCGCGAGACAACTCGTGCCACCGACCTCGCTTCGAGGTCGGTGCTCGTTGACTCGCCCATGCTCCACGAACACCGACCTCGAAGCGAGGTCGGTGGCACGGCGCCTCCTCCGTGCGCCTCCGCCCCCTCCGTTCTCTCCGTGTACGTCCCCTTCCCCAACTCGGCCCTCGGACCTCAAACCTCGGCCCTTGCGCCACAAAACGACCGCGGCCCCGGCATACGCCAGGGCCGCGGAACATCGCATTCGTACACCAAGCGTCGGCCGCTCAGTTGCTCAGGCGCGGGCCGCCGCCTTCGCCGCCGCTGGCGGGGCGCTGGGGCTGCTCAAGGGAGATCTCGCCGTTGGCCTGCTCGAACTGGCGGATGACCTGCCCGAGGCTGATCGCCAGGCGCTTGGCGCCCTTCCAGTTCATGACCACGCGGTTGTTCACGTCGAAGCGCAGCATCGGGCGGTTGTCCGGCGTCGGCGCCGGCATGTTGATGCCGAAGTCCAGGACGACCTCGTCCATCGTCGTTGACGTGCGAATCGTGTTCGCGTACGTCGTGGTCATCTGGGCTTCGTTGATCTGAAGCTGGACCTGCTGCTGCTGCGGTTGCTGATCGGCCATGACAAAAACCTTTCAAAGAGGATGGTGAATCATCAGAGAGTTCTGCGTGTCGTCGCGGTCGCGCGTCGCCCGCCCGC
>VYLL01000076.1_pt1 | contig 39109 bp, 31 predicted proteins | sample 5114301 | NCBI WGS metagenome assembly VYLL01 (sample SAMN12291809, study PRJNA351875) | freshwater metagenome | isolation source: freshwater lake | place: USA: Michigan, MSU2 Lake | collected 2011-08-16 | reverse complement strand
CGGCGCCGCGGCGGCCGGTGGCGCGAAGCCCGGCGCTGGCGCGCCGGGTTCGGGCGTGCTGACTCGGCCGAACTTGGTGCCGAGCAAAGAGAAAATGCACGCCGTGGGTCAGGCGGTGGGGCAGATCGAGAAGACCTTCGGCAAGGGCTCGATCATGAAGCTGGATGAGCAGGCGTACCTGAGCATCCCGGGGATCTCGACGGGCACGCTGTCGCTGGACCTGGCGCTGGGCGGCAAGGGCATCCCGCGCGGTCGCATCATCGAGATCTTCGGCCCCGAATCTAGCGGTAAAACGACCCTCGCGCTCACAGTCGCGGCCAACGCGCAGCGCGACGGCGGCGTCGCAGCGGTGATCGACGCCGAGCACGCGATGGACCCGTCCTGGGCCCGCAAGATCGGCGTGGATATTGATCAGTTGCTGGTGAGCCAGCCGGACAGCGGCGAGCAAGGCCTTGAGATTTGCGAGTTGCTGGTGCGCTCCAACGCGGTGGACCTGATCATCGTCGACTCGGTCGCGGCGTTGATTCCCCGCGCCGAAATCGAAGGCGAGATGGGCGACGCGACGGTGGGTGCGCAGGCACGCCTCATGAGTCAGGCGATGCGCAAGCTCACGGGCATCATCGCCCGCAGCAACTGCACAGTGATCTTCATCAACCAGATCCGCGAGAAGATCGGCGTGATGTTCGGTAGCCCCGAGACCACGACCGGCGGGCGTGCGCTGAAGTTCTACGCGTCGGTGCGTATCGACGTGCGCCGCACCAGTTCGATCAAGGATGGCGAGGTCAGCGTCGGCAACCGCACCCGCGCCCGCGTGGTCAAGAACAAGGTCGCGCCACCCTTCCGCGAGGCGGAGTTTGACATCATGTTCGACGAGGGCATCAGCTCCTCGGGCGACCTGCTTGACTTGGCGGTCGAGTCCAAGGTGATCGACAAGTCGGGCGCGTGGTTCAACTACGGCGAGGTCAAGCTCGGGCAGGGTCGCGAGAATGCCAAGCGGTTTATCAAAGAAAACCCGGAGCTGTTCAGCGACGTTCGCAAGAAGACGCTCGCGGTCCGACTGGCGGCGACGGCCGGCGGAGCGGCGAAGTTTGTGCCCGCGCCGGACGAGATTGATGACGGGGAGGAGTGAGCGGGAACGCCGAAGGGCCGAGGTTTGAGGGCCGAGGGGCGTGGGGGATTCAGTGCTGAGCGCTGAGAGAATTGTTTGATCTTGCGGCGTGCGTGGTGAATCGCGCACGCCGTCTTTTTGGGGCGAAAGAGCCCATGTCATGCGGGAGGCCGTGCGGGGTGCGGCGGTGCTCGTCGGTCGTGCTTGGAGCAGCAGCGTCGCGGGAGATGTGTGATGGGCGCTTGGGGTGTCGGGCCGTTTGAGAATAATGACGCGATGGACTGGGTGTACGAGCTTGAAGAGACACTCGGGTTCAATCTCATCGAGCGGTCGCTCGATCAGGTGAACGAGTTGATCGCGGGCGATGAGCTTGAGGTGGGTCTGGCGGCAAATGCGGTCGCCGCGGCTGAGGTGCTTGCGGCGATGGCCGGACGCGGGCGCGGGGACTTGCCGGAGAGCGTTAAGGAGTGGCTGACGGCGAACACCGATCAGCCGCCGGTGCATCTGCTGCGCGCGGCGGCGGCCGCGGTTGCACGCGTTGGTGCGGAATCGGAGTTGGCGACGCTCTGGAACGACACCGATCATGGCGCAGCATGGCGGATGCAGCTCGACGAACTGCGTGTGAGGCTGGTGGGGTAGGGACAGGGGATCGCGAGGAGGGTGGAGGCGTGATCGCCCGCGCTCGGTCTACTGGTGGAGGGCGACATGCTCGGCTCGCGCGGCGCGAGTCCGTATCCTCCGGCATGGCACGCGAACTCACTTGGTTTGATGGACACCTTGACCTTGCGATGATGGAGGTCCTAGGCCGCGACATGCTTGCGCAGGCGGCGACGGCGGGCGGGCCGGATTTGCCGGCCGCGGTGACGTTGCGGACGCTGAAGGAGGGGCGTGTCTCGCATGCGCTGGCGACGATCTTCGCGGAGGCCGACGGCAAGGACCCGCGCGGGTCGTACGTCAGCGGCGACGCGGCCGGCGCGAAGCGCGCCGGGCTGGCGCAACTGCGGATCTACGAACGATGGGTTCTAGAAGGGCACGCGAAGTGGATGCGGGGGCCCGCGGCGCATCCGCCGGGGAGCACGCCGGCGCTGACGATCGGCGTGTTGATCGAAGGCGCGGACGTCATCGAGGGTCCGGCGGAGATGGGATGGTGGAAGGAGCGCGGCGTCGTTAGCGTCGCGATGGCGTGGTGGAAGGACTCGCGCTACGCGACCGGCAACGGGCACGACCCGAACGGGCCGCACGGCAAGATCGGACTCACGACGCTCGGGCGCGAGCTCGCGGCGGAGATGGACCGGCTAGGCATGGTGCATGATGTGTCGCACTTGTCCGATCGGGCGCTGGACGAGTTGCTGTCGCTGACGAGCAAGCCGGTGATCGCGAGCCACTCGAACAGCCGCGGACTGTTGGGGGATGCGAAGAACCAACGGCATCTGACCGATGCGACGATCAAGGAGATCGTGCGGCGCGGCGGGATGATCGGATTGAACCTCTACAGCAAGTTTTTGAATGCAACATGCGCGGAGCCGCCGCGACGTGCGAGTATCGATGACTGCGTGCGGCACGTCGAACGCGTGTGTGAGATCGCGGGCGGGCGCGGCAACATCGGTCTGGGGAGCGACATGGACGGCGGCTTCGCCGCGACGCGACTGCCCGAGGGCATCGACCTGCCGCAACACCTCACGCGACTGTCTGATGCGCTGTCGTTACGTGGGTGGAGCGATCGGGAAGTGCAGGGCTTTGCCCACGGAAACTGGGCTCGGTTCTGGCGGTAGCGACTACCTTGACAGCACACCACCGACGAGCGCCTTGGCGAACGTGACGGCGAGTTTCGGGCGGCGGATTGCGAAGCTGGCGAGTTCCAGCGGGGTGATTTCGGAGCGCAGGCCGCGGGCGATGGAGTTGGGCGAGAGGCCTTGCATGACGCGGGCGACCATGTCCCACTCGCGGTCGGTGAATGACGCGATGCGCAGGTTCATCTTCCACGCGAGCCAGAACTCGTAGCCGTAACGCTTGCGCCACCAGCGTTCGTATGTGGTGAGGTGGCGAGCCGCGGCTTCCGGCTCGCGTGATGCGCTCCCGATCGCAGCCCCAGCGAAGCGCCCGGCCTCGATGCAGTAGCGGATTCCTTCGCCGATCAGCGGCAGGGCCTGCATCGCGCTGTCGCCGACGCAGACGATGTTGCCGAAGACCGCCGCTTCGTTCGGCGGTTCGCTGGGCAGGACGCCGAAGTGCTTGTCAATGAGTCGCCCGACGCGCAGGCCCAGGCGCGCGGGCTGGTCAGAGGCCATGAAGTTGTCGAGCATCGGGCGCGGGCGGGCGCGGGTATCGGGCTGTAGCACGCCGACGCCGACGCGAATGCGCCCGTGCGGGCCGGGCAGGGCCCAGCCATAGCCGGCGGGGAAATGGCGCGAGCCGACGAGCAGCAGGCAATGGTGCGGGTCGTCGCAGAGGTTCTCGTATTCGTACTCGGCGCCGACGCCGTAGCGGACGGGGCGGGTCTGCAGGCCCAGGGGCACCGTCACGGCCCGGGCGGAGCCGCTGGCGTCGACGATGAAACGCGAGCGCACGCGGAACTCGCGCGTTCCTTGGGCGATGGTGGACCGGAAGTCATCGGGGGCGCGCTGGTCGGTGTTGACGTATCGCGCGCCGGTAATGATCTCGGCGCCCGCGCCGCGTGCAAGGTCGGCGAGGTATTCGTACGTCGCGGTGATGTCCAAGGCGACGGCATAGTCCTCGCCCTCAAACGTCGTCGTCGCGCTGAGATATGGCGAGGCGAAGGTGGCGGAGCGAAGCGGGTGGTGGAGGTGATCGGGGATGCCGAGCTGGCGGAGATGAAAGAGCCAGGAGCCGCCGCTGGTGCGGATGGGGAGGCCGATGTGCGGGTCGCGATGGACGACGAGCACGGAGAGACCAGCGCGAGCCGCGGCGTGCGCGGTCGCAAGGCCTGCGGGCCCGCCGCCAACGACGAGAAGATCAAACGCTCGATCCATGGGTCAAAGAGCATACCGGACAAAGTCCGGTAGCGCGTCGCGGCGACAGCGTGAAACGGTGTATAGAGCTGTGAGGCTGGGCTGCGAATGAGAGCCTGGGGGTTTTCCTGCGGCGGACAAGCCCCGAATCGCACGAGGAGATCAGGCCAAAACGCGTGTAATTCTGAATCTTGGAGGCAATTTCCGGCGCAGGTGATAGAGTTCAGTGATTCGTCCTTCTGGGAGGAAGGCGTTGAAGACGGTCCGCGTCCAATTGGTCGCGGCGGTGCTGCTTGGCGCAGGCACCGTCGCGAGTGGTCAACCTGTGCCGTTGGGTCAGTCCGCGCGCACGCAGACGGGCTGGACGGGATTGACGGTGCCCGGGGTATCGCCTGCGCGGGTGACGACCGCCGCGAGCGTGAGCGGACCGGCGAGTGCGACGCCTGAGGCCCACGGGTTCTCGACGACGATCCTCGGCCAGCCGACCACGCTCAGCATGGTCGCCAGCGCGATCAGTGAGCCGGCGATCACCGGCCTGCCGCCGGTGGGCGAGGGCTTCACACTCAGTGCCGGTAGCTCGATCAATCTGACCAACTCGCGTGTTGCGGGGAGCACGTTCTCGTCCTCTGCCACGGCGTCGTTCTCCGAGACCTTCAACGTCAACGGCCTGACCAGCACGCCGGCGTTCATCGATCTGGTGTTCCGCGTGCAGGGCACGATGCTCCGCAGCGCCGGCATCAACAACATCATCTCACGCGTCGTCGTCAGTGCCGGCACGCCCGACGGCGCCGGCGAGCCGATCTACATCGATACGCTCGGCCAGTCGCCCATCCTGCGTGGCGTCGCTCTCGCGCCCGCAAACCCGCTTGAGTCCATCCGCGTGGTTGATCAGACGATCGTGCAGCGGCTCGTCCTGCCCGCGGGCGGCACGGGCTCGGCGTCGGTCGCGTTGTCGCTGAACGCGTTTACGAGCGTCGGCACGTCAACACTCGTGGGCTTGAACGCGATTGCGTCGTCGCAGTTCACCGGCGGGCTCGTGCTGACGGGGATCTCGGTGCGCGACGCCGATGGTGTGCAGATCACGCCGGGTCAGTTTGATTTCACATCGGAATCGGGCACGGAGTACAGCCTTCTGCTCCTGCCGTCGCCCGGCGCGATGGTGCTGCTGGCGATGGGCGGGCTCGTCAGCACGCGGCGTCGGCGGGCGAACTGAATATCACATATGCGAAGCCGCGGAGGGACGCGGCGCTCTGATTGTGCCATGACGTGGACGGTGGTGCTCGTTACGCAAGCGTTCAGTTCCACGAGCTTGCGCTCGTGGCTCCCCTTTGATCAGGGTCGCTCGTTGTTGTCCACGGTATCGGGACGATCGCCGGCGGTGCTGATCGGAAGTGCTCGCTTGCCGGGGGCGTTCTCTGCGACCGGTTCGGGCGATGGCGCCATCACGGCGACGCGGACGGACTCCGCGCCGCCCATGCGCAATACGCTGGTGCGCACGTCGTTGACGGTGAACGAGCGGTACTGAGCCGCCGCGGTCGCGAGATCGTCGGGCGAGAGCGCATAGAAATCCGCGAATGAGAGCACGACGGCCCAATAGTCCGGGACTTTCAATCGCGTCTGGGCCTCGTCGCTGACGGACTTCACCGCACGCGCGAGTTGCTCCGCGTTGATCCCCGACGGCGCGACCATGGAGCCCATCGCATCGTCAAAGATCTTGACCAGTTGCTCACGCTGGCGGGGCGAGTCGTCGGCGTTGTCCAGTCGCAGCGTAACGAAGATCGTGCCCTGACCGGTGAACGCTCGCGAGGGCGAGGGGTTGATCGCGATGACGGTGCCGCGCGGCGCGTCGGTCGCGGGAGCCGCGGGGTCGGCTTTCAGCACGGCATTGAGGCGTTCCTTGAGCATCGCGCACGCGAGCGTCGCCTCGCGCACGGCTTTCAGGTCGCCGGTATCGGGGCCGGGCAGTGAGAGGTGGACGATGCCGCGGGGCGAGCGGAAGCCCTTGACGAGGGCGACGCCGCCGCTGGTGCGGGGGAACGACACGCGGAGCGCCGCATGGGTCTGGTCGCTGACGCGGGCGGGCGATTCAACGCCGGCGAGGTGCTGCTTCACCAGCGCGAGGGCTTGCTCCAGCGTGATGTCACCCGCGATCGCCATCTCGATCGGCGCATCGGCGAGCACGCGCTTGAGCCAGCGGTCGGCGTCGGCCGCGGTCCACTGCCCGACAACATCAGCGCGCGGCGGCAGAGCGCGAAGGTCTTGCGAGCCGCTGAGCGCGGCGTTCAGCGAGGTGCCCTCGGCCAGCGGGCCACGCTGGGCGCGGGCGATGGCTGCGGTGCGCACGCTCGGCCAACGCGCTTCGTCCGCCGTTGGGTTCATGAGCAATGACGCGGCGTATTGCAGCGGACGCGAAAGACCGTCGGCGTTTCCCTGCCAACGCATCGCGATGCTCTCCGCACCGACCGTAATCAGCAGTGGGCGGTTGCCTGGAAGATCAGGCTGCCACGCGCCTGCGGCGGCGGCCGTGAGCCCGCGCGTCGCGGCGGTCTCGTGGAGCTCACCCCCGAGCGCGCGAAGGCACATCGAGACGCCCTGGCTGCCGGGCATGGGGCGGACGTGGAGGCGGATGTTGTTTGAGAGCCAGAACGAATGCACGCCCGCATCGCGATAGACGGTGACGCTGGTGACGGCGAGCGGCGCGGCGTCGCGAGGCGTGCTGGCAACGTGCGTCGCGGGGATTGGAGCGTTCGCGCCGGCGGGAGCCGCCGCGGCGCACGCGGGCACCGGCACACCCGCACCGAGGGCGAGGGTGAGCGCGTATGTCAAGCGCCACCGCGCCGGCCGAGTGGCCAGTGGCGGGGGCAAGGTCGCGATGGGTAGCGGCCCGCCGCGGGGGTGCCTTGCGGGGCGCAAGAGGTGCCGAGTGGTCATCACGTCAACCATACCCGAATCATCGGGCCGGGTTGCGGTCGTGTTCATCCGACTTTGGAGGCGGTTGACGTGCCGCTTTACCACCGGTGGCGGGCTTGCCGCCGGAGCACGGTCGTTCCGCTTGCAGTTTGCCCGACCCGCCTCGGAGAGGCGGGCCACCCGGGCTAAAGCTCGTCGTACGACCCGAGCTTGCGGAACCGCTCGTACCGCTGGTTGACCAGCGTGTCGGTGTCCAGCGCCTTGAGCTCGGGGATCACGCGCAGGAGGTAGTCCTCGATCGACTTGGACGCCGCCTTGGCATCGCGGTGTGCGCCGCCGAGCGGCTCGGCGATCACGTGATCGACGATGCCCAGACGCAGGTTGTCGACCGCGGTGAGGTTGAGCGCCCGCGCGGCTTGCGAGTTCGTCTGTTCGTTGGCTTGCTTCCACAGGATTGCGGCGCAGCCCTCGGGGCTGATGACCGAGTACCACGCGTACTGCATCATCGCGACGCGATCGGCGATGGCGATGCCCAGCGCGCCGCCGGAGCCGCCCTCGCCGATGACGACGGTGACGATGGGCGTGCGGAGAAGGGACATCTCGCGAAGGTTGAAGGCAATGGCCTCCGCTTGGCCGCGGGCCTCGGCGCCGAGGCCGGGGTAAGCGCCCTGCGTGTCCACAAACGTGACGATTGGGACGTGGAACTTCTCGGCGAGCTTCATCTTGAGCAGGGCTTTGCGATAGCCCTCCGGATGAGCGCAGCCGAAGTGGCACGCGAGCTTCTCTTGCGTCGTGCGGCCCTTTTGGTGACCGACGATGAGCACGCGATGCGGGCCGATGCGCGCGAAGCCGGTGACGATGGCAGGGTCATCGCCGAAGCGCCGGTCGCCGTGAAGCTCGCAGAAGTCCTTGCAGAAGAAGTCGATGTAGTCGCGGGTCTGCGGGCGCTTGGGGTGTCGCGCGACGCGGACGGTCTGCCACGCGTTGATGTCGCGATAGACCTCCGCGAGCTTGTCGAGGCGCTGCTGGCGCAGGTCTTCGACACGCTGGGCGAGCTCGGCGGCGTCAGGCAGGGCGTTGACTTCGGAGCCTTGCGGGACGGTGGCACCGGCGTCGGTGATCGAGTTCTCGGCGAGGCCAGCAAGCGGCGGCGCGGGCGGAGCAGTCGCACGCCGGAGGTCAGTCTCCGTCGCCTCGATCTGACGCTCGATTTCCAGCACCGGCTTCTCGAAGTCGAGCTGATAGAACGTGGACATACCGGGAGTTTAGCGTGGGCGCGGGTGGTGGGCGGCCGTGCGCCGGTGAGCCAGGCGTGGAGCCGACTGGCGAGGCTTGAGGGTTACGCATGTGCGAGCGTTCTCGGACGACCGTGGTATCCCGACGGAGCGATAACCCATTCGTCACGGCGGGCTCGGTTCAGATAACACGTTCCGACTGTGGCGCGGAGCCCGCCTGTGCCGTCTGCGCCGCGCCGGTCCGCCGATGAGTCTCACCCACGCTGAACGGGCCATGCGACGGCGTCGATGTCCACACCGTGCGAGCGGGCGCGTCGCCCACGCACGGCGGACCGGTATGGATGCCGGACGCCACGACCCGAGGCCGCCCGATGGCGAGCCCCGGGAGCAGGGCCCCGACCATCGGGGTGGTCGGCGGCTTCAAGCGCCCTTTCGCACACGGAGGTTGTCCAGTATGGCACGCATCAACACGAATCCCAACAGTCTCATCGCACAGCGCAACTTGGCCGCGAACAACAAGAGCTTGAACACCACGCTCGAGCGTCTCTCGACCGGTATTCGCGTCAACCGCGGCAAAGACGATCCGGCAGGTCTGATCGCCAGCGAGAACCTCCGCGCCGAGAAGGCCGCGCTGGGTTCGGCCATCACCAACGCCGAGCGCGCCGATCAGCTCGTGAACATCGCCGAGGGTGGTCTTCAGGAACTCAGCAACCTGCTGACCGACCTGCGCGGCCTCGTCACCAGCACCGCCAACAACGCCGGTCTCTCTCGCGAAGAGAAGCAGGCCAACCAGCTCCAGATCGACTCGATCTTGCAGACCGTTGACCGCATCAGCGAGTCGACCAACTTCCAGGGCACGAAGTTGCTGAACGGCAACTTTGACTTCAACGCCAGCTCGGTCGACGCTGGCGTCAGCGATTTCCGCGTGAATGCAGCCAAGGTCGCCAAGGGTGGCAGTGTCAAGGTTGACGCGCTGATCACGAAGTCCGCCCAGACCGGCACGCTCTTCCTCTCCACGGGTGCCAACCTCAACCTCGCCGGCGGCGCCAACGGCCTCTTCACATTCGAAGTCGGCGGCGAAGTCGGCAGCCGCGAGCTCTCGTTCGCCTCGGGTACCAGCCGCCAGAACATCGTTGACGCCATCAACACTTACAAGGAAGTCACCGGCGTGTCCGCCGCCGTCACCACCGCGAACTCTGGCGGCATCTCCCTCAAGTCGACGAACTACGGCAGCGACGCCTTCGTCTCCGTCAAGGTTGTCAACGCCGCGGGCATCACCGGCTCTGCCGGCATCTACGGCGGCTTGGCGACGTCGGCCCTGAAGCCCGGTGCTACCGCCACCGCGTTCTCGGCCGCGACCAACGGCATCCGCGACGAGGGCCAGGACATTGTCGCGACGATCAACGGTGTTTCGGCGACCGCCAAGGGCCGCAACATCCGCGTGAACACTGACTTCCTCGACGTCGAGATCACGCTGAAGACCGGCACCGCGACGGCGCTTGGCCCCATCAGCGCCTTCACCATCACCGGCGGCGGCGCCGAGTTCCAGCTCGCGTCGAAGGTCGACGTCGGCGGCAAGGTCGCTCTGGGCATCCAGAACGTCGCGGCTCGTAAGCTTGGCAACAGCGACTTGGGCTTCCTCAACTCGCTGGCGTCCGGCAAGGGCAACAACGTCGTTGACGGCAACCTCGACAAGGCCGCCAAGATCGTTGACGAGTCCGTCCGTCAGGTCTCGGGTCTGCGTGGTCGCCTCGGTGCCTTCCAGCGGAACACCGTTGGCAGCACCGTCCGCAACCTGAACGTCAGCCTCGAGAACAGCTCGGCTGCTGAGTCGGTGATCCGCGATGCGGACTTCGCCAGCGAGACCGCGAACCTGACCCGTTCGCAGATCTTGTCGCAGGCCGCACAGAACTCGCTGAGCCTGGCCAACAGCCAGCCCCAGTCGGCTCTGGCGCTGCTGCGAGGCTAAGCCCTGAGGTTCTGACAACGTAACCGTGCAAGGGCCGCCCCGGCAGGATGCCGGGGCGGCTTTCTTTTTGTTTCGATGCGCCGGGCGGGCCCGATATCCCGGTGAGCATGGCCAAGGCGATCGCCCGTCCGAGCAAGGCACCCACCGCAGCGCGGCCCGTCGCGGCGCGCCCACAGCGCACGCCTCGCCGCGAGCTGGCGACTGCCAAGAAATCGCCCGCGCCGATCACCGTGCCCGGCCTGCCCTCGGACCCGCTGATCACGCATTTCGTCGCGTTTCTGCGCGTCGAGTGTGGCCTCAGCCGCAACACGCTGCTTGCTTACCTGCGCGACGTGCGGGATTTTCTGACCGATGCGGAGTTGGGGCTTGCGAGCCCTGAAGCCGCGGCTGCGGCGCGTGAGAGCGACGATGCGCGCGGCGAGGCCGGGGGCCGACCCGCCTCGGAGAGGCGGGCCACCCAAGACAGGCAGGCCACTCAAGAGACGGCGCTCATCGCGCGCTTGCGGGCGCTGTCACCCAAGGATCTGAGCGATCACGTCGCGCGGCTGAAGTCCAGCCGCGGGCTCAGCGGATCGAGCGTGATTCGCCATCTGGCGACGCTCAAGGTGTTCTTCCGATTCCTCATCGCCACCGAGCGGCTGGACAAGAACCCGACGGTGCATCTCGATCGCCCGACCCGCTGGCGCAAACTCCCGACCGTGCTCACGCCGAAGCAGGTGGGGTCGTTGATCGAGGCGGCGCGGGCGCCAGAGCTCGCGGCGGGGAAGGATTGGCCGGCGGTCCAGGAACCCGCCTCGGAGAGGCGGGCCACCAAAGACAAGCAGGCCACCGAAGACTGGCTCGCGCCGCGCGATCTGGCCATGCTCGAACTCATCTACGCCTGCGGCCTACGGGCCAGCGAAGTCTGCTCGCTCAACGTGGACGACATCAAGCGCGACGCCAGCGTGATCATCGTCACCGGCAAGGGCAACAAGCAGCGCATGGTGCCCATCGGCAAGCCCGCACTCCGAGCAATCGCAGCGTACCTGGAATCCTGCCGTCCGCGCCTAGCGACCGCGCGCTCCGGCGACACGCTGCTGCTCTCGCGCAGCGGGCGAGCGCTCGAGCGCGTCGCGATCTGGCAACTGGTGAAGAAACACGCGGCTCGCGCCGGCCTGGGCAAAGTCCATCCACACGTGCTGCGCCACAGCTTCGCGACGCACCTGCTCGCAGGCGGGGCGGACCTGCGCGTCGTGCAAGAGCTGCTCGGACACGCCGACATCGGCACCACCGAGGTCTATACGCATGTGGACCGCTCGCGCCTGCACGAGGTCATCACCAAGCACCATCCGCACGGCTAGGCCAAAGTCGCGAGTTCCGGGTCGCCAGTGGAGGCAAACTCTGCAACTCCGAACGAAGATACTCCAGCCGCTCAACGCGACAGCGCGTCCATCACCATCGGCATGAAGTCCGTCGTGGTCACGGTCTGCCAGTTCATGCGCTGGGCGAGCTTCTGCCCAACGCTGATGAGCTTCTCGCGCTGCGCGTCGTTCGTGGGCAGTCGTTTGACGAGTTCCTCCGCGAGTCGCTCGCACACCTTGGCCTCGATCGCGCGACGATCTTCCGCCGAGAGATTGATGACCGCGGACAGGTCGTTGCCCGCCGCGAGCGCGGCTCGAGCGCTCTGCGGCAGATCGCTCTCCTGCGTGAAGTCCGCCGGCAGGACGACAGGACACTCTTCCGGCGAGAGCGTGAGCTCGCTCATCGCGCGTTTGACAAGTCCGAGGCATCCGCAGACGGAGCTGGGCAGGCAGATCGCGCCGGCGTACATGGGTTCGAGTTGCGCGATGCCGTAGGGCTCATAGGTGGACATGCCGAGTTCGACATCCGCGGCGACGCGCAGGTCACTGACGGTCGCATCTTTATCGAGCGTGGGGCCGATGCGTTGCTGCGTGAAGCCGAACTGGTTGAGCAGCACGCCGCGCGTCTTGCGCCCGTCAAAGCGTGCGTTCAAGCCGTCGATCGCGTCGCTGAGTTCGACTTCGGGCCCTTCAAGGTCCGGGTAGCCGCGCTTGTGCTTAGCGGGCCACGCGTGATCTTTGATCATCGCACCGATCTGCTCGGCCGAACGGATCGGCGCTCCGCAGGTGAGCAGGACGTACGCGCAGGACTGGCCTCGGGCTTCGAGGCGCTTGGCGAGCTGCGCCATGAGCTCGATGTCGCGCCACAGGCCCTTGCTCGCGACGGGCCGGGTCACATGCGTGACGAGGTAATCCGGCCGATAGCCGATCACACCTTGGAGCCAGTCGAGCACGATCTTGCGGGAGCGGTTCTTCTTCGCCAGGTCACACATTGGCGCGGGCAGGCCGTTGTACGCGACGCGGATGTTCGCGCTCTTCATCTCCGGCGACAGGAACCGCAGTTCTTCCGCGGTCTCCGGCCCGACTGCCAGCACGCCGTCGAGCCGGTGGGTCTTGCTCACCAGCGCATGACGCGCATAGTCCTCCTGATCGCCGAAGACATCGCTGATGAACTTGCCCTTGGCGCTCGCGCTGCGCATCGCCGGATAAAACGCTGCGTCAAAGCCCGGCAAGCCCTCCACCACCTTGCGCGCGGTGCTGCACTCGTGCGCATGAAACAGCGTGCGGAACCGCTTGCGATCCAAGGCGCAGCGCAGGGCGGTACACATGCCCATGTACTCATGGGCGATCACCACCGCGGGCTGCTGATTCGGGTGCAGCAGCACGCTCAGCGTGTGATAGGCCATGTCAGCAAGCCGGCAGTACTCCTCAAAGTCCCAGTGGCGCTCGTAGCGCTGCGAGTCCAGGTGGTACTTCTCCCACAGCAGCCACTTCAGGGCCGCGAGGCGCTGGCGGTCCGGCTGCATCACGTCAAACAGCAGCACCTCGGCCTCAGCGGGATTGTGGCCCGGGGCCTCCAGCCGGCGCGTGCCGTAGACGATGCGCGTGCCCAGCGCCCACTCGATGGGCTTCAGGATCGCGCCGAAGCCGGCGGGGTCGTACTGGTCCGGGCCCGAATAACTCATGTGCGTCGCATACTCGCCCAGCCGCTCCTTCGGATCCGACACCCGGCGCTCGGCGTGAAACAGCGGCGCCACAAGGATCGATCGCTCGACGCGCTCGCGATACGACGGGGCCGTGAGCAGACCGGCCAGCACGGTGCCGATGCCGCCAAGGTGCTCGGTGGCCTCGTGCGTGACATGGATCAGCGTGAGGTGCTCGCCGCGTTTCGGGGTCTGGGTAGTGCTCACGCCTGCTCCTTGATGTGCGCCGCCAGGCGTCGAAGTTCGTTGTCCGGTGCGAGGACGATCCATCCGTCGCCCGCTCGTGTCACGCTGATCAATCGGATGGTCGGGAGTCCGTCTGCGGGCTCGCCGCAGACAAGCCGCTCGCCCGCGTTCATCGCCAACAGCGCACGCGGGAGATCGGTTTCTCGGGCCTTCAGCGTCACCCCGGCGGGCTCAGACGCCAGCGCACGCACACCCAGCGCGGCCAAGTGGTGCGCGATCGAGCACGCGTTCTCGGAACTGAGAACAACCTCCAGCGAACCGGCGTTCACGGCGTCGGCCCCTGGCCCGCCGAGCGATCCAGCCGCGAGACGCCCGCCTGCGCAAAGCTCACCCCGCCGGTCAGCGGCGTCGGCGCGTCGGCACGCGCCATCGAGCCATCGACCACGCCGGGCATCCAGAGCTCGCCGATGTCCTGCCCGTCCACGAGTTGCCGCATCACGAGATAAAGCTGCGTGCATGCACAGAAGTAGAAACTCACCCCGTAGGCGACGACGATCGCCAGCAAGACCGAGAAGAAGAACGTCGCGACCTGCAGCGCGAAACCCAGCGTGCCCGACGCTGGCGCCGCGACGCGCACGGAATCGGTGACCGTCGGCAGCGCAGCTCCGATTCCGGAAGCGTCCGCCGCGAGTTTGCCGGCGAGCATGACCAGACCCATGGCGATGCCGATGGCGATGGTGCCCTGCACGATCGCGATGGCGGAATAGATCACCAGCCGCCCCGGTCGCGCGATGGTGTAGGCATACGCACGCTGCACGCTGTCAAAGCCGTCGGAGCCTTCGCACGCGACGCCCGGGATGAGCATGCTCTGGCCCAGGAAGTAAACAAGCATGCCCAACGCTGCAACGAACGCAGCGATCAGTCCGAAGCCAAACACGAGCGACGCCGCGATGTCCAGCGCGACGACCTTGAAGCCCCAGCCGACGATCCAGAAGAACCCGGCGATCAACCAGATCATCACCAGCGGCGCAAGCGTCGCGCCGACGAGGCTCGACCAGCGCGACAGCGCAAAGCCGAGCGACTGCATCCACGTCAATCGAACGTTCACCGCCGACTCGCACGCGGCGCTGCGCGAGATCGCCCCGCCGAGAATCGCGCCGATCGCGATCGCCGGGAGCAAGACCAGCAGCGTGTGCCACGGGCGATCGGAAAGCAGACTCAGCGGCAGTTCGATGAAGAGCCCGTGCAGGTTGACCACTGCGTACCACGGCTGGCTCGCGATCTGGCCGATGTCCTTCGCGCCGTAGAACACATCGCCCGATGTCGAGACGATGACGCCGTCCTTGCCGCCGAAGAGAAACACGCCGAGCGTGTCCAGCAGCATCACGCTCACCACGAGCATCAGCGCCATGCCCAGGCGCGACGCGCTGAGCGCCAGCCCGGCGCTCCGCAGCATCCGCGGCCAGAGCAGGTCCTTCATCACGTCTTCCAGCGTCAACGGCGCACGCATCATCACCGGCGCAGGGCCGCGAGAGGCGCCGTCCGGCACACCCGCGCCCGTCGCGCCCGAAGCACCCCCACTGCCCGTCACACTGACATCACGCGGCTGGCTCAAAGATGAAACTCCTGCGTTCGCATAGAGCCATCCTACAGGGTCCGGCGCGGGCTCGCCAGAGGACTGGAAAACTCAAAGCAGCAAAGCTCAAATTGGAAATTTCCAGCTTGAGCGCTTTGAAGCCGCGGTTCGCGCACCGCGCACGGTGAACGCTGACCACGCCACGCAGCCAATGCAACTTTCTGCTTCGAGCATCTGCCGCTTCGAACTCCCCCAGTACCCGATGCCCGATCCCCAGTGCCTCCCCCTACCGCTGAATGTTCTCCCGATCCACCATCAGCTTCAGCGTGCGGCAGACAAAGTCCACGTCCTGCTCGGTCATCGTGTTGTAGAACGGCACTGCCAGCGTGCGGGCGCTGACGCTTTCAGCGATCGGGAAATCGCCGGCGCGATAGCCGAAGCGCTCGCGGTAGAACGGCTGGAGATGGATGCACGGGAAGTAGTCCGCGGCTCCGATATCGTGCCGGCGCAACGCCGCGATCACGCGGTCGCGCTCCTCGCGCGAATACTCCGCCGAGAGCCGCAGCACGAAAACGAACCAGCTCATCACCGCCTGCGGGTCGATCGTCGGCAGCATGAGCTCGCGTGCGTCCATGAGCTGGCGCGTGTAGAGCCCCGCGACGCGCTGGCGCGCCTCGACGATCTCGCTCAGACGCCGGATCTGCCCGACGCCCAGCGCCGCCTGCAGCTCGCTCATGCGATAGTTGTAACCGAGACGCTCGTGCGTGAGCCAGCTCCCCAGCGCCGAATGGCCCGCGACGCCCGGTCCCCCCATCCCCACCGCCGGCGCGTCAGCGCTGGCGATCGTGCCCACCGGCGAGTTCGGTAGCGGACGCCCCTGGCTCCGCAAACTGCGGCACATGTCCGCCAGCCGTTTGTCATCGGTCACGATCATCCCGCCCTCACCCGTCGTGATCTGCTTGTTCGGATAAAAACCGAAGACGCCCACGCGCCCGAAGCTCCCCGCGGGCCGGCCCTTGAGCGAGCAGCCCAAGGCCTCGCAACAGTCCTCGATCATCGGGATCTCGTGACGAGCCGCGATCTGCTCGTACGTGTCCATGTGCATCGGATTGCCGAACGTTTCCACCGCGAGGATCGCCTTTGTCCGCGGCGTAATCGCCGCCTCAATCTTCGCCGGGTCCATGTTCAGCGACTTGGGATCAATGTCCACGAACACCGGTTTGGCGCCGACATACAGAATGACGTTCGAGCTTGCGATGAAGCTGAACGGCGTGGTGATGACCTCGTCGCCCGGGCCGATACCCAGCGCCAGCAGGGCCATGTGCAGACCGGCGGTGCCGCTGCTGCACGCGACGCCGTGATCGCGCTTGACGCGGGCCGAGAGCGACATCTCAAACTGCTCTTGCATCGGGCCGATGCTGAGCCGCCCGCTGCGGAGGGCGGTGGTCACCAGATCGATCTCGAGGTTCGTGATGTCCGGCTTGCTGAGTGGGATCTCGTGCGTGCTCATCGTGCTCATGCCTCTGCGATCGGCGTTTTCGGACGTTCAATCAAGTCGATTCGCGCGGATGGAGTGATTATGCCGACCGTCGGCGCTCTTGTGGGCGACGTCACTCCGGCGAAACCGGCACATCCACGCGCCCGCGGTCCGGTGCGTTCGCCGGTGTGCTCGGCTGTACCGCCGGGGCCGCGGCCTCACGTCGCGTGCTGATCAGGTCGATTGACGCCAGCACGCGGGCCAAGGCAGCGCGATCCTCGCCGCCGACGCGCAGGGCCAGCCAAGCCGCCTGCGCCCGCCAAACGGTCGGGAGCTCGGTGCGCTCAATCGCGATCTGCGCCAGCCGGCGCGCCAGCTCCGGCGTGCAGTCATCGGGCGAGGCGTGCCGGGCGTAGAGAATCTCCGCAAGCGCCCGCGCGCCGGGGTCAAGCTCGTCCTGACGCGCCCGCATCGCGACCGCGATCTGCTCGCAGTCCGAGTCGCCGCTGCGGAGCGTGCCAGCGATGATCGCTCGCTGCAGCGTCGCGCTGCGACCATCGATCGCGCGCTGCACCAGGGGCAGCACGAGCGACGCGTCGTCATCGCACAACTCACTGACCGCCGCCTCGCTCAGCAGCAACACGCCGGGATCAGTCGTGCGCTCGGCCGCCGTCGCCGCGGCAACTCGTATCACGACCGCTTGCTGCCACGGGCGCTGGCTCGCGCCGCGGAGCGCGAGCATCGCCGCCTCAAAGTCCTGCGAACCTGCCAGTTCGACAAGCCCCCGAGCCTCGCCCGTCGCGGCACCGTCGAGCTCCGTCATCGCCTTGCCGATCAGCGCCACGCGCGCGTCGCTATCCCCTTGCATCCGCTCGCCCAAACGACGCGCCATCTCCCCACTTCGATTGATCGCGGCCTCCAACATCACCAGCGCCCACCGACGCCGCAACTCCGGCTCCGCCACAATCTCCAGCCGCTTCTCCAGAATCGCCGCGACGACCGGGTCACGACCCGCGATCGACGCCAGCGCCGCCAGCGCGCTGTCTTTGAGCGAGCCGCTGGTTTCGTTCGCGTACACCGCAAACGCCATGGCGGTGCCGCCGATCGTCTGCTGCGTCGCAAGCTGACGCAACAGCCGCTCCACTTCCGCTCGCAGCTTCGGCTCTTGCAGCTCACCCGCTCGCCTGGAGATCACACCCCGCGCCAGCTCGCGCACGCCCCCAAGCTCGCCCGGCCCGCCCGTGTTCAGGATCGCCGCGGCGTGCAGCGCCGTGATCGCATCGTCGGCGCTCAGCAACGCCTCAAGGCGCGGCCGCGCAAGCTTGCCGCCCAGCCGCTGGATCTCGCCGCTGGCCAGCAGCACCAGCCCCGCATCAAGCTCCGGCCAGCGCGACACGTCCTCAAGCTGCACCACCGAGAGCATCCCCGCCTCGATCGCCAGACGAATCACGCGGTCTCGCGCCTGCTCAACGTGCTGCGTGCGGATCTGCAGAAGATCCAGCCCGCGCTCGGGCTCAAGCTCCGCGTTCGCGAGCATGCCCTCGGCCGCGAGCGCTGCATCCTCGCCCATCGCAAGCTGCGCAAATAGCGGTTCTAGCGCCGGATCGCGCAACCGTCGCAGCGCCCGCACAAGCTCCGGCCGACCGGCGCGATCGCGGATCAGCATCGCATCACGCAGCATCCGCGTCAACCGCTGACGTGCCTCGGCGTCCAGCGGCGAGTCCTCAATCTGCGGCACCACCAGCTTCGGCGTCGGCGGTGAAGCCGGACCGAGCGGTTCCGTGGGCGTCGCGGGCGTCTGCATCGCACGCGTGCCGCCGGCGCACACGCACATCGCCAAGATCGCCAACGTGATAGACTCGCGCCGCATCATGACTGAACGCTAGGGGCGATACGCCCCGCGAGTCGTGCGTCAAACACCCCCGTTGCCCGTGTCGCCACACCCAGCACACACCCGGCGCCCGCATACGCTCGGCCATGTCCAACATCTGCAGCGTCGCATCGGTCAAAATCGGTCCGGGGCAGCCGCTGGCGATCATCGCCGGGCCGTGCGTTCTGGAGTCCCTCGAACTCGGCCTGACCGTCGGCCGCGCGATGCGCGAGGCCTGCGTCGCCGCGGGCCTGCCCTACATCTTCAAGGCGTCCTTCGACAAAGCCAACCGCTCATCCATCTCCTCCGCCCGCGGCCCCGGCCTCGAGCAAGGCACCGCGTGGCTCGCCCAGATCAGCCGCGAACTCGGTGTTCCCTGCACCACCGACATTCACGAGCCACACCAGGCTGAGCCCGTCGCGCGAGTGGTTGACCTGATTCAAATCCCGGCGTTCCTCTGCCGCCAGACCGATCTCCTGCTCGCGGCGGGCCAAGCGGCGTCGAAACACAACCGCGCCGTCAACGTCAAGAAGGGCCAGTTCATCTCACCGGCCGAGATGCGCGGCGCCACCAAGAAACTCGCCGAGGCCGGCTGCACCAACGTCATGCTCACCGAGCGCGGCACATTTTTCGGCTACGGCCGCCTCGTCAACGACTTCATCGGCCTGGGCGACATGATCGACCTGGGCAACCCCGTCTGCTTCGACTGCACCCACTCCACCCAGCTCCCCGGCCCCAGCGGCGGCGCAGGCGAACAAACCGGCGGCCGCCCCGAACGCGCGCCGCTCCTGGCCCGTGCCGCCGTCGCTGCGGGCGTGCATTGCTTGTTCCTTGAAACCCACCCGGAGCCAAAGAAATCCCTCAGCGACGCGCACACGACGCTGACGCTGGAGGTGGCCCGCGGGGTGATTCGGGAGGCGGGGGCGATTCGCGGTGCGATCGGCGGGTGAGATGGACGGGGCGAGGAGAGGCGCGGCATGCTCGCAGAGTGCTATCATTTTGATATCACTGGAGTCACTCCCATGGCGCAGATCCTCATCCGCGGCCTCGATCCGAAGACCGTTGAAGCCCTGAAGCAGCGCGCAAAGCTCAACGGGCGATCGCTTCAGAGCGAGGCGAAACGCATCATCGAGCGTGAGTCTGGCTTGCTGTCCGTGGTCGCGGCGTTAGATGATCTTGCGGCGACGCGCGCGTCCCTGCGCAAGCGGTTCAGCGACAGCACCGCGATCATCCGGAAGGATCGAGCGCGATGAACGTCTACGTCGTGGACGCGAGCGTCGCCGCGAAGTTGCTGATGGAAGAAGCCGGCACCGACGCGGCGAACGCGCTGTTTCGCCGCAGCGACGCGCTCTTCCTTGCGCCATCGCTGCTGCATATCGAACTGGCCAGCGTCATCTTGAAGCGGCAGCAACGTCGCGACCTTGACGCGAGACAAGCGTCACTCTTGTTCTCGAAACTCAACACGCTCCCGATCCGGCTGATCGAGACTTCGTCGGGACTTGATGCAGCCTTTTCGCTCGCACTTACCAATCACACAAGCGTCTACGACTGCCTCTACCTCGCCGCGGCGATCGAGCACGATGCCACGCTCGTCACTGCCGATACGCGATTCGTCCGCTCACTGGCCAAGTCGCCGCTGGGCAAGCGCGTTCGCTCGCTCGGTGACATGGGTTGACTCAGCACGAGAAAAGACAAGGCCCCACGCGTTTGCGCAGGGCCTTTGATACTGACGATCGAACAGAACACTGTCCTCGAAGCCGACACCCGCATCACTAGGTCGCATGATGGCGACACACCGGGCGAAGCGGCAGCGGCCCGACGGACTACGCCGTCGCTTACGAGCTCTTCTTCAGCCAAAACGGACGCGGCTCGGCCGGGTCCATCGGGTCGACGTGTACCGTCGAGCCCATGAACACCACCTTGCCCGTGCCGAGCGAGTACAGCGTGTCATCCTTGCCGCGACGAACCAAGAAGCCCGCCTTCAGCGGCGTACCAACCTGACGCACGATGATCGAGCCCGGCTGGCACACCTCGCCGGCGTACAGCTTCACGCAGCGATACTGCGGGTTGCTATCGCGGCCGTTCTTCGTCGAGCCCTGTCCCTTTTTATGTGCCATGGCGTGATCCTTGCAAAGATGAAACCCGAGACGCCCAAGGGCGCCCCGCGGGGCCGAGATGCTAGGCGAGGAACGATCCGTCGGCTACGACGCGGATGAAATTCAGGAACACCCTCCGCGCCGAAGCATCGGCACGACACGAGAGCGACCGTTCGCACTCTGTTCTTCAGGCTGAAAGCTGATGACTGACCGCTGGAGGCTGTCTCACCTCATCACCCAGCGATCCTCCACCACTGGGATCGAAGCGCCCTTGAGGCTCGTCGCGTCGCCGATCGCCTTGTACGTCAGCGACCGCGTCTTCCGCAGCACCACCGCCTCCGCTTCCTTCGGTGCCGGCGGCTTGACCGTCACGCTCTCGCCACTAAATCCCGCGGCGTACACCGTGAACTCCCCGGGGCGCAGATTCTCCGCCGCCCAGATCGCAATCCCCTCTTTCGCGTTCTCTTCGCCCTGCAGCAGCGGCCCGATAATCGCGATCTGATCCTGCAGCTCGGCGTTGTTCGCCTTCGCCATCACCGCCTTGGTCGCCTCCGCGTTCACGCCTTTGCCCGAGCGGATGATGTGCCCGTCGTCGGTCACCATGTCAAACGTCGGGGCAAAGAGCACGTCCTGGCCAGAGTTATTCTGGGCGGTGTACGTCATGTAGTAATACGCAACGGGCCCCGAAGGGGTATCGATCGTCACCAGCCGCACCGGGCTAAACGTCGACCGCACTTCCCAGCGATTCGGGATGACCTCAGGCTCCGGTGCCGCCATCGCGCGGCTCATCAGCCCGCTCACCGGCAGACCCGCCATCACCACCAACGCCAACACGCACGCACCGCGGCTGAGCAAAGCCATCACGATCCCTTTCAAAAGCACCCAGAGCGAGAGTGTACACACCTTGGCCCGCCCTGCACAGCCCCGATTTCTCTCTCCCAGACAGGACCGCCCGGCCCGCGACGCCTTCAATCAACCGCTCCGCATGACCACCGCCACGAGCCAACCCGCACATGCCCCGAGTCCGACCGGCCCGCGCGTCGTGCGCGTAGACGATTCCCTACGCCCGCTGGCCATCGCCCGCCTCTTGGGCGTCCGCCCCGGCGACCCCAACGTCCGCACGTTTATCGACACCTCCGCCCGCGATGGCGACGACCTTCGCCAGCTCTGGTGTACCCTCTCGGCCGCGAATCGGCCCATGCACTCCGTCCTGGTCATGTCCAGCCCCGGGCGCACCGCGATGTTCTTCCTGAGCCCCGACGACACGCTGGCGCTGCACGAGACCGGCGACCGGGCCCGCTTGGCGGGCACCGCAGCGATCGCGGAACGAGCGGCGCTGGTCGCCCATGCCTCTGGCGTGCTCAGCGGCAGCATCCGCGAAACCATGCCCGCCGGCACTCCCGCGCTGCCCCGTTACGCGATGGGACAGGCGCTGTTGGAGCCAGGGCAGCCGGAACTGATCGAGTCGTTCCTGGCAGGCGGTTTCTCGCGTTTGGCCTCGCTGGCGTACATGCGTCGCGAGATCCCGCGTCGCGCGTTGTTCGATGAGCCCGTGTTCCCCCCGGGGTTCACGCTCGCGCCGCTGAGCACGCTGAGCGATGACGACGCCGAGACATTCCTGACGCAAGCCCTTGAGTTCAGCTACGTCAACACGCTGGATTGCCCGGAACTTTGCAGCCTGCGGACGACCGACGACGTGATCGACTCGCACCGCTCCGTCGGGCAATACGACCCGCGCCTGTGGTTTGTCCTGCTCAAGGACGGTGCCCCCGCCGGCTGCATGCTGCTGACGGTCTGCCCGGGCCAGCAGATGATCGAGCTGGTGTACATGGGCCTCGCGCCAAACGCCCGCGGCAAAGGCTTAGCGAGCGCCATGCTGCGTTTCGGGCTCAACCGCCTCGCCGGGCGCTCAGAGAAGTTTCTCGCGTGCGCCGTGGACGAAGCCAACATCCCCGCGAGCCGGCTGTACCAGTCGCTCCGCATGAAGACCTTCACGCGTCGCGTCGCGCTGGTGCGCGGGTTGAACAACCCGTGAACGCCGCACCCGGTATTCCTCCGAGCGCATCGCGGAACCCGTTGCAAAATCACCACTTGCGCGATTTCCCGAGGTTGTCCACCCCTTCGACTCGCCGTTCACATCCGACCCGTTGAGAACTTTTTTTGCGCCCGGTGCGCTCCGTGTTTTGCGATGCGGATCGCGTTGTGGATTCGTTTTTTCACCCCGTACCGCTTGAGCCGTGTGAAGGTCGTGTTATCTTCTCCGACCGGCCACGGATCGGCCGACGACCTCGCCCACCGGCGCAACCCGCAGACGCGGGGCCACCCGGTCGGCGACTCGGTGTGAACGGATTCGACCCACCATCAAGCGTTCTCGTCATGACGTTCACGCCGGCGATCTGGCCGCGCGTGAGGCGGTACGTCTGACGCCAGCCCAACAGGAGCTTCACGTGCAGGCACGTGACGCGGCGGTCTCCATTCTCCCCAGCCCCTCCTCCACCGGCATCGATCTTCACAAGGTCCGTGCGCAGCGCATCAGCGATCGCCCCACCCGCACAGTTGACGCACCGGCCCGTACCGCAACGAGCGAATCCACCACGCCCGCCGCGATGACCTCGATCGCCACGGCGCTCGCGTCCCCCACCGCTCACGCCAGCATCGACTCCAGCGCCGCCCCGCGTCTCGAACTCCTCCTGCGCGAGCGCCTCGGCCCGGAAAAACTCGGGCGCTATCTCCGCGGCGGGCGCGCCCTGGAACTCACCGGCGATTCCGAAGTGACCGTCAGCGTCTCCAGCCCCATGGTCGCAGCGATCGTCGAGAAGGACTTTGCAAACATCATCCGCGCCGCCGCGGGCGAAGTGCTCGCGTGCTCAACCGTCACGCTGCGCGTCAAGCTCGTGCCGAACATCGCGCCGACGACTTCCAGCGCCGCGGCCCTTACCCGCGCTCAGCCCCTCAACTCGCCCCCCGGCTCGCGCATTCACGCCAACCGCGCCCGTGCCCTCGTTCAGCCCATGCGATACCGCATGAGCGACGTCGTGCAGGGCCCCTTCAACCGCCTCGCCGCAGAGTCCGCTCGCCGCCACGCCCTCAACGAGTCCGGCTGCTCGATGCTGGTCGTCCACGCCGGCGTGGGCATGGGCAAGACCCATCTGCTCCACGCTCTGGCCAGCGAGGCCGCCCTGCGCGAGCCCGGCCAGTCGATCGTCGTGACCACCGCTGAGCAGTTCGTCAACGAGTTTGTCATGGCCTGCAAGCTCAAGCAGATGGACGACTTCCGGCGCAAGTTCCGTCGCGCGGACCTGCTGTGCATAGACGATGTGCAGAGCCTCGTGGGCAAGACCGCGACGCAGCAGGAGCTCGTCGCGACGATCGACAGCGTGCAGCAGCGCCGCGGGCGCGTGGCGCTCACGTCCGACCGCCAGCCGCGCCACATTGCGGGCCTGAATGACGCGCTGGCCAGCCGGCTCAGCAGCGGACTGGTCGTCGGCATCGCGACGCTGGATCACGAGAGCATCGGTCGCGTCATCAGCGCGCTGTCCACGCGCCGCACGCTCATGCTCGAGGACGAAGCCCTGACGCTGCTCACGCACGCCGCGACCGCGACGCGCACGCCCGAGCGCCCCGCGCCGAGCATCCGCGATCTTGAAGGCCTGGTCACCAAGGTTGAGGCGGTACACCGCCTGCTCTCGGGCGCCGGCTCGCCGTCCTCACCGATGGGCCACGCCACCGGGCGCGTCGGCGTCCTCAGCGCCCGCCAGGCGCTGGGCCAGGCCGCCAGCAGCCTGTTGACCGACCGCGGCTCGCACGCCTCAAGCTCGACAGGCAGCCGCCGCGACAGCGGCCCCCGCGCCCTGCAGATGTCCGACATCGTCCGCGTCGTCTGCGGCCGCCTCTCTATTGACGCGCAGGAACTGGCCAACAAGCACCGCCACCCGCGCGTTGTCCTCGCCCGCTCCCTCTGCACGCACTTGGCCCGCGCCACCATCGGTATGAGCTACCCCGAAATCGCCCGCTCCCTCGGCCGCCCCAACCACTCCACCGTCCTCACCGCGCACCAGCGCATCCGCCGCCAGATCGAGAGCGGCGAGATCGTCGGCGGCATCGCTGAGCCCGTGCGCGAGCTCGCCGAGTCGCTCCTCCGAGAACTCTCGCCGCGCACCGCGTCAGCCGTGATCGCGACCACATCGCGCTGAGTGCGACAGCGTTCCCGCGTCCGCACATCACGCCATCCCCCGCTTACTCCGGCGAGCCGGTCGGCGAGGACATGCCCTCGTTGGTGCTGGTGCTGACGGTCGAACGCGAGTCCAGCTTCAGCGCCTTATCCCGTAAAGCCGCCGCCTCCTGAAGCTCGCGCCGCGACTCATGAATCTCCGCGAGCATGTTCAAGGGCTCCGGTGCCCGCGGGTCCAGCTCGATCGCCCGCCGCAGCGAGTCCATCGCCTCCTGAATCTTCCCGCTGCCCACCTGAGCCGCGGCTAAATCCATGTACAGCAGCGACGACTCCGGAAACTGCTTCAGCCCATCGCTCGCGACGCGCAGCGCCTCGCCCGCACGCCCCACCGCCAGGTTGAACTCGATCGCGCCGCGCAACGTCGGAAGGTGTCGCGGCGCCGCACGCTCCGCCTCCACATACAACGCCGCGGCGTCCTCAACGCGGTTCCCCGTCCCCACATACCGGATCGCCAATGACCGGCGCGCCCCCTCAAGCTCTGGATGCGCCGTCACCAACTGCCGCACCTCACCCTCAACCTCCGCGTCCGTTGCCCCCGCGGCGGTCATGAGCTGCGCCAGCAGCAACACGTCGCGATCTACCGGCTCGATGTCAATCAACGTCCGCAGGCACTTGATCGCCTGCTCACGCTGGCCCGCAAAGATGTGCAACCACGTCAACCTCGCGTACAACCGACCCGAACGGGCCAGGTTCGTTCCGCCCTCGCTGATCGGCAGCAGCGGCGTGAACACGCGGATCGTCTCCCGAGCCGCGTCCTGATCGCTCCACGTCGGCACGTAGTCCTTGGCCAACACCGTCTCGCGCGTCGCGTTCGTGCGGGACATCAACGCCGCGTACTTCACGCTGCCGAGGCGGTCCGCGCCGTTCAGGATCAGCCCGTGGGTTGCCAGAAGCACCAGCACCATCGTCGCGCCCGCGAAGCCAAGCCCCGCCGGCGTCAGTCCCCCGGATTTCTTCAGTTGCCAGAACGGCCCGCGCACATGCGTGTCGCGCCACAGCCGCACGCACACGTGGATCATGTACGTCACCACGCCCGCGATGCCCACCGCCATCAGCAGCGGCACCGATCCATACAGCCCGCGATACGCCACCACCAGCAAGATCCCCACGCCCAGCAGCACGATCTCTTCGCGCAGCGTCAGGTCGTATCGCGCGTTCCGCTTGCGCGTGCTCTCGCGCATGGCCTCCGGCGACACCCGCGCATTGGTCAGCACCGCCGGCTTCCCGAAGCCGACATACAGCGCATCAGTCGGGCACGCGCTCACGCAGTCCATACACTTCATGCACCCCGGATCAACCACGGCGCCGTAGTCACGCACCTCTTCGTTCACGCGCACGTTGGACGTACACACCGCTGTGCAGTGCCCGCACTGATCGCACGCGTCCGTCACGCGGATGCGATACGGCGACAGCCGATCCACCGGCGTGAAGAACCCGCCGTACGGGCAGCCATAGGTGCAGAAGCCCTTGGCGCCCAGAAAGTACACCGCCGCGAACCCGCAGATGAGCAGGAACGGCACCGCGATATACCACGCGGGAAACGTCGCCCAGAAGTTCTCCACGATGAAGTGCGGCTGGAAGCCCTGCGCCGGCCAAGGCCGCATCTCGCCGAACACCGCGGCCCACTCCACCGGCAGCATCCACCGCATCACCGGCGCCGCACCTTCGGGCGCGATGTTCACCTGCTCGCCGAACAGCCGCGCCAGCACCTCGCGCCGGAATGTCGGCCACACGAACATGTAGAGCGCAAGCAGCGTCGGCCCCCAGAGCAACAGGCGCGTGCGCCAGGGCTTCGGGTGCAGCCCCATCTTCTTCATCAGCCAGCCGCAGAAATCCTGCAGCGCCACCACGTGACACGCCCAGCCGCAGAACCACCGCCCGAAGATCAGCGTGGACAGCAGCGCCACCGAAAACATGATGAAGCCCGCGTTGAGCAGGCCCGAGTCCAGCGTGAACATGGACTCCGACGGCTCCACCGGCGAGAGCGTGCTGCGCTCGCCATCGCGCAGGCCCGACATCAGCCACTGCACAATGTGTGCGATGATGAGCAGATGCACGCCGATCAGCACCGCCGCACGCCACGGCCCCATCTTTGAATGCGGCTTCTGCTTCGGCGGGGGGAGAACCGTGAGCGAGATCGAGCCGTCGCCCGCAGCCCCGCCCTTGCCCTTGCGGGCCGAGGCGTCACACGTTGAAGGAGTGCTGCTCATGTCAGTTTTCTATCGGCCGATGCGAACGTCGGTGACGACGCCGCGCTGGAATGTCACGACCACGGGCACGGGCGCGTCGTACTGACGCCCCTCAACCAGCCGCAGCTTGTCGCACTGTGTGCATGGCGCTTCGAACGGCTGCAACTTCAACGCTTCCTCAACACCCGGCATCATCGGCAGGTCCACGACGACCAACCGCGTCTTCACGTCCTGCTTCGCCTCGCTCAGCTCTTTGATCACCTCGAAGCAGTGCGGGCACGTCCGCCGATAGAACACCCACGTCTGCCGATCCTCCGGGAACGTCGCCGGCGAGTACGTCCGCCCATCCGGCGCACGCGGCGTGAAGTTGAACACTCCCAGCCGATCCCACCGCTCTCCCTGCCACCGATGCAGATCCAACGTCTGCGACGTGGAATAGCGCCCCTGGTAGCCGCGATGCACGCCCGCGAACACGCCGCCGATCGCCAGCGCACTCACACCCGTGATCATCAGCCACCGCAGCGTCCCGATATCCGGCATCGCCTTCGCCCGCGGCAGGAACAGCACGCCCGCCAGCAACGCCACATCCACGCCCAGCACCACCCAGGGCGAGATCTTCGCAGAGCCGAAGCACCCGCACGACGTCGCTCCGCTGAGCATCGCGTGCAGGATCACCACGCAGAACACCGAGAGCACGCCGATCGCAAGCGTCCGGGCCCATTGCCGATGCAGCAGCAGCACCACCACAATCACCAGTTCCAGCGCGATCGTGATGAGGAACGCTTGCTGAAGGGCCGCCGGGTCCGTCAGCCCCGGCACGTAGCGATAGATCGGCGGCAGATCGGCCACCGAGCCGGCGAGATACTTCGACATGGACCCGGCGAGGATCCACAGCGGCACGATAAAGCGAACGAGCCAGTCCGCCGCCTTGAGGGCGGGGACTGGCTCGTTGGTGTTCGCGATGCTCATGGGATGAGCGTATGTCAGAAAACAGTATCTGCGATTAGAGGAAGAAGTTGTAGAAGAAGCAGTTGTAGTCGCCTTCGGTCACGCCGTTGTTCGGCGATTCCGACGGAACGCCGATCGGGTCGCCGTTATCCCGCGCGATGTCCGCCGGGGAGTCCGGGATCGGGTCGGAGAAGAACGTTGAGAAGAACAGGTTGTAGTCCGCCTCGCCCACGCCACCGGAGCCGCTGCGGAACGTGCCCGCGGCCGTGGTGATCATCGGAGCGGGGCTGCCGTCATCCAAAGCGATGTCGGCGGGGCTCTTCGGGACGATCATGCCCTCAGCCACCAGCACCGGCGTGGTGCCCGTGCGACGCATTTCCACGTTGGCCTGACCGTTGGCGGTCGGGGCCATGTCGCTGTCGTACCAGAACGTGAACATGCGGCCCCAACGCAGCGTGTTGGGCAAGTAGCCAGCCGGCGCCACCGGCGGCGTGAAGCGCACGACGCCCGAGGGGTCAACCGTCATCGTCCAGTCCGTGTTGATGTCCGCGGTGTCAGCGACCGCTGGAGGAGCCGACGGATCCACGTGGCTGTGATAGCCCGGGTCCGCAGATCGCGGCTGGGCAAAACCGAAGTTGCGTGCATCGGGATTGCGCGGCACGACCAACTCGAACGCATTGATCTCGCGATCAAGGTCGAGGTTGTACACGCAGTACTCGTAACGCAGGCCGCCGTCCGGACGCGTCACGACGCGGCTGGAGATATACGCCGTGCCCTCAGCGTTCGGCGAGAACGCGGCCTGACGATCACCCCAATCGAGCATGACCGGGCCGAAAATGTGGCGGCTGTCGTAGTAGAAGTTGCCAGCGCTGACGCCCGACGCCGTGGTGGTGTTCGTCAGGCCCGTGACCTCAAAGCGACGGTACGCGACGTTGTTGAACTTGTACTTGTCGCCGTTGACGACGTAGTAGCCTTCGACGAAGAAGCGGCCGGTGGTGCCGAGCGCCGCGGGCTTGATCTTCTCGACGTTGAAGTTGTTGAGCTTCCACGCCTGCGTCGTGCCGCTATAGGTGTAGTTGCGAGCGCCGAGGCCCGGCTGGGTCGTCGCGCTGTTGGTCTTGACATCGCGATATGTCGCGGTCGAGTCGCGATTCATCAGGTTGTGCCAGGAGCCCTGCTGCGACCAGCCGATCGTACCCGGATCCAAGGCGGTGCCGGCGGGAGCGTTGGGCTTGATCTCTGAGCGCGGGCCGACGTCATCGGCCGCGACGTTCAGGCCCGAGCCGTACGTGTCCGAGCAGTTGGCACCCAAAAGGTCGTTGCTCGGGCCGCTGCAGCTCAGCGTGCCGCAGCGAACTTGGCCGATGTCGATCGTCGTCGGGTTGACGACTTGGCCGCTGGCTGTCAGCGGGGTCACGACGTCAGACTGACCGGCCGAAGCCGCGAACCAACCGTGCTTCACCCACGCGGCGCCGAGCTGCTCAAGGCGGCCGTCAGCGGTGGTGCGGAAGGTGTTGATAGCGATGTACGGGTGGCGGCCGCCGCGCGCGTCGTTCGTCGGCAGAGCGCTGTCCCAGGCCTGCCACCACTCAGGGTTGGGCTGGGCGTAGAACGTGCCGTTGATGGTCTGACCGGAATTGTTCGGACGGGTGTTGCAAGAGACGGTCGTCGCGGACATCACGACGTTCTGGCTGGGCTTGCCGGCGGAGTCGGCGGTGTAGATGCCGAGGTTGCCGCCCGGGCCGTAGCGGGCAGGGGGCTGACCGGCGAGGCCGGTGCCCGTGACGCGGGTCGGTGCGCCGGTGCCGTGCGCGATGGCCGAGATGGAGATATCCAGGCCAACCGAAGCGTCGGGGGCGCGAGCGCTGCCGAAAGACGCGTTGGCGACCGACCGCGAGCCGCTATACAGCAGACCGGCCGTGGTCACCAAAAACAGCGCGAGGGGAATGCTTTTCTTCATTCGAGACGTCTCCTGATTGGTGAACGCACCCAAAGACCCAGAAAGCCACGAGAGGGCTAGTTGAAGATACTACGAAGAAGCGGTGTGGGTCCACCGTTTTCCCGCACACCCATCGTTTTCCCTGATTGATTTGCGCAATCGGGTAGACTACCTCCCCGAAACAGGGCAACCGGTCGGTCTCGTCGATTCACCGTAGGTCCCACCGAGCCGATCCCTGATGGCCCACAAGTCCGGATACAGCTTGTTTCCGATGGTCGAATACAGGTATTTGGCACCGCTCGAACCGCCCGTCCCACCCAGCCCGCCGATCATGCGTTCAACCATCTTCACATGGTGAAACCGCCACAGGCTCATCCGCTCGTCAAACTCTAAAAAGTGCTCGCAGACGAGGAAAATTGGGTAGTGCTTCTCGGTGTCGTGATACACCGGCAGCAGCGCCTCCACCACCCGATCATCCCCCAAGTACTGCTGCGAGCAGTCACGCCCCAGCACTTCTGCCGGGATTGCCAGCCCAGCTCGCGCCAGGAACTTCAGCAGGTGATCGAACAGCGTCGGGCGCGCCAGTGACGCCTCCATCTCGCGGCGTGCCGCCTCGTCCTCGCCCACCAATCCAAGCACCTTGGCATTTTTATACCCCGCCAGAAACTCCAGATGGCGGAACTGGATCGACTGGAAGCCCGACGCCGGGCGCAGGTGGTCGCGGAACTTCGCAAAGTCCACCGAGAACATCGTCTCCAGCAACGGCAGTTGATCGATCAGCAGATGCTGGATCGCGTGTACCCGCGTGAACAACTGCGCCGCCCGCAACGGGCGATCCTGATCCAGATAGTCACAGATCCCCCGCAGTTCGTGCAGCGTCTGCTTGAACCACAGCTCATACACCTGATGGCTGATGATGAACAGCAGCTCGTCGCGATGCACCGGGCGCGACAACTCGCTCTGGAGCTGCAGCAGTTCTGGTACCTTCAGATAACTTCCGTAGCTGACCTTCCCAGGCGGAACCGGCGCGGCGGAACGATCAGGGTCATGCGTCGTCATGCCGCATCCTAGTGCCGCGCCGCGCGATCAAACCGCGCGAACCTCTGCATCCGCACGCGCCCTGTATCCGGAGTCAACACACAGTCACACCGCACACGGAGAAACTCCATGCTCACCCGCTCAACCGCTCGCACCGCATTCCTCCTCACGCTCGCCGGCCTCGCGTTCACGCTCACGGCGCCCGCGACGACGCACGCCCAAGCCACCGCCCCCATCGCGCCCGCCGGCGGCACACTGCTCCCGGAAGGAAGCGTGACCACGCAAGGCCGCGCCACCGTTTCGCGCACGCCGGACTATGTCGACATCTTCCTGGGCGTACACATTGAGGCCCCCACCGCTTCTGAAGCTCAGGCGCAATGCACCCAGAAAATGGAAGCGGTGATCAAGTCACTCCGCGAGATGAGCCTCCCCGCCGGCGAGTTCAAATCCGGCCAGATCACGCTTTCGCCGCGCTACAGCGACGATCCCGAAGTCCGCCGCGGCGAGAAGCAGCCGATGATCATCGGCTACACCGCCGTGAACGCGCTGCGCGTGCGCACGACCGACCTCAAGTCCCCGCCGCGCGTCATTGACTCAGCGCTCAAGAACGGCGCCAACCGTGTTGACGGCGTCAACTACGCCATCAAAGAAGCCCTCGCCGCGCGCGAAGAAGCCCTCAAGCTCGCCACCACCGCCGCCAAGCGCAAGGCCGACGTCATGGCCACCGCGCTGGGCCTCAAAGTTGGCCGCGTGCTCTCGCTCACCGAATCCGACGGCGGCCGCCCGCACCAATACGGCAACCGAGCCCAGCTCAGCCAGAGCTACTCCGCCGCCGGCGACGCCTCGCCCAGCGGCGACTCCGTCGAGCCCGGCACCGTCGATGTCATCGTCGATGTCTCCATCGCCTTCACGCTCGTGCCGTAATCGCCCGCACGCCCGCGCTCACGCACGCCGCTGTATGATGATCCACGCACTCGCGCCGTGGCGCGTTGCCGCATGATCCTCGAAAGGCACACCATGACCGAGCGCCTGGGCGTGATGAAAACCTACAAGCTGTTCATCAACGGCGCTATGCCGCGCTCCGAGTCCGGACGCTCCGAGCCCATCCGCGACGCCCACGGCTCCATCCTCGGCCATTCCAGCAAGGCCAGCCGCAAGGACCTGCGCGATGCCGTCGTCGCCGCGCGGGCCGGCCTCGGCAAATGGAAAAACGCCACCGCCTACAACCGCGGCCAGATCCTCTACCGCATGGCCGAGATGCTCGAAGCCCGGCGCGCCGAGTTCGTCGAGTTGCTTGTGCTCGCGGGCGGCACTCAGGTTGACGCCGAGCGCGAGGTCACCACCAGTGTTGATCGACTCGTCGCGTTCGCCGGCTGGGCCGACAAGTACGCCCAGGTCCTCGGCTGCCAGAACGCCGTCGCTGGCCCGTATTGGAATATCACTGTCCCTGAACCCACCGGCGTGGTCGGCGTCGTCGCCCCCACCACGCCCGCGCTCCTCGGCCTCATCGCACTCGTCGCGCCGGTCATCGTCTCGGGCAACACCTGCGTCGTCGTCAGCGAAGCCTTCGCACCCGTCGTCAGCGTCCTGGGCGAAGTCCTCGCCACCAGCGACCTCCCGCACGGCGTCATCAACCTCCTCACCGGCTCACTCGACGAACTCGTCCCCGTCATGGCCAAGCACCGCGACCTGGACGCCATGCACGCCCACGCGCTCACGCCGTCGCTCGCGCAAACCTGCCTCGAAGGCGCGTCCGACAACCTCAAACGCGTCAAGCTCAGAGCCGCGGCGGTTGATCTCGCCGACGCCGCGGCCTGCGAATCCGCGTGGTGGATCGAATCCTTCGTCGAGTTCAAGACGGCCTGGCACCCGACAGGGGCGTGACGTGCCACCGACCTTGCTTCAAGGTCGGTGCACCCAGACAAACGTTTGCTCACGAGCACCGACCTCGAAGTGAGGTCGGTGGCACGCGGACATCTGGTATTCTCGCCGACGCGACCCACAACGGCCCACGCAAGCAGATGCGCCGCTACGAAGCGAGAAGCGTCGCCCGCTTTATCACTTTTTCATGCCACCAGAGACTTCCCCCCCTCGGCTCCGCGCCGTGGCGAAACGCGTTCGTCGATTCACTTCATCAAGCTAAGGCACGCTGCAACTTCAAGCTCCTTGCATGGGTCGTGATGCCGGAGCACGCTCATCTCATGCTTGCATCATGGGACGACGCGTGGCCCGTCGCTCGCCTGCTCATCGCGATCAAGCAGCCCGTCGCGCAGCGGGCACTGTTCCGGTGGAAGCAGACGGACGCCCCGATCCTGCCTCGCCTTAACACGCCCCGCGGCTATCGCTACTGGCAAAAAGGCGGCGGCTTTGATCGCTTGGTACGCACCCCCAGCGAGATGTGGCGCGAGATCGAGTACTGCCACCAAAATCCCGTGAAACGCGGGCTCGTCGCCTCACCAACCGACTGGCCCTGGTCCTCCGCACGCTGGTACGCCGGTGATCGTACCGGTCCGATCGACATCGATGAGCCCAGGTGACCGCGCCACCGATCCTTCACCGTGCCACCGACCTTGCTTCAAGGTCGGTGCACCCAGACAAACGTTTGCTCACGAGCACCGACCTCGAAGCGAGGTCGGTGGCACGCGGACCTTCCCCCACGTCCCATACCTCTCCCGCCCACACCCAATCGCGGCCCCGCGCGTTTCCTGCGCGGCATAAACCGGCACCCTCCACCACACCACCGCGCCCTTGCGCCCTCACGCCTGAAGCCGCGCCGCACTTGCGCCGATCCTCAGGGTTCAGACCGACACGCATGGTGCGCGTCGGCGAGTCTTGGCGATCCGCCCACCCGGGCCGCTGTGGCGGCGGCTCTGGATCGCGGCGACGGTTTTAAGGAGTAGTGCGAATGATCAAGCGTTCAGTCAAGAAGGCCTTCACCCTCATCGAAATCCTCATCGTGGTCGTGATCCTCGGCATCCTCGCCGCGATCGTGATCCCCCAGTTCACCAAGGCCAGCGAGGAGGCCCAGGTCGGTAACACCGTGACCCAGTTGCAGACGATCCGCAGCCAGATTGAGCTGTACCGCGTTCGCAACAACGGGAACCCGCCCGACCTCACGACTACTCCATTCCAGGATCTTGTCAACGTTACTGGCACCAACGCCGCTCCGGACGGCAACACGTACATGAAGTCGGCGCCAATCAACCCGCGCACGGGCACCTCGACTGTGACCCCTGGTGATGCGGCACCGACCGGATTCGTTCAGCGGGATGACGCGGGCTGGATCTACAACGTCGCGACCGGCGACTTCTGGGCCAACGGCTTCAATGAGACGACCGGCAAGTGGTACGAGGCCAGCGGCAGCGGCAGCGGCAGCGGCAGCGGCGGCGGCGGCGGCGGCAACTAATCCGACGCACCCGCTCGCGCACGCGAGTATTTTCCAAGCAACAACCCGGCCGAGTCCTGAAAGGGGCTCGGCCGCATTCATTGGGACGCGGCGACTCCAAGACATCGCATTCTTTGCGAATATTTTACGCTTGTCGCCTGACTTTCTGAAGTTGCATGCTCCGACATGTTTGGGTACGCTAATTGCTCCATCATCACACCCATTGGAGCATTCATGCAGCTATTCAAGGTTATTCCGATCGTTCTTGCCGCTCACTTGTTCGCTTTGGCCGGGTCATCCAACGCGCAGTCGGCATTCCGCATTGTTTCAAAATCGGGAGACGCCGCTCCTCTCGCGGGGACTGGAATCACGATCGCCGCACCGTTTCAACCTCCTGTAATCTCAAACACAGGATCGGTCGTTTGGCGAAGCGGACTCGCCGGCGGCAACACCACGTCAGACAGCAACGTTGCGCTCTGGATCCAGACTGGGGGAACAAACTCCTTGATCGCGAGGACCGGAATGGTTGCGCCGGGCTTGAACGCTGCCCATTCGAACGCGCTTTTCAAGACACCGATTGGTCGTCCCATCAACATCAACGATAACGATGTAGTGGTGTTCCATAGTGAGCTTTCGGGCCCTGGCACGCCTGGAAACGCGGGCGTATGGACATTTCAAAACTCGAACATCTCGCTTGCATTTGAAGAAGGGTACACGGTTTTTCCCACGGGCAATATGGGTACGGGAACGCTAGATCTTAGCACGACCGTTGATTTTGTTCGCGGCCTCTCACCCATTGCAATCAACTCGAGTGATGAACTCGGTTTCCGCGCTGCAACCTCCTCCGGAGCTTATGGAATTTGGCGCCTTGACCAAGGCGGAAACCCGTTTCTAGTGGCTCGAGATGGATTAACTGGCAGCTCGACGCCTGGAGTTTTCGTCGGTCTCCAAGTTGCAGTTCCACGAATTAATGTACAGGGAAATATTGTCTACGGAACAAGCCTCTTTTCGTCCGTGAGCGGTGCCGGCGCAGCACTTCTTCAGGATAACGTAACTCTCTACCACGACGGAATGCTGGCGATCGATGGCGATGGCTCTAGCAACCGGGGAAGATACTATAAGAACAATTTTGTGCCTTCCAATGGTGCTGGAAGCGGTGTGGTGTTCGCTGCGGACACGCATGAGGGTGACATCCCGCAGTTTTCACTTGAGTCAGGTGTCTGGGTCGGTGATGGTTCATCCACAGTTCTCGTTGCAGAGTCCGGCCAGTCTGCGCCAGGTCCAGCTGGGTCAGCGGTTGGTGTTTTTGCTATCGGCTTTAATTATGTGTTTGAACCGATAATTAATTTTTCGTCGGATGTGGTGTTCTCGGCTTACCTCGTCAACTCCACCGAAATTACTCCAGGCAGTTGGAAGTTTGAAAAAGCGACAAACTCGCTGCAATACCTAGTCGCCCGAAATCGGTCAATTGGTACCACAAGCCCCCAACTTGTGCCTCCGACCACGACTTGGTCAGGTGGACGAGCAGCAGGAATGAATGGGTTTGGTCATGTTGTTGTAGTCGGATCCTTAAACGTCGGCGGGGATATATTGCTATGCCTCGATCCACGGTACGGGATGATTGCGTTGGCAAGACAGGGAACTGCTATGACGGTCGCGCCTGGTGTCACACGGACGATTCTCGACATTAGCACTGTAGAAGAGGTTTCGGGTGGCGGAGATGGTGCGGCACGGTGCATCAACGACAGGGGGCAGCTCGTTGCTAGATTGAGGTTCACGAACAACGAAGAAGCGATCGTGCTGTTCCAAGTCTCGCCACCATCTTGCAACCCCGCGGACATCGCGTACGACGACGGGACGTCGCTGAGAACGCCGGTTATCGACGGGGCCAACAATGGAGTAACCGAGGGTGACTTCAATCTCTTCTTCGGTGGATTCTTCGACGCCGACATCGCCTGCGACATCGCGACGGACGAGGGCGTTGCGCTCCCGCCCTTTGGCCCCAGCAGGACGACCAATAACGGCGTGACCGAAGGCGATTACAACCTGTTTTTCAGCATTTTCTTCGACGGCTGCCAATAGTCGCTTGAGTCGATCTCGAATTGAGCCGACAAAACTAGGGACTTTTGCCCTTTTCTGCGCCGCCGCGTAGCAGGAGTCCGCAATGATGAACGACAATCGACATCGCCCCCAGACAGTCTCCCCTGTTTGGGGGCATTTTGTTACTCGTCATCGCGCCTTCACGCTCATCGAGATCCTCATCGTCGTCGTAATCCTCGGCATCCTCGCCGCGATCTCGATCCCGCAGTTTGCCCGCGCCGCCGAGGACAGCAAGCTCACCGCGACGCTGGTTGACCTGGGCAAGATTCGTCGCGCGGTGCAGGTCTATCAGACCCGCCACGACGCGGTCCTCCCGCCGATCGTTGACGGCGCACTGGACTGGGGCCCGCTCACCGGCAACGGCTCCGAATACATGTCCGCCCCACCCACGAACCAGTTCGTCGGCGGCGACAACAGCCGCAAAGTCACCGTTCGCAACTCACCCGACTCGGCCCTCCATCGCGATTACGGCTGGGTCTTCGACCCCAACACCGGCGAAGTCTGGGCGGCGTGCTTTGACGAGAACGACCGGCTGCTGGAGCCGTGAAGGCGGCGAAAGTCGCGAGTCGCGAGTCGCGAGACGCGAGTTGCAAGGCAGAGGCACAGAGATCGCTGGCAACAAAGTCAAGCTGCGGGGACCTCGTGTTCCCGAATGGCCTACTAACGATTTGCTCCCAACTCGCGACTCACCACTCGCGACTCGCAACTTCCCGCGCCCGCGGGCACGTCGGCCTGTGCATCAATGAAAAAAGCCCCACCTCGCGGCGGGGCCCTCAATGCGGCTGAGAGGAGTTGAACCTCCACGGTGTTGCCACCACAAGAACCTGAATCTTGCGCGTCTGCCAATTCCGCCACAACCGCGTGACTGACCCAAGCATAGAGGCGCGACCCCAGCCGGGCAAATGCTCGACCCGAGCGCCGAAGCGAATCGCGCCGATACGCTTGGCCGATGCCGCTGAATGTGCGCGATGCTGAATCAGTGATCAACGCCTTCATCGCCGGCGCCAAGGCCAACCGCGAGAACCCGCTCCGCCGCGGCTCAATCGAAGTGGTCCCACGCGATCACGCCTGCCGGCGACTCATCGCCACCGGCGACCTGCACGACAACCCGCTCTCGTTCGCACGCCTGCTCGAGCTCGCTGGCCTCGACGACGCCGCAAGCACCGAAACGCCGAGCGCCAACCCCCCCGCCCATCTCACGCTCCACGAGCTCATCCACCCCGATCAGCTCGTCAACGACCTGGACTTGTCGTACCGCGTGCTCGCCCGCTGCGCTGACCTCAAATCGCGCTTCCCCGAGCGTGTTCACGTCTTGCTCGCCAATCACGAACTCGCCCAGATCGTCGGCGCTGGCATCATCAAAGACGGCGTCAACGTCGTCAAAGCCTTCAACCGCGGCGTCGAATACGTCTTCCCCGACGACGCCCCCGCCATCCAACACGCGCTCAACGATTTCATCCGCTCGCTGCCGCTGGCCGTGCGCTTCATCGGTGCTGGCAGTCCGAACGCAGACGGCACGCCAAGCGACCTCCTCTGCGCCCACTCGCTCCCAGGCCCCGACCTTTGGGATCGCTTTGATCCGACGGTGCTCGAGCGTGAACTGCAAGACGACGATCTCGCTCCACGCCGCGGCTCAGCCCACATCATGGTCTGGGGGCGCAACCAAACGCCCGAGCTCATCGAGTCACTCTCTCAACGTTGGGGCATCGGAACATTCATCCTCGGACACGAGAAAGCCCCCGAAGGGCATTTGGCGGTTTCGCCGCGGGCCGTTGTGCTCAACAGCGATCACGAGCACGCGGCATTCGCACCAATTGACCTTTGTATCGGTTGGTCCGCCCTCGCCGTGGCCAACGCATGTCAGCCGCTTCACTCCTGATGCGGCGGCTCGCGCGCCGCGCGTTCTAGTTTGCGATGCTGACGCAGGCCGTCGTTGACAACCGACAGGCCCCACACACGATTTACAAAGTTTCCGGAATAATGTCATATCCCGGCATCCGAGCGCCATAGCCATGGCATTCCCCCTACGCAGGTGGTATGCAACTCGGTTTCTTGGCGGAAAGAGATGCATCCGTGCGGACGCGATTACCTAACAAGGGTGATGTCGCCATCGCCTTGGCGATCGGATAGCATGCATTTGGACAACGCACAACTTTGTGTCAGATTGATCAGCCTTCGCAAATTTATGTGTCTCGATCAAGCCGTGCGACATGATGCTCCGAAAAGCCTGAACGGTGGCGCGCATTTGATCTTGGATGACAGATGAGTTGGCGCGATCGCGTCAGGACGGATCGGAGTTTTCCATGAGCAGTGATCCGCGGGGTGATCTCGCGAGCGCACCGGATGATGATCTTCAAACACTCGCGCGCTATCGCGCGTTCGGTGCCGCCGTGCTCGATGTCGGCGCCGGCGCACACGAGGGTGTGGAAGATTGGCTCGCGCATGTCGCGCCTGCGGTTCGTGCCTGGGTCGATGAAGCATTAATCCTTCACAAGCCAGGCAGCACCGCTCGCGCCAGCATGTCGCTGGGCTGCTGGGCCGCGATCTTTGAGCCGCGCACCGCGCTGACCTGGTCTTGTGTCGCCTCCGCGCTCGCCGGATACTCCACAACCGGCGTCCGCACGCGCTACCGCCAGCATCTTCAGAGCGCCTGCCCCGGCGAGCGCCTGCCCAACTGGAACGAGCAGCCGCCCGACGCTGACGAGTTCTGCCGCGGCTCGATCAGCCCCAGCGCCACACGTCCGGCGCCGACACCGAAAGATCCGCCCGGCGAGTCTCCGAAACCCGACGCCCCCGCCATCGCCAACAGCGCCGCCGCCGCTCCGCGCGCCGGCGCCCTC
>VYLL01000079.1_pt1 | contig 39234 bp, 45 predicted proteins | sample 5114301 | NCBI WGS metagenome assembly VYLL01 (sample SAMN12291809, study PRJNA351875) | freshwater metagenome | isolation source: freshwater lake | place: USA: Michigan, MSU2 Lake | collected 2011-08-16 | reverse complement strand
CAAGGATTGAACCTGTTCGGGTGCTTTTTTCCCACTGATGAGGATAAACTGGAGGATACTTATCCCCAGAGAGGGAGGAGATTCAGCCTCGATTTCATCGAGATATATTCGTTGGATCCGCTCTAAGTTTAGCAAATTTTGGTAAGCGATGGGAAACCCAATGTCCAAGCGGCGCTTTCCCCACAGAATCACGGGACAGCAGGCGCGTTCCGCCTTATACTGCTTGAGATACAGGAAGATCTGAGTCATAAATCGCCAATAAAAATCCTCGTCTTTTTGAAATTGAACTTCGACAAAGTAAAGCGGATAATCCGGGTGGTCAGCATCGGGAATAAATACCCCATCGAGTCGGAAAGCCAATTCTTTGATTTCGATTGACTTGAATTGATAATTTTGCGCTAGATTCGGAGATTCCCCCAGCAGTTGAAAGAGAAGTTCGGGAAAGACTTGAAATAGGGTATAAAAGATTTTATCGGTTTTCATTACTCCTTCTTTGGTCGTCGAGTCAATAGTTTTTTTATGAATTTGTGTGAAGTTTTTGTTAAATTTAGATTACTCTAACTAGATTAATTTTTTATCCTTGCCATTCCCAATTGCAAAACCTCTAAAACCTTGGCTAAGTCACCAGCTAGTAAAGCATCTCTATCTAACCATAATCCAGGGAATATCTGAGAACAAATTATCCCTTCTGAGTTCGGTTCAAGTTTAATATATTCTTCATTTGTTAATCTAAACCAGTCAAATTCTCCATCGTCAACTCGCCAGACTAGATATTCTTGCACTTGGTTACGGCGATAAACCTTAAGTTTTTGATGTAAGTCAAGGGAGACGGTACTTGCTGCAATTTCAACGATTAACTCTGGCGCACCTTCGACATAACCATCCTCACTAATCGTTGATTGTCCACCATTTTTAATTCTTAATAGTGCATCGGGTTGAGGTTCATTGTCCGCATCAAGACGTACCGTACAATTATCGCCTAATTGCAGATTGGGAGTAAAGGCTTTATAGACACTTAGCCAACCTATAATATCAGCATGGGGTTCACCATGGTTCTTAATTCTGAGGGGAGAAGCCATAATATAAACAATTCCTTCAATGAGTTCTGCTTTTTTCAGATTTGGCATGGCATTATATCTATGCTCAAATTCACGACGAGTAAGCTTGTCCCCATTTTCTAGGCGTGGAATGGTTAATTGAGGAGAAATTGTTGCAGTTGCTATCATCTCGGGGTTTCCTCCGATCAAAAAATGGGTAATTCTAAAGTAAATCCGGGTAAAACGTCTTCCCGGATAAGGTGGTTGGTAATGGGACGATTTCTACTTCCTGATTTTGGCGATTTGGCGATAGATGGCTACCTGTTGACTAATGGGATCAATTAACCAACCCAATCTTAAGCCACTATCAAGATATTCCTGCATTTTTGCTTGTAGTTGACTTAAAGAATCAGTGCGTGATCTTAATTCTATCACAAAATCAGGACAAATTCTCGCAATTTTTTCTTGTTCTTCTAAGGGTAAAGCTTCCCAGCGTTCATTAGCAATCCAAGCGACATCAGGGGAACGTTTACCCCTCTTGGGTAAGGTAAATATAGTGGAATAACTAAAGACTTTACCGAGTTTTGTTTGACGATTTCAAATAACTAAATCGGCGTTCAAATCTGATTCTCGATTTCCACTAATAGCACCAATCGGGGGCATAATGATTAAATCTCCTTCGGCATTTTGTTCAATTCGCCAATCGTCGTTATTAAGTACCTAAGCAAAATTAATTACACATATCTAACCACCTCTTGCCCCTTGCCTCTTGCCTCTTGCCTATCTTCACTAGGAAATTAATTTTGCACGACTACTTATGGCAAAGTTGATAAAATTGCTCATCGCTTAAATTGACGGTTTTGAGGTTTAAAATAATCGTTTCGACGGTAATCATGGGGGTTAATTTGCCTAATTAAACACTTCAGAAACTTTTAAATTAAGTTGACCAAATACAGAGGATTTTACTAACTCATCATTGCTAAAATTACCAATTTCTGTATAAGTATTTCCTCTTAATTCTAAGACTAAAATGGTTTGAGTTTGAGGATCAACTATCCAGTATTCGGGAATCCCACAATCTTGATATTGAATTCTTTGGCTCTTCGGGAATTGTTATGCAAATAATTAACTTAAAATAAAATTCGATGAGAGCGCCTACGCTCAAAAGTATCTGAAATCCATATAGGTAAGGACTTAAGGCACAAACAAGTTAATACCAAAAGATAGACAATCGAGTTAACATTTGATATAATAGCCAAAAACGAGATTATTTTACTTATGATACTTGACAAATTTTTGAACCTAGAAGGAACCTCTATTCAAGGCTATCGACACCTAGAAAATATCGGTATAGTTTGACCAGTCGAATCGAAAAATAAAAAAGCAACCTGTCCTCATTGTGGCTTAGAGAGCGATAAACTCCACCAAAATCATCGACATTTAGTCAAAGATTTACCAATCTCAGGACAACCAGTGTACCTACAGGTTAATCGTCTTTTGTACGGTGTAGTTTGTTCATCGTTTAAATTCTCTTTATGATAACCATATCGAAGAAGATTTGTTGCAGCATTCAGGGAAGATGTAGAAAAGTAATCCGGTATGGAAAGAGATTTTTGCGCTGCAATTCGATGCACTAAATCTCTTGCTCGTGAACTGAATTCAATCCAAACGCCAAAACGAGTTTTTCCCGAACCATTAGCACCTATGATCACAAAGCTCGATTGGGATCGCACTTTTACTGAATCCAGTGAACTCGAAATCGATGGAGGCAGTTGTAGCATTCGATATTCAGAACAATTAACACTTGCTTGCATAGCTACTCTAAAATGTATCTATAACTTGATTATAAGCTGTTGAGAATATTATGACCAACCCCCTTTCTTCAAAATCAATTATCAATGGGAATCAGATAGCCTGTGTTTGGGAAAAAGGGTTTTATCAATTATGCAAGGCTGATTTGTAAGCAGCCGGTTGCGGGTTCAAATCCCATCACCAGCTTTTAACAACTTTTGAGTCAAGACCTAATTTAGCGGCGTGATTGCTCTAAAATAAGGTCATCGCCTGATCAGTATATAGTAAAGACATTAATCGCTTTTTGAGTCAAGACCTAATTTAGCGGCGTGATTGCTCTAAAATAAGGTCATCGCCTGATCAGTATATAGCAATGACCTTAATCGCTGTCATCGATTATGACATGGGAAATCTGCACTCTGCCTGTAAAGGACTGGAAACCGTGGGTGCAGTGCCGAAAATTACCGATTCTCCCCTCGATCTGGAAAAAGCTGACGCTATTGTCTTACCCGGAGTCGGTTCATTTGATCCTGCTGTCCGGCAAATTCGCAGCCGTCATCTCGAAAAACCGATCAAAGCGGCGATCGCTAATGGTAAACCCTTTCTCGGTATCTGTCTCGGTTTACAAATTCTCTTTGAGACATCGGAGGAAGGTCAAGAGGCGGGTTTAGGGATTATTCCGGGGACAGTGCGCCGTTTTCGCTCGGAACCTGGCATTACCATTCCCCACATGGGTTGGAATCAATTAGACTTCACCCAGCCGGATCATGCTCTTTGGCAGGGATTACCCCCGCATCCTCACGTCTATTTTGTCCATTCCTATTATGTTGATCCCCTTGATAGTCATCTAACTGCTGCCACCGTCACCCACGGCAGTCAAACGGTGACGGCAGCGATCGCTCGTGATCGTTTGGTAGCGGTGCAGTTTCACCCGGAAAAATCCTCGACTAATGGCTTAAAAATTCTGGCTAACTTTGTTCAGCAGGTGCAAAAATTAGCTTTAGTCTCCTAAATAAGCCTTTAAAACCCGCTCGTTTTTTTGGATTTCGCTGGGAATACCATCGGCTAAATTTGTCCCTTCTGCTAATACCCAAATGTGGTGACAAAGGGACATAATCACATCCATATTATGCTCGATAATTAAAAAGGTAATTCCCTGACGATTCCACTCGATAATATGGTCGTTGATTTGAGCGATTAAAGTGGGATTAACTCCGGCGGCCGGTTCATCTAATAAAATTAATTTTGGCTTGGTCATTAGCACTCGGCCAATCTCTAATAATTTACGCTGTCCTCCCGATAAAGCTCCCGCATAATCCTGCGCTTTCTCCCCTAGACCAATCGAATCTAATATGTCCAAAGCTTTGGCACGATTTTCCTGTTCCTGTTGGCGAATTTTTGCCCCCTGAAACCAGACTTTGAGAAAATTTTCTCCCGTTTGCCCCGGACTAGCTAAGAGCATATTTTCTAACACCGTTAATCGGGATAATACCCGTGCTACTTGAAAAGTTCTCACACATCCTTTCAGGGCAATTTGATAGGGAGGCAGCTGATGAATGGGCTGACCATCAAGAAAAACTTCTCCTTTATCTGGGCGAATAAAATTAGATAAAAGGTTAAAAAGTGTGGTTTTGCCGGCTCCATTTGGACCGATTAACCCAGTGATGCTGCCCTGCGGCACATCCAAATAAGCATTATTGACGGCGCGAATGCCCCCAAAACTTTTCGATAATCCTTTGGCAGAAAGTAACATATATAAATTATGAATTATGAATTATGAATTATGAAGTGGGAAGTGTTTTCAGTGAAGAGTAATCGATGAACTGATAACTGATAACTGATAACTGATAACTGATAACTGATAACTGATAACTGATAACTGATAACTGATAACTGATAACTGATAACTGAAATTATTTTCCCAAAGTTAACTCCTCTTTTTTGCCGAGGATACCCTGGGGTCGCCAGATCATTAAAACCATGAGTAGCAGACCGATAATCATAATCCGTAAAGCCCCTAATTGGCTATCATTAAAAATATCTAATTGGGGCAGAATAAAGCGAGTCAGGGAATCGTAAGCCCAGAAAATTACCGCTCCTAGTAAGGTGCCGGCATTGCTACCAGAGCCACCGAGAATGATAATAATCCAAGCGTTAAAAGTCAATAATGGTTCAAAATTAGTCGGGTAAATAGTGGTTAATTGCCATGCTAAAAAAGCCCCAGCTAAACCAGCGATTGCACCGCCTAACATCAAAGATTGTAACTTATACCAAAAGACATTTTTTCCTAAAGCCCGGGGAATTTCTTCATCTTCCCGGATAGCTTTGAGGATGCGTCCCCAAGGCGATCGCAAAAGTAATTCTAAACCAGTATAAACGAGAGCGAGGAGGACTAAAACTACCACCATCAGCCCCGCTTTGTAATTATAGTCATTCAAGGAAATTACACCGTTTATATACAGAAAAAGCAGGATTATCGCCCCTAACGACCCCCAAAAGATTAAAGCTCTCTTTTGCGTCGGTTGATAGCTTTTACCGCTAATTTGCCCGGCTTCGCGCCATTGTCGTTGCAGATTGCGCCCCAATTGCCAGAGAGCAAAGATAGCAAGCAGGGTAAACAGGGCAATAATTAATAATTTGACGGGAAAACTGGGATTTATATCCAAAGGTAGGGGATAACGTTGTAGTCCGAAACTGCCTTTCGTTAACCAATCCTCGTTAAGCACCAGCAAACGAATTAACTCAGACACCCCGATGGTGACAATTGCTAGATAATCGGCTCTTAATCTCAGGGTGGAAAAACCGATGGCTAATCCCAACAATGCCCCTAGGAGCGCCCCGACAATGGCAGCAAAAATCATCGGTACACCCTGTAAAGTCAATAAAACCGTGGCATAAGCCCCTAAAGTGGCAAAAGCAACGTGACCAAAGTTAATTAAGCCAGTAAATCCCCATTGTAGATTTAAACCGAGGGCAAAAATCGCGTAAATACCCGCCCAAATTGTCAGGGAAACTAAATAATCTGTCATCTTAAGTAAAAAGTAAAAAAGGGGTTGGGGGAGTGGGGGAGTGCCGGAGTTGGGGAGAAAAAAGCTGAAAACTCACATCTGATTACTGAAAAGGCTGATTGCTAACTGCTAGTATAATATCAGTTACAACGGCCTCTGTAGCTTGATGGACAATTGTGACGAGCGGAGGGTGCTAGGCTATTAATAACGAAAAAACCTTGTCCTGTTGATTTCTATGCCTCTTTTGATTCTAATTGCCGATGATGATCCCGGTATCCGCCTAGCGGTCAAAGATTATTTAGAATTAGCAGGTTATAGTGTGGTAGCGGCGAGTAATGGTTTGGAAGCTTTGAATTTATTGGATACCTATCATCCCCATCTTTTGGTATCGGATATCAAAATGCCGCGTTTAGACGGTTATTCTTTGGTGACTAAGGTACGGCAACAGCCAGAATTTAGGTTATTACCAGTAATTTTTTTAACCGAAAGAGGGTCAACGGAGGAAAGAATCCGCGGTTATCAAGTGGGTTGTGATATCTATCTTCCTAAACCTTTTGAGATGGAGGAATTAAAAGCAGTTATTCGCAATCTTTTAGAGCGATCGCAAATGGTGCAAAGTGAACGTCAATATCAGAAATTAAAACCAGAAGAAAGTCCCAAAACTAGGGATGTTTTAACTTCTTCTTTACAGGACGATTTTAAGTTAACTAATCGCGAGCGGGAAGTGTTAGAACATTTAGCCCGGGGACTTTCTAACAGTGAAATTGGGCAAAAACTGCATCTTAGTTCTCGCACGATCGAAAAATATGTTAGTAGTTTACTCAGAAAAACAATTACTAACAATCGCGCCGAACTGGTTCGTTTTTCCCTTGAACATAGATTAATCGATTAGCTGAAATAAAAAACTTAAATTTTGTTTTTTACTTCCTCTAAAAGACTGCCACAGGAGTCTAAAAGTAGCTCGATTACGCGGTCAAAACCTTCACGACCACCGTAGTAGGGATCGGGAACTTCTTTTTCTGGGTGATAACGAGCATAGTCACACATTAACTTGACCTTTTCTTGATATTTTCCTGTCCGATCTAGGGATAAAATATCTTGATAATTGGCTTTATCCATGGCTAGGATTAGATCAAAATTCTCGAAATCCTCGCGGGTAAATTGTCTAGCTGTCCCTTGCAGAGGAATACCGCGTTTTTTGGCGGCCGTATTCATGCGAGAATCAGGAGGAGAACCGATATGATAACCAGCAGTCCCCGCAGAATCACAGAGGATTTTATTGCCTAATCCTTCTTGTTCAATCAGATAAGTCATGATATTCTCGGCAGCGGGAGAACGACAGATATTTCCTAAACAGACAAAGAGTAGTTTATAGGGCATAAATTGACTGGTAGAATCATCACTAAATTGCCAATTATAGGGCATTTCTAACATCCCGATAAAGATTTATCCTCAAAAAACTCCTCGCTGTCCATTAACCTAATTTTGGCTAATCCCAAGCTTTCTAAATAATCTTGCCACCCTTGGGGAGTATCTTCGATCGCTAATAATCCTAATACTCTAGCTACGTCTGCTACCCAGGGTAGGGTATGAATTCTATAACCCTGCCAGTTTACCTCTAAGGATAACCAAGCGGGAATCTCTTGGGGGTTAAATTGTTGGGAGGCAAGATAATCAGCTTGAAAGCAGTAAATCCGAGGTGGTTTTTGACTCTCTAACAAGGTTAAACACTCCTTCTAATCTGGACATTAATCTCTTTCCCCATATTTTAGGGGAACCTCAGCATAATTTCTGTTAAATATGAACTTCTCTTGTCAAGAAATGATTAAAAAACAACTGATAACTAGGCCGAGTTTACCCAAGGAAATTTACTCTTAATTCTCCCCTAAGCGAGGACGAATAATTAAATAAATTGCCGGACCGATTAGAGGCAATAGGGAAATTACCGGCAACAGGAAAGGATTTTTTAATCCCCGTCGGGTTAGATCATCTTGCAGCAAAATTGGACATAAGAGAGTTAAAAGACAGAAATCTAAACTCATAACATGAATAAAACGGCTAGTTTGCCACTGATGCCAAAAATCAGACCAATTACCGTTAATTAATCCGTAAGCGATTAAAATTGCCGCAGTAATTAGGGCAATTACTCCTAACCAAGGTGAGTCTAGAAGTTTAATGACCAGATTTTTTTTACCAGTAAAATTGCTGTTGGATTGACGGAGAGTTAGATAGGGTAAAATAGCGAAAGCACCCACGGCAAAGGAGGCAAAAGTAAAGGGCCAAGCGATGATCTTTTGGTCACGACCATCGATAATTAAAAGGCTAGTGTAGATCAGTGGCCAAACTCCCATCAGGTTAAAAAGAGCGATAATTAACGGGTTGATATATTGCCATTTCCCAGTGGAAAGATCGATAATTAAATTCACTGTATCTGGTTGATCGGGGGGTGCTAGTAAAAAAGCGTATAATCCGAAGCCTAACCAAAGTAACCCGAGAATAATTTTTGTTAACATGGGAGTAGATAATTAGGTTAATTGAGTAATGGGGGTTTCAGCAGAAATTTTAGTACAAAAGTGATCAAAAGATCAAGCAATATTACCTAATCAATGATCGCTAATTTTTAGGGAAGACGACGGGGATTCATGGTTTCTGCTGGGTTAGTTTCTGCACTTTGAGAGTGGAGTAACCGAGTTTGTTCGAGGATAGTTTCTAAGTCTTCATCCGAGAATTCTTCTACATAGTTTAATTTGACCTCTTCTAGGAAGATAATTAATAACATCTCGATTCTTTCTAAACTGTGACGGGATTGTAATTCCTCGGCGAGAGATTGCCCGAAACGCTGGACTAATTGCTGCAATAAACGCTCAAAAACTTCGTCTTCCTGGGTAATCTTTTCCGCTATATTAACAAAGGATTGATACAATTGACTAGATAGGCGATTGCTCAAGTCAGTTTTTAATCCTTTCATGCCGGGTAATCGCAATAAGCTTTGATAAGCGGGAGTTTGACTGAGAATTTTCTCGATATTGTATTTAATTAAAGCTTCTGCTTCTGGTTTAACTTGCGGTAAAACCTTATCAACAGTGCTATTAACTACTAACTGAAAAATTTCGATAACTTCATTAGTATTATTGAGATTATTATAGCCACCATTGAGGGATCGTTCGAGAAATTTCTCCACTTGTCCCTGTCGAATATATTCCTGAATTTTATTAATTATTCTCAGGACAATTATCTCAGTAATATCTTTAGAAATTAGCGCAACTAAGCCTTTAACTGCCTGTTCTTTAATCAACCTTAAGTTAATAATTTTAACTTGATCTAGGCGAATAACGGTAGGAATAAATCGCAACCATCTCCAGATAGGAATAAACAGAAAAATATCATACCAACGCCATAACATAGCCTCGCGCCACCGTAGGCCTTTATGAGTGCGAGCAATCCACCAAGTTCTCAGCATAAATTCCCAGAAAAAGATGGTACCAAATAAAAAATCGATCGCCTCAAAGTTATCGATCGGTCTCCCATCTTCTCCCAGGGGACGAAAATAATTAGTTTCTATTAAAGGTTGAATTTCTTGATTAAAAAATTTCAACTCTTTTTCCCAGCCATTTTGACTGAGATAATCCCAAGTCCAAAACTTCTGAAAGGCTGCTTTGGCGGAAACATTTTCTGTTTTAAAAACCCGCAAGCGCATTTTATTTTTAATCTTCTCTAAAGTCCCAGTTTTCTCCGCCGAGGCAAAGGGATTATTATCGACCATATTGATACTTTTTTGGCGCAAATTATCTAAAAATTTCTCAATCTCCTGGCGATATTCTTGCAGATTAAACTCTGGGTTAAAGAGCTTTTGATTAATTAGTTGATTAAGTTTATTAACCGTCTCTAAATATTCACTGGTACTACGATAGGGTTTAATTCCTTTCACCACATCATACTTAGCGATTCCTTTAACAAAGGGAATTTCTAGGGGTTTATCGGGAGGTATTTGTAATTCTTGAAAGGAAATCGGACCGAGTTTTATTGGTTCATTAAATCTTAATAAAGTTATTTGCAAGCGTCCCTGTAACCAAAAATCTCGCAGGGGAATATAGGTTAAATCGAAAATAACAAGAATATAATTGCATAACACCAATAAGGCCATGCAAGTCTCAAAGAGATTGCGCGGGGAAAAACGACGGTTTCTGATCACGGGGTTTTTAGTCAAAGTCATTAGCCTAGAAAGCACACTTTGACCATGGTAAACCGAAAACGCCTAATTTTTTGCCTGAAAGCGATATAAGTAGTTAAAAAAGGAGCGGTTAAACTTAGTTCTGCCTCAGCAATTAATAGATGTAGTCTTCTATTCTGTAATAGCATCCTAGCAGATTCAGTTAAGCAGTTAGCTACAACTTCTTTGGCAAGAACATTTTTATTATAAGTCGGTAAGTTGCAGATTAGCATAAAATCACCCTGAATTGATTTTTATCTGTCAATAAGCCTAGAGCCTCGTAGGGTGTTTTTCCTTGCGTCAACCCAACCTATAATAATTGCTGCTCTCGTAGGGTGTGTTAATAAAGTATTGACAATGTAAATACATCCTGCCTATACTACAAGTATGGATGTCTATTTTGTCCTCAGTGGCATTACTTTTGTTTGGAATGACGAGAAATCTAGGATTAACCCGATCAACCATGACGGTATTATGAAAGTTGAGGCATTAAAAAAACGACTGGAGAAAAATCGCCCTATGACTACAATCACGATTCGTATTCCCGAAGATGTGATTGAAGATTTAAAGCGGGTTGCACCGTTGCTTGGTTTCTCAGGTTATCAACCTTTGATGCGTGCTTACATTGGACAAGGGCTGCGTGCGGATTTGGAGCGTCTAGAGGGAGATACAATTTCTGCTCTCGTTGCTAGTTTGAAGCGTCATGGTGTGAGTGATGAACTGCTGCAAGAAGCGTTGAGTGAAGTTACTCAGCGTTAGTCTAGGTTTTCAGTTGTAGTGCGATCGCTTGTAGAACATAGAGTTTTATTGAAGATATTCTCATCATAACCCCCCGTCAAGCCTTAGATATTCTTCAACAGGTTATCCCTACCTAGGATGAAAATAATTATAAATTTCCTTAGCTAATTGTTCCCCAATTCCTGTCACCTGTTGCAATTGTTCTAGGGAAGCTTCGCGAATATAATCCAGAGAATGAAAATGAGCTAATAACTCCTTTTGTCGCTTAAAACCTAAACCCGGTATCTCATCCAAACGGGAACGGCGACTTTTTTGCATCCTTTGTTGTCGGTGAAAGCTAACAGCAAAGCGGTGCGCTTCATCCCTGACTCGACGCAATAATTGCACTCCGGGTTGTTCCTTATCTGTCTCTAAAGGAGAGGATTCCCCCGGTAAAAAAATCTCCTCTCTCTGTTTAGCTAAACTAACAACTTTTACCTGTTCTAATAAATTCATCTCCCCTAAAACCGCCACCACTGCCGATAATTGTCCTTTTCCCCCATCAATCATGACCAAATCGGGAAAATCATCACTTTCGGCAATATTATCGGGATTTTCGGCATAACGACGGAAACGCCGCCGAATTACTTCTGCTAAACTGGCGAAATCATCGGAATGGCCGATTTTAACCTCGGGATTTTTGATTTTATAGTGACGATAATGTTGATTAGCGGCCACCCCATCGATAAACACCACTCCCGACGCGACTGCATTAGAACCCTGAATATGAGAAATATCATAACCCTCGATGCGGTGGGGTAGTGCCGGTAAATCGAGAATTACCGCTAAATCCTGCAAAGACTGTAAATCTCGTTCGGCGCTTCTTTTCGTCTTTTCTAACTCATAAAGAGCGTTTTTCTCGACCATAGCTAATAAATCCGCTTTACTTTGCCGTTGGGGAACAGTTAACTCGACTTTGCGACCTTTTTTTTCCCTTAACCACCCCGCTAACACCTCACCTTCCGGTAATTCGCAGGGTAGCAGGATTTCGCTGGGAATTTCCACCCCTTCCACCGATAAATAATGTTCTTCTAGGACTTTTTGCAGGATTTCTCCCTCGTTTGCTGACTGACTATCGGCAAAAAATCCCAAACGTGCCACCAAACGACCAGAACGCACTTGGAATAATTGTATGCAACAATGCTGCTCGTCTTTAGCTAAAGCGATCGCGTCCCGGGATACGGTATCATCGGGTAAAGAGACTTTTTGATCGGTATTAAGGGCCTGTAATCCGCGAATTTGATCCCTAATCGTGGCCGCTTTTTCAAAATCTAGGTTTTCCGACGCTTCTAGCATCTTTGCTGCTAATTTCTCTAATAATTCTCCCGTCCTTCCCTGAAAAATCATCGCCACTTTCTGCAAGGTTTCCCGATAATCTTGGGGACTGATTAATTTTTGACAAACCCCCGGACAACGACCGATATCATAATTTAAACAGGGACGGTCTTTAAACAGAGGTTGGGGACGTTGACGCAGGGGAAAAGTGCGTTTAATTAGGTGTAAAGTGTGGCGCAGCAGCCTAGTATCGACGTAGGGACCATAATAACGGTCTTTTTGGTTATTTATGCTACGTTTGCGGGTGATAAAAATGCGCGGGTAGGTTTCCGACCAAGTAATACAAATGTATGGATATTTTTTATCGTCCTTGAGGAGAGTATTAAAATGGGGCTGATGTTGTTTAATTAGATTAGCTTCCAGGGCCAAAGATTCTGCTTCCGTGTCGGTGACGATAAATTCAATTTCTGTCACCTGTCGCACCATCAAAGCAATGCGGGGACTGAGGGGTTGACTGGGACGAAAATAGGAACGGACTCTAGACCGGAGTTTTTTGGATTTACCAATGTAGAGAATTTCGCCATTTTGGTCGCGCAGGAAGTACACCCCCGGTTCGAGGGGAATTTCCCGAAGACGATTTTCTAGGCGATCGAGGTCTTGGATTAGGGTAGAGTTAAGATTATTCCCGAACATCTTTTTATATTAGGGTTTGCGGCAAAAAGTTTGTCTTGGGTGTGGGGTGTGGGGTGTAGGGTGTGGGGTGTAGGGTTTTACCGATTTTCAGGGAAAAAGTCCAGGAATTTTCCCCCCCATTACTCCAATGGCCGGTACTTTTGGATTTCAAAAAGGTCTAAAAGTCTTATCGAACAATGTTTTTAGATTTATTCAGCAAACCCTATATTAGACAAAAAATTACGCCAGTGGGTATTAGCTGACGTTTGGCAAGATATTCAGGGCAAATCTTCACAAAAATTAATAGGCTTCCGATTCGATTTGCTTAATCGGGACGAAACATTCCCCGGGGAGAAGAATCGGTTTATTGTTAAAAATTAATTGGCCCCGATGATTGTTGCGGTTAATAGCGACACCAAAAGGACGTTTACTAACTCTGCTATTGAGGGTACAGTAGATGCGATAAATGCGTCTGGCCGCCCGTAAGACAGTAGGATCTAACAAAATTGGGATTTCCATATCGACACGTTGTTGTTCTGTTTTCTCGGATAGGGCTACCATAGCACTCGTCTCCCCACGATTAAATTGACATATTTATTAAATCAATGGTATATGACGATTTCCGATTATGCCACTTTTGTTAGGATTCTAAAACTTTTAGGATGGCCTGGCCCATAGCTTGGCATCCCACTAAGGTCATACCCTCCGAGAAGATATCTCCGGTACGATAACCGAGAGCTAAGACTTTTTCTACGGCTTTTTCCAGCGATGCTGCCGCTAAAGGCTGATTTAGCCCATATTTTAACATCATAGCAGCGCTGAGAATCTGGGCGATCGGATTGGCTTTATCTTGGCCGGCGATATCTGGGGCCGAACCGTGGACGGGTTCAAAAACTCCCACCCCAGCAGTCCCTAAACTAGCGGAGGGTAACATTCCGATACTACCGGTTAACATGGCCGCTTCATCGGAGAGAATATCACCGAATAAATTGCCCGTGACGATAGTATCAAATTGCTTGGGGGCCCGGACTAACTGCATGGCTGCGTTATCGACGTAGAGATGGGAAAGTTCCACATCGGGATAATTAGCGGCCATTTTCGTCATCCGGTCGCGCCAGAGTTGGGAAACATCGAGAACATTAGCTTTATCGACGGAACAGAGTTTATTGCCGCGTTTTTGGGCAATTTCAAAGGCTACCTTAGCGATGCGGTCCACCTCCGATTCCAAGTAAACCATGGTATTTACACCGCATTTTTCTCCCGTTTCTGTCTCAAAAATCCCCTTCGGTTGACCGAAGTAAACACCCCCGGTCAATTCCCGGACCACCATGATATCCACTCCCTCGATAATCTCCCGTTTGAGAGTAGAAGCGTCGATTAATTGCGGAAAAATGGTGGCAGGACGCAAATTAGCAAAAAGACCTAAGCCAGATCTTAAGCCTAATAATCCCGTTTCTGGCCTTTGCTGCCGGGGCAAATTATCCCATTTATAACCCCCGATAGCGGCCAGGAGAACAGCATCACTATTTTTACAGGCGCTCAGGGTTGCTTCGGGGAGGGGACTGCCGGTTTCATCAATGGCAGCCCCTCCAATTAAAGCGGTTTGGAAGTCAAACTGGAGGTCAAATTTTTTACCGATGACTTTCAGTATCTCTACGGTGACAGCGAGGATTTCCGGCCCGATGCCATCGCCGGGTAGTAGGGTAATGCGATACTGTTGCGTCATAGTTCTAGAACGGTAAAATAGGTCAGACTCTTAATTATAACATAGTTAGGGTTGGCTGAAGAAATCTAAAAACCTTGTTGGATAAGGCTTTTAGACTTTTTTCCCAGCAAAAAGTGCCAGCGATTGGAGTGATTGGGGTGAAAATTGAGGTACTTTTTCCCTGAAAATTAGGTAATTGAACCTCTGAAAATCGGTAAAATCCTACACCCTACACCCAGGAAAAACTTTTTGCCGCAAACCCTAATTAAAGGGGCAGTTAATCCCTGATAACTAGACTAATTCCACATGGGAATCATCCCCAATCATAAAGCGTAAAGCTTTTGGACGTTGGGGGGCAATTTCTAATTTTGCCCGTCGTCCGATCACACTATCAACTATGCGCTGATGAATGCCAATAATCGTGGCATCTTTGAGAATAACACTGTGTTCTACGTCGGCATCGATTAATTTTACTCCATTAGCCACACTACTATAGGGACCGATAAAACAATTCTCAATGTGACAATTTTCTCCAATAATGACAGGGCCGCGAATGGTACTATTAATAATTTTACTACCCTGACCAATTTTTACCCGTCCGATCACCTGACTATTAGCATCAATTTCTCCCTGCAAAGCGATTTCTAGACTGGTATCAAGGATAATCCGATTTGCTTCTAATAAGTCATCTTTTTTACCCGTATCTAACCACCAACCCAGTAGTTTATTGGCTTCTACTGCTTTATTTTGATTGATTAATTCTTGGATAGCATCGGTAATTTCTAACTCACCCCGGCCTGAAGGTTGAATAGATGCGATCGCTTGGTGAATGGTGGGGGCAAAAAAATAAATCCCTACCAAAGCTAAATTTGAGGGAGGTTCTTTGGGTTTTTCGACTAAGTATAAAACTTTGCCGGTTTCATCTACTTTTGCCACCCCAAAAGCACTAGGATTAGACACTTTTCGCAGGAGAATTAAAGCATCAAGGGACTGTTTTTGGAAAGAGTCGAAAAAGGGCGATAAATCATCCTCAATTAGGTTATCACCCAAGTACATAATAAAGGGGGAATCTCCTAGGAAAGATTGGGCAGTTTTGACCGCGTGAGCTAATCCAGCTGGTTGATCTTGGCGAATATAAGTTATCTTAGCCCCAAACTGTTCACCACTGCCCGTGGTCTGACGAATTTCTTCCCCGGTTTCGGGACTGATAATAATGCCAATATCGGTAATTCCTGCGGCGACAATTGACTCGATTCCATACCATAAAATTGGTTTATTGGCAACGGGAACTAACTGTTTTGCTCCAGTATAGGTTAGGGGACGTAACCTCGTACCTTTACCACCAGATAAAATTAGTGCTTTCATAGTTTTAAAGATTAAATAGTTGGGTGAGCATAGCTTTGAGGGAATCCCGCCAATAGGGAGGAATATAACCCAATTGTTGCGAGATTTTTTGACCAGAAAGAACCGAATAGGCCGGACGCACCGCCGGGGTAGGATATTCAGCAGTAGTAATGGGAATTACTCTCTGAATTTTTAGGGGAATACCGCTTATTTTTGCCTCCTCAAAAATCGCTTTAGTTAAATCAAACCAACTGGCGACACCGCTATTAGTAAAATTATAGATTCCTGCGGGATTATCGGCATTAATTAAAAGGTGAGTAATTGCTGCGGCGATATCTTTGGACCAAGTGGGACTTCCCAGCTGATCGACAACTACTTTTAACTCCTCTCTTTCCTTGCCTAATCTCAGCATGGTTTTGACAAAATTACTTTTGCCATAACTGCCGTAAACCCAAGCAGTCCGCAGGATAATTGCCTGAGAATTAACAGTCTTAATCTCCTCTTCTCCCCTTAACTTTGATTGTCCATAAACCCCTAAAGGATTAGTTAGATCGGTTTCTAGATAGGGGGTATTTTTTCGACCATCAAACACATAATCGGTGGAAATATGGAGAAATTTAGCTTTAATTTTCTCGGCAGATTCCGCCATGATTTTCGGGGCTGTAGCATTGATAGCATAGGCTAATTCTGGCTCGGTTTCGGCTTTATCCACTGCCGTATAAGCGGAGGCATTAACGAGATAATTGGGGTGAATTTCCCTAATTAACTGGCCGATTTTTTCCGAGTTAGTTAAATCTAGTTCTTCTCGACCGATACTAATAACTTCGCCCAAGGATGGTAAAGTTACTTGTAACTCTTGTCCCACTTGACCTTTAGCACCAATTAGTAAAACTTTTTTCATTGTCTTTAGGGGAAAACTTCCACAGATTTAAAGGGTTGTCCAGCTTGGTCTTTAGGGGAGAGAATCGGGGGGGTCTCTAGAGGCCAGTCAATCCCTAAATCGGCATCATTCCAGGCAATGGTTTTTTCGTATTGGGGATAATAATAATTAGTGGTTTTGTAGAGAAATTCGGCTCGTTCAGAGAGAACTAGAAAGCCATGGGCAAAACCTTCCGGGACCCAGAAAATACGTTTATTTTCCGCACTTAAAACACAGCCTACCCATTGCCCAAAAGTGGGGGAACTTTTACGCGCATCCACTGCCACATCAAAAACACTACCGTTCACTACTCGCACCAGTTTACCCTGGGGATTGGGGATTTGATAGTGTAATCCTCGCAGGACATTTTTTAAGGACATAGAGTGATTATCCTGGACAAAAGTGGTATTAACCCCAGTTTTTTCTCGAAAATCTTTCTGATTAAAACTTTCCAAGAAAAAACCTCGATCGTCTCCGTAAACTTGCGGTTCAATAATTAAAACATCAGGAATTTCCGTCGGAATAACTTTCATAAAATCGGAGACAAGATAACTTTTGCGGGTAGTCTAGCACAAAAGGGTATTTTTTTCTAAAGTTTTTTATTAATCTTTCCTCGGTAACTGAATAATGATAAGATGAGCCTAACTTAGTTAGAGCATAAACGACGTGGTACAAGTCTCTACACACACCGCTACTCAATCTATCCCCGTGGAGGGAGAAGCCTTAAAAAACTGGTTACAGACTAGGGCTAATCAGATTATCGCCGGCGATCGACTCAGTAAGCAAGAGGCCCTAGCTTTAACTGCGATCGAAGGTCAGGAAAATATTTTCAGCTTATGTGAGGCTGCCGATCGCATTCGTCAGGCCTGTTGTGGTAATACGGTGGATTTATGTAGCATTATCAACATAAAATCGGGAAGTTGTTCGGAAAATTGCAGTTTTTGTTCCCAATCCGCCCACCATCCCGGACAAGATTCGCCTATCTACGGTTTAAAAAGTCGCGAGGAAATCGTCAGCCATGCGAAAGCGGCAGCCGAAGCGGGGGCCAAACGCTTCTGTTTAGTTAGTCAAGGTCGGGGATTAAAGTACAATAGCCCTAAATCGCAGGAATTCGAGGAAATACTGGCCACAGTTCAAGAAATCATCGAAACGGCCAAGATTAAACCCTGCTGCGCCCTGGGAGAGTTAACCCTTGCCCAAGCGCAGGCCTTAAAAGAAGCCGGAGTTACCCGTTATAATCACAATCTGGAGGCTGCCGAGAATTTTTATCCTAACGTGGTCTCCACCCACAGTTGGCAGGATCGGGTAGAAACGGTAAAAAACCTGAAAGCGGCGGGAATTCAGGCTTGTACGGGCGGAATTATCGGTATGGGGGAAAGTTGGACCGATCGCATTGATTTAGCTTTTTCTCTGGCGGAATTAGAAGTGGAATCAGTGCCGATTAACCTATTAAACCCCAGAAGTGGCACCCCTTTAGGTCATTTACCCAAACTGGAGCCCTTTACTGCCCTAAAAGCGATCGCTATTTTCCGGTTTATTTTACCCCAACAAATCCTCCGTTATGCCGGGGGACGAGAGGCAGTGATGGGAGAATTGCAAAATCTGGGGCTAAAATCGGGAATTAATGCTATGCTGATTGGGCATTATTTGACCACTCTAGGACAACCCCCCCAACAGGATCAGGCGATGTTGGCTGATCTTAGTTTAATAGGAGGAGAAGCCCCCATCCCCGGTGAATACCAACCCCAACAGGCAACCTAAATCACGTCGAGGACGAGAATCTCCGCCCCGGCGCGCTTCCGCATCGGTTCCCAATGAGTTACTCTGGGCTTTGATTGGTTTGTTGCTGACAATTTTTAGTACATTTGTTCCAGTCAGCCTAGCTAGTTGGTCGGATGCGGGTCTATCTTCGCAAAAACTGGGCATAACTTACCAAATTGGCGCAGTATTGTTAACGGGCTGTCTGGGGGGCAAAAATGCCGGGCTTCTCGCCCAGGTGGCCTATATTTTTCTCGGTTTAACTTGGTTGCCGGTGTTTGCCCAGGGTGGGGGAATGGGTTATCTGAAAGAAGCCAGTTTTGGCTATATTTTAGGCTTTATGCCGGGGGCCTGGCTGTGTGGTTGGCTGGCTTTTCGCTGGCGCGCCAAGATAGAAACCCTGGCTTTAAGTGCTTTTGCCGGTTTGTTAGTTATTCATCTGTGCGGTTTATTATATATGCTGGGATTGTCGATTTTTCAGCCCCAAGCCAGTCAAATCACCTTTCCCGATAGTTTGCCCACCCTATTTATGAATTATTCAGTCTGGCCATTTTTAGGGCAGTTAGTAGTAATTTGTGTGGTGGTAATTATTGCCTTTTTCTTCCGTAAATTATTATTTTATTGATGCCACAGCCAATGTTAAAAAAGAATCGCTGGTTTTGGATAGTGGCGGTGCTTGGTCTAATTTTAGACCAAGTAACTAAGTATATAACCGTGCAGAGTTTTGAGCAAATTGGTGAGACTTTCCCGATTATTCCGGGGGTTTTTCATTTCACCTATGTGATTAATACTGGGGCGGCTTTTAGTGCTTTTCGGGGCGGTGTTGGTTGGCTAAAATGGCTATCCTTATTAGTTAGTTTGGGATTAATGGCTTTTGCTTACTTTGGACCGCATTTAAATCGTTGGGAACAATTAGCCTACGGTTTTATTTTAGCAGGGGCTTTCGGCAATGGTATCGATCGCTTTTTGTTTGGTTATGTGGTGGATTTTCTCGATTTTAGATTGATTAATTTTCCTGTTTTTAATCTGGCTGATGTCTTTATTAATATCGGGATTATTTGCCTATTAATTTCTACCTTTCCCCACAAGTCTAGGGTCCTGTAGGGGCGAAGCATTCGGGCGATAACCTATCGCTGAAACCGTAGATTTCCTATCCGAATGCCTCGCCCTTACTTTTTCTGTTCAAAAAAATCGGGGATTTAGTATTATATTCCTGGAGTCCTGATCATTTAAATATTTTGGAAATCTAGATAATTCCTGTTGAGTACCAATCATAATAAATCCGTTGAGTATAAGCTACATATCAGCAGAGACACTCATGCAAAAGGGGGAATAAATAATCAGTTTTTCATAACTGGATTTAGTATTACATATTCCTGTGCTTGTTCAAGCAAATAATAAACGTCCTTTAGGTTCAGGAATTTCTCGGCCTAATTCCTGTGCTGTTTCAATCCATTGTTGAATAATGATTTCAGCATTTTGCACAGCTTCTTGATAAGTTTCTCCATCAGCCATACATCCTGCAAGTTCTGGAACTTCAACGATAAATAGTTGATCCTCATTACTCCAGTAAATAATCAGTTCATAACGAATTTTCATCTTGATATCCTAACTTATATTTTAAAATCAGACTACGAATTTGCTTAACTTGATAGACTTTGGCTTTTCCTTGTTTGGGTTGCAGATTTAAAATTTCTTCAACTCCTTCTTTGGTAAAAATATGATGACTTCCTCCTATTCGTTGATCAAATCCTAATTTCCTCAGTAGTTGACAAAGTTGCTCGAAGGGAATGTTAGCATCAGAATTACCTAAAAGAATTTTAATCAATAATTTATCCTGTTTACTCATAGATCCGATAAATATAAGTAGGGAGGCACAATTATTTGTAGGATTGGTTAGCGGTAGCGTAACATAATCGGGCGTTGGGTTTCATGCTTCAACCCAACCTACGTTCTGGAAAAAAACTTAATTGAAGCTCATTTACCTAGATAAAAATAAGCTATTATTCCTGTTTTTTATCGGTGCTGGGTGGATGCCAACCTCCCCGGATCCATAATCGACGAACTTTAACGATAAAACCTTCATTATGATTGTCATCATTTAAGTCCAAACGTTCAATAGTTGCCCTAGCGATGGGAGTAAGTCCCACTATTTTTAAAGCATCTGGTGTCCAGATAAAATGTTCTTGCCAATGCTGTTGGCGCGGATTGAATATTTCTACTTCTTGTTCTGTTTTCGGATCAATTGCCTTGATAAAATTGTAGCGATATCTGTTACATCTTTGGCAAGCTAAAGCTAAGTTTGCCAATTCATCTTTGCCTCCTAAAGATTTGGGCTGAATGTGATCTACTTCAAATAGTGCGGCACTAATTTCTTCTGGAGAATGACAGTATTCACACAGATAGTTGGCTCTTGCTCGGACTTGTAATCGAGTGGTGATACTAATCATTTAGATTCAGCAACTATTCGCGCATTTAACAGCGTGAAAATCTCGTTTAACTCTAAAATACCGGCCAATTCTGCGGTTTCTTGAGAATTAAGTTGGGAATTTTTTTCTAGTTCCCGTAGTTCCTCCAATCGACACTGCAATTCCTCGGTGAATTTAAAAAGATAATTTTCCCTTACTGGCGATAGCTTAATTCCTTTTTCAATCCAGGAAGAGGGCTTGACCATCAGTTGAGTTAACATCACTTTCTCCCTAACTTTAATCCTTAACCTAATCCTAACACGATTAGTTATCCTCGATCGGGTGAGCAATGCCCACCCGAAAAACTATGCTTCTGTTGCAGAATTAGAGCGATCGAATTTACTAACTAACTGAGGATTTTCTGACCAAGCATCGATAATACTCATATTGCCATTGAGAAAATTCTGTTTAATAGCGCGGCGTTGAATTTTGCCACTGGCAGTTTTGAGAATTGTTCCCGATTTAGCTAAAACAATGGCATGGGTCATAATTTCGTGTTCTTCGGCGATTTCTTGACGGATATCGGCGATTAATTTAGCCGTATCTAACTCACCGCTGCGACGTTCCAATTCCTGGACAATAACTAACTGTTCTTCCCCGTTATCTTCAATAGAAAAAGCTGCACCATAATCGGGACGAAAAACCTCATTAAGATGCTGTACTGACCATTCTAAATCTTGGGGATAATGATTACTGCCACGGACAATAATTAAATCCTTAATCCGTCCCGTGATATGTAATTCCCCATCGAGAAGAAAACCTAAATCTCCCGTGCGTAAAAACGGCCCTTCTCCCGTATCAGCAATATAAGCTTGAAAAGTCTCTTTGGTTGCGTCTTCCCGTTGCCAATATCCAGCGGCCATACTGGGGTCACTGGCCCAAATTTCGCCCACTTCATCGGCTGCACAAAGGGTGAAAGTATCGGGATTAACCATAGCTATACGGGTATCACAGACGCGACGACCACAACTGGGGACGGATCTAACTCCCGTGGTTCGATCGGAGCCTACAGGGACAATTTTACCGCGTTCGTAGGCGGTTGCATCCAAAGCGGTGATAATTGGGGTGGTTCCCTTGGGTTTATTGGAAATCAAGAGGGTATATTCAGCTAATCCGTAGGCAGGGGCGAAAGTTTGCCAAGAAAAGCCATAATCTGCAAAAGTATCGACAAATTTGGCCATGACCTTCGGATTAATCGGTTCGGCGGCATTTCCCGCGGCCTGCCAACTGCTCAGGTCTAATTCCGCTAAATCGGCAGCTTTAATCCTGCGAGTACAAAGATCATAGGCGAAGTTGGGGGCCTGACTATGAGTAACTTTGTACTTAGTAATATTTTTTAACCACTGCATCGGACGCTTAATAAAAGCAAAGGGAGACATGAGATAGCAGGGTGTACCGTTGTAGAGGGGGACGGTGATACCTTCGACTAACCCGTAATCGTGAAAATAGGGCATCCAAGTTAGGGTAACGCTATCCGGTTCGTAACCACAAGCTTTTTGCAAGTAACCGCAATGGTGCATCAGGTTAAAATGACTTAGCATCACCCCTTTGGGGATATTAGTCGAACCGGAGGTATATTGCAGATAAGCAAGCGCCGATTTATCCACCTGGGGATCTTGCCATTGGTCCGCCAGGGAAATATCAATACTTTCGGTAGTAATCCATTTCATTTGGTCGAATTCTGGAAATTCTTCCTTAACACCTTCAATAAGAGTCAGAATACTTTCGGTAACTAGGGCAAAGGTGGCATTAGCATCCTTGACAATTGCTCGTAAACGGGGCAAAGTGCGCTTAAGTCGTCCCGATTCCGGTGGGGGGACGGGAATGGCAATCACTCCCCCGTAGAGACAACCACAAAAAGCGGCCACTACTTCTAAACTTTGAGGATAGAGTAATAGGGCGCGTTCCCCTTGGGCCTGGTATTTTTGCAAATAGGCGGCGATTGCTCTTGCTTGGCGATCGAGTTCACTGTAGGTTAAAGGTGGGGTTTCTTTTTTACCATCGATAAGAAAAGTGTAGGCATGGCCCTCTGGTTGTGCCGTGGCGCGGTAACGTAAGAGTTCTACTAGGGTGGCAGGTTGAATTAAGGTTTCAGTCATCGTTGTTATCGGGCTTATTGGCGCTATTGTATAGAAGTTTTAACATATTTGCCGATGGCGCTAGGATAAAGTGCCGAAGGCGATCGGTCAAGGTATAGGATTAAGTTAGGGGCAAAAATCCCCCAGCACCATCTCTAAAGTAGTGAGAAAAAGCTACAATTAATCAATCCTAAAATACCGGGAAAAGTCATGACAGCCCTAGACATGATCCCAGATGTCACCTATCTCCCCACAGATTTATGGAGTGATGAACCACCCTTGGAAAGTGATCTACACCTGCAACAGATCATCATTCTCCTTAGTTGTCTAGAATTATTATGGCGTGAGAGGAGTGATTACTACGCTTCGGGAAATCTGACCATCTACTACAACGAGGAACAACTGAAAAAACGCGATTTCTGTGGTCCTGATTTTTTTGTGGTTTTAGATACCGAAAAACGTCCCCGCAAAAGTTGGGTAGTTTGGGGAGAACAGGGTAAATATCCCGATGTAATTGTCGAGATTCTCTCCGATTCTACGGCCAATATTGACCGCAATAACAAGAAAATTCTCTATCAGAATACCTTTCGCACTCCTAATTATTTTTGGTTCGATCCTAATACGTTAGAATTGCAAGGATTTAGACTAATTGGGGGACAATATCAAGCCATTTCTCCCAATGACCAAGGTTATTTATGGAGTGAACAGTTAGGATTATATTTAGGTATATTTGACCGTAAACTGCGTTATTTTACCGCCAATGGTCAATTAGTCCCCACTCCTCAAGAAGCTGAGTTACAGCAAAGACAGGCAAAAGAACAGGCTCTTTTAGAGAAAGAAAGGGAACGACAAGCTAAGGAAAAATTGGCCCAAAAATTGCGAGAATTAGGCATCGATCCCGATACAATTTAGGGGAAATATTATTTTCTAGTAACTATGGTGACAGCAGCGCCCCTAGTGGGTGTAATTATGGGCAGTGATTCCGACTTACCCACCATGAAAGAAGCGATCGCAGTTTTAGAGGTTTTTCAGATTAGCCACGAAGTCGCCATCGTCTCGGCCCATCGTACCCCCGAAAAAATGTTTGAATACGCCAAAAACGCTCATAGGAGGGGAATAAAAGTGATTATCGCCGGAGCCGGCGGCGCTGCCCATTTACCCGGGATGGTGGCATCTTTAACCCCCTTACCCGTGATTGGGGTTCCCGTAGTCACGCGCACTTTACAAGGGTTAGACTCTCTCTATTCAATTGTACAGATGCCCGCAGGCATTCCCGTGGCCACGGTGGCGATCGGTAATGCCAAAAATGCCGGACTTTTAGCAGTTCAAATTCTCGCCACCGGTAATGCCGATCTTTTAGAGCAAGTTATCGCCTATCGTCAATCCCTCACCGATTCCGTCCTCGAAAAACAAAGCAATCTTCGACGACTAGGCTATCAAGACTATCTAGAGCAGAGTTCACCTAAGTAGGGTAGATTGAGAAAAGATTAAGTAACAAATTATGAAGTAATTATGCGTTGGATCACCGCTTGTGTATTGAGTCTATTGCTCTTTTTTGCCCTACCCATAGCGGCTTATGCCGATAGCCCGACTATTAGCGAAGAACAGATTAGAGAAGGGGAAGTTATCGCCGAAAAAGCCCTAGAAGCCACAGAAAAAGGGGATTACGCCCAGGCCGAAAGCTATTGGACCCAATTAGTCGCCAAATTCCCCACTAACCCCGCCGTCTGGAGTAATCGCGGCAATGCCAGAGTCAGTCTCAATAAATTAGAGGATGCGATCGCTGATTTTAACCAAGCGATCGCCATTGCCCCCGATGCCCCCGATCCCTACCTCAATCGCGGCACCGCTTTAGAGGGAGAAGGCAAATATCAAGAAGCGATCGCCGATTATAATAAAGTTTTAGAATTGGCTCCCAATGATGCCTTTGCCTATAACAATCGCGGCAACGCCGAAGGCGGTTTAGGAGACTGGGAAGCCGCCGTCAAAGACTATCGCCAAGCCACTCAACTAGCCCCGAATTTTGCCTGGGCGCAAGCTAATCTGGCTCTGGCCCTGTACGAATTGGGCAGATATCCAGAAGCAGTCCAAAAAATGCGGAATATTGCCCGCAAATACCCCATGTTCCCCGATGTCAGAGCCGCCTTAAGCGCCGTTTTATGGACCCAAGGACAACAGGGAGAAGCGGAAAGCAATTGGGTAGCCGCCGTCGGCATGGATACCCGCTATCAAGACCTCGATTGGGTAAAAAGCGTGCGCCGTTGGCCGCCGAATATGGTTCTAGCCTTAGATAAGTTTCTTAACTTAAAGTAAAGAAGGACTAAATAGCAATTTTTCTCGCAGTAGCGGGACTGAGGGGCAAATTATCCGGAAATCGGCGACTAAGATACAGTTGAGATGTGCTGGGTTGTACTGCATTTAAACTGCGTCGGGGAAATTTTAGTACAAATGCTCAAACTGCCTCGACCCAGCTCCGGCTCCCCCAACTCTGGTGGGGTTAAATACAGAAACTTGCAACTTTGACACCGCCACTGTCACTATCACCCCTAAGAGATGAAGTGTAAACTAATTAATTTGCTATCATTTCTGGACGACCAGCTACTATTCCCCGTTCCCCAAAAAGAAAACTTTGTACCTTACCACTAAGATAACTGCTTTATCTGCAATGGCCTTTTTTACTCTCACTCACATTAACCATGACCGAGCCAACCCAATTAAACTATCACGATACCTATTCTTGTCCCGTCTGTCGCCATGGTAAAATTGCCGCTTTACCACTCATGGAAGCCTATGCTTGTAACTTTTGTCAACACATTTTTACTGCTAATTTAGAACAACAAGTTTTAAAAATGGCCGATAGTCAATTACCCTTAACTTGGTATTGGAATGGTAAGTATTGGCAGGGTTTACCGAGAGAAGGAATGGAGATGGCAGGTTTTTACTTAATTATCGGTTTAGGATTTGTGATTTTTCCCACAGCAATTGTGGCTACGGGTGCCTATCTTTTTCCTCCAGTCGAGGGGAGTCCTTTGTCATGGGTGCCTCTATTTTGGTCGATTTTAACCTTTATTTGTCATGCTATTTGTTTACTCTGGTTAATGATCGAATATTATCAGTTTCCCGTTAATATGTATCTGCGGGCCTTGGCTCGTCGTTGGCAAAATTCTGTCGTCACTAGATTATTATCCTAGGAAGCATTCAATCCCAGAAAGGGGAGCAGGAAGTGGGGTGTAGGGTGTGGGGATAAAAAATCTGATAACTGATAACTGATAACTGATAACTGTTCCCTAAATTATCCCCAAAGGACAAAATTGACCCGATAATTCTAGTTTATTGTTTTGCAGCAGATATAAACCGTACTCAATTCCTTCTACTACTGCTTGATAGGAAGCTTCCAAAATATTACTAGACACTCCCACGGTAGTCCATCTTTGTTGACCGTTACTGGACTCGATTAAAACCCTAGTTTTCGCTGCCGTCCCCGAACCACTATCGAGGATTCTCACTTTATAATCGGTCAGGTGAAAGTTAGCAATTTCGGGATAGAATTTGACTAAAGCCTTTCTTAAAGCCCGATCTAAAGCAGCCACAGGCCCGTTACCCTCGGCCACTTCTAATAAATCTTCCTCTTTTACCCGTACTTTAATTGTAGCGATCGCATTACCACTATCCCGCAGCATATCACAATAAACTTGGAATCCTTTTAATTCAAAAAGGTGGCTTCTCTGTCCCAAAGCTTCCCGCATTAATAACTCAAAACTAGCTTCGGCTGCCTCAAATTGATAACCCTCACTTTCCAAGATTTTTAAACGTTCCAAAATTTGCCGACAGGTGGGATCATCTTTATTTAAATCGATGCCAAAACTGCGCGCTTTCGCTAACACATTACTTAATCCCGATTGGTCAGAAATGACGATGCGGCGCTGATTCCCGATCGCTTCCGGGTTAATATGTTCGTAGGTTAGGGGATTTTTCGCCACCGCAGAAACGTGAATGCCGCCTTTATGGGCAAAAGCGGAACGTCCGACGAAGGGAGCATGATCATCTGGGGCTAAATTGACCATTTCGCTGATTTTTCGGCTAGTTCCCGCCAATCGGCCTAATTGATTTTCTTCTAGGCAAGAAAAGCCCATTTTTAACTGAAGATTGGGAATTAAAGTACATAAATTGGCATTGCCGCAGCGTTCCCCATAACCGTTAATTGTGCCTTGAATCATGCGTGCGCCCTCGTTAACTGCCGCTAAGGAGTTGGCTACGGCGGTTCCTGCGTCATTATGGGCATGGATGCCTAATTTAGTCCCATTTTCGTTATCAGGATCGATGCCCAATTGCTCCCGCACTTTCTCGACAATAGGGGCGATTTCTTGGGGTAAAGTGCCACCGTTGGTATCACAGAAAACTAACCATTCGGCCCCGGCATCCCTAGCGGTTTTCAGGGTTAAAAGGGCGTATTCGGGGTTATTTTTGTAACCATCAAACCAATGTTCGGCATCATAAATGACTCGTCTTCCCTGACAGCGTAGATACTCGATCGTATCTCCTATCATGGCTAAATTCTCCTCCAGACTGGTTTTTAAGCCCTCTGTGACGTGCAGATCCCAAGATTTGCCGAAAATTGTCACCCAACGGGTTCTAGCGGCGAGAATGGCGGTTAACATCGAATCTTCCCGGGCCTCGACATGGGGGCGACGAGTGGAACAAAAAGCGACTAATTCCGCTTGTTTTAGGGGTTCTTCGTGCAGTTTCCAGAAAAATTGACCATCTCTAGGGTTTGCGCCAGGCCAACCGCCTTCGATAAAAGGAATACCCATTCTATCTAATTCCCTGGCGATTTTAATTTTATCTTCTAGGGAGAGGGAAATACCTTCTCGCTGGGCCCCATCCCGGAGAGTAGTGTCATAGACCCAAATGCGCTTACCATTGTTCATAGAAATAGTCAATAAGTGTTAATATTAATTAATAACTGTAGCAAGTTAAAATCACGCCCCTAATGCCTAGAATAACAGTTTACGGTCAAACAATCACCTGCGATCGAGGTGCAAATCTCCGTCGCGTATTATTAAAACATGACATTTCTTTGTATAATGGCGCTTCCAAGTTAATCAATTGTCGCGGCATCGGCAGCTGTGGAACCTGTGCGGTGGCAATTGTTGGCGAAGTTTCTGCTATCAATTGGCAGGAAAAAGCGCGCCTTTCTTTGCCTCCCCATAACCCCGATAATAACCGTCGTCTTGCTTGTCAAGTCAAAGTTTTTGGTGATATCGAAGTGACTAAATACGATGGTTTTTGGGGACAAGGAGACTCAGTGATCAGTGATCAGTGATCAGTTATCAGTTATCAGTTATCAGTTTTGAGTTATCAGTGAGCAGTATTAAGTATTAAAGTGTTAAAGTATTAAGTGGCAAGTTCGGAGCCTTCTTTTCACTGTTTACTGTTTACTGATTAAGGTTATCAAATGAACGAGACAATAACTTTTCGGATATCACCAATAATTCGGGTAACTTTATTAAGTTTATATGTGGCGTTAACCATCCCCTTACCCTTTTTAGCAAAAGTCACTAATTCCCCCGTTAATCCCAATTTTCTTTGGGTAGGAATTAGCTTAGGATTAATCGCTTTATACGGAGCTTTAAGTGAAAGAGTCATTTTATCAGAAACAGGGATACAAGTTACCTATCCCCAATGGTTTCCTGCTTTTCTTCGCTCTGGTTGGTGGTTAAATTGGACAGATATAAAAGAACTTAAATGTCGCAGTACAGGACAGGGTGGTTTAGTTTATTATTTCCTTGATCGCTCCTCAGAAAAAGCCTATTTATTGCCGATGCGAGTAGCGGGATTTAATCGCATGGTCAAAATAATCGAGGAAAAAACTAACTTGGATATGACTGATATTCGCCCCCTTTCTCAGCCTTGGATGTATGGAATTCTTTTTATTCTCACCCTATTTTTATTATTAGTCGATGCTTGGACTATTGCGACGGCGAGAACTATTATTCCCTAATAAATTCGGCTCAAAACGTAATCTACTAGCTCGATTAACACATCTTTTGAGGGAGAAGAAGCTAAACATTCAAGGTGTTTTAAGGCACTTTGACCGTATTGATCGGCTAATTCTTTTGAGCGAGGAATACCTTGGCTAGAGTGAATAAAATCAAGAGCTTTTTCGATGTCTCCTTCCTGACTGAATTCCCGCTCGATTAACACTTCTATATAGGGATTTTCCTCCATGGCAAAGAGAGCGGGAGCGGTGATATTACCACTGATCAAATCGGAGCCAGAGGGTTTTCCTAATACTTCCGTAGGGGAGGTAAAATCGAGAATATCATCGACGATTTGAAAAGCTAATCCTAAATCGCGACCATAATTATATAAATGATGATTAACTTCAGCCGATTGCTCGCTTAATACCCCAGCCGCTTTGGCACTGTTGGCAATTAAAGAAGCAGTTTTGTAGTAACTTTTTTCTAGATAAGCTGCCAAGGAGATACTGGTATCAAAGCGATTAATTCCCTGTTGAATTTCCCCTTCAGCAAAATCGCGAATCACTTCTGAGAGCAATTTTACCACTTCTAAATTATCTAAATTTGCTAGATACCAAGAGGATTGAGCGAAAAGAAAATCCCCCGCTAAAACCGCCACGCGATTGTCAAATAAACTGTTAACGGTGGGAACACTGCGCCGCAATTCCGCCTCATCTACCACATCATCATGGACGAGACTGGCAGTGTGGATCATCTCCGTGATTTCCGCTAATCGACGATGACGGGGAGTGATATCCCGGTCTAACATAGTGGCGCGAGACACTAACAACACGATCGCCGGTCGAACGCGTTTACCACCGGCCTCGAACAAATGTTCTGCTGCCGCCGCTAAAATGGGATGACGAGCGCCGACGAGGTTTTTTAAGTTATTGGTCAAAAGACGGAGATCATCGTCAACGGGTGCGAATAAAGAAGTTGTTGGGATCATTGGTTAGCCAATTGGCGAGATAGTTACGAAAGTTTACATATCCTTACATTTATTTTAAGCTAACCGTCCAGACTAGGGAAGGGGAAGCATCAGTAATCAGTGAGGGGTTGGGGTTTTAGGGTTTTAGGGTTTTAGTTGAAATTCCCCCACTTCCCCACTTCCCCACTTCCCCACCTCCCCACCTCCCCACCTCCCCACCTCCCCACTTCCCTGGTCCCTAATCTTTTTCCCGACAAAACTCTTGTCATTGTCAAGACTCTAGGGTAACTTGTATATAAAAATTAATAAAGCGAGAAGTATTAGAACGATGTTGAGACTAATTAGCGACTTTGACGGCCCGATAATGGACGTATCGGAGCGATATTACCAAGTTTATCAAGACTGTTTACAGAAAACCGCCTATAAAGGTCAAATTATCGGGGAATTATCGAAAGCGGAATTCTGGCAGTTAAAACGGGAGCAGGTTTCTGAGAAGCGTATCGGGGAAATGTCAGGATTAGATGAAGATCAAGCGCGTAAATTTGCCCATCTTCGTCGTCAAACTGTCCATACTTTACCCTATCTTGTCCACGATCGCCCGGTGGTTGGTTCTTTGGAAACTCTCCAGAAAATCCAAGAGTTAAAGATCGATTTAGTCGTGATGACGATGCGGCGGGTATCCGAGCTAGATCATGCCTTTAATCGCCACGATATCGGTCGTTTTTTCGCCGCTAATCGTCGTTATTGTCTAAATAACAATTACACCAAAACCAACGACGTGCGCGACAAAACCCTGCTTATGGCTAAGGCCGCTAAAGAACTGCCGGCGGCTGCCGATACTTGGATGGTGGGGGATACGGAAGCGGATATTGCCGCCGCTAAAAGCCAAAATATTAAGGTTATTGGCGTATTATCGGGGATTCGCAGCCGTTCCCGTTTAGAGAGCTACGAGCCTGATTATATCGTCAATAACCTTGGGGAAGCAGTGGACGTGATCTTAGGCTCCCTACGAGCGTTCGGTTAACGGAAAAAACTACTAATCACCCAAAAGATTAGAAAAGTGATGAGCGCATAAATTTGGCGATCACCGAAAATGTTCAAATCAGCCTTGGCCGCTAAACTGGCTAATCCCGCTCCCAGAGCGACTCCTAGCAATAAACCAGCGAGAGTGAATAGTAAGGCGCGGCCAAAACGTTTTTCCTTGCGGTTGAAAAAATAGATATTAACGAAAACGCCAAAAGCTAAGAGCAGCGGTAAAAGGGAGCCACTGGGATCGGGAACTAACAGCGTTATTGCTCCTAAACAAGCGTAAATCACTGCTGGTACACCGATATCCCTTGCAGAAGGTGTATCGATTAAGCTTTGCCACCAGTGAGGAGATTTGCTGCTAGTAACTGGTTTGCTTTCCACCGGAATCGTCAGACGTTCAGGAAAACGAATGCGATCGGGAACTTTAATTCTACCCTCCTGTCGCATCCGCAGTCGATCCATGAGGACGGAATCGTAGGCCGACTCGATCAATTCGACAATTTTGCTATCATTTTGATACTGTTGCACCAGTCTTTGTTTGGCCTCTTGAATTTCTTCAAAAGAGGATTCTTCAGTAACCCCAAGTTGTTCGTAGGGATTCTGTTCACTCATGAACATACCTCCTTAATTATGCTCCCGATAGTCATGATCTTAACCCGATGTTCTGTAGTTTAACTTGAGATCCAAGCTTATTTAAATTAATTAAGTTTAGCGAAAATCTGGGCAGAATCGATCGCTTCGTAGGGATAACCACTGGCATCTAAAAGGCTTTTTTCGGCGATTTCTCCTTCTTTAACGATAATTAAGCGGTTTTTGCTCCCGTAGGCTTTAATTGTGACAATTTCTAAAGCAAATAACCCCGGGGAGAAACGGGGATTTATGGCCCCATCGTACTCGAATTTACTCTGCATTAACTGCAAAGCATAGACGCTACTGCTATCAAAGGGTGCTGCATCTCTCATCGTTTTGGCCCGCACCACCGGGATTAAATCGCCAAAAGGAATAGAAATCGTTTGCCAGGTGCGATCAAGTGTATCAAAAGAATAACAGTAACCGATGCCATCCCAACGTCCTTCACAGCGCAGAATTAATTTATAGCGTTTTCCGTCCCCTTGTACCTGTAATTCTATTCCCTCGTAGTTAGATAAATTTAGGGGAGGATTCAGGTTTCTGGTACGAACTGAGGCAAAACCGCCGTTATTTTCAGTTCTAACGATACCGGAAAAGAGCGCTCGTCCTCCGGTTAGGGTTATCTGACTCTCACTCACTCCTCCCATTACCACATCATCCACCGCACCCCAGATTTCTTTGATATCACTGCTGGGATTGCTAAAGTCAAAGAGGGTTTTTTCGGCGGTTATCCCAGCATTTTTCAATAAATCGAGTAAATTAGCTAAACTATGGCGGTTATTCTCCCCTTGACAGTAGATAATTCTCTCAATCCCTGTGAATAATTGCGGGGTTTGCAGAGCAAATAAATCGACATTTTCAGCCAATAATTGACGTGCAGACTCGATATTATCGACTAAAGCGCGGATTTGATAGTTTTGCTGCTGTAGTTGGGTGATTACTTTTCTACCGATCGCATTTTCCCCACCAATGACTAAAATGGTCTTCATCCCTATCCCTTGCTCATTTGTTAGCTGATTTTTTTTATCTTCCCCGAAACCGAGCAGCTTTTGCAGACAACTCCACAGGGGAATACTATCAAAATAGTCTAGAGTTTGCCAAAATCTCTGAAAATCCCAGCTTTTTGACTCAGCCATAACTTTTCTCTCCTCAAAGGGTACTGATAAAGTTAGTCTAACCAAACCAGCTTTAACCCTTGCCGCAAACGCTCGTTAATTTCTTTGAAAACCCCTATATATATTTAGGCACGGATTTCCATTATATAAAAAGTATAAGTCAAGTCTTGGCTTTTGTCAAGCATTTTGGTTGAGATTCTTTAGTCTGGGAAAGTCTGTACGACGTGCGGCAAAGATTAGACAAGCTGAAATGTCGGCTAGTTCTAAATCGGGAAAGTCTTCTAAAATTTCAGTGATGCTGACGTTTTCAGCCAGTATTTCTAATATATCTGTGACCCAGATTCGCATTCCACGAATACAAGGACGACCGCCACATTGTCCAGCAGTGTGAGTAATTCGATGTAGTAGTGAGTTGGTGGTTTTCATCGTTTTCTTATTCAGCTTATGTTAGGTAATTTAATTCTAATCAGTTGTCCTTCTATAGTTTCAAATTGAGAAAGATGATTGTCTATAGCTTGGGCAATTTTTTCCCAGTTAATGCTACTTCTACAAATCACAATGCCTTGATGTTGAGATGTTTGAGCGTGTAAACGAATAAAATCTCGGCGATTCATGGTTAATACGGCTCGATTAAGGCTAATTGCATAGTGTAGAACTTCAGAATCTGGAATTTTTTGCTCTGCTTTTCCTGCTTCTTGTACTGTCAAGATGTCATATCCTAAGGAACGCAAAATTCTGATAACAGGTAAGGGAAATTGCTCATCTGCATAGAGTTTTACCATTGTCTAATCAGCCTCGTTTTCCAGGATTGCTTTGGCAATTTCTTGGGGATGATTTTCGGCATATCTCCAAGCATTTGCCAGATCAACCGCGTTTAGGGTGGGATATGCTTCTAATATTTTTGCGTCGCTCAGTCCTTGTTGTTGGTAGCTGACTAATAGCCAAACCGGGATTCTGGTATTACGGATACAAGCATCACCACCACATACATTTAATGTTTTCTCAATTGCTAATTCTGGGATGAGGATGATAATTTCTACTCGACTATTTTTGTTATTCATTAGCGGACTATCTAGGGTGATTTGTCCTTGTTCGTTAATGGTTGCCATTGCTTTAACTGCTTTCATGTTTTTTGATTGAGATGTTAATCAATTTGTTGTTTAATTTCATTTAGCTTATGTCAGGGAACTAACCATAATAAAAACTACACCAGATCAAGAGTTTTTTATTCTTGTTTTCATTTTGTTTTCCCTAATACTCTATTTTAATTGCTTCATATTCTTCCTCTGTCATTGTCGTTTATCTCCACTGATAAACCATAAACAAATATGTGTTTTTAGTAAAATTTTCATGGTTGAATGGGTAAGTGCCTAAGTCGAATTGAAACATCAGTTACAGAGATGATTAGACCATTAGTAAGTTCTGTGGCATAGTTATTTAAGATGGCTAACAAGCGACGGTTCACAACTTCTCGGCTTACATTCCCTAGACGAAATAAAATAACACTGGGTAAGCTGTCGCCACTAATTGCTAATAGTTGAGCAAAGTCTAAATCTACTGTAAGTAATATTCTTTCTTCTTGACGAGCTTTGTCTAAAATATTTTGGTCTGTCATCTTTTCTAGGTTTTCTTCAATCAGGTGGATTGCGTCATAGCCTTGTTCTCTCAAAAGTGCAATTGTGCGGGGAGAGATACCCATATCACCTAAAAACTTCATACTGCTTGGGTGTTTTGCCAAAGGATGACGCGCTCTTGGGTTAGCCAAGCTGCATATCTTAAAGCTTGTTGGATGTCTTCTGGTTCGAGATAGGGATAGTCTTCAATTATCTCAGCTGTTGATAAGCCATTGGCGATGAGGTTAATGATGACCGATACGGGTATCCGCATTCCCCGAATACAAGCTTGACCCGCCATAATTTTAGGGTCAAAGGTAATGCGATCTAATCCTGCTATTGTTTTCATTTTGTTTTCCCTACTACTCTATTTTAATGGCTTTATATTCTGGATATAGGTGAGTTGATAAAGTTTGTAAACTAAGTTATCAATCTCTTTTTCTAATTCGTTTGTATCAGCGCAATCACTTCATTCATTTTGCAGGTTTTCTAAATCGGCTAGGTCTTGAAGTCTCCCAGATGCTAATTTATTTTTTTTGAGATTGTCAAGATTGATAAAGTTAACAGGTACATCATTAAGCATTACTTCAATTTTGGAATCATAGCAGGTTTGAAAATCAACACCATCAGGATTTGTAATTAAATCAATTCGGTTCGGGGGATAGCCAAGCTGAATGATTTGATTAGGGGTTTGAAAGTCATCAGATGTCAATCCTAAGCTTTCAAATCCAAATTGACTTAATGCTGTTACTAATTTCTGAGCATTTTCTTGGCTTATTTCAATCCAAATATTAATATCTTTATTATACTTTATTATAGCATGGATGTCCATAAACTGCAACAGCATAACCAACGATAACCAGATATTTAACTTGGTTGTCGTTTAATAATTGTATAAACTCTTTGAAATCTTGGTTGAGCATTATATTTATATTGGTGATATTCTTGGCGGATTTGTTCTAGTGCTTCTAGTCTTTTTTGGGGTGTTTGTTTTTGCCAATAGTTAAAGTCGCTAGCTTGTTGTTTTAGAGAGATTTTATTAACAGTTTTTTCCATGTTTTGAGCCTATTAATTCAACATTTATAATATAGTGATGCAGATTCCCCTTCCCTGAATAAATAAAAACTACACCAGATCAAGAGTTTTTTATTCTTGTTTTCATTTTGTTTTCCCTACTACTCTATTTTAATTCCTTCATATTCTTCCTCTGTTAGTGGAAAGTCTGGATCAATTATTTTTACTTCATTATATCTTAGTTGATAAAGTTTGTAAACTAAGTTATCAATCTCTTTTTCTAATTCGCTTGTGTCCGCTTTGGGATTAGATTTTTTAGACGTGAGAATTTGATCTACAAGTGAAATTATAGGTTGCTGTTGTTCTTGACTAATTTCTCTTACTGGAATACTTTTTACCGAGACAAGCTTTATTTCTAGATCAGTATCAAAATTTTTATACCAAATATTTATTAAATGAGAATTTAAAATTCCCAATAAATACTTTAAATCTAAATTTACCGTATTTAAATTGTTCTTATAAATAACGGAACAAGTATATAATCCATGAATTCCATCCCTATCATAACAAGCAACTATTCTAGGAAATAATGATATTTTTCGCATTCTCTGAAAATAAATTTTTTCACTATCTACTATTTGTTTTGGCAAACAACTATGTAATTCTTTGCTTCTCTTAACATATAAGTTTTCAAATACTATACTATAGGGAGCAATATTTCTTCCATTAATTGCTGGTTCCCAGCTTTGATCTATTTGATTATTAGATAATAGGTCGGGATTTTTATTTTGCTTATCTCCATAAGGTTTTGTCCCTTGTTTCAGTTGAAAAAGCTCGCCTAATTTTCTAAATTTGTTCATCTTGTTTATAACTTCATCTAATATAAGTTTTCTTCTGAGATTAATTTTCTTCTCTCTATCATTTATAAAAATTGAGTATGGTATTTCTTGAATAATTTCCCATTCATCATCATATAGATTATTATATTTATAATCTGGACAGGCAACCATCGCAGAAGTAGTTGAGTCTTTTTTAGGTTTAATATATTGGGAAATATTTATTACAGTGACTACATCAGGAGCATCTTCAAAAATGTTCTTTCTCAACTCAATAGCTTTAATAATATGTGTATTTTGAATAAGAAAACTTCTTAGAGATTCAGATTGAGTGTTATAAAGAAATGTATTAGGAGCAATATAGCATTGATAATATTCAGATTTTAAAAGTTGATAAGCTCTTTCATAAAATAATTTAAAAGAATCAATTTTTCCTTGACTTGAAATAGGATATTTTGTTTTATAAAAACTCTTTTCCATTTCCTTGAATTTAACACCATAAGGAGGATTACCAATTACCACATCAAAACCGATAAAATTCCCCTTATCATCTAGAACTTCGGGGAACTCAAAGCGCCATTCAAAAGCATGATGATAAATCTTACCACTCTCAATCTCCTCGATTTCCAGACGTAACTTATCAATCTCATTACTTAACTGACTAATCTTCTTTTCCCGCGCTTTCTTTTCCTTAGCTGACTCCTCAAATAACAAAATTTGATTCTCCAGACTATATAAATCCGTTTCCAAACCGCGCAAGCGCTTTTTCTGGGGATTATCTCCCTGCAAAGTCTGACGGAAACTCCCCTTAATCTCACTTATCAATCTCTCCATCTCGCGCTTTTGCGATTTATCCTCTGCGTTGCGATAGACTCTCACCGCATCCTTATAACTCTCGATACTTAAACGACTTTTGCGGGAAAAGACTTGTAAATCATTGGATAACCCAAAGCGACTAATCAGAGAATTGCCAACCTTGATATTAATATCGATATTCGGTAACGTCTCTAACTCGTTATCTGCTTTGTAGTAAGCATTCTTGAGTAACTCAATCCATAAACGCAACCGACAGATTTTCACCGAGTTGGGATTGATATCAACTCCAAAGAGACACCCCTCAATCAGACGCTGTTTTTCCTGAAATAAAGTCTCCTGTACTCGCTGACTTTCTCGGTTGCGGGGATTATACTCAAACAGATTACCGTCATCATCGGTGACGATTAACTCATCGTTCACCACCTCAACCCGATAATCCCTGAGAGTTTTACCCTCTTTATCCAATAAAATCTGTAACTCACTCTTAATCGCGATTATCTCATTCAAAGCAGAGACGAGAAAATGTCCCGAACCCACCGCAGGATCACAAATTTTGAGACTATTGATAATAGCATTGGCTGCCGTTTTATCTTTGATGCGGTTATATACATCCTCGATTGTCTGACAATCCCATCCCTGACTCTGGTTAAATTTCTCTATCACTGCGCGTCGAATCGTTTCCCGACACATATACATAGTGATGAAACCGGGGGTGAAAAAGGAACCATCCTTATATCCGTTGATTTTCTCGAAGATTAATCCCAACACTGACGCATTGATAAGAGTCTTGTTATCCTCCTGTATCGCTTCCCCACCTTCGCTGCTAAAATCGTAGGCATTGAGAAACTCGAATAGGTATGCTAAAGCGTTGATTTCTGCTGTTCGCTTTTTCCCCTGACTATCCTTTAAGACTGTTCCCGCAAAAATCTCTAAATTCTCCGAACGCAGGTTACTGATAACTATGGTTGATTGTTCTAATTCCGTCGGTTCAAACAGAGAACTGTTGAGATAGGGAACCTGAGTATAGATATTCTGGATGTCTCTGCTTCTTTCTGACTGTTTTTTTGCTAAGACGCTGAAAAATAAGCGATTTAAGTCGTCATAGTCGGCAATTTTGCTTAAATTGAGAAACCCTAAGGACTTATCCCCCCGATGATACCTAATTATCTGCGCTTCTAATAGCTTCAGGAAAAGGATTCTATTTATCCAAGTTATCCCCAACTCCAAACCGATATTAAATAGTCTCTCCTCCTCCGTCTCCCCAAATTCTTCGGGATTGGGTAAACGAGAGATTTTATCTAAACTGTCCACTTGACTGATAGCGTTCTCTAGCAGCGAACCGGGTTGACGCGCTGCCGGTTGCAGACGTTGGATGAGTTTTTTCCCTCCCTCTTTTATCTCTGTCAACCCGATGATATGCAGCAACTCACTATAAAAGTTCTTGTCGAGACTGTTGCTATCGTTCGCAAAGGGGAGTTTTAAGAGGTGTTCGGGAGAAAAGATTTTATAGAGACTGATTAGCTGATGTTCATCCTCCCCGATGGTTTGGGAGTATTCCCGCAAGTCAAAATGGGTGTATGTCAGGGAATCGAGTATGGAGTTCAGGAAGGGTTCTCCTATCTGTTTATAGAAGAAGTCGGTGGTTTTTCCCGTTAGTCTCCCCGTCTCAAAGTCATTAAACTGTCTGACGAGTTCCTGATTTTGTGCGAATAGTCTCTCGAAGATATTCCCATCGAAGATAAACCACTCATATATATTGGTAGCAATCAGGTGTTTTATCTCTAGGTTTTTCTCGGTTATTCTTTCCCGAAGGAAGTAGAGGAGTAATTCTTGTAATGCTTTACAGTTGAGTTTGTCTCTCCGCAGCATCTCGCTTTTATTGCTGGGTTTCTTGACTTCCAATATTACCCCCACGGAATCCCGCGACTCTTTCCCATTATGGATGACTAAATCATTCCTTCCCTTGGTGTTGATGAAATGTTGGGGACTATAGTAGCTGTGTTTGAGAAAGTCTGCAAGCAGGTTTTTGTGGAACTCCTCCGATTCTGTCTCGTTTATACTCCCCAAAAGTTGTTCTAGGTGGGTTTGAAACTTCTCCACCTGACTACGACTCGGTTTGACTCTCAGGAATGCTTTGTTTAATGCTTGTCGGGGAGAGAAATTTTCTGTCTTCATACCTTTATCCCTATTC
>VYLL01000074.1_pt1 | contig 39818 bp, 30 predicted proteins | sample 5114301 | NCBI WGS metagenome assembly VYLL01 (sample SAMN12291809, study PRJNA351875) | freshwater metagenome | isolation source: freshwater lake | place: USA: Michigan, MSU2 Lake | collected 2011-08-16 | reverse complement strand
TCAGCTTTTCGGTTTCGTTGGTCATATGGTTACTAACGGAACAAATGTAAAGTAGTTTATAATATAAACTAAAAATTTCACTTTTATTTTTTGATGTCATTTTTTCAACAAAAAGGCATTTTGATCCCTTCAAATCAAAGTACTACATTGCATCACTACCTAAATCATCTGTTATGAAAACGTTGTTTACTGCTTTTCTACTCTTTCCCTTTCTTTTCTCAACCGCCCAACTTTCACAAAGTAAAATCGACAAACTCAAGCAAGAAGTAGCGGTCGAAGTCGAAAAGAATGCCGCGCTCGGACAGCAAATCAATGATATGCTTTTCAGTTTTTCCGAACTCGGATTTCAAGAAGTAGAGACGTTTGCTTACCTGACAAATCTGTTTGAAAAAAATGGCTTTACGATAGAAAAAGGTGTAGCCGGTATACCGACCGCATGGATTGCCAAATGGGGTAGTGGTAAGCCCGTAATTGCATTGGGCTCCGATGTTGATTGTATTCCAAAGGCATCACAGAAACCTGGCGTAGCCTATCATGATCCAATTGTGGAAGGTGCTCCGGGTCATGGCGAAGGTCATAATTCAGGTCAAGCGTTAAATATCATTTCTGCCCTTGCCTTAAAAAAGGTTATGGAGCGAGAAAAAATATCTGGTACACTCATGTTGTGGCCTGGTATTGCTGAAGAATTGGTCGGTACAAAAGCCTACTACATACGTGCTGGCTATTTTAAAGATGTTGATGCTTGCATATTCACTCATGTTGGCGACAATCTAAAAATTGGTTATGGGGACAACGGTTATAACGGTGTGGTCTCCGTAAAATTTAATTTTGAAGGACAGGCGGCCCACGCAGCTGGTGCTCCCTGGAGGGGTCGCAGTGCGTTGGATGCAGTCGAGTTAATGAATATAGGTTGGAACTTTAGAAGAGAACATTTGGAGCTAACACACCGATCTCATTATGTGATCTCTGATGGGGGCGATCAACCGAACGTGGTACCATCGAAAGCATCTGTTTGGTATTATTTTAGGGAGCGTACCTACCCGGCCATAAAAACACTATTCGATAAGGGCATCAAGACAGCAGAAGGAGCTGCACTAATGACCGATACAAAGTTCACCTATGAGATATTAGGCTCTGCGTGGCCTGCTCATTTCAATAAACCAATGGCTGAAATCATGTACCAGAATATTAAAAAGGTAGGTTTGCCAACCTGGTCAGCCGAAGATCAGTTGCTGGCAAAAGCAACTCAACTTGAAATGAAATCTACAAAAACAGATGGGTTGGCATTGAAACTTGACACAATCGGACTGCCAAGCTCTGTAGGAATGGTAAATGTAATGGGTAGGCCAATGATGATGATGGGCGGAGGATCGGATGATATCGCTGACATATCATGGTCTTTACCAACGATTAACTTAAACTATCCATCCAACATCCCCAATTTGCCTGGCCATCATTGGTCTAATGCAATCACAATGGCTACACCAATTGCGCACAAAGGAATAGTTACTGGCGCAAAAGCGGAAGCAATGACACTCGTAGATTTGTTTACCAAGCCAGAAGTTTTGAAAAAAGCGTGGGAGTACTACAGAACCGAGCAAACGAAAGAGATACAGTATATTCCCTTAATTGGCGAAAAGGATAATCCAGCGATTACGCTCAACACCAAAATCATGCAAGAATTTGCACCCAAACTAAAACCATTTTATTACGATCCTGCCAAGTATAAAACCTATTTGGAGCAATTGAATATCAAATACCCAACGCTAAGACCTGATCAGGTAGAAGCGGTGGGTAAGTTGAAAAAATAGTTTCTAGTTGCCAGTTGCTTGTTCTGGGAACTTGAAACCAGAAACTGGAAACGGTAAACAAAATATCAGTCCGATAACAATGTTCACAGGCATCATCGAATCAGTAGGAACTCTTTCACGAATAGTGGAAGAAGGAACGAACAAACATTTTCTTTTTGAAAGTGAAATTAGTGCTGAGCTAAAAGTAGATCAGAGTGTAGCCCACAATGGGGTGTGTCTAACCGTTACAAAAATAGGAGATAACCAACATTGGGTTACAGCTATTGATGAGACATTGCAGAAGTCAAATCTTGGAACGCTCCAACCGGGAGATGTCGTGAATTTAGAACGGTGCATGTTGGCCAATGGAAGGTTTGACGGGCACATTGTACAAGGTCATGTCGATCAAGTGGGTGTTTGCAAATCGGTGCAAGAGGTAGGAGGGAGTTGGTTATTTGATTTTGAATATGATTCCAGATTCGGAAATGTCACGGTCGAGAAAGGCTCTATCACAATTAATGGCGTTAGTCTAACTTGTTTTAACTCTGCATCTGGGCGGTTCCGTACAGCTATAATTCCATATACTTTTGAGCATACGAATTTTAGTAGGCTGGTAGTGGGCAGTTTGGTCAATCTGGAGTTTGATATTGTTGGAAAATATGTTGCGCGATTGTTACATCGGGTATAAAAGTTTCCTGCTGGAATGTCCACCTTTTGGTCTCTTAACCGCTAGATCGTGGTATTGCTCGAGATTCAAAAATCATAATCTTGCGAATACCCTGATAATTTGCTAGGGCAATTACCACCAGCGAGGTTCTACAACTGATGATTGCTCTGGGTGATCGTCTAAAAAATGGAGAAAGAAAAAACCAAATTTTGCGATGCCGGTTGATGTCTCCACACTAAACTAATGGTCTGTCTTATTCGTCAATCGTAGCCGAGGGGAGGATACCAATCTATCGGAAATTGGTGGTGATGAGTCAGAACTGGATTTTGGACGCTGCAATTTCGGCAGTGGCTTTTTCAAGTATGCGACAAAACGATTCGATCGACCTATGAAACTCTGGCAAAACTTGCCTCGTCTTAGCGATACTTTCAATCTCAGCCGCCAATTCTTTTGCTTGATGTATGCCCAACAAAGTGATAGAGGGTTTTAATTTGTGGGCTGCACGCGATAGATTCTCAAAGTCATTTTGTTGAGAAAAGGTTCGTATTTCTTCAATAATCCGTGGCATGGTTTTCAAATAGGTGTCAATCATTTCGTTCATAAAATCTTCGTTATTGTTCGAAACACTTGCTAAATAACTCAAGTCAAATGAGGGCCGAACTACATTTTTTACCTCCGAAACTTTTGATTTTCTTACTACCACCTGGCGCTTAATTGCTTTAAAAAGATCGTCAGGAGTAAATGGCTTTGATATGCAGTCGTCCATACCTGCTGCCAAGCATTTTTCTACATCTTTCCTGGTCGTGTTGGCCGTTAGCGCAATAATGGGCAGTTTACTTTTGGAGTCGTTCAACTCACGAATTATCTTCGTTGCTTCAAACCCATCCATAACGGGCATTTGAATATCCATTAGCACTAAGTCAAACGAGTTAGCTTTTACAATTTCCACCGCTGCGGCCCCGTTCTCTGCAAATCGTACCTTGCAGCCCCACATTTTTAGAATACTCCCTGCATAAAGTCCATTAATCTCATTATCTTCAACAAGCAGTACATTCAATCCGCTAAACTTCTGTTGCGTGCCGTTGCTTGTGGTATAGCCGGGTAGATTGATGGATTTTGCGTCACCTTTTTGATAGGGGAGTACAAATGAAAAAGTGGATCCTCGGTCTAGTTTACTACGGACACTTATTCGACCCCCTTGAAGTTCCACCAACTGTTTCACAATAGTAAGCCCGAGTCCAGTACCTCCATACTTCCTCGTGACGCTGGAATCTGCTTGACTAAAGCTCTCAAAAATTGTATGTAATTTATCTTTTGGTATCCCAATCCCTGTATCTGTCACTTCAAATTGGATCTGGAATTTTTTTCCTTTGTGACTATAGACTTTGCAACCCAGATGAATCGAACCGGTATGGGTAAATTTGATGGCGTTACTAATCAGATTTACGAGGATTTGATTCAATCGTACCGGATCGCCTACGAAAATTTGGTTTGCCTCTGATTCAAGATCAAAGTGAAACTTTATACCTTTCTCTTTTACTTGATGGTTGAACGTACCGACCAACGATTGAAGTAAATCATTCAGGTTGAAGCCAATTTGTTCAAACTTCAGTTTTCCTGATTCGATCGAGGCAATATCAAGAATATCATTTATAATAACTTTAAGGTTATCCGCTGCACTTTTGATTGCACTTAAATAAATCGCTTGGTCAGTTTCGCTCGGCAGCTGACTCATTAACGTTGCCATTCCGGAAATCCCGTTAATAGGGGTGCGTATTTCGTGGCTAATGTTTGCGAGAAATTGCTCTTTGGCTTTTTGCGCCCGTTGTAGTTCCTCAGCATCCTTTTTTCGCTGTGTGATGTCGCGGCAGTCGAGGATGTGACCCTCTATTTTTTCTTTATGCTTGAGATTTATCGAATTAAACTCCAAGTATTTATAGGTTCCATCTTTGCATAAGAATTGAAATTCGATCGACTCTGCATAGACTTTTCGCTTGATTTTCTTAAAGATGGAGATTAACTTTGGAAGATAGGAGACCGATAAAAAATTGAAAAAATTCTTTCCAATGAGACTGCTCGGTCGATAACCTAGTGTTTCTTTAACAGATGAATTTACATACTCAATGTTACCATTGTAGTCGATCACAAAAATTATGTCTGAACCATCTTCAACAACCGCCTTAAAGAAACCTCCTCTTTTAACGTATTTTTTTAGTTCACTCATAAGCTATATCCCCGCTTGTTCCATCTCCTTTAAGTACCTGTAAATGGATGACTTGCCAATGTCTAGTCGCCTGGCCACCTCAAGCACATTATCATCGTATTTTTTCAAAAAGCTCCTAATAATGTGGTAGGTATACGCCTGCAAAGTCATTTCCTTCTGCATAAAATTGTCAGTGTGTATCTGACTGTTAAATGAGATATCTTCTGCCTTAAGCTCCCGGCCATCGCTCAGTACTGCCGCCAATTCAACAATTGCTTTTAGTTCCCTTACATTACCAGGAAAAAGATATCCCAACAATTTTTTTCGGGCATCATCGCCTATTTTCATTTTAGGCATTTGATTCTCTCTGGTAAATTGATCGAGAAAATGCTTGCCAATCAAAATGATATCTTGGCCGCGTTCTCTTAGAGGGGGTAGATGTATAGGCAGACCAAGTAATCTGTAATACAAATCTTCCCGGAATGATTTCGCGCGTACTTCGTCCTGAAGATTTCGGTGGGTGGCTACTATAATGCGTACATCTAATTTCTGAACCTGATTGCTGCCTATGCGAGTAAGTTCTTTTTCTTGCAAAACCCGTAGTAGTTTTGCCTGAAGGCTGATATCCATTTCTCCGATTTCATCCAGAAACAAAGTGCCACCTTCGGCCTCTTCGAATTTTCCGATTCTTCGTTGCAATGCGCCTGTAAAAGCTCCCTTTTCATGACCAAATAACTCGGTTTCAATCAAATTCTTTGGTATCGCAGCAACATTGACGGCTATGAACGGCTTGTTCTTTCTTTTTGAATTGAAGTGAATGGCTTTGGCCACCAGTTCTTTCCCGGTGCCTGTCTCACCAGTAATTGAAACGGTAATAAGCGTTTTTACGGCTCTTTCAATATTTTGAAAAACCTTTTGTATTGATGTGCTATTTCCGATAATGCTCTTCTCGAAGTCATATTTCACAGAAATCTCTTGTTGGAGACGGCCAATTTCACGAATCAGCGTTGTTTTATTCCTCGCATTCTTGATCGAGTTGAGTATCCGGTCTTTGGCCTCCTCGTCTTTGGTGATATAGTCAAAAGCACCTGTCTTCAATAGCTCAACCGCAGTGCCAATCTTATCCTGAGCCGAGATAATGATTACGCTTATGTCAGGGTTGAATTCGCGAACGGCCTTCAACACTTTCTCTCCCGGCAGATCAGGCAAGGTGTAGTCTAGCGTAATTACTGAGGGCTGTTTGTAAAGATTATCGATGCAATCTTTGCCGCTGGCATAAAATTCTGTTTCAAAATCAGGATTTAGCGATAGCACATACCTCAAGAATTGGGTGTAAGTTGGGTCATCTTCAACGACAAAAATTTTTATTGGGTCTTTTTCGTACATCCGGTTGCTCTTTGTTTAAAAGTAATCGAAAACACTTAGTTATTAAGACAAAAGTTGCAAATTTTATACTAAATTCGAACCACACCTAAATACTATGACGCGAGAACTCAACAAGCTTTCCCCTTCCGAGGTTGATTTGATGCTAAAAGCTCCGTTACTTGTTTGCATTCTGATTGCGGGCGCTGATGACGATATTGATCGAAAAGAGATCAAAAAGGCTATTCAGTTGGCGCAAAAGAATCAAGGCAACGGGAAATCAAAGATGATGGAATTCTATCGGATTATGGCTGAGGACTTTGAGGATAAATTGAAAGTTATCATCCAGTCACTTCCGCCCAAAGCAGCCCAGCGAGAACCAATAATTGTTGATGAACTTACTTGTTTGAATGATGTTTTTTCGAAGATCGATAAGGAATTAGCCTTTGAGTTTTACCGAAGCCTGCTTGAAATTGCAAGAAAAACAGCGGAGTCTTCTGGAGGCCTTTTGGGTCTCAATTCGGTCGGGGAAGAAGAGGCAAGGTTCGTGAACCTTCCTATGCTAAAAATCCCAACGCAGAAATAAAACACGTCCAATCAACTTCTCAAGTCGTAACTAGGAGGATGGCAACAATCTAATTTGTATTTTTCGGGGTCAATTTTGAAATACTTTAATGCCCCAAAATAGAAGTGTTTTTGATAGTTCAGCTATCCCATTCAGACTGGTGTTTGTCATGTGGTTATCGTTCAGTATTCAATTTTTCTACCAAATTGATTTAGGTTTTTTAGGAATCAAACCACGGAGTTTTTCTGGCTTAATAGGTATCTTAACTGCTCCTATGATTCATGGAAGCTATATGCACCTGCTGTCGAACACATTTCCGTTGCTATTTCTGGGCACTTTGCTTTTTTTCTTTTATGACAGAATTGGCTCAATCGTGTTCTTTCGATGCTACCTTTTCACCAACCTGCTTGTTTGGATTTTTAGCCCTCGCGTTTCCTACCATATTGGAGCCAGTGGTTTGATCTATGGGCTAGCTGCATTTCTAATTGTTTTTGGATTCTTGCGCCAGGATTTTTTGTCCTTGCTTATCTCTGTTGCGGTGGTTATTGCTTATGGTGGTATATTTTATGGCGTTATGCCGATGGACCCACGTATATCCTGGGAGTCCCACTTGGCCGGTGCATTGGTTGGAAGTGTAACGGCCTTTAATTTGGCGGACAAAAAAAGAATTCGTTGATATGGATGCCTCTGCAAAGAAAATAGTTGATCGGCTCAAGGCGAAGAAGTTTGACCCTGTGTATTTGTTACAGGGAGAGGAGACTTATTATATTGATCTGATTTCCAATTATATCGAAGCGCATGCATTAATGGAAAGTGAAAAAAGTTTCAACCAAGTAGTCCTTTATGGAAAGGACGCACCGGTTAACGTAATATTGACGAATGCAAAGCGGTTTCCAATGATGGCAGAAAGACAGGTGGTCATCGTTCGTGAAGCACAAGATATTCCAGATTTGCAAAAGGAATCGGGAACCAAACTATTGCTGGACTACCTTTCTCGGCCAGTACCCTCCACCATTTTGGTTTTGTGCCACAAGCACAAAACACTCGACAAGAGAAAAGAATTGGGTAAAAAGGCAGAGCAATTGACTACTTCCGCCACGTTTAAAAAGCCATATGAAAGCCATCTGCCTGAGTTTGTTGCAACTTATGTTAGCGACAAGGGCTTTCAAATGGAAGATGGAGCTATAAGGGTTCTGACAGAGTACGTGGGAAACGATTTGAACAGATTAGCTAACGAAATCGATAAAGTGCTTATTGGTGCCACGATCAATGAAGTGATTACTTCGGCAAAAGTGATGGCGCAAGTCGGCATCAGTCGAGAGTACAATATTTTTGAATTGCAGAAAGCGTTGATTGCCAAAGAAACGTTGCAACTGACCAAAGTACTAAACTACTTTGAGGGGAATGTTAAGAAGAACCCAGGTATTCCGCTCGTTGCTTTTTTGTTTTCCTTTTTTAGCAAATTGCTAATTGCTGTTTCAACGCCTGATCGAAGTGAGAAAGGTCTCGTAACGGCATTGAAGATTAGCCCTTATGCTGTTAAAGACTATCTGAGCGCACTGAGAAATTTTCGTCCAGATCAAATTATCAGAAATGTTTCGCTCCTAAAACAAGCCGATCTAAAATTGAAAGGTGTAAATGTGGGGAGTGAAGATGAAAGTCAGATTTTAAAAGAGCTGGTTTTTAAGCTGATATTCTGATAGTTATCTTTATTCGAATCAACTGAAAGTTCGATTAACTATTTTTTCTTTTATTGAATATCTACTCTCGATTGTTCTACTAATTAATAAGTTATTGGTAGCTTTGAACTCGTGTAGCTGAATTATTTTTTGCACGCAATGATATTTTTTAAACGGAGTACTATACTAAGCACGGCATTTTACTGTTTTGTGGAAAAGCTTTTCATGAAAGTTGTTTGCGCCCTTGCTCTCAGTCTATTCCTATTTCATACTTCGGGTGCACAAGACCTTCTTTCGCAGCAGAAAATAGAAAGAACCTATCAAATGGGAATTGACCAAATGGACAGAGGACAGTTTGGTCCGGCTCGCGAAAGTTTCTCTGAATTGCAGATGCTCCTTACGCCAGGTGATCTACGCTTTATAGATGCCGAATACTACATCGCTTACTGTGCACTTAATTTATATCATTCAGATGCGGAGAAGAGATTTTCAGATTTCGTAAATGCCTATCCAAACCATGCGAAAGCAATCGTGGCGAATTTTGAGCTTGCCAACTTTTTTTACATCGAAAAAAACTACAAAAAATCTTCCAACTATTTCAGCAAGGTTAACTTTTCCACACTCAGCGTTGAACAACAAAACCGCGGTAGATTCCGATTTGGCTACAGTTTGTTTAGCCAACGTTCATTAGTTGAATCACTTGATCAATTTAACTTTATTAAATCGCAAGGAGGGCAGTATGGCCCTGCTGCCAGCTACTATTCCGGTTTTATCGAGTATGGAAAAAATGACTTTGAAAACGCGCTTTTAGATTTGCAACGAGCTGAGCAAAATGAGGCATATGGCAAAATTGTTCCCTACCTATTGGCGAACGTTTATTACAAGCAGAAAAAGTACGATGAGTTACTAAGTTATAGTGCTCAATTGGCCGATAGGCAAGGGGTTAATAATGTGGACGATATATCGCTATTGGTTGCTGAAGCCCATTTTAAGAAAGGAAATAACAAAGAGGCGTTAGCCGCCTACACAACTTATTTGAATGGCAAAGAGGATACTGCCGAAAAAGGCATTTTGCTACGGGCTGGCTACGCAGCTTTTATCATAAATGAAGATGACATCGCCCTGCGATATTTAAAATCTTCATTTAGCGATACCGATTCAATAGGATGTTATTCTGCCTACTACCTGGGGTCTCTCTACTTAAAGAAACAACAGAAGCCGATGGCTCTTACATCATTTGACATCGCCCGAAAGTTTATATCCGACAAAAAGCTAGTGGAAGAGGCTACTTTTCAATTTGCAAAAATTGCCTACGAATCAGGTCGGGCAGATCAAGCAATTAGTGAGTTTGAAAATTTGCTAACTGCTTTTCCACAAAGCGCCTACTCAAACGAAATCAGAGAATTGCTTTCGCAAGCCTATGTAAACGCCAGCAACTACAATAAGGCAATAGCCTATATTGAATCGTTGCCTTCACGAAGTGTAGCCGTAGATCGAGCGTATCAGAAAGCAACCTTGCTAAAGGGCCTCGACCTGTTTAATCGAGAAGACTACCTCCAAGCGAGTCACTATTTGGAGAAATCAGTTCAGTATCCGATTAATCAGGACTATGTGGCTGAAGCCAATTTCTGGAATGGCGAATCGTTGTCATTACAAAAGCAGTACGAACAAGCTGCAACCTATTACTTAAGCGTAGTAGGGTTAACCGGATATTCCAACATGGATGTTTTGCTGAAAGCAAGGTACGGACTTGGCTATTCCTATTTCAATCTGCTGCAATACGATCGTGCACTTTTTAATTTTAAGGAATTTGTAAATAAGGCACCCAAGAGTCAGTCAAACTATGCCGATGGCCTATTGCGACTGGCGGATTGTTATTATGTGTCAAAAGAGTATACCGATGCGTTGGCAACATACAAAAAGGCAATTTCGGCCAACGCTGTTGACGCAGATTACGCTCATCTTCAAACGGCTGTTATCTCGGGCGTTTTAAGAAAGTATAGTGAAGCCTTTTCAGAGTTTGATTTTTTTGTAAAGAACTATCCTAAATCGCGATTCATGGATGAAGGATTGTTTCAACGCGGTCAATTGGATTTTGAACAGGGCAATTATGCTGCCGCAGTAGTTAACTATTCGAAAGTTATTGCATCATTTTCCTCGTCCAGATTCGCACCCTATGCTTTTGCCCGTAGAGCAGCCTGTTACTATAACTTGAAGGACTTTGGTAAAACATCGGATGATTATATTACAGTGTTGGCAAATTATCCTACTCATCCTGCCAGTTCAGACATATTGCTACCACTTCAGGAATCATTGAATCTGGCTGGTCGATCGCAAGAGTTTGACAACTATTTGGCAGACTATAAAAGATCCAATCCAGAGTCAAAGGGCATTGAGTCGGTTGAATATGAGACAGCAAAAAATCTCTACTTCAATCAGGATTATACGAGAGCCATTCAACGCCTCATGGCCTACACCACCCAATATCCTACGAGCCCGCGAGTGACCGAAGCCAATTATTACCTTGCTGAGGCTACCTATCGTTTAAAAAATTTCACAGACGCACTTCGCCTCTATTACTTAATCAATCAGGACCAAGCCTTTGCTTTCGCCAATAAAGTAGTCGCGCGCATTGCGGAGCTAGAGTTCAAGCAGGGCACTTTTGACAAAGCTGTCCCAGCCTACCAACGACTTTCTAAAATCGCATCAAATAAGAAGGAACAAAGTACAGCCTGGAATGGACTGATGGAATCCTACTTCTTCTTGCAGAAATATGACTCAGCTAAATCATATGCAGAAACAATCTTGCAGAGTGGGGGTGGCAATGCAGGAGCAATCAACAAGGCATCTTTATACTTGGGTAAAATTGCCAAAGCGCTGGGCGATTTTGAGTCCGCAAAGGATGAATTTATCGCCACGATAAATGCAGCCCAAGACGAGTATGGCGCAGAAGCAAAATATCTACTTGGCGAGCTATTCTATCTCACCAAGGAACACAAGCAGTGTTACGAAACGCTGGTAAGCCTTAACACTGATTTTGCAAACTATCCGGAATGGGTCGGCAAATCATACCTCTTGCTGTCCGATAACTTTTTAGCCGGTGGCGACCCTTTTAATGCGAAAGCTGTGTTAAAATCACTTGTCGACAATTTTCCCATTGAGACAATCAGGCGCACAGCTGCTGAAAAGTTGAATGCGTTAGATCAAATTGAAATTCAACGACTGCAGAAAATGAAGTCTGATACGTTAGAAAATGAACAGTAGGTAGATGAAGAAATTAGTGCACGTTTTTTGTCGAGGAAGTCACCCTGTCAAGGCTACATTAGCAATGTTGTCTTTTTTCTTTTTGATAGGGAAAGCCCAAGCGCAAGATCAAGGCGAAATTGAAAAAGTTGAAATTCAAATTATTAAAGACAAACAGATTGTGCTGCCAAAGGTTGATCGTAATTTTGAAAAGGTTCCACCGAGGCCTGCTGAACCAATAAAACCGGAAATCACTTATTCGTTTAAGAAAGTGGATTTCACAACACCCGACTTTAGTCCGTCTATACGCCCGCTCAAGTTAAAGACGGAGCCGATCAGAAAATTGTACGGGAATTATGTGCGTGTTGGCTATGGTAGTTATGCTTCACCGCTTATTGAGGGCTACCTTACCTCTAAACGCGATAGGAATAAATATTATGGACTTAAAGTATCGCATCAGAGTTTTGGAAGCGGCCCGGTAGATGGCGGGAGTTCTTCCAGTGGTTCAACGGCAGTGAAGGTTTTTGGCAATACTTTTGGCAAGTCGTTTAGCTCCGGTGCATTCCTTTCGTTTGAGAACTGGAACAATAAATTCTATGGCACGCTACCTGGTGTTCTTAAAGGAGATGCGTCCGCTCAATCGTATACTGTTTATAGTCTAGGTGCCGATATTAGCAACTTGACCACATCCGATTTCGAGTATAAGTTGGCGGGAGGATTTTCTTACCTAACGGATCGTTTATCCTCGAGCGAAAGCGAAATTAATTTGAACCTTACCAGTGCTTATAAACTCAAGAAGTCAAATCGAATAAACTTAAATGCGGATTACTTCTTAATGGCCAGAACATTCGAACCACAGGGTGCAAGATCAAGACATTTGCTAAAGATCAGACCCTCTTATCAGTTTTCGCCAATAGAGAATCTGACATTGACGATTGGAGTGAATACTGCTTTTCAAAATGATACGTTGGGAAACATTAAATCAGTCAACCTCTATCCGAATCTTTTAGCTAGTTATGAGCTGAGTCAGTCTGTTCAAATTTATGCCGGCCTTACCGGAGATATGGACAAAGTCTCGCTGCACTCATTGTCACGTGAAAATAGCTTGATTCGGCAGAATGTACTTCTCAATCATACCAACCGTACAGTGGAATTTTTGGGAGGACTCAAAGGTAAATTGGGCGGTAAAGTCGCCTTTCATACCGGATTTGGCGCAGCGAATTTGAAGAACCTCTATTTTTATCAAAACGATTCTGCAAAAGCCCAACAGTTTGCGGTAGTAGTTGATCAGGGGAATACCCAGCGCGTTAACTTATTTGTAGAATTAGGCTATTCAGCAGCGGAAAAAGTCAGAGCTTCCGTTCGGGGAGACTACTTTGGTTACTCAACAGACAAAATAAAAGAGGCATGGCATCGGCCAACCTATCGAATTGGATTTCAGGCTTCATATAATATCTACAATAAAATCTTGCTGGATGCGGATTTCATTTTGCAGGGCGGCATGAAAGCATTGTCCATTGATGATCCGATCATAAAGACTTATAAAGCGATTACGATATCGGAAGCCACCGATTTAAATTTGAAAGTAAGCTACTTAGTATCGGATCAATTTTCCTTTTTTATAAAGGCGAATAACATCTTGGATAACCAATACCAAGTGTACTTGTACTATCCGGTTAGAGGTTTTCAGGCGCTGGCAGGGTTAACTTGGAGCTTCTAGGTGGCTTATTTGAGAGAAATTGCGTTATTTGTAGACTTATATAAAGTTAAACTTCAAGCCTATGTCATTTAATAAGGAAGACGAGGAGAAAAAAGATTCAAGCCAAAGCGAAGATGATTTCGGATTACCTGACCTTGATTATAAACCCCTTGATAAACTAGAAGGAAATACAGAGGAACAGCCTAAATCTGGGATGTCTCCTTTGATGGAGGAGTTTTTAGATTCCGCACCTTCTCAGAAAGAGGCTATTCGGGAGGAAGTTAAATTCCAGGCAGAAGAAGAGCAAAAGTCAAAGGCTCCGATTTTTATTGCCCTGATCATTGCGGTTGTTGTTCTAGCGGCAGGGTTTCTAGTTTGGAAATATGTGATAGTGCCAAGCAACGAAAAAGCAAGGCAGGAGCAGTTGGCAAAAGAGAAAGCCCTGAAGGCGAGGGAAGAAGAGGCTAGACTCGCAAAACAGCGGGAGGAAGAGGAGCGGCAGCGACTTGCAGCAGAAGAAGCTGCAAATGCGAAACCGGCAGAAGGAACAATCGAAGTATTGGAAAATCCAACAAAGAGATACTACGTGGTTATAACCAGCGCAGTGGATGCCGATTTGACAATGGATTATGCTAAAAAGTTGAGCGCTAAGGGTGTCAGTTCGAAGATTATTCCTCCTTTTGGAAAGTGGAAATTCAATCGATTGGCTATTGCTGACTTTGACAATTTTCAAGCAGCACAAACGCAGGCCGATGCAACAAAAGCTGAATATGGAGATGCCGTTTGGGTGATAAGGTATTAGCAATACCAGCCTATTTTGAACGTTTCTTTTAAACTTATTCTTTAGACATTGTTAATGACACTTGCGCAAATAGTAACACAACCGGCTACAAAAGATCAGACCATTTCGATTATGGAACTTGCTCTGGCAGGTGGATGGCTGATGATCCCCATTGTACTTTCATCCTTTGTAGCTATTTATATTTTTATTGAGAGGGTAATTACGATTAACAAAGCGAACGAGAGCCCCGATGCTTTTATCGGAAAAATAAAGGAGCTCGTCTTAAAAGGTGATATTACTGCAGCGAAAATGTTATGTAATCAGCATGATACACCTGTGGCGAGAATGATAGAGAAGGGTGTCTCTCGAATCGGCAGTCCGTTGAAAAATATAGAAGCATCGATTGAGAATGTAGGGAAAATTGAGCTCTTTAAACTGGAGAAAAATCTATCGGTCTTGGCAACGGTGTCCGGTGCTGCACCAATGATGGGTTTTCTAGGCACCGTAATAGGCATGGTGCAAGCTTTCATATCTATCGCACAAGAGGAAGGATCCGTAAGTCCTAAGTTATTAGCAGATGGTATTTATACAGCTATGATTACTACCGTTGCCGGTTTGATTGTAGGAATCATTGCTTACCTCGGTTACAATTTTTTAGTCACCCGTGTTTCGAAAGTGGTGAATAAAATGGAGTATTCAGCGATTGAGTTTATTGATCTGTTACAAGAACCGAGGTAGTCATGAATTTACAAACAAGAAATAAAGTTGATTCCGCCTTTAACATGGCTTCGATGACAGATCTTATTTTCTTGTTGCTGATATTCTTTATGCTGACCTCTTCTTTTGTTACGCCTTCTGGCCTGCCGGTGAATTTACCCACCAGCAAAGCCAGTACTATTGAAGTACAGAAGGTGTCAGTCACCGTTACAAAAGATTTGCAGTTCTTTGTTAATGAAAAGAAGGTCACCAGGAATTCGCTAGAGACTGAGCTGAAGAAAGAATTATCCGGAATCAGTGGAGTCGTCATCTTACATATCGATGAAAGTGTGCCGACCAAAGAATTAGTTTTTGTAGCAGGTATTGCCACTTCGTTAGAGGCAAAGGTCTCGATAGCCACCAAGCCAAAATAGAGATGTTAAGCCCCACGAATCAAGAGAAGAAAAACAAGCGGATTGCATTCGTTTCCTCATTCGGTATTCATGCCCTTCTATTGATTGTTTTTATTTTTCTGATCGCATGGCGAGCACCTGATCCACCACTGCCTGAATTTGGAATTGAACTCAATTTTGGATTAGAAAGTCAGGGAGATGGCGAGCAGCAACCTGAAGATCGCCCCGGTTCAGAGGAGACTAACGCAGAGAGCCTTCAACCAGCAGAGACACTCCCTAAAGAAGAAGTTGTTGAAGAAAAGGCAGCGGAAACTCAGGTTGTTTCAAAATTGGAGAGCTCGGTGGTTGTGAAGGAAGAGAAAAAAGAACCCGTTGTTGAGAAGCCAAAAGAGAAGGTTGAAAAGACGGAGAAAGTCAGTCAGCCTGTCGAGAAAAAAGAGGACACAAGGCCCGTGGTTGCCGAAACCGTGAAAGGCAAGGACACGCCCAGTCATGGCGATGATCCGGGAAAAACAGGAGATAAAGGAAGTCCGCAAGGCAAACCAGATGCGAAAGCTCTTTATGGAAAACCAGGAGGGGGCGTAGGTGGTGTTGGCATTTCGCTGTCGATGTCGGGGTGGGAGTGGGCTGAACAACCAAAAATTCCAGAACTGCCAGACAATGAGGATGGAAGAATTGTTTTTGACATAGAATGCGATGAAGAAGGGGAGATCGTTCAAATCACGACCACGCAGCGTGGACTAAGCCCAAAGGCTGAGCAACTTTTGAAAGAAGTTATCCGAAAGAATTCGCTGGTGCGGACCTCGTCAGGAAGAGTGCCTGAACGCTCGAAGGGAACGATTGTGTTTGTGCTAAAAACCAAGTAGAAAAACGACTCTCTTCTTACTAAATTACTTTGTCTTGTACAGCCCCTCTGCTATTTTTTCGGGTATTGCTTTTGGCATAAAGTAAGTTAGCTGAACGGATATCCAGTTTACAAATCCAGGCAGTATTTCCGCCTTGCCTTTAAACATTCCATCTATCGCTATTTTCGCAACCGCTTCAGGTTTCATACTAAATTTTTCGGCCTTTTCTTTCATCGATTCCATTCCTGCTCTATCGATAAAGTTGGTTGACGTGGCCCCCGGGCTAAGGCAGGTCACTGAAATAGGAGTGCCTTTCAACTCCATTCTTAGTCCTCGTGTGAAAAGTACAACAAATCCCTTTGTAGCCGCATAGGTTGCAAGGGTTGGCACCGCCTGATAGGAAGCTGTGCTTGCCACATTTAGAATATACGATTTCGAATGCCGCTTCAATTCAGGAATCATTGCGTGGCACAACTGAACGACTGCATTCATATTCAGTTGCATCATGTTGTCAAGTTGATCCCATGGCGTTGTCTCCACAGCACCCCACAGGCCATAACCTGCATTGTTAATCAATATGTTTACAGGAAATGATTTTTCAGCGAGCCACCTGGTGAGAGTGATTGCAGCATTCTTTTCACTTAAATCTAAGCATAGGTATTCAACTCTAATTCCAAATTCGCTGGCGAGTTGTTTGCTCAGTTCTGAAAGTCGATCCTGAGATCGGGCAACGAGCAGTAAATCAATTTTGCGTTGAGCCAATTCTTTGGCCATGCAAAGACCAATGCCCCCACTTGCTCCTGTTATTAAAGCGTAAGGCATTTGCTACTTATTTGTAAGTAGACCCGCAAATCGCTGATAAAAGAGCGGCTTACTGTTTTCTGTTCTTGGCTTAAACTTCCCTGTGATGATTGGGATGTACATCACTCTTCTTCTACTTTTTTCGCCAATAAACGGAGATCTAGCAACGCGGTGCCATAGGCGCCCATCATGTACGGTGAGATCTCCTGGCTCCACATTCAATCCAATTTCGCTTTTATCAGGCTTATGACTGATAAAATAAAACTTTTTGAAAAGCAGTGTCCTTAGGCCCTGATTGTGAGTGCCTGGAATTAGGCGAAGGCCTCCATTATCAGTAGTAGACGTATCCATGTGTATTCCTACATTCAGCATGGGTAATATTTTTTGGCCTTGAAACACATCTCGAAGAGCGTCCGTATGCCAACCCAGCTGGGTATAATTACTTTCCTCAGTATTGATGTAGTGATTAAAGACAAGACCATCTTTCTCAGTCTCACCAATTCTGCAGTCTTCGGTTCCAATCAGGCTAAATAATGCCTTTAGTCGAGTGTCCTTCAGTAAATCTGCAAAAACAGTACTGTGCTGATTTAGAAATGCAAATCGCTGAACGATTGTCTTGCCAGTAATATCCGTGCCGTATTTGATAGGTACGCCATTTATCATTTTGTACCCTTGACTAACCCACTCATCCTGAATCTTTTCTGCATCTCTTAGCAGAATCTCTACCATTTCTTTTGAAATGAAATTCTTAAAATGGATAAAGCCATTCTTTTCAAAAAACTCAATTTGATCCTTCGTAAGACTTTCGCCTAAAGTAAATTCCGGATAAGGATTCTTACTCGTCAATGCGTGCTTGCCATTCTTGGCTACGCCATTCACCTCCATATTTTAGTATTAGCTTAAAACAACCCCAAAGTTACATTATTTTTGTCTAATTGGTAAAACGTAGAAATAGGTTTACAGTTAGAAAAAAGCCTCAATTTCGTTTGGTTACCCATCAAATTCAATTCCGACCAAATGACAACCTATTCAGAGCCACAATGCCTTTATAAACAGCAAAAGTCACCAATAGTGCCCCGATAACATCTATCGTGTAATGGACACGTTGCCATACCAACAGTATTCCTATTAAAATAGTAGACAATATGAGTGCTATTCTTAAACCAAGCCTCTTTTCAGCTAAAGAAATAATGAAAAGTGTAGAAGTGTGTCCCGAGAAAAACAAGTCCTTTGTATAGGCTGCGTTTCCGCCATATGCTACTTTTTCCAGAAAGGGGTCAACGAGTGGAATAATTCCTTCAGGGGTCTCCAACGTGAAAAGATATAAAGTGATAATTCGCAAGAAATTGACAACCACATAACATTGGAAAATCACCAATATCTTTTCAGGGTTGGAAAAGTTGGCGAAGAGGAACAATGCCGGAGCCCCAAAGACCAGCGCAAATATGACGGGCGACCAATCTTTGGGTGCCAAAAACCGAAACGCAAAATCGTCCAACCTGGGCCCCGGTTTATTCAATAGAACATTGTTAAAGAAATGAGGAAGCACCGACACGAAAACTGCCAGCGCAACCAACCAGAAAAACATATGTAATACATACTGTCTGTTTGTAATAGCTTCTTTCCAGGTTTGGGGCATGAACTAGTCTGTTACTTCAATCAGAAAATGATTTCTTTTTCCCTTTTGTGCCAGTAAAAACTTGCCGTGTAGTAGTTCAAAATTAGGTTTACCGGCAGGATCGGCCACCTTGTTTTTATTAATGCTTACGCCCCCTGCCTGAATCATTTTTCGTGCCTCTGCTTTTGATGGAAAAATAATTGACTGCGTTTGAACGGAAAGAAGATCTGTTACATTGGCGCAATTTTGCCAATCAGCCCGACTGATTTTTGTATGCGGCACCCCTTCCATGACGGCTACTAGTGTCTCTTCATCTAGTTTTTGCAAATCTTCGGTTGCCGAACTACCAAACAGTATGTTCGATGCATTTGCTGCTGTTTCATACGCACTTTGTGAATGCACCCGGATCGTTATGTCCTTTGCCAACTCCTGTTGGAGCTTGCGCAAATGAAGTGCCTGTTGATGCTCCGCTACAAGCTGTTCTATTTCCGATTTTCCTTTTTGTGTGAATATTCGAATGAAGTTGGCAGCATCTTCATCAGAAGCATTCAACCAGTATTGGTAGAATTTGTAAGCTGAAGTTCGTTTGGCGTCCAGCCACACATTCCCTTGTTCGGATTTTCCAAACTTACTCCCATCTGCCTTTTTGATAAGTGGGGTTGTGAGTGCAAATGCTTCTCCATCTTCTTTCCTACGAATCAGCTCAGTTCCTGTTACAATATTGCCCCATTGGTCAGAGCCGCCCATCTGCAACTTGCAGTTCTTATTCTTGTATAGCCAGTAGAAATCATATCCTTGAACCAATTGGTAACTGAATTCAGTAAACGAAAGACCCGTTTCGAGTCGATTCTTAACCGAGTCTTTAGACATCATGTAGTTGATGGTGATGTGCTTGCCCACGTCACGGATAAAATCAAGGAAACGAAAATTCTTGAACCAGTCATAATTGTTGACCAACTCAGCTTTATTTTCTCCCTCCTGGAAGTTTAGAAACTTAGCCAACTGGCCTTTGACACAAGCGACATTATGGTTCAATTGGTCTTCTGATAACAGATTACGTTCGGCTGATTTGCCCGAAGGATCTCCAACCATCCCGGTAGCACCGCCCACCAGAACCACTGGTTTATGGCCTGCTGCCTGAAAGTGGACTAATGTCATTATCTGCACAAGATTGCCAATGTGGAGGGAATCAGCAGTAGGGTCAAAGCCTATATATCCTGCCGTAGTCTCGCGGCTTAACTGAGCTTCTGTCCCTGGCATAATGTCGTGAATCATTCCACGCCACTTCAACTCTTCCACGAAATTTGTCTTCATCTACAAAAAAAATTGAGCCGCAAATATAACCTCTAAAGGCAACTTGAATGCATTAAGGATTTTGAATTATATAATTTCGTTGAAAAGACATAACTAATTGTTTTTTAGGTAGATATGTACGTTCAATGCAAGTGATCTGGTATATTTAAAATTCCATACATTTTTCATTGATTTGAAGCTTTAATTTAACCTACACATGCAACAACCCGATTCGCTCGTCCTTGTGGCCGATTTTCATCGAACCTTCAAGCACCCCATTTTACCCTCTCCGGCAATACCAGAAGAAAACCGATGTAAGCTTCGAGTAGCACTGCTAGCTGAAGAATTGAAGGAACTAGAGGTCGCTATAATTAACAACGATATTGTCGAGGTGGCTGATGCTTTTTGCGATCTTCAGTATGTGCTCTCTGGTGCGATCTTAGAGTTTGGCCTTGCCGAAAAATTTAATGCTTTGTTTGAAGAGGTACAGAGGTCAAACATGAGTAAGGCGTGCTTAACGGAAGCGGAAGCAATAAAAACGGTTGATTACTATCGAGAAAAGGACGGTACACATTGCTATTATAAAGAAGAAGCGGGTAAATGGCTGGTATACCGGTCTAGCGACAACAAAACCATAAAGTCCATTAACTATTCACCAGCGAATTTGGAGCAGATACTTAAGTAGTTAAACAAAGAATTCTAGCTGAAATACGATATCCTGCCCACGCTGTTGGATGGGATTAAAAGCAATTAGCGGTAAGTCATTAAACGCTTTTATAAATTCAGAACGGCTAATCCTGAGTTTACTCACCCCTGGCCGCACTTTGTGATATTGCATGCGCCCCGATTTATTGGCGGTAGCACTGTACATATAGTCATATTTGATTGGGGTGGGAGAGGGGATGTATTTCATTGTTACCTCAAGCGTAGCACTTCACAAATTCAAGATGTACAAAGCTGTTTTGCACAATTGTGTACTGGTTGAGCAAGGCATAAGCCCAATCTGGAACGTAATTGAATCGCTTTTCATACTCTTCAATCTTCGAGCATAACTCGCTGATATAGAACCTTATCTGAGCAGCATTTCGACAATTACTTGGCTTCTCAAAGTTCCTGACTGTGAAGTTCCTTAGCTCCATTTCCACTTTTTTCATCTCGAAACTATTCATATGCATGTGTATTAATACACAATTATATGGCTTTTTATTAATTAAAACAAAATTTATATGTGCATTATTGCACAAATATTTTGAAACCCTCCAAATCTGGCCAAATTGCCGGATCATTGCAGTCAACTACAACAACAAAATATCTCTATATTTAAAAAAATTGGTAAACGTTATGAATGAGAGTTCTTTCCTAAAGGTTTGGCACAGTGTGATGTCTATTGGCGTGATTGTAATGGTGGCATTATCAATCATTGTTTATCTGGTATATAAAATGCGTGTGTCGTCTTTTTCGGACCACAAACAAAAGCATGACTTCATTAATTTAAACGAAGTTAAATGGTACAAATGGTTCTATTTTCTATTTGGCAGTGCAGCTGCATTTGCAATCAACCTTTATGGTGAGGAGAAGTACAACCATATTGGACTTTGGTTCTTTGTGCGATTGTTTGTCTCTATTTGCGCGGCTACGTTGGTAGGCTATGTTGCATCGCTTGTGCTTGATTATTACTATCCCTCCGTTTTGAACGCAAAACTTAGAAAGCTACGCTACTCACCCAGAATTAACCCTAAGACAGGCAACACGATGAAACTGCTTAGCGAATCGGAAGAAGATGTTCACCTCGATGAGGGCATGCAGGCTGAAGAAAGCTTGTTTTCAATGGACTATGACGTCTGGATTGACGAAAAGACCTCGGATGTTAAGATTGAAAAGTATAATGGGCATTTGATTGCGTTACAATGCAATAATTGTGGGTTTTACACCATGAAGGTCAAACGTGAGGAGATTACTGAACGGCATGAAGATGGCTCGCCAAAGGAGCTTTTAAAACACTATCAGTGTGCTTATTGTAAGAACGTTAGATCGACAGTTTTTAACGTTTCTAAAAAGGAATCAGAAGACTACAAAGCACAAGGGTTGCATGTAAAGGCAGGTACAAAGAACGTGGCATTGATTAAAATCGATCTACACTCCAACTTTGGCAAAAAGAAATCGTTTGAATTTTCTTCAGTGGAAGAAGCGCAGAAGTTTCTGGCTGAATTCAATTTTGATAAATTGGCATGATCGTAAAAATTTTTTTTGAATTTTATCTTTTTTTCATGAGACGAATACTGGTTGCTCTTTTTTCATTTATTTCGTTTTTTGCCTATTCGCAAGTTGTTCCAAAGGACACCGTTATTGCAGCTAAGCCTGTTTTCGGGAAAGAGGCCAAATTGATTGCTGAGATTCTCAACGCCAATCACTATCGAAAAATTAAGTTGGGCGATTCATTATCTTCGGCCATCCTTGACCGTTTCGTTTCTGAGTTGGATAATAACAAATCCTACTTTCTGGATAGTGACATTAAGTCATTTGAAAAATACCGTTTGGTTATTGATGACTTGACAAAGGGTGAAAATGTGTCTCCCGCATTTGATATCTATCGGGTTTTCAAAAAAAGATACACCGAACGAATGACTGTCGTTCTTGACAAACTGGTTGGTGCTAACTTCGACTATTCTGCCAACGAGTTTTATGAGACCAATAGAGAGAAAGAACCTTGGGCAAAATCAACTGAGGAGCTTAACGACATCTGGCGAAAAGTAATCAAAAGTCAGGCACTTAGCTTGAAACTAGCAGGTAAGAAGCCCGATGAGATTAAGGAGACGCTCAGGAAACGGTATGAGCGCTCAGCAAAATCAGTGTCTCAATTCAATTCTGAAGATGTGTTTAGCCTATACATGAATTCCATCACAGAAGCGTTTGATCCACATACCAACTATTTGTCTCCCAAAGCTTCTGACCTATTTAAGCAAGGTATGAGTTTATCCCTGGAAGGTATTGGAGCACAATTGCAAACAGAAAATGATTTTACCAAGGTCGCTAAGATCATCCCGGGAGGGCCGGCAGATAAATCCGGTCTCTTGTTGGCCAATGACCTGATCACGGGAGTAGCGCAAGGTAAAGATGGTGAGATGGTAGACGTCATTGGTTGGCGTTTAGATGATGTTGTAAAGCTGATCAAAGGGCCCAAGGGAACCACTGTCCGCCTTCAAATACTTTCTGCGAAAACCGGGGTGACTGGAGCTTCAAAGGAGATTTCAATTATTCGTGAAAAAGTAAAGTTAGAGGACCAGGCTGCCAAGAAACAAATTGTTAACTATCAACATGATGGAAAAGATATGAAAATGGGGGTGGTTACATTGCCAAGTTTTTATATGGACTATGATGCTTACCAGCGAGGTGATCAGGATTTCAGAAGCACAACCCGCGATGTTCGAAAGCTGATTGGCGAATTGAAGGCAGAAGGTGTGGATGGCCTTGTTATGGATCTCAGGAATAATGGGGGAGGTTCACTACAAGAAGCCGTTGACTTGACTGGTTTGTTTATAAAAGAAGGGCCGGTGGTGCAAGTGAAAAGTTCCGCCAATCGGGTGGAAGTATTACCTGATGACAACAAAGAGGTTTTTTACAGTGGGCCGCTTGTGGTCTTAACAAATAGATTCAGCGCATCAGCATCTGAGATCTTTGCGGGAGCCATACAGGATTACCAGAGAGGTGTGATTGTGGGCGAATCAACTTACGGAAAAGGAACTGTTCAATCTGTGTTGGATTTGAATCGATTCTTGAACGAGAAAGACCCGGTAGGTGAATTGAAAATTACGTTTCAAAAATTTTACCGTGTTACGGGTAGCAGCACACAGCATAAAGGTGTGGTGCCAGATGTTTTGCTACCGAGCGCGCTGGATGCCGCTCGTTTTGGAGAGAGTGCAAGCCCAAGTGCTTTACCGTGGGACGTGATTAAAGCTGCTTCTTTTCAACGCTCTGTTGACGTCAACGAAAAGACAATTGCAAAGCTCAACCGTTCGTATTTGGATCGCACAAAGTTTGACACGACCCTAAAAAAGTACATTCGTGAGACCGAAGAGTTGAAATTTAATCTGAATCAGTCGCGGGTTTCGTTGAACGAAGCTACCCGCAAAAAAGAGTTGGAAGAAATTGAAAAGAAAAAGCTGACCGATAAATTGGATACAAAACTTCCTGCAAGTAAAGAGGGATTGCCTGTAACGGACTTAACCAAACTCCAAGACGAATTTCTACGCGAGGGTCTATTGATTCTATCGGAACTGCTATCCAAGCGAATTGGATAAGGAAAAGACGAACTGAGTTTGTCTTTTTAGTAACCAGTATCGGATGAAGACTTTACCCTTTGCTTGTTAGCAACATAAGTCGCCCTTTTTTACGGATTGGGAGGGAACAAACATCACCATTATTTACTCAAAACAACTGACTTACCGGACAATCCGTGTAGAACTTATCGTTTTTAACTATAATTTGCAAAAGAAACCTGTTTATCATTTAATCAATGAGCGAAGAGCTTTTAAAAGCTGTTATCCAATTTTTTGCCATCGTTTCGAAAGAACGGATCACGGAAGATGAAAGAGCGATCATCAAAGAATTTTTGTCGCTTCATTTGAACCAAGATGGCACTCGCTATTACCTGTCTCTCTTTGACGAGTTCTGCAAAGACAATAAAAGATTGGCCAATGGCTCTCTGGAGAATCTGGATGAAGCCACACAGGAATTTGTGGATGATTGGGCTCAGATCATGCAGATTTCTAAAAAGGTAAACCAAGCGCTCACGACCCAACAAAAAGCCGTATTGGTCATCAAGATAATTGAGCTTGTTTTTGCTGATGAAAGCCTTTCAGAGCGTCAGAGTAATTTGATTTTTTATATTAGTGAAGCGCTTAAGATTTCGCCAAAGGATTTCCGGGCCATGCGGTCGTTTGTATTAGGCTACGACATTGATGAGTTAGCATCAAAAAATATCCTTGTCATTGACGAGGGTTCCGATGAAGTAAATCACCCTGGGCCTCGTATTATAGCACGTAATCTTACAGGATTGATTGCAATCCTTCGGCTTCAGGATACGGAGACCTATTTTATTAAGTATCTCGGCATTACTCCACTGACGCTAAATGGAGTTACACTTAAGAGTCGAAAAATTGACGTATTCCCCACAGGTAGCACCATTCGCGGTTCTAAAATTGAGCCCATCTATTATAGCGATGTGGTTGGAAAATTTCTATTTGAGGAGAGCGATAATGAAATAAGTTTTATCGCAGATCATTTGTTTTACCATTTCAAAAGTGGACGAGCTGGTTTGCAAAATATTAACATTGCCGAAACGGGTGGCAAGTTGATTGGGTTGATGGGAGCGAGCGGTTCGGGAAAATCGACATTGCTAAATGTGTTGAACGGATCAGAGAAACCTTCGAGTGGGAGGGTTTTAATAAATGGGAACGATATCCACGCTCATTCAAAAAAATTGGATGGAGTTGTCGGGTTTATTCCACAAGATGATTTACTGATCGAAGACCTTACTGTGTTTGAAAATTTATACTACAGCGCCCGTCTTTGTTTCGGACATTACACGCGCCAGCAACATGCCGAGTTAGTTGAGCGAGTGCTGCTTAGCTTGGGCTTGTCCGAGATTCGAAATTTGAAAGTGGGTTCTCCCTTAGAGAAAACCATTAGTGGTGGACAACGAAAGCGGTTGAATATTGGACTCGAGTTGCTGAGAGAGCCCACTATTCTTTTCGTGGATGAACCGACTTCCGGGCTATCGTCACGTGATTCGGAAAGCATCATGGATTTACTCAAAGAGCTAGCGCTTAGGGGAAAAATGATTTTTGTAGTGATTCACCAGCCTTCGTCTGACATTTTTAAAATGTTTGATACATTGATCATTCTGGATGTTGGCGGATTTCAAATTTACTACGGAAATCCGGTCGAGTCTGTCAATTATTTTCAAGACATCATCAATGCGGCCAATAAAACACCTGGCGCTTGCCCCGAGTGCGGAAACATCAATCCAGAACAAATTTTCAATATTATAGAAACGAGGGTTGTCAATGAATACGGCCGGTTTACTCATAACAGAAGAGTATCTCCGGGGCAGTGGTATCAGTACTTTAAGCAGAAGATGCGGATTCCAAAAGTAGAAGAAGTGAACGATCCTTTGCCCGTTACACAAAAGATTCCTAACCGGTTTAAGCAATTATGGGTTTTTATTATTCGCGATGTATTGTCAAAAGTTGCCAACCGCCAGTATGTGGCCCTCAACTTATTACTGACACCCACATTGGCTCTTTTCATCGGTTTTTTTGTGAAATATTACGAAGCGGTAGGTGTCGAGAATCCCTCTTACACGTTTTTTAACAACGACAATATTCCCGTTTATTTTTTCATGAGCATTGTGGTGGCATTGTTTGTAGGATTGATTGTCAGCGCTGAGGAGATTTTCCATGACCGAAAAATTCTAAAACGAGAAAAGTACCTTCACTTGAGCAACGGCAGCTATCTGACGTCTAAAGTGATCATCTTGTTTGTGATATCGGGTTTTCAGACATTTACTTTTATACTGGTTGGCAACTGGTTGCTGGAAATACCTTTTAGTGAAATTCGCTACTGGATAATCTTGTTCTCATGCTCATGCTTTGCCAATATGCTCGGATTGAATATCTCTTCTGCCTTCGATTCGGCAGTGACAATCTATATCATAATTCCCATTTTGATCATTCCACAACTGTTGCTGAGTGGTGTGGTTATTAGCTTTGACAAGTTTAATCCAAAAGTCGGTTCCCCCAATGGAATACCCATAGTAGGTGAGCTGATGGCATCGCGTTGGGCTTTTGAAGCGTACATGGTGACGCAGTTCAAAGACAACCCCTACGAGAAACAGTTTTATCAGCTCGACCAAAAACGCGCCATTGCCGACTATAAACGAATTTACTACTTACCTCAGCTGGAATCGCAGTTGGCATATATTGTCAACCACCGCAGTGAGTGGCGAAACACCAGCCCAACGAATACTACAGGTCAGGCGATGGACTTATTGCGAAATGAGATAAACGCTGAGTTAAATTCGATTGGTCATGAAAGGTTTCCCGATGTCGAACAAATTGCAATCGGCAAGTTTGACTCTGTAATGTATGAAAAAGTACGCCTGTTTCTGGGAACCTTAAAGGAGTACTATGGCATTCGCAATCGAAATGCAACTTCAGAAAAAGAGAAGCTAATTATGGAATTGACTGACACGCCTGAAAAAAAAGTAGCGTTTGATGATCTAAGAATGCGGTACCAGAATCAAGCTGTAACGAATTCAGTAGAAAATACAAATGCGGTGGTGCGTATTGCATCCTGGAAAGGCGAGTTGGTTCAAAAAATATATCCTATCTACTTTGACGATCATCGCCCAGCTAATCAATTTGATTTTAGAGAAAACTTTTATGTGCCCACGAAGCTTTTCATGGGTAAGAAATACGACACGCTCTATTTCAACGTAGCCGTTATCTGGGCGATGACCATATTCCTTTTTATAACATTGTATTTTGACTTGTTGAAAAAAGCCATCCACAGCCTCGAGATGCGCAGAAAGTATAAAGGCAAAGGATGAGACGATTTTTTAGTTTTAATCACATTGCCATTTGCCAGTTGCCTGTTATCTTTGAAGAAAATACCAACTATGAGAATTAGTAAGTTATCGTACTTTTTAGTACTGATGTTTTGCGGCATGCTATGCTGCACTTCCAAGACAGAAACCACCGAAGCAACTGAATCATCTTCCGCTGATTCGGAAGAGTGGAAAGAGATGGATTCTTTTCATATGATAATGGCCGAAGCCTTCCACCCCTACAAGGACTCGACCAATTTAGCACCTGCCAAGAAGCTTGCTGAAGAGATGGCCGCTGAGGCGGAAAAATGGGCAGCCGCAGAGTTACCTGAAAAAGTAAACACCGATGCGGTAAAGGAGAACTTGCAAAAATTAAAGACAGACACAAGGGCATTAGCCGACCTTATCAAGAGCGGAGCGGATGATGCCGTTATTGGCTCATCACTAAACGCGCTGCATGACAGCTTTCACTCTATCATGGAGGCCTGGCACGGAGGAGCAGAGAAACATGAACATGAAGAGCATTGACCTATCATTACCTATACCAAACCAGAAGCGGGTTGATTTTTCAACCCGTTTTCTTTTTCTAGAAAACACGATATGCTAAAGGTTGCTTGGGCACAATCGTATGTGTTGCCACTGCCGGCCAATCACCGGTTTCCAATGAGCAAATATGAAGTGTTGCCGCAGCAGTTGCTCCACGAGGGAACTCTTGTTCAAGAAAACTTTTTTGTGCCGCAGCCACTGGAGCGCAACCGCATTCTGGCTGTGCATGACGTAGACTATTGGAATCGGCTAGAGCAACTGACACTTGAGCAAGCCGAAATCAGACGGATTGGATTTCCACTCACCGGGGAATTGGTTAGCCGAGAAATTACAATCGCAAATGGAACAATTCAGTGCTCACTTTTTGCGCTGCAACATGGTATAGCGATGAACATCGCTGGCGGTACACATCATGCGTTTACTTATAAAGGAGAGGGGTTCTGCCTTTTGAACGATATCGCCATTGCTGCACGTTATTTATTAGACGAGGGATTAGCCAAACAAATATTGGTGGTTGACTTGGACGTGCACCAGGGAAACGGAACAGCTCAGATTTTTCATGAAGAATCTCGCGTCTTCACATTCAGCATGCATGGCCAAAACAACTACCCGTTACATAAAGAGCAGTCTGACTTGGACATTGGACTAGCCGATTTTACCAATGATGATTTTTATTTAAATACGCTGCGCATCAACCTCGATCTTTTAATGGATCAAGTACGACCCGATTTTATTTTCTTTTTATCAGGTGTGGATATTTTAGAGACGGATAAGTTGGGGAAGTTGAGTGTAAGTAGGGAAGGGTGTAAAGAACGGGATCGCATTGTATTACAGGCCGCTAAACAGAGTGGAATACCCTTGGTGGCAAGTATGGGTGGCGGCTACTCAACCGATTTTCGCGATATTATAGAAGCGCACGCCAATACATTCCGATTAGCCCAGGAGATTTTCTTCTGAGTCTAAGAATTGGTCTTTTTGATCTCAGACCTGAAGATAATATCCCACAACACAGACGTAACGCCATATCCATGGTCGGAGTCAGTATAGTGGTGAAGCATGTGGTGCTGCTTTAACTTCTTTAAAATAGGATTGGAAAAATTGCCGTGATGGAAGGCATAGTGAAACATGTCGTAGCACAAATAGCCCGTAAGAAATGAAGCAAAGAAAGTGGGGAGGTAAGGGGCTGGAATCACTTGGCTAAGCAGGAAGTAAAAAAGCACCGACAATGGAACACTTACCGAGGGAGGCAACACAAGGCGTAATGCATCGTTAGGGTAATCATGGTGTACACCGTGGAAGATAAAGTGCAACCGCTGGCCCCATTTTGATTTGGGCATATAGTGGAAAACGAACCGATGCAGTACGTATTCAGTCAACGTCCAGAAGAGTAAGCCTGCTGTGATTGAAAGAAAGATCTCTAAAGCAGATACATCTTTAACAGAGAAGCCCTTCCAACCGAAAAATGCGATTGTTGGAATGTAGATAAACAAGGGCACCGAGAAATGCACCTTTGAAAAAATCTCTAAAAATCCGCTTTTGAACATGCGGGTTGATTCAGTTGAATTAGAAACGAAGTTCTTCATACGCCACGAGTGATCTCTTTTTGCCCTCAAAGATAAGAATTTGATTTTGGTTTTGAACAGCATAGCAACAGAGCTGGTGAACGCGTTAATGGTAATCGAAAGAGTGACACTCACGAAGAACCGACTCTTTTTTCCGCGGCCTAATCCAATAGCTTTATGGTACGTAATACGAAATTAGAAATGCCCACAGCTTGATAGATATATTTGTTTGAAAATCAAGCATTTATACATTTTTCAGTTCAAAGGTTGAACCATACCCCTTACTTTTGTACAAAATTTGAAAAGCTGTACTACGAGAAGAGGTATTAGGCTGGCTATAATGGATGCGATCCATGCTTCCATGGGAAGCTCTACTAAACCCAACACTAAGCGTGTTTGTGGCAGTGCATATACCAGTATCATTAGGCCTGTGCAAACTACAATGGCGAACCACACAAATTTATTTTTAGTTATCTCATTTAAAATTAATTTCGAGTGAAAGGATGCCATGTTGAAAACATGAAATAGTTGTGCGAAGGCGAGCGTAACAAACGCTACGTTGTTTAATAGCTGGTGGCTGGCGTTGATGGTTTGTTTGCAAAAGGTGAGTGCCACGATGACAGACAGGGTTATGGCCACAGAATAGATGACAATAGCCATCCAATTTTTACTTGAAATAACAGGCGCTTTCGGCTCTTTTGGGGGTTCCTCCATCACACTCTTATCTCCCTTACCTAAACCCAATGCTAATGCGGGGAATACGTCCGTGACCATATTAAGAAACAATATTTGTAAGGGTAACAAGATGGAAGCAGGAGCAACAAAACCTAAAGTGGCTACGATGAATATTTCGCTCAGATTACAGGACACTAGGTAGATAACAAATTTTTGTATGTTTCTAAAAATAGCTCTGCCTTGTGAAACAGCTTCTGCAATGGAAGTAAATGAATCGTCTTTAAGTACAATGCTTGCAGTCTCTTTGGCTACCGCTGTTCCCCGCAATCCCATGGCGATGCCAACATCAGCTTTCTTTAATGCGGGTGCATCGTTTACACCATCGCCTGTCATAGCCACGATGTTGCCCGCTTTTTGAAAGACATCGGCAATGTCTAGTTTTTGTTTCGGAGTAGTACGAGCAAAAACGGACGTGCTTAGTACCCTATTTCTCCACTCATCGGTCATTGCATTTGCCGGGGGCAATTCACCTCCGGTAATTACCTGTTGCTCGGCTCCTTCGATTAAGCCTGTTTGTTTAGCAATGTTTAAGGCCGTCATTGGATGGTCGCCAGTGATCATCACGATTTTAATTCCTGCTTTTCTACAGGAGAGGACTGCGTCCTTGATATCTAATCGCGGAGGGTCAAGAAAGCCGATCATACCCACGTACACTAAGTCATTCAAAAAGCTAAGCTGATTGATTTCTGCTCCTTCTTTGTAGCCAAAGGCCAATACACGAAGACCTTGTGCAGCCATCTTTTCAGATTCCAATAAGATGGTGGTTCTTTCGGCCTCACCCAATTCTTTTACTATTCCACCCGATTGGGTCTTACTGCAATGCTTAAGCAGGTGCTCAACAGAACCTTTGGCTGCAACAAAATTACCAGTGGGGCTTTTGTGCAGGGTACCCATTATTTTAGCAACTGAGTTAAACGGAACTTCGGCTATGCGTTCGTGCTGTGTTTGTAGTGCTTCTACCGTGGTACCCGAAGTGTTGGCTAGCTGGAGAAGGGCTATCTCGATTGGGTCACCTACTGCCTTCTTTTTTGCATCTGCTGGTAGGAGGGAAGCATCATTGCACAAGGCGCCAATGAGTTTTAGTTTTTCAAAATTCTTTTTACTTTTTTCGATCGCACCATCAGCAAACTTAAGTGTGTTATACTCGATGCTCACTTTTCTGTTTTCTAACGGAAAAGCCAAAGTATCTACATAAATTTTATTTTCGGTTAAAGTTCCTGTCTTGTCGGTCAGAATCACCGTAGTGCTTCCCAGCGTCTCCACAGCCGAAAGTTTTTTCACAATTGCGTTTCGTTTTGCCATCAACAGCATTCCATACGCTAACGCAACTGTTGATACAATGGGTAATCCTTCCGGAAATGCAGCCACCGCTAAAGCAATGGAAGTCTTTATAATTAGCACCCATGCTTTGCCCTGAATAATTCCGCTAACTGCAAAAAATACCGTGAGAATGAGTGTCAACCAAATGAGTTTTTTGCTCAACGTATTCAATTTTTTATCCAATGGGGTAGTGGTGTCTTTTGCACTTTCCACCAGTGAAGTGATAGTACCCAATTCTGTATTTTCGGCAATGCCCGTAATCACAACTTTGGCATTCCCGTTCATTACAGCGGTGCCTTTGAAAACCATGTTGTGACGGTCGCCAAGTACCGTCTCTTTGGATAGTTGCTCTGTGTTCTTTTCTGTTGGAAGTGATTCACCTGTTAGTGAAGATTCATCACATTGCAACTGATTAAGATCAATTATTCGACCATCACCAGGTACGACATCGCCCGCTTCCAACACCACTAGGTCTCCCGGTGTTAATTGCTCGGACGGGATTTGTTGTGTTTTACCATCGCGAATCACTTTTGAATGGATCACATCCATCTCACGTAAGGCATTCATCGAATTGCGTGCCTGCAACTCCATTAAAAATCCGATAAGGGCATTTACCAAGATGACTACTGCAATGGCAATTGCTTCTATGTAGTCTTTAAAATAGACTGAAATAGCGGCCCCGGCCAACAGCAAGTAGACGATGGGGCTTTTAAATTGTTGAAGTATCATTATCCAAATGCTTTTCTGCTTTTGGATTTGATAAACATTCAGTCCAAACTGCTTGGAACGGTTTGCTGCCTCCGGGTTGGTCAGTCCCGTTTCAACATTTGTTTGAAAAGCATGGGACAGTTCCTCGACCGATAAGGTATGAACATCGTTAAGAGGGTAGGTAATTTTCATGAAACGGTCGTCAGTAAGGGTTGATTTCAATTTTTTGAAGGCCCAGTTCGTATTTGATTAATTGACCTCATAACAAAATGATGCCAGCTATTATCTGCCCCTTTTTTTCACAAACTTACTGAAAAGACAGGGATGAACGAGAGCTTTGATTTGGAGCACTAATTTGCGTGTGTGGACTTTTATCTACGCCATAGCATCAAATATCCTCGTCTCAATCTGTAGTTTCTGACATGTTGTTTTGTTCAAAAAAAAAATCGGAACTAAGAGTGGACCTTGCATTCTATCACGCAAACCCGCAAGTAGCGAGGGACTTGGCTTTTAGACTTTTTTGATTTTAACGGAAGCGAATCAATAAGTAGTTTGTGAAATTTTAAGAGGGAATCAATAAGTAGTTTGTGAAATTTTAAGAGGGAAGGAGCAATAGCAGTAAGATCGTCCTAACAGCCTAAATTGGCTACAATTCCAATCTGCTAGTATCAGAACGTTTTAGTTCAGCGTTTATAGAAGGAGAACAAACAAAACCATAGACGCTGAATAGAATCTTCCAGAGAAATTGAAAATTGGCCTTACTTGCTAATGAGTTAAATCTTCCAAGTTGCATAACTCATTGATAATAAAGAATATGTTTGAGTTGAATTTTCTAACAGTAATCAAGCGTTCAGACATTTTTCAGTAGAAAGTAGAAATGTCCAACCCTTAATTCGGCTAAATTTTTACGTTTACGATTCCTGGCATCTGTACGAGAGTATTTCGACTTTGTCCCTGCACATTACCAATTCATCCCCCTTTGCTTGATCGTGCATGATTTTTTTATCAACCGTTTGCCTTCTTCTCCCCTTATTTCGTAAAGATTTCCATCTTCCATAATTATAAAAGGCACATTGGTTTTCTTAGCTTCTTCATATGCCCTTGTAGTGGCGGAAGCAGCAGCACGGATACACGCGATCGCTTCCTCTTTGTCATCGTCTTTTGCTAAAAAAGCACCAAACGATTCACCGATTAGGCCGTCTGCGATTAACCGTTCAATGTCCTTATTTCTTTCATTCATGGAATAATGTCAATCCAGCACGAACCATTGCATTCGCAAGATTCTTTTTACCCTATGTTTAGCCTTTTTGGTTTGTGAATCACTTTTTCTTCTTGTTTCCTAGTAAGAGTTTGTTCTTTTGACGTTAGTATTTGTGTTCGAGGGGGGCATTTGAAACCGCATTCTGTCCGGGACACCAAACGGAATAAAGATAACAAAACTTTGACCTACATGTCAACCCCGAGCCTGGCGCAAAGATAGTAACCCTGACTGGTAATATTTTTCAATCGTTGTATGGGGACAACATAGACATTCCATTGTCCTTCGGTTTTACGTATTTATTCTTTTCATCTCCGAAACGTCAATATCGTCTATTCCCAACTTGTTTACCTGTGTTTTGTTCTTAATAAGGTCACTCAGTCCTATAAATACCAACGGCACATCGTTTATGACCTCTACACTGCTGTTCTTGATTGCTTCCTCAAACGTGAGAACAGGCGCTGATGGGTTGAAAACCATTTTGTAGTTTACTTTTTCAATGACCACATAGTTAGATGAAAGGTCTTCCATGAATTCATTTATCTTAACTTGGGGGTCGCTCAAACCGAGAATCTTTATTGCACTTCTCAATCTCTGCCTGTTCTCATGGGTTGGATTGTACCAAAAATCCAGATCTGTTTTTATTTGTGGCCTTCCTTCTATCGGATGCGAAGGTCTTACGAAATGATAGTATCCAACAGCGGTACCACCGATGATCATGTACTCGACCTTTTCAGCACTGAGTGAAGTGCATATTTTAAGAAGTAAATCGATTGTCATTCTTTCCAGAGCAGGATTATATCTTTTTTTATTGAACATAAGACCGGTGGCCATCATGTCGAGTGTTTTAACAATCGCTTCGTAAGGGGTGTGCACGCTAATTTTTGGGGGCGACTGTGGTTTGGAGGCCACAAAATTCTTTATGTCTAATATACTGATCATTTTTTTAGTCCTGCAAAATTTTTGAATTTTGCATTGTGTTGCTTTACGTCTAGTCTAAGTTTTCTGGCTAGTTGTTTCCATTCAGCACCTTTTGGCTCCAACCCCTTTGTTAGCATACAAAGCCATCCGGGCTTTTACAAACCTCAACCTCGTCTTCTTTAAGTCAAACTATTTTTCCAGCAAAAAACCGTTAGAACCATCTCTAGTTAAATCATTTTTCGGAATTTTAAGGGAAGATAGCAATTGGTTAAATCATTTTCTTTAAAGCTTTCTCCACTGGGACTTTACTCGAAGACATTTATTATTTCCGCCCCCTTTATTTGGAACTGCTTTAATTAATTAACTAAATTCATCCATTAGAACTACATATAGCAAAGCAAAAAACGCGAAGAATGTCTAAAGCAGAAGCCGCGCAAATAAGAGCGTCTCGAAACTTAGATAAAAAAGATGAGGAAGCAAGAGCTAAGATATCTAAGCCTGGTTTTAGGGCTTTATTTGACTCACTGCCGAAACAGAGACACTGAAAGAGAGAAAGATGGAAAATGTGCCAAAAAAAGGACCAGCTAAAATCCTAAAGAGATGTGCCACTAAAATCTCTTCAATTGAAAAATCGCGGTATTTGCACATTTAATTGTGCGTTAAGTTCAATTTTACAGCTTATTGCACATATAAATGTGAATAAATGACGAATATTTATGATTTTTCAGACGGTGCTCTAGAAAGACAGATTGGGCAGTTTCTCCATGATGTCAGGGTCAAGAATAATTTTACACAGCTAGAAGCTGCCCGTCTGTCTGGGCTTCATAGAAATACAGTTTCAAAGATTGAAGGAGGTGCTGGCGGAACTCTGTCAACACTTGTTCAATTACTTCGAACGTACAAATACCTTCACCTGATTGAGCCGATGAAACCCCTTCCCATAGAAATAAGCCCAATTCAATTATGGAAGCTTCAGCAGAAGAGAAAACGAAAAGTAAAACATCGAGTTAAGAGATGACTCGCTATTTCAAAATAGATTGTTCAGGATTTTAATGTACCAAAATACACTTCGAAGTACAATAGATTTTGATAATTGAACTTTCGATTCTAGGTTCAGAGTACTTCGATATTATCAAAACCGTCTACCTGTAAAATTTCTGACAATGTCAACGTGGAAAACCACCTAAAAAATACGTGGTTTTCCACGTTGCAACCGATCAACTGGAAGAGTATATTTGATCGATTGAAAATTAATGTAATATACTTTCTTACTGGCGGGTTTAATGACGGAGACTGTTTTGAAATTTGGGATTGTTGGACGGAAACTGAGAATAGGCTGCAGATTAATTGTTGAATCTTGCCACCTGCTTTGCTTCAAAAATCTATTTTGGCAGAGAAAGGCATTTTAAGACGAAGGAGTAGTGTATACTGCAACGTGGAAAATTAAAGCCGCGCAAATTGTTATAAAAAGGTATTTAATAAAAATATGGTTAAGTTTTTTTTCAGTTCTGTCACCATTATTGTGCTGAGTTTTTTTGCGTTATCAAATATTTTGGTCGCTCAGAATCCGGTCGTTTTTTATGAAAACGTTGTGCCTCCGTCACCGAATGCCGCATCTTTAGGCAAATACGGAGAGATACCCGTAGACAAATTTCGAGGCATTCCTTCAATTTCCATTCCCCTTTATACGATTCAAGTAGATGATATTAACATCCCTATTTCAATTTCCTTTCATGCATCAGGCCATAAGGTAGGTGAGAAAGCAAGTTGGGTAGGACTTGGTTGGAGCTTAAATGCAGGGGGAGTTGTAACCAGATCTATGAAGGGAGGGCCTGATGAGGGTGGTTATTTTTTCAATATTAATAAGGTGTTAGAATGGAATACTCAAAGTCTTTTAGACTACGTTTATCTCCTCAATACTTCATCACCCGCGGTTTCAAGTATTAAGCAGAAAATGTTCGAGTTTTATACCGACCAACGAGATATTCAACCTGATTTATTTTTCTACAATTTCCCAGGCGGATCAGGTAAATTTCTTTTTGACCCTCAGCAGAATATAGTACAAATACCGTTTCAAGATTACCGAATTACCCCAACAGGATTAATTGCACGTGACAATACCGATGGCCAGCTAGATGGATTTACTATAGATGATTTGAATGGTTTGCAATATACTTTTGGTGAAAAAGAATATTCTATTGTAGATTATACACAGCCAGGCCTTTCGAAGCCAAGTGACAAGTATAATTCTAGCTGGTATCTAAGTAGTGTTTATTCAAGGCGTAGTGGCAAGCATGTTAACTTCCTTTATTCAGGCCCATTACTTCAAGTGGGTGATCCAATTACTTCTCATTCGTTTGTTGAATTTTTACCGCAAGCAGGTGTTTCTCCAATTACCTTGACTAGTAATCAACAAATATCAGTACCAAAGAATCAGGTTGTCCATCTAGAAAAAATACAGTGGGAAGGCGGGGAAGTAAGATTTTTAAGAAGTTCTGGTCGAATAGATCTAGATGGCGGCCAGAAACTAGACGCTGTCGAGTTTAGAAATAGTAAGGGGGAATTAATAAAGTCATTTCAATTCGGCTATAGTTATTTCGATACAAATAAACATTTAAAATTAAATAGTGTGACTGAAAAAGACGCTCTGAATAACCCCATGCCACCACATACCTTTGAGTATCTCGAGGGTACGATGCCAGCTAGTAATTCATTTGCTATGGATCATTTTGGTTTTTACAATGGAAAAGCTAACCCATCTCTTGTGCCATCTTTCAATAATGCGTTCCATAATTTAATTACTCAAGCAGATCGATCTTCTGATAGCCAGGCATCAATGGTAGGTGTGTTAAAGAAGATCAATTACCCAGCAGGTGGTAGCACAGCCTTTGACTATGAATCTAATGATTATTATTCTGCTTCGGCCCCAACTAACATTGACACTAGAGAAAATATAGTATGTAGCGCAACCGCGGAAAAGTGTGATATAAATGGGGTTTTGTACTATCAGCCAGACGGAAGCGCAGTTATTGGGTTGTTATGCCAGTCCATTGTTGAGACTAGTTTTATTTCAACCCAAAGTGGATTTGACTATCAATTGATTTTAAAGGCTAACATGAATACATCAAGCCCCCCTGTCATATCCTCCGGAGATCTTGTCATAAATCTCTATAGGACAGATCAATCGCTTATAGTCCCAATCCTTACCAGAGGAGTAACTGACGATCTTGAGATTACGGAAAATATCGCTAGCGTGATCAGTGCGAACGTTAACTACCTACTCAGAGTAGAGTCAAAGGTGCTGGGAGTAAGTTTACGTGCTACTATTGTTAATAAAATAGCTGGTCTCCCAGTTCCAGGTAAAAGCAATAGCTACCTTGTTTCAGGTATTAGATTAGCGAGTATGACCCACAATAATCCCTCGACAAGTATTCCCGTGCGAGGATTTACATATAAATACAACCTTGAATCTGACTTGGCTGCCTCAAGTGGTGTTTTGATGGCAAAGCAACCAAGTTACAAGTATGTTTACCGACAGGCCGCGGATGTTCACACAAGTTTAGGCAATTATGTAGTACATCAAGGTTCGCCCAAGGGACTACTTGGAAGCCTCTCAGATTCTCACGTTGTCTACAGCCAAGTTGAAGAGCGTGAGGTTGGAGTTGGTTCGACTCGATACATCTATTCTGTAACCAAAGGTGTTCCATTGCCAGCTTCAATTTATACCCCCACTTATTATGATCACACCTCTTCTTCATGGAAAAATGGTCAGTTGGTTGCAGTTAAAAAATTCAATGAAGCTGGAGACCTATTATCGAAGCAAGAGAGTATCTATAGCTACCCATTAAAGGCAGTAACTAAATCTTTCATTTTTGAGGCAGATGGAATTGTCAATGCTTTGCCAACATACAATTCCTACAGACACCATCTTTTCGATCAGGAATCAGGATGGACTAGACTAGACCAAACAATTAATAGCTCTTATGCCAATGGACAAGAGCTTAAGGTAGTTCAAAATTATAACTATGCTGATCCATCACTTGTGTTACCTACCTCAACGGAAAGTATTAGCAGTACAGGAACAATTTTAAAGGAGGAGACATCATATCTCAATAATCGGACAAGTTATGTGATTAGTTTACCGATCAGTAAGATTAGCTATGACAGAGGAAGCCAAGTCGGTAAAGAATTGTTTAACTATTTTTCTGATTTCAAATTGCAATCAAAGGAGATATTTGATCGAAATAATCAACTAACTAAAAAGACTACGCTATCAAATTATAATGGGTTAAAACCGTCATTCATTCAAGAATCTAACGGATCAAAACAGCTTTTTTTGTGGGGTTATGGCCAAACTCTTCCTGTTGCTGTGTTGACAAATGCCGATTTTGGTGAAGCTTATTATCAAGGATTTGAAGACAACGGAACAAAGGGTTATGCTAAGACTGGCGAATCCTATTTAAATAGTGGGAGCTACACTATTTTATCTACAGATTTTGCACCCATAAATGTTAGTACCTTGAAAATGTCTTACTGGTTTTGGGAAGGAGGTTTGTGGAAATTCAGCGGAGTGTTAGATTACACCCCAACAATAAGTAGCACAGGATCGCGACTCGATGAAATACGAGTTTACCCTAAAGGTTCGATTATGACGACTTATACCTACAGACTTGGTTTTGGAATTTCTAGCTTGACTGACGCTAATAATAATTCGACATACTATGAGTACGATGATTTTGCAAGGTTGACAGTTGTGAGGGACAATAGTCGGAGAATTTTGAAGTCTACAGTTTATAAATATCGTGGCCAATAGAATGAAGTGGATACCTATTTGTGTTTTTGTTGTGCTCTTAGCACATTGCTATGCAAGTGGCCAAGAAATTCTGGGCCCGGAAACTGTTGAGATCGGTAGTAGTGCAAATTATTTCTATAATGACGGAAACACCTATTCTAATCCGAGGTGGGAGATAATAGGTGCAGATATTATTTCGGAAACTAATACAGGCACACTTTATCAAGCAGTTATTTCGTTTTCTGTGCCTATAGGGAACTATAGAGTTAACTTCTATGATGGACAGACTCTAATTGACGCTGATGGACTACTAGTTAATGTCGCATGCCTTCCGGCAAACACACCAACCGCTGCTGTTTCACCTGCTTCCCAATCAATATGCTCGGGTCAGTCGATGACAAGCGCTACAATCACCAATCCGAATGGAGTAAGCGGAACTACTTTTGGCTGGACGGTATCGGCACCAAACATTACAGGGGCTACATCAGGATCAGGTGCTACGCTTTCACAGACGTTGTCCAATACAACGAACGTTGACCAGACAGCAATTTATACGATCACACCCACAGCTAATGGATGTGCTGGCGCTCCAATAAACCACACAGTTACCGTTCAGCCTGATTTGAATGCGGGAAGCATTACAGGCACTCAAACAATATGTTATAATTCAGATGTTCCGGTTTTTGGATCTGTTGCAGCATCGGGAGGAAACGGC
>VYLL01000118.1_pt1 | contig 39833 bp, 38 predicted proteins | sample 5114301 | NCBI WGS metagenome assembly VYLL01 (sample SAMN12291809, study PRJNA351875) | freshwater metagenome | isolation source: freshwater lake | place: USA: Michigan, MSU2 Lake | collected 2011-08-16 | reverse complement strand
CGATGTCTTTCCGTTTCTTTGAGTGGCTGACCGAGAATCGGGATGTGTTTGCCGCTTACAAAGCCAGTTTAGGCTTTGTTTGGGCTTGAAATTTGTTTAAGTCCCACTAATAATTTTCTCGAGGATTTGTGGTCGGAGAATTTTCTTGGTAGGAAAAGCTGCTACCAAACTCGAATTCCTGTCCGTAGGCTTCCTCTCCGTGTTCAGGAACATCTAACCCTTCTGCTTCCGTATTCGGTTTAACCCGCAGCTCCATAAATAGACTGAGAACTTTCAGGATAACAAAAGTACCCACGGCAGCAAAGATATAAGTAGCGGCAACGCCAACAAATTGCGTCCACAGTAACCCCGGATTCCCAAAAAATAAACCATCATTTCCGACTGGATTAACTGCTTTTGTGGCAAAAAGCCCCGTAAGCAGCGCCCCTATTGTCCCGCCGACACCATGGACAGGATAGGTATCCAAAGAATCATCAAAGCGCAATTTTGCCCGCAGACTAACCGCAAAAAAACAGCTAAGGGCAGTGATCGAACCAATGAGAATCGCCCCGATCGGCAGCACATAACCGGCAGCGGGAGTAATACCCACTAATCCCCCTAAAAATCCACTAGCAATACCGATCGCCGTCGGTTTACCCCGTAAAATCCATTCTATAAGCATCCATGTCAAACCACCAGCCGAAGCGGCGATCGTGGTATTAACAAAAGCTGTGGCTGCCAGCGAACTAGAAGAAAGCGCGCTACCCCCATTAAAACCAAACCAACCAAACCAGAGTAAACCGATACCTAGGAGAACAAACGGCACATTATGGGGTGCATAGGTTTGGACACCAAAACTACGCCGCGGACCGATCATCCAGGCGGCCACCAGTGCGGAAATCCCGGAACTAATGTGAACAACGGTTCCACCAGCGAAATCCAGCGCCCCAGTGGCTGCCAACCAACCCTTACCCCAAACCCAGTGAGCTAGGGGAGAATAGATCAAGGTGGACCAAAGCAGTAAAAACCAAAAATAGGCTTTAAAGTTAACCCGTTCCACGATCGCACCCGAAATTAAAGCCGGGGTGATGATCGCAAACATCATCTGATAGACCATAAACACTTGATGGGGAACGGTGGGTGCATAACCGATATTGTCAGGTGCGGCGGCGGTGACTCCGTTGAGAAAAATCCAATCCAGACCACCGATAAAAGCTTCAATCCCTTCACCAAAGCCACTTTTACCCGGGGTGACATCGAAAGCGAGACTATAACCCCACAGCACCCAAGTTACACCGATGACACCCATGGCCACCAAACTCATCATCATGGTGTTGAGGACGTTACGCGAACGCACTAAACCCCCATAAAAAAAAGCCAGTCCGGGGGTCATTAATAAAACTAAAGCTGAGGAGATCAGCATCCAAGCGGTATCTCCAGCACTAATCGGATTGGGGGGAGCGGCGGCGATGGTTTCCGCAAACACCGGGGCAACTCCGAAATTGAATCCTAGTCCCAGCAAAAGTATGGTTATTCCTACGATCTTTTTCATTGACGGTTGGTGGTTAGTAGCAAGATTAATTTTTTCTGTCTGGAAAGAGATAAAAACCGAAAGAGAAAAGGTTTAGAAGGCAATTATAGCCACCGATCGCATCGGGGCGAGGCCTTCTTCCTTTTCTCTTTAACTTTGTCGGGGATAGATTAATCTATCTTTACAAGGTTTAACCTAACGAGTGCTAGGCGTTTCCATGTCAACACTGGAAGCATAATGGCCACCAGCAACGATATCGGACTCCTTGACGAAACCGCTATAGGCTTCCATTCCGTGTTCACCCACATCCAGACCTTCCATTTCTTCTTCGGGAGTAACACGAATACCGAGGGTAGCCTTAAGGATTCTCCAAACAATACCACTAACAATCACGGTAAATGCCCCTACTGCCACAATCCCGATAATTTGGTTAATAAACAGTTGGAATTGACCGGTGATTAAACCCGCATCTTTGTTGAAGATACCGACGGCTAAAGTTCCCAACACACCACAGACGAGGTGAACGGAAGTTGCACCCACGGGGTCATCAATTTTCAGGTTATCGAAGAAAGCCACCGAGTAAACCACGACTACACCGGCAATTAAACCGATGATTGCCGCCGACCAATAGGATACACCATCACAACCGGCAGTAACGGCTACTAAACCGGCGAGAATACCGTTAATAATCATCGAAAGGTCGGGTTTACCATCTTTCGCCCAAGCGGTAAAGGTAGCGGCAATGCCACCCGCAGCCCCGGCGAGGTTAGTGGTGACAGCGATATAGGGTACAGTTTCATTAACCGCTAAAGTAGAACCGGGGTTAAAACCGAACCAGCCAATCCAGAGAATTAAACAACCCAGGGTCGCAATACTCATGTTATGGCCGGGTAAGGCACTGGTGCGACCGTTGATGTATTTACCCATTCTCGGCCCGAGAATTGCCGCCCCGGTTAAAGCAGACCAACCACCCACCGAGTGGACCACCGTCGAACCGGCGAAGTCTTTAAAACCAAGGTCAGCTAACCAACCGCCACCCCAAACCCAGTGACCGGTGATCGGGTACATGATACCGACGATAATTAAGCTAAAAACGAGGAAATCGACGAATTTAATCCGTTCTGCCACGGCCCCAGATACAATGGTTGCCGCCGTTCCCGCGAAAGCGACTTGGAACAGGAAGAACACCGAAGTGGGCAAATATTTCGGCATGGCGTAGGTGGCAGGATCGCTACTGCTAAGGAACCAACCTCCTGTACCGAAAAATTCGTTACTGACAGACCCAAACATCAGGGAGAAACCGATCGCCCAAAATGATATGGTGGAGAGGGCGAAAACGATCAGGTTTTTGGCGAGAACGTTAACGGCATTTTTCTGGCGACAGAATCCCGTTTCTAGCATCGCAAAACCCGCGTTCATAAAGATCACGAGGATGGCGGCAATTAAAACCCAGATTGTATTGAGGGCGTTTTGGACATCTTCGGGGGTTAGGGGTTTCGCATCCTGGGCCTGTGCGGCCGCGTTCCAAACCACAAAAATAATCGCAGACAAGGGAACACAGGCTAACCAGACAGGGTTAATTTTCGGTAACAAACCGACAAGTTCCCCGGATTTTCGAGCAATTCGTTTCATCGTTAATTCGTTTACTTTGTTGAGTTAGTAGGTCGATTCATTACTATTGAAAATAATTACCGAGCAATTATGTCCGTTCAACCTCTAAATTCTAGGAACAGAGGTCAATCATTTCAGAAGACCAAACACCTAGGGATTTATCTTGATGTGTGAGTAGTCAATGTTTTTCGATCTTTGTTTTTTTGATCTGAGATTTCTGTATTCGTTGATACATTTCATGTTAAAATAATAGTATTAGAGAAGTAATCAATAATTCAGTTATCAGCTTTTTAGCTATCGGTCGTCAGTATTCAGGAGTCAGTATTCAGGAGTCAGTATTCAGGAGTCAGTATTCAGGAGATTATTTTTATTTATTTTCCCCATCTCCCCCCGCAACGCGCACGAAGTGGTCTCCCCCATCTCCCCCATCTCCCCCACCTCCCCATCTCCCAACTCCCAACTCCCATTCCCCTCATTTGGAGAAATAAACCATGGACCGGGCAACAGAATTCGATCGCACAATGATGCAAAGATGTCTAACCCTTGCTAGGCAAGCCTTGGGGCGGACTTCTCCTAATCCTTTGGTGGGTGCTGTGATCGTTCAAGAGGGGACAATTATCGGCGAAGGTTTTCACCCAGGGGCCGGACAACCCCATGCAGAAGTTTTCGCCCTGAGACAGGCAGCAGAAAAAGCTCGTGGTGCCACTTTATACGTCAATCTTGAACCCTGTAACCACTATGGACGTACTCCACCCTGTAGCGAGGCAATTGTGCAAGCAGGCATTAAAAAAGTGGTGGTAGGGATGATCGATCCTAATCCCCTGGTGGCAGGGAAAGGCATTCAAAGATTAGAATCGGCAGGCATCGAGACGCTGGTGGGAGTGGAGGAGTCCGAATGTCTTCAACTCAATCAGGGTTTTATCCATCGCATCACCGCTAAAAAACCCTTCGGTATCCTCAAATATGCCATGACTCTCGATGGCAAAATTGCCGCTACTAGCGGTCATAGCACATGGATTACTAGCCCCGCTTCTCGCCAAATAGTCCATCAATTGCGAGCGGCCTGTGATGCGATTATCGTCGGCGGTAGCACTGTCCGTCAAGATAATCCCCACCTAACCACTCACGGCCTCTCCGATCATAATCCCCTGCGCGTGGTCATGACTCGATCGCTCGATTTACCCTCCTCCGCCCATCTTTGGGATACCAGTCAATTTCCCACGCTTCTTTACACACAAATTGATTCTAATGTCAAGCTTCAGCAACAATTATTAACAAAAGGCGTGGAAATGATCGAACTCACCGAGGTGACACCCACTTTAGTGATGGAAAATCTTTATCAGAGGGGATTTTGTCAGGTTTTGTGGGAGTGCGGCGGCGGTTTAAGTGCAGCGGCGATCGCTGAGGGCATGGTACAAAAAATTATCGCTTTTATTGCGCCCAAAATCATCGGGGGAATCCAGGCACCCACGGCAGTGGGTGATTTAGGTTTCCAGTTAATGAGCCAAGCTTTACAGTTAAAAAATGTCACGGTTAATTATCTCAATCCCGATATTTTGATCGAGGGATATCTGCAAAGTAAACAGTAGAGCTACTGCAATTCCCCCTCAATCAGCAAATCTCAACCAACCGCTTGCAAAAGTCACAAAGTCATCAATAACCCCGATAATCTGGCAATTAACCCCGATTTTTGCGAGCGAGTTCTAGAAATCGCCCCGCTGCCGTTAAATGCCTTTATCGGTACGGTTATCCCCCTAGAAGAAGTTGGGCAATCGCTCTGTGATCAATGGTGCCATTATCGAGCAAAATAAAAAAGTTAGAATAGTCAAACCCTTAGTGATTGAACGTATGACGGTACTCGAAAAAGGTAATATCACGATTCATACCGAGAATATCTTCCCTATTATCAAAAAATCTCTCTACACTGACCATGAAATTTTTCTACGGGAATTGATATCTAATAGTGTTGATGCCATCTCGAAATTAAAAATGGCTTCTTTAGCAGGAGAAGCAAGAGGAGAAGTCCCCGAACCAGAAATTAATCTCGCCATCGATAAAGAAAATCGTACCCTATCAATTACCGATAATGGCATCGGGATGACGGGGGAAGAAATCAAGAAATATATTAACCAAGTTGCCTTTTCCAGTGCGGAAGAATTTATCAATAAATACCAAAAATCAGCCAACGATTTAATCGGTCATTTTGGACTAGGTTTCTATTCGGCTTTTATGGTGGCTAAAAAGGTAGAGATTGATACTCTTTCCTATCAAGAAGGTGCTACCCCTGTCCATTGGTCTTGTGATGGTTCTCCAGAGTTTGAATTAACCGATTCTTCCCGCAGCCAAATCGGCACGACTATTACCCTAACTTTGATGGATGAGGAAGGGGAATATTTAGAACCTGCCCGCATTCGCCAGTTAGTCAAAACCTACTCAGATTTTATGCTCGTTCCCATTAAAATTGATGGGGAAGTGATTAATCAACAACGGGCTTTATGGAAAGAATCTCCTCAAAATCTGACTAAAGAAGACTACCTAGAATTCTATCGTTATCTCTATCCTTTCCAAGAAGAACCTTTACTCTGGGTACATCTGAATACCGATTATCCTTTCTTGCTCAATGGCATTCTTTATTTTCCCAAACTAAGACCGGATGTGGATGTCTCAAAAGGACAATTAAAGTTATTCTGTAATCAGGTTTTTGTCAGCGATCATTGCGAGGAAATTATTCCCGATTTCCTGATGCCCTTGCGAGGAGTTATCGACAGTCCAGATATTCCTTTAAATGTGTCTCGAAGTGCTTTAACCAAAGATCGCACCGTTCGCCGTATTGCCGATTTTATTGCCAAAAAAATTGCTGATCGCCTCAAATCTCTATACAATGAAGACGCAAAAGAATATATTCGTTGTTGGGGAGATGTGGGAACCTTTATTAAATTTGGTTCCTTGAAAGAGGATAAATTTAAACAGCAGGTAGAAGATATTTTAATCTATCGGACTACCTACAAACCCCTAGAAACCCCAGTACAAGTGGCAGTGCAAACCGCCGAAGGTGACGCATGGCAAGAAGCAACGGCGAAAACTCCCCTAGAAGCGATCGAACAGGAAGGTTATACTACTCTCAAAGCCTACCTAGAACGCCATAAAGAACGCCACGAAAATCGAGTTTTTTACTGTACCGATCCTCGTAGTCAATCCACCTACGTTGAACTCTACAAAAATCAAGGTTTAGAAATCCTTTTCTTTGATTCTTTCATCGATACTAATTACTTTATTCCTTTCCTAGAAAGAGAATACTCCGATGTGAAATTCACCCGGGTTGATTCTGAATTAGACTCGACGCTGCTCGAACAGGATCAAGCTAGTGAAATTATCGATCCCGGTAGTAATAAAACCCGGGCTGAATTGATCAAAGAAATCTTCGCCAAAGCCCTCGATAATTCCCGCATCAATATCAAAACTGAAGCCTTGAAATCCGATGATCCCCAAGCTACTCCCCCGGCAATTGTCTTACTTCCAGAAGCGATGCGACGCTTACAGGAAATGACGGCAATGATGCAACAAAAAGCCATGGCTTTCCCCGAAGAACATATTCTGATGATTAATACTAATCATCCCCTAATTCAACAGATTATCCAGATTAGTCAGGGAAGTATTGTTACCGGTAGCGGCGAATCTCCATCGGCGCAATTAGCGAAAATGCTCTGTCAGCACGTTTATGATTTAGCTTTAATCGCTCAAAAAGGATTTGATGCCGAGGGAATGCAAGCTTTTGTGGAACGTTCCAATCGCGTTCTGACTAAGCTAACCGAAAAGATTTAATCTATTGCCAAACTTTAGCTGTTTCGATATGCTGAGAGTGTGTTAGTTCACACTCTTTTTTTAACCTGATCAATATGATCTAGCGATAAGCTATCTTGCCGCCGTCAGCCTTGAATCAGTTATCAGTTATCAGTTATCAGTTATCAGATGTAAGTTTTCAGTTCACTTATACTGTTTACTGTTTACTGTTTACTGTTTACTGTTTACTGATAAGTAGGGAGGCACAATTATTTGTAGGATGGGTTAGCGGTAGCGTAACATGAGCGGGCGTTGGGTTTCATGCTTCAACCCAACCTACGTTCGGTTTACTGATAACTGTTTACTGTTTACTGATAACTGAAAAATGCGCTTACCCACCCTCAAATATGAGCGAGGAACCTTAATTCTCCATCCACCACCAAAGGGGAAAAAATGGCTAGATTTTGCCACTTGGGATGATCGTATTGAAAGATTTCGCATTTTGGCCATTCATTATCGTCCTCTCGTGGAAACTCTACAGGAGGAGGGCATTAACTTCCAAGATGAAGCAAAAGCTTTCAACAATTTAGAATTAATTGCCAGTTTTGAACGGGAACCCTACCCCCACCAAACGGAAGCGTTAATCGCTTGGAAAAAATCCCAGAGAAGGGGTGTCATTGTCCTTCCCACCGCTGCCGGCAAAACCTATCTTGCCCAATTAGCTCTACAATCGACTCCCCGCAGTACCTTAATTATCGTGCCGACTATTGATTTAATGCACCAATGGTATGCCCAGATGTTGGCGGCTTTTCCCGATGCCGAGGTGGGATTATTAGGGGGAGGTTCTAAGGATAATAGTGCTATTTTAATCGCCACCTATCAAAGTGCGGCAATTTATTCAGAAACTCTTGGCAATCGTTACGCTTTTTTGATTTTTGATGAATGTCATCATTTACCATCGGATTTCTTTCGGAAAATAGCGGAAGATTCGATCGCACCCTATCGTTTAGGCTTAACAGCAACACCGGATCGTGGTGATGGTAGTCATCAGGATTTAGATTATCTTATTGGTGCAATTGTTTATCAAAAAAGTCCCCAAGACTTGTCAGGAAAAGCCCTAGCGGATCATGAAATAATTCAAATTAAAGTGAAACTATCTGCCAAAGAACAGGAAAAATATCAAGAAGCAATTAAAATTCGCAATGATTTTTTAAGAAGAAATAATCTCAGTTTGTCTGGTTTAGATGGTTGGCAAAATTTTGTCATGATTAGTGCCAGAAGTAGCGAAGGGCGCCGGGCCATGTTAGCCCACCGGGAGTCGAAGGAAATATCCTCTGGAACCCAGGGAAAATTGCGGGTTTTAGCCGAGTTAATCTGTGAACACCATCCGGAACCAATTTTAATTTTTACCAACGATAATGCCACAGTTTACCGCATTTCCGAGAGCTTTTTAATACCTGCCATAACCCATCAAACTCCCGTGAAAGAACGCCATGAAATCCTGACCCGTTTTCGTCAGGGAGAATACAAAATTCTGGTGACTTCCCATGTTCTTAATGAAGGGGTTGATGTGCCGGAAGCGCGCATCGCGATTATTTTATCGGGAACCGGTTCCACCAGGGAATATATTCAGCGTTTAGGACGGGTGTTAAGAAAAGGGCAACAAGAGGATAAACGGGCGATTTTGTATGAAGTGATAGCCGAAAATACCACGGAGGAAAAAACCTCCCAACGACGACGGGGAGAGCAGAAAAATAAAACTAGCTATAAAACCGGTAATCGACAATTGGAATTATTGCCTTCTGCTCCGAAAAAATCTTTTTCTTTCCCGAAAGCTGCCGAATCTTCTACCCCTTGGGTAAGTTCTCCGGAGTCAGAGGAAGAATAGAAAATTTCTCTGGGGATTTTCCTCTATAATAAAGGTAAGTAGGTCAAGGGGGGCAGGGGGGATCCCCCCGCCTATCGGCACCCCCCTTATCAAGGGGGGCAGGGGGGATCAGAGGCAAAATCTATCTTCAATTTAATTATAACTACTTACTTAAAAAATCTAGATTGATACCCCTATGACCGAACTTGCCCAACAAAAATGTCAACCTTATCAATCGGGTTCTTCTCCTATCACTGCCGAGGAAATTACCGCTTTACAGGCTAAAATTCCCGATTGGAATCTCTTAGAATACGAGGGTATTCCCCGTCTGCAAAAACTCTATAAATTTGCCAATTTTCAAGGGGCAATCGCCTTTACTAATGCCGTGGGAGAAGCGGCGGAAAAAGAAGGCCATCACCCCGCTTTATTGACAGAATGGGGTAAAGTTACCGTTTCTTGGTGGACCCATGACGTGGGGGGATTACATCAAAATGATTTCATCATGGCTGCCCGTACCGATGATATTTATCGTCAACAAAATGCTTAATCGTAGGCGCGAATCATCGCTTGGGTTCCCTGTTTAATTCCCTTACCTTCGTCCAATTCCGCTACTACTTTAAATAGAGTTTCCGCTAAATCTGTCCCGGGCAGAATTTCCCCGGCTGTCTGGGCAGTTTCTTTGACTAATCGCAAATCTTTTAAAATATGTTCAATCATAAAAGCTGGCTGTAAATCTTGGGCGAGGATTTTTGGTCCCAAATTTTCCAAAGCCCAAGAACCCGCCGCCCCCGTTTTACAGACTTCTATGACTAAATTGGGGTCTAATCCTTGAATTTTTGCCATTTTTAGAGCCTCACACAGCGCCACCATGTGAACCGCCCCCAAGACTTGATTACAGAGTTTTACCGCTTGTCCGTTGCCGATTTCGCCACACCAGCGAATAGTTTTGCCCATGGCTTGAAAACAGGGCAGACAAGTCTGAAAATCCGCTTCTTTCCCTCCCACCATAATAGTTAAAGTGCCGTTTTTCGCCCCAATATCGCCCCCAGAGACGGGAGCATCGAGAAAACGGAGATTATTTTCCTCTAGCTTTTTACCAATCATCCTAGCGGCTTGAGAGCCAATGGTACTCATATCCACCACCAGAGTTCCCACCGCTGCCGATTCCATGACACCCCCCGGTCCTAAAATTACCGCTTCCACGTCAGGCACATCCCCGACGCAGGTAAAGACAATCTCGGCATCCCTGACGGCGGCGGCGATACTAGAACAAATGTTCGCACCAGCTGCCCCGGCAATGGTTATCCCCGGCCCCTCTGGGGTACGATTCCAAGCATTGACAGCAAAACCTCGACGGACAAGATTAACCGTCATCGGCGCTCCCATCACTCCTAATCCTAAAAAGGCAATTTTTTGACTCATAATTTTGGTAATCAAGGGAACAGGGTGTGGGGAAGTGGGGAAGTGGGGAAGTGGGGAAGTGGGGAAGTGGGGAAGTGGGGAAGTGGGGAAGTGGGGAAGTGGGGAAGTGGGGTGTATTTTCAGTGAACAGTAATCAGTAAACAGTGAACTGATAACTGATAACTGATAACTGATAACTGATAACTGATAACTGATAACTGTTTTAGGATTCTACCATTTGCAGAAATTGGGCTTCTGAAAGGGTTTTTATGCCTAATTTTTGAGCCTTTTTGAGTTTCTCACCGGGGGCTTTACCGAGGAGAATATAATCAGTGTTCGCACTGGGGGAACTGGTAACAGTACCACCGACATTAATAATCAATGATTTCGCTTTCTCGCGACTGATTTTGCTGAAGGTTCCTAGTATAACTACGCTTTTTCCCCTTAGGGTATTTTCGGCGGATTCTTGACTCGTTTGGACTATCTCCGCTGCGGGTTGCACTTCTAAACTCGTATCGGCAACCAGGATTTTTTCTGCTGCTACTACCGGAGTTTCCTCGGCAATCACCGAGGGGGTTTCCGGCTCTTCTACTACAGGAGTTTCACTAATAATTGCTTCTGGTTCATTAGTAATAATGGGAGCAGTTTGTCGAGAGAAATCGTCTCTTTCTTGTTGTAGGTTTTGAATTTTAACCACTAAAGCGGCGATTTCTTTTTGCTTAGTTGCTAACTCACCCTCAAACTTAATTTTTTCCTTATCTAAAGCTTTAGCTACCGTTTTTTGGGCTTCTAAATCTTGAGTTAGTTGGCGATTTTGTTGGCTTAATTCCTCGATATGACGGGAAGTTGTGGTTTCTAATTGGTCTTTTTCGGAACTTAACTGGTGTAGTTGAATCTCTAAATTAGAAATGTTTTCCCGATAGGTTTCTAGCTGTTGCGGTAACTGGGTTAATTCCTGTAATTGCCCTTCTAAATTAGCAATTGTTGCCTGAGAATCAGCCAATTGTTGCGGTAACTGGGTTAATTCCTGTAATTGCCCTTCTAAATCAGCAATTTTTGCCTGAGAATCGGCCAATTGTTGGGGTAACTGGGTTAATTCCTGTAATTGCCCTTCTAAATTAGCAATTGTTGCCTGAGAATCGGCCAATTGTTGGGGTAACTGGGTTAATTCCTGTAATTGCCCTTCTAAATTAGCAATTTTTTCGGCAGCAGTGCTTAATTCTGCCGATAATTCCCCTTTCTGGGCCGCTAAAGCTTGTAACTCCAGTTTAGCTGCTTCGAGATGAGCACCGAGACTGTCCTTTTCGGCGGTTATGGCTGTCACTTGAGCGACGGTTTCTTGGAGTTTTATAGTTAAATTGTCGCATTCTTGGCCTAAAGAGAGCGATCGAGTTTGACTTGCGGCTAAATCTTCGCTGAGAGACTTTTTTTCCTGTTCTAACCCGGTAATTTGACCCTGTAAGCTGGCTATTTCTTGCTGTCCTCGCTCATAATGTTCTGTTTGGTGAGCCAGATTCTGTTCTAAGGTTTGAATTTGACCTTGCAAGCTGGGAATTTGAGCGGCTAAATCGCTTAATTCTTGGTTTTTATGCTCTAAATCGGCCACTTTGACCTTTAATTCCTCGGCTTTTTCTAGTTCTTGCTGTAAGAGAGCTTTATCCTGTTCTAGGGTCTGAATTTGACTATAGAGAGAGGTGGTCTGTTTTTTGGTCAAATCAAATTGACGGTTAATTTCACCTTTTTGCTGCTCTAAAGTTTGAATCTGTGCCTCTAGGCTAGTAATTTGGGCTTTTTCTGCCTCTAATTGCTCCATCAGACCAGCTTTCTCCGCTTCTATTTCCTTAGCGGTGGTTTTCAGTTGTTCAATTTCACTCTCACCTATCTGCACAGCTTGCTGGAGGGACTGGAGAGAATTTTCTAAATCCGTAGCTTTGTGCTGTAATTGGGCGGAATGTTGTTCTATGTGAATTATTTTGGCGTGCAGCTGCTGATTTTCGTCTTTTAAGTCTGATTGCGCCACGTCTAAACCCTTGACTTGAGCCAACAAATCTGAGTTACTTTGCTGTAATTGCGCTTGTGCAGCTAAAAGGGCGGTATTTTTGCTGACGAGACTAGAGCGCGACCAGAGGAATAGTCCTCCGAAAACAGCACTTAAACCTAATCCTTCATAAATTAATTCGTTGAGCATATCTACCCTCCTAGACAAGCGAAAAACAGTCACCTAACCGAACTGATGCGGCAATTTTGGTTATAGACCTACATCTCTACTTATATCAGTTACGGGGTACATTCGGGGGAAGGGGGGAAAAGTCACTTCTTTCACCCTGCTGTAAAAAGTGATTTAGCTATTTGCGTCATGTTAACCTGTATCTGCTCCCATTCTTGGGTGATTTTCTGGTTGATTTCTTCCTGATGATCAAAATAGTAGCCCATGGCCGCAGGAGCTATAGTTGATAATTATCCATTGTCAATTGCCTATTATCCATTGACCGCGACCGCCTTTTGACCTTTGACCCCTTCCCCTTGAACTGCGATCGCTGATTAGTTGATAGTCAATAATTGATTGAAAAAACACGGATGAGAAGCTAGGGACATTTTTTCTGGGCCAAGTCGCTAGAATGGGACTAGACTCCTCAAGCTTGAAGAATCTTCCTATGTCAGACGCTGTAACGATCGCCGATATTTACAAGTTATTTGAAAGAACTGAGGCCCAATTTGCCGAGTTTCAAAAGGAAGCTGATCGCCGCAGTGCCGAAGCCGATCGCCGCAGTGCCGAAGCTGATCGCCGCAGTGCCGAAGCTGATCGCCGCAGTGCCGAAGCTAATCGCACGATGGAAGAATTAAAAAAACAGGTACAAGAAACGACTAAAGCCGTTAATAACCTAACAACGCGCTGGGGCAGATTCGTTGAAGAAATGGTAGAGCCTGCGGTTGTGCGTTTATTTCAGGAACGGGGCATTGATGTCACCCAAACGATGAGTCGCTTGAAAAGTAAGCGTCCTGGGGCGGCAATGGAGATTGATATTGTGGCGGTGAATGGGAGCGAGTTGGTGGCTGTGGAATGTAAATCTCGACTGTCGAGGGATGATGTAGATGATTTTGTCAGCCGATTACAGCGATTTAAGGTTGCTTTCCCCCAATTTCGAGAGTTTCGGGTTTATGGGGCAGTGGCAGGCATTGAAATTGATCAGGGGATAGATGTCTATGCCTATCGGCGCGGTTTGTTTGTGATTAAGCAGTCGGGGGAAACGGTTAAAATTATCAATGATGCTCAGTTTCAACCTTTGGGTTTTGCTTCAGGTGTTTAATCTCTTTTTTAAGAAGGCGTAATTTTGCGATCGCATTTTAATTAATAATGAATAGTTGATAATGTAAACTATCAGGAGTCATTTTAGAAACCATTATGGAAATAAAAAACATTAAACAAAAAGCCAGAAATTTAATCGATAAATTGCCAGAAATTCTACATGGAATGATACACGGGTAAATTAAATGTAATTTATTATAGCGGTTCTCGCATCTGTGCGGCACACCTAAACCTTTGCTGATTAAGCTGTTCAGGATCGGGAATGTACCTCTTGTGAATCAGAAACGCTATATGTTTAATTATAGTCATTTCAGATAAGTCTGATACAGTCTAGACCGACAAAATCCTTAGGAACTCTGGGACTGATATTCTCAATCTTAATTGAAATGACTATAATAGTAATAAAATTGGTGCGTTACAGCGGATTGTTAGTTTTATTTTATTATCCAAATTAGTAACCGCAAACACGCAGCCTACACTCTACAGCAGCTTAACAGGAGTCGCACTCATGGTTCTGGTATTTGTAAATCTCGACAAATTTTTCGCGTCAAGAATTCATTGATTTCACGATGGCGCGGAATAGCTGAAGATTTCTGATGGACACGATTTACATAAATCGTATGATTGCCGCCTTCTCTTAAGAATTCACAGCCATAAGTTTCTAAATGACGAATTAAGTTTATGCGTTTCATGCAGCCCAGAAAGTAACAGACTCTCGAATCACTTCTTGTCCTTGCAGTTGCTCTTCAGCTAACATACGATTAGCTTCTAAAACTAGCTCAATTGCTTCTTCTAAATTGCTTCTAGTTTCTTCTAGAGTCTCTCCTTGAGTATTAGCTCCTGGCAATTCTTCGACAAAACCAATATAGCCTTCGGGAACTTTCTGGAATATTTTTGTTAGTTTTAGTTGCATGATTTACCTCAGAATTTTAAATTATATCACCCACCATCATTAAAGTTAGCGGTGCGTTACGGCTGCTGAAGTGAAGCTAACGATATAATCGGATACAGCCCAAGCTGCATAATTAAGAGCCTGACGAATATCTTCCTCCTCCAACTCTGGATAAGCCTCTAAGATTTCCTGAATAGATAACTGACTAGCCAACAGTTTCAAAACAAATCCTACAGTGATACGCATTCCTCGAATCGTTGGCTGTCCAAGACATATTTGTGGATTAACAGTAATACGGTCTAACTCTTTAATCACCGTGGAACTCCTGAGATAAACTCCTCCTATATTGTTACATACAGCAATGAATGTTGAGCAAGTTTCTGCGCCGCTGCGTGTGAATTAAGCGGCGACGAGAGTAAATATACAGCATTTATCCACCAACTAACACCAATCACGGGTTGAGGTTTCGTTGAGGACATCGAGAGGGAAAAGCCTTTTTGGATATTCTGAGCGTTAGCGGTGGTTTTAGAATACACCATCTCTAGGAGCCTATCTTGCTATAATGTAAACTGTCAGGAGTCATTTTGGAAACCATCATGGAAATAAAAAACATTAAACAAAAAGCCAGAAATTTAATCGATAAATTGCCGGATAATTCTACATGGGATGATTTGATGTATGAGATTTATGTGAGACAGGCAATTGAAGCAGGATTAGCCGATAGTGAGGCGGAAAAGGTTATTTCTGTTGCAGAGGTACGCACTAAGTTCAAGCTAGAGCCATGAAAGTTTTCTGGACAGAAACCGCAGTTAATCATTTATCATCCATCTACAACTACATATCACAAAACTCCCCTCAATATGCTCAAAGACTGGTGGAAAGATTGACTAGACGCTCAGAACAGATCGCTAATTTTCCCTTTTCGGGTCGTCTTGTTCCGGAGTTTGAAACTGAGCAGATCCGAGAAGTTATCGAGGGTTCTTATCGCATAATTTATTATATCAAGCCTGAGCAAATCGATGTTATTGCGGTACTTCATGCTGCCCGAAACATTGAAAATCCACAGGACTAACGATAATCCAAGACCATTGGGGGAGTAAATTAATGGCAGCAGTGAAGATTACCAAAAAGCGCAAGAAAGAACCACAAAGGCACAAAGAACACAAAGATTTTCTCACCCATAACTTTCTAGTAGGAACCATACTACAAAAACATCGGGCGAGTGGCTGACCCCTCGGTGACAGGTATCGAAAACCAAGAACCCGCTTGGTTTCGTGGAAAATTACCCGTTCACAATTGTTCACAAATTTATGTAAGCCTATGTGCTATGCTCTGTTAAATCTCGACGCGAGAGAAGAGACCCCCAACCTCCGCAAAACAACCCCAGCAATCCCCATCCCTTCAAAATAATAATCCCACCACTGACACTATCAAGGGAGTACATAAGTATTGGCAAATGATTTTCTGGCTGTGTTATGGCATGATATGCTACTTCTTTAAGATTCAACCATCTACCTCCTTCTTGCCAACCAACGCAATCGCCAAAACGCTCCCCCACTCCCCAATTGTATTCGTTCCTCCCCCCTAAGTCACGGTAAATTTTTACCTGTCCTTTAATGCCAAATTTCCCTTTGCTGTGTTGCATCCAGAGACGGTCAATTTCATCTATTACCTCTACGGATACTTCTCTAAACAGACCATAGAAGTCATGATAATTTTCTATAACCATCCACTGGTACATAATAAAAGCGGTTTCGTAGTCGGATTTTTTCCAATCCTGTTGCTGTAGGTACTCCTCTAACTTTTGATAGATTTGTTCTTGGTTTTCTATGAGATATTCTCTCTGTTTTCTTAGTTCTTTTTCGTAGGCACTATTCGCTTCTGGGTTATATTGTACCGAGATCATCTTATCGAATTGTTCCCTAAACCTTTCAGGGTTTTCTATCTCTGCAAAAGCTAGACGGAAAATCTCGCGCCATCTTTCCTCATTTTCGTTTTCTTTATTCCCCCAAAGTTCCGTTAAAGTCTTGGCTGCTGTTGCCGCTAAAGCAGAAAGCTTACTTGCATCTTTAGGAAGCTCGATATGGGGGTTAATATGTTTGATGTGAGAGGCGCGGTAGAGGGTTTCTCTGTCGTCATTGCAGATTACCTCGATCAAGCCTTTATCCTGTCCCTGTTTTATTTTTTTCTGATAGTTGGGAACAGATTGACAAACCGCTTCTAAAGCTTCAATAGGAACTGGAATTTCATAGATTAGGCAATTACTAACCACTTTGTCAAGAGCTTCATCCGTCAATAGTTGAGGTTTTTCTTCTAACCGCCAGACTATCTTATCGCGCCAAGTAACATCGGATTCATTCTCAAATGACCGTAACTTTGTATCTATCTCCCCTGAACTTAAAACCTCATTATTGAGCCATTCCAAGAGACGGGGGTTGCCATCAGCAAGGTTTAACGCCCTTTCTATATAGTTTTTATCAATCTTACCCGAACTAAAATGCTCTAACCGCCGCAGTTTCTTTTCTAAATCGGACTCTTTGTATTTGAAAGAGGGTAAAGACTCGAGATGATAAAATTCCTCTAATAGAGGGGAATTAAAGGTATAGCGCGAGGTAATAATCAGGCGATGGTAGTAATTAGTTTCCTGTATCGCCCAAACGAGAGCTTGTAATAGTTGAGCTGCCCCTGCTTTAAGGATATAGTCATCGCTGGATGAAGGGCATTCTAAGTTCCACTCGAAATCATCAAGAATAAGTAGAAAAGGTTGGTTTAACTGACTAAAAACATCCCTTAAGCGATAGTCTAGCTCCTCATTAGAATCCAGAAGGATTTGACGTTGTGAACGGTCTAATTTTTTAGCTAGGGTATTAACTAAGCTAGTTTGATCAATTTGTCGCCACCAGACAAGCTTAGTATAGTCTGGAAGGCGATCGCACAGACGAGCGGCGAGGGTACTTTTCCCGTTACCACCAAAACCTTGCAGGAAAACGCCGGCCTTATGAGTTGCTTTAGGATTATCAAAAGGTTTTTTCAGCACTTGCAAGCAATACTGAAGATCACGGCGGCGACCGATAAAAGTTTCCCGTGTGGCTACCCGCAAATATTTCGTTTCTGGGTCCACAAATTGGTCAACAACGGATACGGGAGGTAAAGGTTTTTTCTGTCCTCTGCTTACCAAAGCTTCTGGGATACTTCCCCGGACATAGAGGCGTAAACAATGCCAATCCCTCGCCTGATTTTCTAATAATTTCTGATAGGCAAAAGCTAACGACTCGCTTAAAGTAAAGCCTTGAGAAAGCTTTTCGTAGAGGATGGCCGCCGTGTCAGCAGCTTCCTGATCCCTGACGGGTTGACCCCACCCCAAAACAGTTTTAGCCCCATTTTCTAATAACTTCTCGGCCATCGAAAGGATCTCATCACCATCGGAGTAGCCTGTCCGACACCCTGATAAAAACAACAGCTTAGGTAAATTAAACTGTAATTCTCTAGCAATATCTTCAGCGCTGGTATCTTGTCTATCTCCGTATTCCGTCTCGGTAATAAAATAGGGTTTCTGATCCTTGATGGTAGCGTGTCCGCTCAGGTGGATAACATCGAAGTATCCCCTATCTTTACTGGCTATCAATTCGCCTAATTCTTTAATACATCCGCTCTCTTCAACGGTTAAAGATAGGGGTTTCCCTCTAGTTGCTTTGAGGATCTTCCCTTCTTCTGCCTCAAAGTCTAGTATAGGCTCGACACCTCTAGCAGAACTTGCCATGAAAACTACATTTAAGGCTCGATCCTGCGGGTTGTTGTCCACAGTTAACAGCCTTTCATTACCGGTTTTCATCCACCGCATAGGAACAATAGCGGGAAGCTTAGACACAAGAAAACCCTGATCATCGTGTAATAATTCCCAGGGTAGATGGACTAATCCGTTGCTGGTGCTGATAGCCAGAACTATTTTCTCTCCTCGGTGGCTATCTAACTCGTTCTGGAGGATGCGCTCCGTACCATCTAACCATCGGTATAAACCTTGTCCTGTTTTGGCGTGGTCTTCCGGTAAACTGGTATAGTAATCGGTGTCAGCCTTTTCACTTAGGTGGTCTATTTCACTCAGGAATCTTGTGTAGGTACGAGTCTGGTTAGGGTTGTCCCAGAAAAATCGGAACTCAACGCTGTTGCTACCCCTCTCCTGAAGATCAATATGCAGTATCTTCATGATTTTTCTTGTTCCAAGAGTTTTTGTAGTTGCTCTAGGGTAGCATCTTTGAGCAGCAGGCGATCGCCGTTTTTGCTCACAATCAACACCCGTTCGATCTTCGGGGTTTCAGGAGAGTCAATTTTTCGCTTTAATTGGTAAAATTTCTCAGCGATGGCGATTGTTCCGCTAATAATGCCGATGATGGTGGCGATGGTAGCAAGGGTTCCCTCTCTCTCCACTTCGGAGATAACTTCGTAGCTGCCTTGCACCCCTTCCATCTCGACGATATCCTGAGCAACTTTGATAGCATCGGCTCCTTCAATTTCTATCTGCATCAGTTTTGTTCCTCCTGTCAGTACCCAAGCAAAATGATCCTAAATCCGTTTATTAAAAACTGATTATCTATTCCCCCTTTTGCTTGTCCTGATATGTAGCCTATACTCAACGAATTTAGTATGACCAGCTTAGTTGGGGAAAAAATCTCAATTACTATCAATGGTTGACCTAAGAAAATATTTCAGTCTCTCCGTCGGGAAATAACCTATTAGAGACTGAAAAATCTTAGTCATTCCATTCCCCTTTGGGTGGTACGGGGGGATTGCGTCGAAGATGACGGGTTAAGTCCTCATCCGGTTGTTTCTCTCCTCTTAGCCACTGTTTAATCGCTGTTTCGATAATGCGACTAGGATCGTTAGTCAGGTGTTTAATCTGTTCTAAAACTTCCGAGTCAAGGTGAATAGCGATTTCAACTTTCTCCGCCGTGCGCTGAGTCGGTGTAGCATTGTCGTTCATAAGCTCTATTAATGATTGCTATCTATCATTCTACCCGTCAGTCGAGGATTCTCATCCAAGAGTTTATCTATAGTAATCCGATTTGGACAAATCATACATCTTTCCCTTAGCCATTGCTCTTTCCCTGATTTTGTCACCATAATCAAGCCTACCATAGTTTCCTGTGGATGCCGAGAGGGAAAGCCAAGGCCGAAACCCTGACTATACTTGCAGTTTAGCTTTTTTTACCTTTTACTTTTCACTTTTGCTCCAGCCTTAGAGACTTTACCTCTACAATGAATTAAGGAATCTAAAATTTTATAAACCCCTGACTTTTGCCAACAGTGAACCACGATGACTGACGTTCCCGTTTCTCGCATTCGCAATTTTTCCATCATCGCTCATATCGATCATGGTAAATCAACTCTCGCCGATCGCCTCCTGCAAATTACGGGAACCGTAGCCCAACGGGAGATGAAAGAACAATTTCTCGATAATATGGACTTGGAACGGGAACGAGGTATCACCATCAAGTTACAAGCGGCACGCATGGATTATACCGCTAAGGATGGTCAAAAATACGTTCTCAATCTGATTGACACCCCCGGCCATGTGGATTTTTCCTACGAGGTTTCTCGGTCTCTAGCGGCGTGCGAGGGAGCTTTATTAGTTGTGGATGCGTCCCAAGGAGTAGAGGCGCAAACTTTAGCCAATGTTTACCTAGCGCTGGAAAATAACCTCGAAATTATCCCAGTTTTAAATAAAATCGACCTACCCAGTGCCGAACCGGAACGAGTCGCGGCGGAAATCGAGGAAGTGGTGGGTTTAGACTGTAGTGAGGCGATTCGGGCCTCGGCTAAGGCTGGGATCGGTATTAATGATATTCTAGAGTCGATCGTCCAATTGGTTCCCCCTCCCCAAGATACCCTCGAAGAACCCTTCCGAGCTTTAATTTTTGATAGTTATTACGACGCTTATCGAGGGGTAATTGTTTATTTCCGCGTCATGGATGGTCGGGTGAAAAAGGGCGATAAAATTCGTTTTATGGCTTCTGGTAAAGAATTTGTGATCGATGAATTGGGTATTTTATCACCGCAACAGGTACAGGTAAATGAACTTCACGCGGGAGAAGTGGGTTATCTGGCAGCTGCGATTAAAACTGTTGCTGATGCCCGGGTGGGTGATACGATTACTCTAACCACTAAACCGGCACAAGAGCCTTTACCCGGTTATACAGAAGCAAAACCGATGGTTTTCTGCGGATTATTCCCCACCGATGCCGATCAGTATGCCGATCTCAAAGATGCCCTGGAAAAGTTAAAATTAAACGATGCAGCTCTATCCTACGAACCGGAAACTTCTAGTGCCATGGGTTTTGGTTTCCGTTGCGGTTTCTTGGGACTGCTACACATGGAAATCGTGCAGGAAAGACTAGAAAGGGAATATAACTTAGATTTAATTACCACTGCTCCCTCGGTAGTTTATCAGGTCACTACTACCGATGGGGAAATTGTCGAAGTGGATAATCCCAGTTTGTTACCTTCCCCACAAAAACGGGAAAAAATTGAGGAACCTTATATCCAAGTGGAAATGATTACTCCGGAAACCTATGTAGGTGCTTTGATGGAATTATGTCAAAGTCGTCGGGGAGTTTTCAAGGATATGCGTTATTTTACTAAAACTCGCACCGCTTTGATTTATGAGTTACCTTTAGCGGAAGTGGTGACAGACTTTTTTGATCAATTAAAATCTCGATCGCGCGGTTATGCTAGTATGGAATATCAATTAATTGGCTATCGGGAAAATGAGCTAGTTAAATTAGATATTATGGTCAATGGTGATCCCGTTGATGCTTTAGCGATGATCGTTCACCGGGATAAAGCTTATTATGTTGGTCGCGCTTTAACTGAAAAGTTAAAAGAGTTAATTCCCCGGCATCAATTTAAGGTTCCCATTCAAGCAGCTATTGGTTCTAAAATTATCGCTAGTGAACATATTCCCGCTTTAAGAAAGGATGTCTTAGCTAAGTGTTATGGTGGTGATATTAGCCGCAAGAAAAAGCTGTTAGACAAGCAAGCAAAAGGGAAGAAACGGATGAAAGCGATCGGAACTGTTGATGTACCCCAGGAGGCATTTATGGCAGTCCTAAAACTCGATCCTCAGTAAAGTCTAGAGGGTGAGTTAATCCTCACCCTTTTTAGTTTTGGCAGTGGGGAATTATTATGAAACTTTTGAGATTATCCTATCAAGATTTATCCTCTGGATTAAGTATAGATTCTTGCAAATTTTTTCCAGATTTGAATTTATTAGTTGGTATCTCAGGTGCAGGAAAAACCTCGATTTTAAAGGCTATTAGTAATTTAAAAAGAATCACTAACGGTGCATCGGTAAATGGTGTAAAATGGGATGTAGAATTTTTAACTAATGATCATGTTCGTTATCATTGGTTGGGTGAATTTGAGGTTAAAAAAGCCCGTTCTCCCATCAAAAACGATGAAGATGAAGTCAATAGTAATGACGGCGAAAATAAGGTTAGTATAATTAGTGAAACTCTTTTAAAAGATCAAGAGGTTTTGATCGCAAGAAATCAAGAGGTAATTGAGTTTAAACATTCAAAGACACCAAAACTACCATCTTATTTAAGCTGTATAGAGCTTTTCAATCAAGAAGAAGATGTTTTCCCTGTTCGACAGGAATTTAACAAAATGATTTTCAATCCACTTAAGTTTAATATCTCATCTTCAACATTGGATAAAATCTTTAGAAACTACGAATATGCCGAATATAACTCTCTCTCTGAATTACAATCGAGTCAACTTCCTATTTCTGACAAACTGCTGATCACTTATAAAAAATATCCTGATACGTTCGAGATAATAAAGAGAAAGTTTTTAGATATTTTCCCTCAAGTTGAAGATTTAAAAATAGAATCTTTAGAGCCATCCGAACTAGGTGATCTGCTTGTTTCATTAACTAGAATTGGTTTACTTAAAAACCCACCTTACATACAAATAAAAGAAAAAAACTCTCATGTCTGGATTTTAGAACCAAATATCTCCTCTGGAATGATAAAAAGCCTGATGTTCTTAGCAACGATCGAATTATCTCCTGATGGGAGCGTTATATTAATCGATGAATTTGAAAATAGTTTGGGGGTTAACTGTTTGGACACTTTAACAGAAGATTTATTAGTTAATTATCGAGATTTACAGTTTATTATTACCAGTCATCATCCCTATATAATTAATAATATCAGTCCTGCCTATTGGAAAATAGTCACTCGTAAAGGAGGAGTAATTCAGGTACACAATGCGGCTGATTTTCATATTTCTAAAACTCGACAAAAAGCCTTTATTGATCTTATCAATGTCTTAGAAGAATTTCCCCAAGGAATTAGTTAATCGATGAATATTTATTTTTTAGTTGAAGGAAGAAGTACCGAAAAAAAGCTTTATAATACAGCGTATCGATAAAACTGAACACTTAAAAACCTTTCAGAAATTTATTAATTTTTGTGATAATATTCGTCAAAATTTTAGATAAATTGATCTGTGGTGCTTCTGCCAAGGATGAAATATAAGCTGATCTGGCATCGTCTCCTGACTAATAGCTGATCGAGAATACAAGACTAGGACAAGGCTTTTGTCCTAGAAATTTCTAGTTCGGCAGATTTTTGTAGTATTGTAGTATAATGGTAACTCCAGAAAAACAATCCTAAAAGTGCCTTTAGTCTCTTCAGTTAGCAGTTACCAGATAGAAGTTAAAAATTGGCAATTTACTTGATGTTATGGCTTCCTTACGCGATATTCTCAGTTACTATCGCAATTATCAAAAAGCCGCCTTTTTGAGCATTGCTGCATCCAGCGTCTTTGAAATTATCGATCTGATGGTTCCCTACGCTGTCGGACAGATTCTTAATGTTCTTTCCGATCAACCTTTAGATGGATTCGTGCAATCTTTGGTCGATCGCACCATGGTTTTAACTCCCGTTGCCTCAGAAAAGTGGGTTAGTTTGGCAGTATTATTAGGCTTAATTTTCCTAACCACGGTAATTAAAGCACCAATTCAGCCTTGGGTGGGTGTATGGTTTCACTGGGAAATATCCTTAAGAGCGCGACGAGATCATCTCAGAAAAATTATTGCCAAAATTCTCACCTTACCCCTATCTTTTTACGATGAAAATAATCCAGGACGCATCGCTAACCGGATCGCCAAAGGGATAGAAAATCATACTTGGACTTATCCCGAAGTGGCGGGAATGATGATCCCAAAATTGTTTAGAGTTTTCGGTATCTTTATTGTTATTTGGGTAATTCAATGGCAGATCGCCCTTGCTTTTCTTATTTCTTTCGTATTAATTGTAGCTTTTATTTTGAGAGATTTAAAAGATTTAATGCAAAAAGAAAGAATTCTTGATCAGCACATCGAAAATACCCAAAGTCGCAATTCTGAGATTATTACTAATATCAAAACCGTCAAAGCTTTTGCCACAGAAGGACAGGAATTATATCGTCAAAAACAGCGTTTAGAGAGAGAATTTACCTACGTTATCTATCGCATTCATAAGGGTTATGTGGACTTAATTACTTGGGAAAAAACCCTCGTCCAAGCTAGTTTATTTGGAGTATTTTTCTTTACTCTCCTAGCCACCGTCCAACAGAAAATCTCGATCGGGCATTTTATCACCACCTATACCCTCGCTAGTATGGCCTATGCGGAATTAGATCCCCTATCCCAAATGGCAGAAACTTTCGCCCGTCGCTATGCTTCTATGGCACGTTTACAGGAATTTATCAACTTGCCCAGTGGCACTGATGCTGGTAGTCTTTTAGCCGATCATGCCCAACATAATCCCTATCATTTTACAGGGAAAGTGGAATTAAGAAATCTTAACTTTGGCTATAGTGCTGAAAGAACGATTATCAAGGATATTAATTTGCTGATTGAACCCTATCAAACCGTGGCATTAGTCGGAAAATCTGGTTCAGGAAAATCCACTTTAGTTAAGTTACTTTTCCGCTATTTTGAACCAAATCAAGGGCAAATTCTGATGGATGGCGAGGATATTAGTCGCTTAGATGTGACTTGGTATCGGCGACGGTTAGCGATTGTCCATCAAGAAGTAGATGTGTTTAATGGTACGGTGTTAGAAAATCTCACCTATGGTAATCCTAATATTAGCTTCGAGAAGGTAGAAGAAGCCTGTAAAATTGCCCGTGTCGATGAATTTATTCAGGAATTACCTAATGGTTATTCCACTATTGTAGGGGAAAGGGGCGTACGTCTTTCGGGGGGACAAAGACAGCGTTTAGGAATTGCTAGGGCGTTAATTGTTGATCCAGATGTGTTAGTTTTTGATGAAGCCACTTCTAGCTTAGATTATGAGTCAGAAAGAGCCATTCAACTAGCCATGAAATCAATACTAGGCACTCGCACCACGATTATTATCGCCCACCGTCTTAGTACTGTTCGAGAAGCTGATCAAATTGTCGTCTTGGATAATGGTCGCATTGTCGAGATCGGTAGTCATGACCAATTATTAAATCAGCAGGGAATCTATCAACGTCTCCACTCTTTACAAGAAAGCGGTGAACTGGTTTAGTCTTAAAATAGTCCCCGATAGCGGACTGAGAAAATATATCTAATGGGAGTTGATCACCATGTCTAACGAAACCGTTACCTATTCCCTAGAAGCTGTTTTGACTAGGATTGAGGGGAAAATTGACAATCTCCAAAAAGATGTTAACCAAAAATTTGAAAGTCTCCAAAAAGATGTTGACCAAAAATTTGAAAGTCTCCAAAAAGATGTTGACCAAAAATTTGACAAAATCGACGAACGGTTAAATAAGCTAGAGGTAGGACAGGCAAAGTTAACCGAAAAGGTTGAGGGAATCGATAATCGCCTGAAATCAGTGGAAGGAACCCAAAAAAATCAGGTCTGGACATTAATTATTCTTTTGGCAAGTGCGGTCGCGGTTGCTTTCCTGACAACCTTCTCAAAGATTTGATCTAATCTCAGACAGAAGTAAGCCGGAGCCAATTACCCACTCTCACGCGATGTGCAACTAAAAACGACGGAATCAGGGTTACAGAGGATACTTTATCTCTGCTGATTTCTGAAAGCTTTGTCAATCAAGACTAAAAATATAGTTGCACACGGGGTCACTCTCTATATGCGAGAATAGCCTGTGTGAAAAACCTAGGTAAGTGTTATGGTTGCACCTATGCAAAATAGGCAGTTTAACGGGTTGTCTAGCCAAGAAGCTGGCGATCGCTTGAAACAGCATGGCTACAACGAACTGCCCTCGACCCAGCATCGTACTTTTTTAAGGATCGCCCTAGACATTATCCAAGAGCCGATTTTCTTGCTCCTGATTGCCTGTGGTGTCATCTACCTCTTTTTGGGTGATGCTCAAGAAGCTCTGATTTTGTTGGGGTTTGTCTTTTTTATTATTGGCATCAATCTTTACCAGGAGCAAAAAACGGAACGTTCTCTAGAAGCACTGCGGGACTTATCCAGTCCTCGGGCCTTGGTGATTCGAGATGGGGAGCGGCAGCGGATTGCAGGGCGAGAAGTGGTACAGGGGGATTTGATCGTGGTGGAGGAGGGCGATCGCGTTCCTGCGGATGCGATTTTGCTGTGGTCAACTCACTTAACGATTGATGAATCGCTGTTAACCGGAGAGTCTGTTCCGGTCAGGAAACGCATCATCCAGTTGGAAGAAGACCCTGAGAAACTTTCAGCCACCTTGAGACCGGGTGGCGACGACTTACCCACTGTCTATTCTGGCACTCTGGCGGTACAAGGGCAGGGCATTGCCCAGGTGCAAGCAACGGGTATCGGCACTGAAATGGGAAAAATTGGCAAAGCTCTGCAAACGGTTGAACCGGAAGACACTGTCTTACAGAAAGAAACCCGTCGCATTGTCGGTAAATTGACGATGATTGCGCTTGCCATTTGCGCGGCGGTGGTCGTGATTTATGGACTAACCCGGGACGATTGGTTGCATGGCTTTTTGGCAGGATTAGCGCTGGCAATGGCAATTTTGCCCAATGAAATTCCGGTGGTGCTGGCCATCTTTCTGGCTCTGGGAGCGTGGCGATTCTCGCAAAAACAGGTACTAACTCGTCGCATTCCAGTGGTTGAAACCCTGGGTTCTGCCACCGTTCTTTGTGTCGATAAGACTGGAACCCTGACATTGAACCAAATGGCTGTTAAACAGTTGTTGGTTTACAGCGGCTCCAATGCTTATCTGTACGATGTGACGCTCCACGAGCGCGAACCCTTGCCCGAAGTCCTTCATCCCCTGATCGAGTTTGGCATTCTAGCGAGTCGCAAAGATCCCTTTGACCCGATGGAGAAAGCGTTGCAGCAAATTGGTTGGAATTACCTGGCCAAGACTGAACACCTGCATAGCGATTGGCAACTACTGCACGAATATCCCCTGTCCACCGATCTCTTGGCCATGTCCTGTGTCTGGGAATCCCTGACGGGGGAGCTTACCGTTGCAGCAAAAGGAGCGCCAGAAGCGATCGCTGATCTCTGCCATTTCAGCCCGATTCAACAACAGGAGCTTGTCGAACAGATCCAGGCAATGGCCAGAGAAGGTTTGCGAGTTCTGGGAGTCGCCCAAGGACGCAAAATGGGAACATTACCCAAAACCCACGCTCTTGAGTCATCCGAGCCTCTAGCCTACTTAGAATCTGACGATCGCTTACCTGTTCAACAACACGACTTTGAGTTTGAATTTGTCGGACTCATCGGCCTGGAAGACCCCGTGCGTCCTACTGTCGCACCAGCGATCGCAGAATGCTATGGTGCGGGAATTCGCGTTGTCATGATTACGGGTGATTATCCAGTAACAGCCCAGAACATTGCCCGTCAGATTGGACTCAGGCCTTTAGACAAGGTGATCACTGGCAGGGAACTGGAGCAAATGGGTGAGTCGGAACTGCGCGATCGCATTCAAAGCACCAACATCTTTGCCCGTGTCGTCCCCGAACAAAAACTATTGATTGTCAATGCACTGAAACGCTCCGGTGAAATTGTGGCCATGACCGGCGATGGTGTCAACGATGCCCCAGCACTCAAGTCTGCCCATATCGGCATTGCCATGGGTGAACGGGGTACCGATGTAGCGCGAGAGTCTGCCGATCTGGTCCTGTTGAAAGATGATTTTTCGTCCATCGTCGAATCGGTCAAACTGGGAAGACGTATCTTTGACAACCTGAAAAAGGGGATGGCCTATACCTTAGCCGTTCACGTTCCGATCGCGGGTATGTCCTTGATTCCAGTCATGTTTGGCTGGCCCTTGGTGCTGCTCCCCATCCACATTGCCTTTCTGCACTTAATTATCGATCCGGCCTGCACGGTTGTGTTTGAAGCTGAACCGGCAGAAAGCGATATTATGCGCCGCCCCCCCCCGTAATCCCAAAGAACCCTTGTTCAGTCGTCGAACGTTGCGATTGGCTTTGCTTCAGGGGATCAGCGTTTTAGTGGTACTGCTTATTGTATTCGCGATCGCCTATAGCAACGGCAATAGTGAATTAGATGCTCGTGCCTTAGCATTTACGACATTGATTATCTCTAACCTGGCTATGATCCTCACCAATCGTTCCTGGTCCCGAACGATTCCAGAAATGCTCCAAGCTCCTAATCAGGCTTTGTGGTGGGTGATCGGCGGTGGACTCCTGTTTTTGGGATTAGTTCTCTATGTTCCCTTGTTACGACACCTGTTCAGCTTTTCACTTCTACATACTGATGATTTGCTGGTTAGCTTAGTTTCTGGAGTTGTCAGTATTTTCTGGTTTGAAGGACTAAAACTGTGGAACCGCCGGAACTTGAACATCTAAAAAATAAAAGTCATCATCAAGTTTAACCCTCTGCTAACCAGCGCACGGCATCCTTAGCGTGGTAGGTTAAGATAATATCAGCACCCGCCCGTTTAAAGCTGGTTAAAGTCTCTAAAGTCACTCTTTTTTCGTCAATCCAGCCATTTAACGCCGCCGCTTTAATCATTGAATATTCCCCCGACACATTGTAGGCAGCCACGGGTAAATTAGTCATTTCTTTGATTCTCCAGATAATATCCATGTAAGACAGGGCAGGTTTCACCATTAACATATCTGCTCCCTCTAATAAGTCTAATTCCACCTCTTTTAAGGCTTCCCTGGCATTACCCGGATCCATTTGGTAGGTTCTGCGATCGCCGAATTGGGGGGTAGAATCGGCGGCATCCCGAAACGGCCCATAATAGGCAGAGGCATATTTAGCCGTATAGGAAAGAATCGGTGTATCACTATAACCGGCCTCATCCAATCCTTGACGAATTGCCTGCACAAAACCATCCATCATTCCCGACGGTGCAATGATATCCACTCCCGCTTTTACCTGAGAAACGGCGGTTTTTTGCAATAATTCCAGAGTGGGATCGTTTAACACCCTGCCGGTTAAATCTCCCGTTTGCAGATAACCACAATGACCGTGGTTGGTATATTCACACAAACAAGTATCGGCGACAATAAGTAGATCGGGAACTGCCTCTTTAATTGCCGTGGCCGCTTTTTGGACAATACCATGATCGTGCCATGCTCCCGTCGCCTCTGTGTCTTTACTTTCCGGCAGCCCGAATAAAATAATCGCTGGAATTCCTAAATCCCGCACTTCCTTGGCTTCGTCAACAATTTTATCGATTGATAATTGGTACACCCCCGGCATCGATTTGACTTCCTGGGCAATACCTTCCCCCGTCGTGGCGAAAAGGGGATAGATAAAGTCATTGGCTGTCAAGACGGTTTCACTCACCAGACGGCGCATTTGAGGGGTTTGACGCAGACGACGGGGGCGATGAATAGGAAACATAGTTTTTTGTGATTGAATCGGGAATCTTGTCTCGATTCTTTAGTTTAAATCTTTGCTGAGGATGAACACAAATCGATTCAGCCGGCAGCTGGCTGCCGGCAGCTATAGGCAATATTTAGTTATTTTGAGCTTAATCAAACTATTTAGGTTAAAAATGACCTAATAAACCTCTATCGTCGTTTTGAGGGCGAAAAACCAGCAATTTGACTAAAATTTAATCTTTATAGCGATCAATTTTGCTGTCGCCACCACCGCATCTCTTTACAAAACTTTACCTCATCAGTTATCAGTTACCAGTTATCAGTTATCAGTTATCAGATGTGAGTTTTCAGTTCACTGATGGCTCTCTTGGATATTGGCTGAAAAATGTTCATGGTGTTACATTAGCGGCGCAAGCGTTCACTGATTACTGTTTACTGTTCACTGTTCACTGACTCCCAAAACCCATCTCCATTTGGGAGAAGGATCGTTTATTCTAGTAGGTAAGAGCGATCGATTCAGGATTTTTGCTATGGCGAACTTAGGTGATTTAGTCAAAAAAGCAGTTTATTTGGGTGTAGGCATTGCTACTTATGCCGCCGAAAAAGCTGAAGTAAATTTACAAGAATTAAGAAATCAAGCCCAAAAATTAGCCGATGAAATGATTTCTCGCGGCGAAATAAACGCAGAAGAAGCGAGGAAATACGTTGATGAGTTGGTGAAACAGGCACAACAGCAAACGGTGGCAGGTAACGAATCTAATATTCCCCATGAACCCCGACGGATAGAAATTATTGAAGATGAGGAGGACACCAAAGCAGCCGATCCAAAAGTAGATGAATTGCGGCAACAGGTGGAACGTCTTCAGGAGGAATTACGGAAACTGCAACGGGATTAAAACCTAGATTTTAGCGACAAATAATTAATTATTACCAGACAAGGGATGCAAGTATAAACATGAACGATTGGCCGAAAGATTTTTGGGAAGTGATCGAAACTGTGGCACTGGGAATTGAAACTTTTTTCCAAGAAGTTACCCAAACTATCGAAGAAATCAATGAGGAAATTATCATAGATCTGGAACAGTTTATTCAAGAGGTTTTACCCCAAGAATTGGAAGAATTTTTTAACCTCGATGAGTCCCTATTTTCGGAATTAGATGAACCCTCGGATTTTACCCTCACTCCTAAGGTTAACCCCGATCCTAACACCCATCCTGCTTGTATCGGTTGCCGTAATTATCACGGTTATATCTACGGAGGTAATCTTCTCGTCTGCGGTTTCCATCCCTACGGTTGGGATAGTGATAGTTGTCCCGATTGGCAAGCAGAGGATTAATTATTTTTCTATAAAATCAGGTAGGGTTATCACCCCTACCCATAACTTTTATCTCAAAGCAACTATCTGTCATTTTTAGTTAAGAATTACTCTTGGGAGCATGGTAAGGTTCAGAATCAAAAGGCTGCATCCCCACATCGGGATACTCATCATTGTTGGGGCTAAAAATGCGAGCAAAAGCCTCCGTTAGGTACTGGACAAAATTGTGTAACGTATCCTTGATATTCATTGCTTTTCTCTCCGACTCTCGACAACAATCTCTTTTTCGGATCAGGTTGATTCACCCCTCCATCCCAATTATCTGGCCAGAATCTCATCAATTGTTGACTTTTGAGATAATTCTTGAATAATCTTCATAAGACTTGATATTTTTTCTTGTTTATCTAAACTTTTATAATAATCCTTGTATTTTTGTAAAGGAAAGATTATTCAATTAAATCGCTGATTTGTTGATCATCTAAGCATAAATATCCATTGACAAAAACTTTGAATTGAGCATTATCTATCTCCTCATCCAAAAAAGGCTCGATGGCTTTCTGACGAAGTTCTTTAATTTTGTTGAGGTTTAATCCCAACTTTTCGATAGTATTAATTGCTTTTTGATTATCTTCTTGTACAGGTTTAATTGTACCATCATAATTAAAGGCAAAGTGAGACTCACAATCGGGATTAAGTGGAGAAATTAAGAGATTTTCATCAAACCAGTTATCTTTTAGATTACCACAGTGCCGAGGTTCACCAGGCTTAAGATTTGCCTGACAGGAACATAGCAAATTGGCATAATCTAGGGGATCAACAGTGGGATCACTCTGAGGTTTAAAATGTTCTATATGGCATTCACCATAAACCAATCGACTTTCACAATAACAACATATTTCCCCCTGTTCTGTCATCAAAGCTTTAATTAGTATTTCTTTTAGTTTTCCCCCTAAATTTCTAAAGTCGGGCTGCCAATCTGAGTTAGCTTGCTCTTTCCAATTCTTAAACTCCGGTGGTTCTTGTCTTTTTCTAATATACTTCATTTTCCGATAATTTCCTTGCGTCGAATAATAACTTCAGATCTAATTAATTCTGGATCATCTTTAATTTTAGCTCTGAGATCATTGATGTTATTTTTAGCTGCCTCTAATTGATTTTGAGAAATTTGTTCATAGATATCTTTCAAAGCTTCAGCGATTTCCTTGGGACGAGTTGTCTCTAATCCCATCAAATCTTCTAAAATTCGATCAACATTTTTGCCGTAGGACGACCGCACGGGATGAACTTTTATTCCCATTTCTGTTTGTTCCATGAAGTGTAAACTTTCTGGTTGAACATGAGTGATAATATTAGGAGAATGGGTGGAAATAAAAAATTGACAGTTAGGAAAAACTTCTAGTAATTTAGGTACTACAAATCTTTGCCATTGAGGATGTAAATGTAAATCAATTTCGTCAATGATAATAACGCCAGTACCCGTTAAGGGATAAGGATTTTGAGGATTAGCAATCGCCATTCTTCGAGCTAAATCTCCCAGCATAGCAATCAGACATTTTTCTCCATCAGAAAGTTGATTAACAGTAACTATTTTATTCTTTTTTGTTACTTCCATTCTCAAGGGATTACGACGGACGCTAAGATTAGTAAAATCGGGTAGAAAACGTTTGATCGTTTCCCGAACCGCTTCCAATTGGGGATCAGGAAAACAAAAACCTTCTGGTTTAATTAGATCATACTGATATTTTCTATTTTCATTTTCTAAATCTTCACGTTCGCGAAACCATTCAAAAAAAGTGCGAAAATCTGATCCACTGGTTAAAGCATTTTCGTAGGCACTTAGAGAATCAAATTGATGTTTTGTTTTAATTTTTAAGGGTATATCCAGCACTGCTCGATTAACAGAATAATAAACAAATAAAGGTAAGTTAATTTGTCCTTGATGTTCAGTAATTTGTCGTTGTATTTGTTGAGTGTATTCATTTAATTGGCTAAAATTACTCCCTTTTACAGCGTGGCTATATCCAGTCCTAGTTTTTACTATTTTCCAAGTAATCTCTTGACTATCTTCCGTCGCCCCAGTGATTTCAATTATAGCCGTCCCCTGACCATTATTAATCTCGGTTTCGCTAATCTTTCGTCCACTGGCATTAGTATTTTTTAGGCGATTAACTAACCATGAAAGCATAATAGCCAAACTGTCTAAAATGGTGGATTTTCCAGCACCATTAACTCCTATGAATACGTTTAATTGCCGATGAAAGTCGATGTTTAAACTAACTACACATCGATAATTAATAAGCTTTATAGACTTAATTTTCATGGATTTTTGTATCGCCAAGAGTTGCTTATATTTGAGATAATTGCTAGAGAATGACTCCCAGATAATTTTTTATAAAACTGAGACATGGTTAAGAGGCAATCCCGATGAAAAAATTTTCATCACCAGAGATGAAAGAGGATTCTTTACCTACACCCCACACCCTACACCCTACACCCTCTTTCAAGTCAGTAGGACAAGGAATAGAAAAAAATATTGACCAAAGAAATAATATCTAGTTTTGGCACAGAACCGGATAGTCATAATGATTATTTATCATTTACTCCCGACCAACTAAAAAAACCCCGGCTGACTTTCCCGATCGCTGCCCTCTGTGAGACAATCGATCGAGTGTTATCCTAAACTCCGCCAATTTTCATGTCCGACGACGCTACTATTCGCACTGCTGTACAACGTCTCTACAATACCTATCCTTTCCCCCCCGAACCGCTCCTAGACGAACCTCCTCCGGGTTACAATTGGCGCTGGAATTGGATTGCTGCCTATAACTTTTGTTGTCATCGTAAACCCGAGCGAGAGGATATTCGGATTCTCGATGCGGGTTGTGGTACTGGTGCAGGAACCGAATATCTGCTCGCGCTCAACCCTTTTGCTAATATAGTCGCTATAGATATCAGTGAAAAAGCCCTAGAAATTGCCAAAGAACGCTGTAATCGTTCGGGAGTCGCACCAAAACACCGAGGTTCTCTCGATTTTCACCATTTACCCCTTGAATCAGCCACTAATCTCCCCGGAGAATTTGATTTAATTAACTGCGTCGGGGTACTGCACCATCTCCCGGACCCGATTAAAGGTATTCAATCCCTCGCGCAAAAACTGGCCCCCGGTGGTCTGCTGCACATTTTCGTCTATGCACAATTGGGACGCTGGGAAATCCAGTTAATGCAATCTGCGATCGCACTTTTGCAAGGAGACCGACGCGGGGATTATAAAGATGGGGTCGCTGTCGGCCGAGAGATTTTTGCTTCACTACCGGAAAATAATCGCATTTTGAAACGGGAAAAAGAGCGTTGGTCAATGGAAAATCATCGCGATGAGTCCTTCGCTGATATGTACGTTCACCCCCGGGAAGTGGACTACAATATCGATACCCTCTTTCAACTGATTGATGCGTCAGGATTAGCCTTTATTAGCTTTTCTAACCCTTCCTACTGGCAATTAGACCGTTTATTGGGTAAATCCCCCGAATTGATGGCTAGAGCGCAAAATTTAGGGGAAAGGGAACGTTATCGCTTGACGGAATTATTAGACCCAGAAATCACCCACTATGAATTTTTCCTCGCTAAACCACCGATTTTGACTGCCGATTGGTCCGGGGATCAAGTCCTAGAGAATGCAGTGGCCGAAGTTCATCCCTGTCTTTACGGCTGGCCTAGTGCAAGTGTTCTAGATTACGATTATCGGCCGGTTAATCTCTCGGAAAGAGAATTTGCTTTTTTACAAGCTTGTGATGGTCGTTTAACCGTGGGAGAAATCGACGCTCAAGTTGCTTTAGGATTAACTGCTGTGCGTTCCTTACAACAGCGCCAACTACTGATTTTAAGTTAGGGAAAATTTGGGGATGTTAGAGATAGCGTCCCTTGGCAATGGGTAACTTGTGAACTAACTTGGCTAAATCTTACAAAAACTTCTTTTTTCTCAACAATTATCCCCCTCCTGTCCCCATGGTTTCAGCCCCAGAATTAACCGGGGCTGAATTATAATAGTTTAAGAAAGTGGACAAGGCTGCTAAATTTCTGATCAGTCCGATTTTTGCCCATCGGCAAACGGGAGAATTTAATCATTATCCCAAGATTCCGAGGCGATTAAGTCACCAATTTGATCCCTGAGAAGGTAGTCACACCGTTCTAGTTCACATTCAACACAAACCCACTCCCGGGGGGGAATGAACTGACAGAGGGTGTAGATCGGTTGGTGTCTGCTCACTACCCCCTGTTCTACCATCTGACGGACTTCGTCCTTGATCATCCTGATAGAGTAAGCGGTGGGAGCGGTGGAGAAAGTTATGGCACTCATGGGAGATTTCCTGCAAGATCTACAAAAGAAGTCTTATCACTAACTATAGTCTAACCTATAGGGGGACAAAAGAGATTTTTTGCTGTATCGACGATTACAATTTTTTATATATAGCGAACCCCTCTCCCCTTGCCAGTTTAGGCTTAGGTTAAGAAAAGTTAAATTTATCGGCTAAAAGCTATCGAGTCCCCTTATACCGAATCAGTTATCAGTCATCAGTGATCAGTTATTAGTTATCAGTTAAGCTGTTGACTATCTAGGGTTGGCTGAATAAATGTGAAATGTAGGCAAGGTAAGGGTTTTGGGGCTTTTCTTGCGAAACAGGTGCAAGATTTTGAGAGAATCGTGGTTCAAAACCTTGCATCTTCATCGGCCCGCGTCCTGTAGGGGCGAAGCATTCGGGCAATAACCTATCGGTGAAACCGGAGATTTTCTATCCGAATGCTTCGCCCGTACTTTTTCAGCAAACCCTATCTAAATTACTGGTTAAGACTGCACCGCAGTGCCAGAGTTGGCAGCAGGGATAGGAAGTTCGAGCATTTGTACTGAAGTTTCCCCTACGCATTTTAAAATCAGTACAGCTTATCAGTGATCAGATTTGAGTTTTCAGTTCACTGTTCACTGTTTACTGTTTACTGGACGGCTACGCCGTGCCTTTGGCAACACTGAAAAAAGCTTCCCACTTAAACTAATAAATGGGGAATAAAAATAAAAGCCGCTACGAGTAAAGCGGCGATAGAGGCGATTAAAACGGCACCAGCGGCACAATCTTTCGCTATTTTGGCTAAATCATGGTAGGATTGCCCCACCGTCAGGTCCACCACTGATTCTAGAGCAGTGTTAATTAATTCTAAGACCATCACCAGAGCGCAGGTAAGGGAGACAATCGCCATTTCCAGGGCATTAACCCGCAAAAATAAGCCCCAACTAATCGCTACTAGGGTAATCAGGGTGTGAATGCGAAAATTTCTTTGACTAACAAAAGCATAACAGACTCCCGCCCAAGCGTAGCGAACACTGACTAATAGATTCGAGGCGACTTGCCAAGCGTATTCTCTTTGACTGGGATTGTTGCCCTCACTCACCTGTCCCGATCGAGGGATAAAATTATTGTTGAGATAGGGATTAGATAGGCTGGTAGATTGGTTGGCTTGATGATAATTTGTCTTCATATTCCTCAATAATGCTTGACAAAAATAACTAACTATGTATCGGCATTTCGACGGTTTTTAACAAAGTTTCCTGTAAAGATAGCATTTCTAACAGACTTGTTTCATCGGGATGGTCCCAACCCAAAAGATGTAAACAAGCGTGGGCAGTTAACCAGGCCAATTCTCGCGCCAAAGAATGATTTTGTGTTAAAGCCTGTTGTTGTGCTGTCTCCACAGAGATGATAATATCCCCCAAATATAAAGGTTCTGTCTCTAAAATGCGCTCATCGACTGGTAAATCCACTTCGAGAGTGGCAAAAGCGAGAACATCCGTCGGTTGATCTTTGTGGCGATATTGGCAATTATAGGTCTGAATTTCTCGATCGTCTGTTAAACGCAAACTTAGTTCATAACCGGCGGCAAGGGGGAGATAATCCGATAGATAGCCTAACCATGTCTCCAACCAATAGTGCCAAGTTTCCCCATCCACAGGACTATTTCCGGGATCAAAATAATTATCCTGTAGGCATAAATCCACCCCTAGGGGCAAAGTCTCACTCACCAGATTTCACCCTAGGGACGCGTCAGATAGGAAATACCGACAAAAAAGCCTAATAGGGCTGCCGTAGTCAAAAAAAAGTGTTTTAACGAGACGCCTTTTTTCTTGACCATATTCCGCATCGCCAGCTTGACGTAACTGGGTTGCGCTTCCGTGGCGGTTTCTACTGCGGGGTCAGTGGTGCTAACAGGTTCAGTCATCAGTAATTCCCCAGACAAGGATTGATCGCTATAAGTGTAACAGATTATTAAAAAAGTGCCAAAAAAATTCAATTATGGGAAAAATTATTACCCGTCCGGGATAGTCAAAACCGCTCAACTCCCCCACACCCCACACCCCACACCCCACACCCCAGCAGTTAACCCATGTCTTCCCACAATACCGAAAGCATCCAGACTATTTTTCAAAAAATTTGGGGCTATGATAGCTTTCGCTTTCCCCAACAGGAGATTATCGAGACAATTCTAGCGGCAAAAGATGCTCTGATTGTCATGCCCACGGGATTCGGTAAATCTATCTGTTTTCAATTGCCCGCTTTATTAAAAACCGGCTTAACCCTAGTGATTTCTCCCCTAGTGGCCCTGATGGAAAATCAGGTGGAGGAATTATTAGCCAAAAAACTACCCGTTGCCCTGATTCATCACGAAATCCCCCGACAACAGAGAAAGAAAACCTTAGCAGCGATCGCAGATCAAACCCTGCGACTTCTCTATCTTTCCCCAGAAACCCTCTTAAGTCCGCCCCTCTGGTCAAAATTAACCCTTCCCCACGTTAAAATTAACGCTCTCATCCTCGACGAGGCCCATTGTTTAACCCAGTGGGGCGATAATTTTCGTCCTGCCTACCGTCGTCTTGGGGCTGTCCGTCCCGCTCTGCTGCAATCGAAACCGGCCGGCAGCCAAATAGCGATCGCTGCTTTTACCGCCACCGCTAACCCCGCCACCCGTGAGACTCTCACCCGCGTCTTACAACTAGAAAAACCACAACTTTTCTTAATAAATCCCTACCGTCAAAACCTTGACTTAAGCACCAAAATATGTATTAGCCCCGGTTGTCGTCGTCATCAACTATTAAACTTCCTCACCAGTCAACCTCGACAATCCGGCCTGATCTATACTCGTTCCCGTCGCCATAGTGAAAATTTAGCGGCATGGTTGCAATCTCTCCATTATCGCACCAGTGCCTACCATGCCGGTTTATCCCCCTTTCAGCGTCGGGAAATAGAACAAAATTGGCTGCGGGGGGATTTAACTTTTGTTGTCTGTACCTCAGCTTTTGGCATGGGTATCAATAAACCCGATGTGCGTTGGGTTGTCCACTACCAACCCCCAGCTTTACTATCGGAATACCTACAGGAAATCGGCCGCGGTGGTCGCGATGGCGGCAAAATGCAGGCTCTCACCTTAATTAGTGAACCGACGGGATGGTTAGATAATAGCGATAAAAACCAGCAAAAATTCTTTAACTCCCAACAGGAACGCCAATACCGACAAGCTTGGCAAATTTTAGCCCAAATTCCCCTAGAGGGGAAAGTAGAGGCGATTAGTGCCGAATTTCCCGATGGTGCGCTCATTCTCTCCCTTTTACACAGTCTCGATCGCCTAGAATGGCTCGATCCTTTTCATTATCGGCTTATTTATCTCCATAATTCCGCCAAGATGACTTTTAAACCCAAAAATGAGATATTTCCCTACCTCTATACCCGTCGCTGTCGTTGGCACTTTCTCTTAAATGCCTTTGGTTTTCAGGAAAATGCCGATAATTTTCGCTGTGGTCATTGCGATAATTGTCGTCGCAATCGACCTCTGGCAAACTAGGGAGCGCCAGGGCAGGGAGAGCAGAGCATTTGTACTAATTTTTTTATGTCTTTTTTCTCCTCCTGTCTCGGATTCTCCTCACTTAAGGTCAGATTTTTGATTTTTGCAGGAGATTTATAGCGGTTTTCACAGAAGTTAGTCCCCATTGAATCTATCAAGGGATTTACCATACCTTACCCGAAATAATAGTGAAATTTTGTGACAAAGTGCAGCCAATGATTTTCCTTGATATATCTGGGTTTCAGCGATTTTGGGCTTCTCGAAGTAAATCCCAAGCGGGGATTGGAGTTGAGGCTTTTCTCGATTTGTTTTTTGTCTAAGTCCCAATAAGAATCTTTGCTAGATTTCTAGAAAGCTTCTGTGATAAGTTTCCTTAAAGAATGCTGTTTGCAGTAAGCTAATCTGGCTAACACGCTTTTGGGCGTGATATGGGGAAAAGTTTTGGCGATTGCGCTTAAATAGAGTGATATGCCGAAAGTTGACCCATATTGTTACTCTGGAGAGTGTTATACAGAAAGTTTCTGTATAATATGTAGTTGGGAGGATTATGCCAGCCACAATTGAATGCTTACAATCCACCAAGGAACAGCTCACATCCGGCCACGACTACTAAATCTACTATTTCTTCGCAACCTACTACAAAATGATTAACACATCCAGGCTTGCCGCAGCATCTCGCTCGGGCTTGCAATCCTTGTATTCATTCCTGAAAGCTTGCTCTAGTGTTTCAGGCGGAATACTGGCGTTGTTTGTTTTGCAGTCTTTTCTTTTTCCTCGGGTAATCTGGCAGCCACTTCAAGCATGGGCGGCCAAGCGGAATGGCCTTGTTGGTTATGTTTATTACGAAATAGATCGCAATCGGGGACTAACAGATGATGGCCAGTTGTTTTTGTTAACAGATTCAAGCCAGGCGCTGTACAATGACATAAGAGTTGGAGACCGCTTAATTGCCAATTCTGAAGTCTATTTTCACCTTAAGCCTGGTAGCAGTACGCCAAAAATGTACACTCTTCGCGAGGGCGAATGTGTTATAGTTCTTGACAAGCCTCGGAATGAAGTGAAAGTCAAAAAGGCGCTTTCGGGAGGCTATCTCTATGTCGCTACAACAAGTTGTGGAATATTCTAAACCGCACCACCCAACAATGCCATTCACCAGAGCCGCCACCTACGGCTACCTATTCAGTGCGATCGCAATCGCCGTATTGCGATCGCCGATCTTGTAGGTTGGGTTGAGGCAACGAAACCCAACAATATTTGATTTAAGGTGTGTCACCGCAGTAACACACCTTTTACCTATCAGTGCGATCGCCATCGCCGTAGGGTGCGTTCCCTAATGTGGCTCCTACTGCTCCACTGATCGATTTTTGGGGAACGCACCATGCACATTTATTGAAACTGTGATACCAAATCCTGTTATAATAAAACGAGATATAGGGTGCGTCCCACGCAGCCTTGACCTTTTTGAAAAC
>VYLL01000073.1_pt1 | contig 39915 bp, 38 predicted proteins | sample 5114301 | NCBI WGS metagenome assembly VYLL01 (sample SAMN12291809, study PRJNA351875) | freshwater metagenome | isolation source: freshwater lake | place: USA: Michigan, MSU2 Lake | collected 2011-08-16 | reverse complement strand
ACCATTTTGCCATGAAAGCAATCCTGTACACAAAGGCTATGGAAAAAGCCCTAACTGAACTCAAAAAACTAAAAGCTGGAACTCAACTCAAACTCAATTTTGCGTAACATCAGTCAATAAGTTACTAAGCAAATAATCATTTATGGCACAATCACATGTAATCGATTATCAGATTAAAGGTGAAAGCATTCAAATTGTTGAAGTGGAACTCGATCCTTTCGAGACAGTTATTGCAGAGGCAGGAGCCATGCTTTTTATGGAAGAGGGAATACTCTTCGAGACAAAAATGGGCGATGGCTCCAATCCTAACGCAGGCCTTTTTGACAAATTGCTTTCTGCGGGAAGTCGATTACTCACAGGCGAGTCATTGTTTATGACGCATTTCACTAATCGTGGAAATAAAAAAGCAAAAGTAGGATTCTCTGCCCCATACCCAGGCACGGTGATTCCAATAGATCTTTCCAAAAGTCCCGGACGAGAATTAGTAGTGCAAAAAGACGGCTTTCTATGTGCGGCTTTCGGAACTAAACTAAGTATCGTCTTTAATCGCAAAATCGGAAGTGGTCTAGTAGGTGGCGAAGGGTTCATTCTTCAAAAATTACAAGGCGATGGTCTTGCGTTTGTTCACGCAGGCGGAACGGTTATCGAACGCACCCTGAACAATGAAACACTTCGGGTGGATACCGGATGCGTAGTAGCCTTTGAATCGCAAATCGACTTTGATGTGGAATCAACTGGGAGTTTGAAATCGATGGTATTCGGTGGTGAAGGAATTTATTTAGCTACCCTTCGAGGTACGGGTAAAGTGTGGTTGCAGTCAATGCCTATTCGAAAACTCATTCAAGCTTTGGCGCCTTACGGAGGCAACAGCCGAAAAGAGGGAGGTTCTTTATTAGGAAATCTTTTTGAAAGCTAAAACGCATTATGAAATCATAAATTCCGAGTGAATACAATTAAACTAGCTCTCATCAGTGAGGGGAAAATACCTCCCGATAAACGCGTACCTTTTACTCCGTTGCAGGCTGAAGAAATAATGCAACGCTTCCCTCACGTGAAGATGGTTTGCCAGCCAAGTACTGCGAGGTGCTTCAAAGAGGCCGAGTATGAAGAGTTAGGCATCTCAGTGCAAGAAGATGTGTCTGATTGCGACATCCTGATGGGAATCAAAGAAGTACCTATTCAACATCTTATCGCTAACAAAACGTATCTATTTTTTTCGCACACGCTAAAAAAACAACCGTACAATCGAAAACTACTACAAGAGATTCTAAAAAAGCAAATTCGACTGATTGATTACGAAACATTAAAAGATCAACAGGGAAATCGCTTAGTGGCATTTGGTAGGTATGCCGGCATCGTGGGCGCTTACAATGGCTTATGGGCATACGGAAAAAAATACAAGCTATTTACACTTAGAAGGGCAAACGAATGCTTTGATGTGAACGACCTAAAGCTTGAATTGCGAAAAATCAAACTGCCCCCTATCAAAATTGTTTTGACAGGCGCTGGGCGTGTAGGTAAAGGAGCAATGGAAACATTGGATACTGCGGGAATCAGAAAAGTTGATCCGGCAGATTTTTTGAATTCCACTTTTCAAGAACCTGTCTATACCCAATTAAGTAGCGCAGACTACCATCTCCGAATAGAAGGCGGTCATTTTAACCGAGACGAGTTTCACAAGCATCCCGAAAAGTACACTTCTCAGTTTTCTCCTTTTACAAAAGTTGCAGACATTCTGCTGGCCGGGGCATTCTGGAACCCGGCTGCGCCCAAACTTTTTGCACAAGAAGATATGTGTGAGAATCATTTTCGCATTCGCGTAGTAGCAGATATTACCTGCGATATCAATGGCTCTGTACCATGCACAAAAAGAGCTAGTACCATTACCGAACCACTCTACGACTACATCCCAGAAACAGATTCACTTGCAGATCCATTAAGTGGCGATACACATATCACTGTCATGGCTGTTGATAACCTACCGTGCGAGCTACCCAGAAGCGCCTCTGACGAGTTTGGAAGAGATCTAATCGATCGAATTATGAACCCATTGCTGGTAGAAGACACTGAGGGCATCATTGCCAGAGCAACGATGGCCGAGAACGGCCGATTAACTTCCAATTTCAGCTACCTTCAAGATTACGTAGATCAAAAATAGATGATATGTTTTTATACAATGTAACAGTGGGTATTGACAAAGAGATAGAAAAGGAATGGCTAGAATGGATAAAGCATAACTATCTTCCTGCTGTCTCGGCCACCGGTTATTTCGCAGAGTCCAAAATGTATAGAATTGTTACTCATGACGATGAGAATTCAGTATCGTATAGCATTCAGCTATTTGCTCATCGCATTGAAGATGTCGTTCAGTACCTTGCCCAGCACACTGATACTATCATTGAAACACACCGTCAGCGTTTCAAAGATCGACATGTAGTGTTCAATACCCTTCTGGAGGAAGTATAATCAATTTCGCCTAGGCAATACGTAAAATTTGCCGAATTTCATCGGCCTCTAATGTACAGTTGACCCACTCACCATCCATTTTGGCACTATACTTTTTATAGAAATTAATTGCGGGTTCATTCCAGTCCAACACTTGCCACATCATTCCCGTACATTTCTGATTCAAGGAATAATATAGGGTTGCCTCAAAAAGTAGCTTGCCAATGCCTTGCCCTCTCATCCTCTCTGTCACTATAATGTCTTCTAAATACAGACGCTTACCTTTCCACGTTGAGTATCTGTAGTAGTAAAGAGACACACCTACTATTTCTTGATCTACTTCCGCAACAAAAAAACCGAAGATCGGATTTTTCCCGAAACCATCTTCCTTCATGGCTTGCAATGTATTTGATACTTCACCCAGAGCGCGTTCATAGGCTGCCAGTTCCCTAACTAACTCCAATACCCTTGGCAAGTCTCCGTCTTTTCCTTCTCGAATGTGTGGCATAGACAAATAAAAAAGGCTTCCTAGTTTCAGGAAGCCTTTTCAAATTATTTTTCTCGGATTAATATTCCCAAAGATTATGTTCTTTCTCCATCATCTTCATTTCCTCTTCCCAGCGGGCGAATATTGCTTCCGCATACGTTCTTTTATTTCCTGTAACATAGATTTCCTCTATGGTTTTATCATCTGGGTTTTCCACCTGACTAATAATACCATGAAACAGCCTTAGTTTAAAGGCATCAGCGAAATTCATATCCTGTGAGGGATTGTATCGATTCTTCCACTTAACTGTGTTCCTTACCCTCATTTCTCTGTCATGGGATAACTTCCCAACAAGGTCAGCAAATTCTTTATAATTGATGATTGCGTAAGGGCTTCCCTCCTCTTTTGAAATTATTTTAAGACCTATTATGTCATAGTATAGCCTAGATCTCCTTCTATCAAAAATAACATCTTCCACCACCTGAAGTGATCCGATGTCAGACTCCTCTACATAGTTAGTAACAGTACCATTCTCTTTCCAAAAATCTCCTAGAACTGTGGGGAGCGGAACTCCATTCATCTCTTGAGTAGCCGTGTACTTATTGCCATTATACTGCACTTGGTCGCGTTCGCTATAGGACTTGTTTGGATCAAATGGCTGTGCTGCGGGCACCTTTTTCTTCTCTAATTTCCAGTAATTGTCATCTGATGGCTCCCTAACATAAACTAATGCCATTCTAGGTACATACTTATTATCTCCATAAATGATCTCGTCATTTTCAGAATAATCGGTATTGGGTTTAAACATCGGTAACTGCGCAGCTTTCCCTTTTGCGAGCCCTGAAAGGGGTGTATCAAAAGTGTAGTCGTCCGGAGCATACGCGTTCAACTTCTTAGCCTTTACGCTTTCAATGATAAACTTTTTCAGGTTTGAATTTGGTGAAACAAAAACGGCATTTTGTTTTTCGTCAAAATTCACATCGCGCCAAACTCTAAACCGGTACAATTGTTCATAGTAAGGGATTTTCTCCAAAGCCTTTGGATTAAATATAGTATCCGTTTGTGCGGAACCCGATAATGCCATCATCAAAAGAGAAACCAAAATCAAATTATTTTTCATTCTTGCTCTAGTTTATTTAACCGGAATGGCAACAGGTGTAAACTGAAAATTCACAGGCACCTTTCTTCCATCGAATGTCTCTCTAACCACCTCTACCGAATAAATCGAAAAATTATCACCGCCTCTCGCACCATAATCAGACAGTTTTATTTGGTCGCCTTGAACAGATTTTATCCCGCTTCTGGGTGTAAATATCTCCATTGATTTCACCGTGTATTTCGAATCCTTCTTGTTTTGATCTGTGAAAGCCTTTGGTAGGCGGATGGTAACGTCAACCCTCGCGCTGGGAGCCACCCCTTTTTTATAATCCACATCCTGATTTTGAACCCTTAAAACGAACTGTGGCTCCGGCACAGGCACAGCATCAAATCTCTGAGTAAAAATTTCATCATTGCCCAACTTTACTTTTACTGTCATTCTCCCTTTCAATGGAAGGAACGCATAGGCTCCCGAGCCTTGAGGAATTATTTTACCCTCTTCTGGTGAACAGGTTAAATTAATGGCAGACAAATCCGTAAATCCGGGTATCGACACGTTCTTAATGTTTCCGCACTCTCTGTAGAGCTCTATGGCTCCTGTCGCAGATTCAAATTTTACATTTGGCTTAACTACTGTGTACTTAATTACTTGTTCAATGGGCTTTCCCCGGTTAGGTAGAACTATCTTAACAGGAAATGATTTCTTTTCAACTCCGTTCTCATCAAAATCAGAACCAGCTGCCCTGAATTTTATTTTACCCATTTTTATCCTCTCGCCCGGACGTATTTCCACGTCCTTCACTTCCACCTTTTCGCTGCCCTTGAACATTATCGGATCTTCGCCACCGGACGCAGCACCCGCTAAAAATAAATCACCTTCGTAATTTGTGCCAGCCACAACACTATTTGATTCTGCTCTAACCATGGCAACTAAAAGGTCAGCTTTAAAAACATCTCCCTCAGTAACCTTTAACAATTCGTTTAACGCCTCCCTCTCATAGGCCAAAACTTCTGTCTGTTGCTGCGTAACATAGGCAATTGCCCCCATCGTAGGTGTGCCGTGAAAAGCGAACTTTGTATAAGGCTGTTCCAACAATTCTTTTTTTACCTCAGGACCCGAAAAACTCTTATACTCGCCTGCTCTTTTGGTTATTTTGGCAAAGGGCTTAGTTGGTTTCACAAGTTCATTGAGCTTAGCAACATACTTGTTTAACTGCTCCTCATATTTTTGTGCCATACTTACTTTCCCTGACTCGCCCTCTCCGCTCATCATTAATTCATCGGCATGATGAGTATCTTGAACGAGATCCTTCAACGGCTTTTTGTCGTCTCCAGTCTTCATTTCTTTCTTAATGTCGTCCATGTAAGCCAAAACGCCTTTCGTCAACTCTCTTACTTCTTTCGCGGTCTTTTTTGCCTCATTAACTTTAGCGTTGTTGACCGTTGAACCTTCAATACCTTTCACGATTTCCTCATTCGAAACTATACTGGTTTCGACAAGTGCAACCAGGGTTTCATCAATGATGGCAAACTTCTCAAGTACTGCACTACTAACGTTGAGAGCCAAAAGAGCTGTCAACACCATGTACATCATACCGATCATCTTTTGCCTGGGTGTCTCTTTTCCACCTGCCATGTCTTATTAGTTTAAATTATTGAAAAATTAATCCTAAACTTCATTCACCAAAACTACCCCTTCATGGCAGTAAGCATGCTACCATAGACTTTGTTCAAAGCAGTTAGATTGGTAGTTAGATTCCCCAATTCAGACGTGAACTTGGCTGTATTATCGCCCACTTTGGATAGTCCCTGCATAGCTCCTGTTAAGCTCTCGTAGAATTTATTCATATTTTTAACATGAGAATCTGCATCCTTCAGCTCCATCTCATAAATAGTGTTCAAAGCCGCTAAGTTCTTAGTCACTGATTGAACTTGCTTGTGGTACTCGCTTGTATCTTTTGATGCATCTGCCATCGCACCAACGGCTTTCATGGCAGTACCGTAAGACTTGTTCATTTCGGTTAGCGAAGCCGAAGCGGCTTGCACGTTTTTCGCATAGTCGTTTGTAGCCACCGCAGCATTGGACAAATTACTCATTTGTGAAGCCGATGTTGCCAAATTGGTGAGCCCTTTACCCAGATTATCAAGCAAGTTTTGATCAACCTTGGCGGTTTTTAACATCTCATCAATTTTGAGCAGCGGAGAATCCCCAGCAGCAGGGCGGTTACTTATCCTAGACGGCTGATTGACAGTCCCTTCATAGTCTTCTGCCAACTCTGGGTAAACTTTAGACCAATCAGCTTCAGGATGTTTAGGTTCAAATGCACTGAGGAAGAAGATGACTGCTTCGGTGCCAAGACCAACAATCAACATTTCACTTGCCCCGTCCCAGTGTTGAATTTTAAATAGTGCGCCAACAATAACAACTGCTGCACCGATACCATATACTTTTGGCATGATGGTCGTAAAAAGTAAGTCAGCAAATCCGCCTTTTTTCTTTGCCATGGTTTTCTTAATTTAGGTTAGTCTGAGTTTTTTATAAATATAGTAGTAGTTTTTTATTATTGAAATTCTGTGCCAGATGAACGGCCTAAACTAGTCATGGCACTGCGAAAACCTATGTATGCACGGGTCGAGTCTTTGTATTCATACGTTCTCGTTCCAGTCTCCAGATAGTAGGCTATGTCTTTCCAAGATCCTCCGCGAACAACCTTAATAGCATTGTACTTCTTTTTGGATTGTAAATTACCATTATTGTCATAATAATAAGCATTTTTATCAATGTATTGGGGGTTCAAATCCCAAACAGTTGGAACAGACGAGGTGTTGAAGTCATCCAAGCACCATTCTGCCACATTTCCAGACATATCATACAACCCAAAATCATTTGGGAAATAAGCACCAGTAGGAGATGTGTAGGCATATCCGTCATCATAATAATTGCCTCTACCCGGTTTAAAATTAGCCAGCATACACCCCTTTGAATTTCTGATATAAGGGTTGCCCCAAGGATATTTGTTCATATCTCTTCCACCGCGAGCAGCATATTCCCATTCCGCTTCGGAGGGCAAGCGAAAAGCGGGGGATTTGGGGAGGCCTTCGCCACCTCTCTTTCCATTGTTATTCTGCTCTTCTCTCCAATTGTTCAAATAATGAGTTCTCCATTTATTGAACAGGGTCGCTGCCTCCCAACTTACACCAACCACAGGATATTCTTGATAACCGGGATATGACCAATAATTGTCGACCAAGGGGTCAGACATATGATGGGTGAAATCCCTTCTCCATACGGTAGTATCAGGATAGATATATAATTTATTGACGCTAGGGTTAATTCCCTTTAATTCGTCATATAGTTCCTTTAACTCTTTGCTTGTTGCCTGATCGGGGCCGGTTAACCCAACCTTGACTACATTAATAAAAAAGTTGTACTCATCATTAGATATCTCTGTTTCATCCATGAAAAAAGAACCGATGGTAATTTGCTTATTGAAATTCATCTGAGTGGACGCGGGATCTTCGTCCGTCTGACCCATGTGAAATGTTCCTGCCGGAATTGGCAACATACCATAAGGTATGGTTTGGGCATAGCGTTGCCTTCTTTCTACTTTAGACTGTTCAATTAACTCTCCTTCGTCTTGATTGGCTGCCCCTTTTCCACCAATACCTAAAAGACCGCAACTACCAACAATAGAAGTTACCGACAAGATTAAAGCATAATACAGAAATTTCTCAGTGCCAATTTTCTTCATAGGTTAATAGTTAATACGGCCTTCCAGCTAGTTTTTATAAGTTTTGCTAACGAACGGAGGCGAAAGTTATTCTTTTTCAGCCTTTCCAAAGCTCCAAATTCAACAAATTATTAAAAAAACCAAAATTATTTCCGTCTTAATGCCTGTAACGCGGGGTTCTCACCACCTTTTTTCCGCTTCCTGCATTGACCGGTAACTCATAGCTCAACATCAATTCATGTGATGTTGGCTGCTTAGCTGCCTGATCTTGTATAATATAGTCTAGCCCGTAGCCTATTTTCAAAGACTTATCTTTCAGCAAGCTATATCCTAACATTAATATAGCGGCCTCTGAAGATCTGAATGACAACCCTCCCCACATCGTATCTTTATAATAAGCGATTCCTCCTAAGTTCACCGTTGTCTTTGTGAAATCCGACTGAATAATGGTCATTAACTGGAACTTCAGATCGAAATTGACTTCATAAAAATAACCGCCTGTCAAATACATGTGTGTCTGCAAAGAGTTTCGCTGGCTCAACCCAAAATCAAAAGTTGACTTTAGTAAATGGTTAAAACTAACACCTGCGTAATACTTCTCTTTGCGCCAGTAAACGCCAAGTGCCAAATCAGGCCTTACCTGAGACAGAGAGCCTCTCTTATCTCCCAATAGCGGATCATTTGGATCAATAAACCTATACTGATCGAAATTGATTGTTTGAGAGTACATCCCAGCTCTTAATCCAATACTTAACTTACTGTTTTTAATACCCAAGTGATAGGCATAAGATGCCTGAGCCTCAAGATTGTTCTGAGGCCCCAACTGGTCATTTACAATGTATGCGCCAAAGCCACTATTTAACTTAAATATGGGAGCGGTGATCGAAACTAATTGAGTAGTGGGAGCCCCACCCCCGCCAACTGTGGGTGTGTATCCAAGCCATTGACTTCGGTGGATAGCCGTCAGTTTGGTAATGCCTTCCACGCCCGCGAAGCCAGGATTGTAGTACAATGTGTTAAACATGTAATGGGTAAATTGAGGATCTTGCTGTGCAAAAGACCTGCTCAGCGTCACCGATACCACCACAGCTAGAAGAAATATTTTTCTCACTCTTTTCAAAAATAGACTTAAAGATAAATGAAATAAATGCAAAGAGGCAAATTCATCTAGTTAAAGTACAATAAAATGCAATCTCCACTAAAAACGTAATAGCGAAGGGATTATTTAATCCCGTTAGCTCTTTTTATATAAAGTTCTAACGCCCCCGTCATAGATGGAGCATTGGGCAGGGGTGCTTCAATATCTAGAAATAAGCCAGCATCCTTTACCGCTTTTGCTGTAGTGGGGCCAAAAGCCGCCAAACGTGTGTTATTCTGTTTGAAATCGGGGAAGTTGACAAAAAGGGAATTAATACCCGAAGGACTGAAGAAGGCCAGGATATCATAATAAACATTCTTCAAGTCATTCAGGTTTGCTGCCACCGTATGATTAATAACAGCCTCTGTAAACGTGTAGCCATTTTGTTTAAGAAAATCCGGAATATCGCTCTTGCGGATGTCTGAGCAAGGAAAGAGAAATTTTTCGTTTTTGTGCTTTTTAATAATCTCTAAAAGATCCTTGGTATCCTTCAGCCCAGAGAATATCTTTCTCTTTCGAATCACAATGTATTTTTGGAGGTAGTTGGAGGTCTGGTCTGAGATGCAGAAATACTTCATATCTGCGGGCATTTCCAGTTTCAGTTCTTGACAAAGAGCGAAAAAATGATCTACAGCATTTCTGCTAGTGAAAATTATTGCGGTATGTTGAAGAATATCTACCTTCTGTTTTCTAAACTCCTTAGCGGGCTCCGGTTCGACCTGGATAAAGGGTCTAAAGTCGATTTTGAGGTTATATTTTTCAGCTAGCTTGAGGTAAGGTGAGTTTACATCAGTAGGAGCCTCCTGTGTGACCAAGATGCTTTTTACTTTTCGCATCCTGTCAGTAGCAGTTTCTGTCATATCAGCACGTATCGGGTTGACCTTCAATAGAAAAATACCTTAATCAAAACCATCAGTGGCATAATTTCGGATGCGCAAAGGTATGAAAATAAATGAAAAAAATGATAGGGCATTCGCGCCATCAACTTGAAATACATCACAACGGCACCACCGCAAAAAATGATCGACAGAATAGTGAATAATTGAAAGAAGTAGTTTTGATCCCTCACATTTGCCACAAAATAAAACACCGTTATTAGTGTCAACACGGTCATGGCAATTAGGATAACCCTGACAAAATTGAAAAACTGTATTCGCACAATATCTCGAAAACCAAACAGCTTGTTCAATACCATCAGCCACACTAATTTAATAATCAATAAACCAAAGATGATCACTGACAAGATGAACCATTGTTGAAATCCATGTGCTGTAGATCGAATGGCGAACTTAGACGCGATCAATACCCGATCATCCATCAAGTGAAACGAAACGAGTAAGATCAGCGCCAAAAACAGGCTGCAAAAAAAATAAATAAGCAGATTGACACTGGAGGCTATTCGAAGTGCAAGTGTGCTTTCATCTCGATCCTGGAAGGAAAACAATTTATTTACGTTGAGGTAATCAAATGTTAACGTAGGGTTCGTTCTTAACAAGAGTGTAAAGCCGACTATCAGAAGCATGGAGGCTAAGATAGTAAAGTCGAGAAAGTAGTTACTCTTTCGTAAAATAGGTTCATCAGCCGCTGGAGGCTGTCCACTTTGTTGCAATTCAGATTTAAGATGATGCATTCCAAAAGAAGAATACAATCCAACAAAAAGTTGGTTCGAGTAAATGTTGGCAAGACTGTCAACAGAAAGTTTCACCTCACCCTTTGCTTGAACCACCAATTTTGAGTTAATAAAAATGGAAAATGCATGTCGTCCTTTCAACCACAGAACGCCTCCTTTTTCTTTCCGTGCGTCAATCCAGAAAAAAACGGTATTTGTAGATGTTGTTGTCGCTTTTACAAATTTACCCTCATGGCTGATTAGCCAACGATCCTTTAGATTCACGTTAGGTGATCCAACTTGCGCAAAACCACTCCAAGGGAATAAACAAAGGCATAGTACCAGACGCATAGTCGCAGACATCGCTCAAAAGTATCAGAATTGGCAGAGTTAACCGAGCGCCTACTTTGATTCAAGCAAAAAAAATCACGACCTAGTTTTGTTTTAGAAATTGAGTGCCTCGAAAAAGTTTACTTTAGCGAACAAATTAGTAGTCAGATGAAATTCACTTTTGACCGCACCTTTGAGCAACTGATGACTATTCTAGGGGAATTTTTCCTAACCGATTGAAGGATCAATGGCTGGGCTCTATATCCATATTCCGTTCTGTAAGCAAGCTTGTCATTATTGCGATTTCCATTTTTCTACTAACCAAGACTATCGTACCAAAATGTGCGAAGCGATCGCTACAGAAATTGAATTGCAAGCGAACTACCTCGATGGTGAATTGATCGAAACCATTTATTGGGGCGGAGGCACACCCTCGCTGCTGAGCGCTGGCGAACTTGCCATTATTTTTAACGCTATTCATAAGCACTTCAGCGTGCACGGAAAAGCAGAAATAACACTTGAAGCCAACCCGGACGACTTGACAACGGAAAAGCTGAAAGAACTTCAAATGGCCACCATTAACCGTCTGAGTATTGGTATCCAATCGTTTGACGATGCTACACTTCAATTTTTTAATCGAGCGCATACGCGCGATGACGCTTTACGTTGTGTGGCCAACGCACGTGAAGTCGGTTTTGCAAATCTTAGCTTAGATTTGATTTACGCAGTGCCAGAACGTGCAAAAACCGTTTGGGAAAATGACCTTAGCGAGCTTATCAAATTACAACCAGAACACGTATCGGCTTATTCGCTCACGATTGAAGACAAAACTGTTTTTGGTAAATGGCAAAAGACTAAGCGACTAAAACCAATCAGCGAAGCAACCAGTGTGTCTGATTTTGAATTTCTCATGCAACATCTAGTATTCGAAGGTTACGAGCACTACGAAATATCCAACTTCGGCAAACCGGGCTTTGTTTCGAAACACAATAGCAATTATTGGAGGCAACAAAATTACTTGGGCGTTGGGCCCAGTGCGCACTCCTACAATGGCGTAAGCAGGCAGTTCACGGTGAGCCATAATCACCACTACCTGAAGGCAATCGCAGAGCGCATTGTGCCTTTTGAACTAGAAACATTAAGCAGAGAAAACAAGGTCAATGAATACATCTTCACTTCCTTACGCACCATGTGGGGTTGCGACTTGAGCTATCTTAAATCGACCTACAACTACTCGCTAGAAAACACTCCCGCCCTTACCAAAACACTCGAACTTCAACTGGGTGTGATAAACGATAATGTCTTGAGGCTCACGTTAAAGGGTAAGCTATTGGCCGATCAAATAGCGATCGACCTTTTTGCATAGGCAGAAAAAAGAAACCGAAATCAAAATAGATTTGTTAATTTTCTGCCATGGCAGTAGACGAGAAGCGGGTATTTATGCTGTTGAAAGCAGTGATCTACCATTACCACGGGTTGGATGAGCTCGAGCGTATTGATTTGGATGAAACGGCCGAAAAAATGGAGGCAACAGAGGAATTGAAGTGGGGGCTTGACTTTATCGCTAAAGACTATCTTACTTCTTTTGACCGTGCTCGAATTTACCTGAACGAAATCATTGGGGACTACACAAAAGAGAAACGTGTTGAACTTATCAACATGGTGTGGCAGGCCAACAACCTGAAAGGATATGTGACGGAGATGGAAGCTACAGCCATGCTAAAGTTGGCCAAAGACTGGAGCGTGGAGAAAGAACTAATTGAGTTGGTTTTGCGATGATGTGTAAATTCGTTGATGTGCTAATTCGTTGATATACTAATTCAAAAAATCATCAACCTAAAGTGACATCATGTCCTTGAATTTGGCGGCCTGTCTTCTGCTCACTTCAACTTTGTCGCCACCGCGAAGCTTCACCATAAGCCCTCCATTAAACCAAGGTTCAATGCCCTCGACCCAACTCAAATTGACAATGTGTTTTCGGCTAGCCCGAAAAAAGGCACGTTCATCTAACTTCTCGTCCAGCGCATTTAATGATTTGTGAATCATTGGGCGATTGGTATCAAAGTATACCTTGATATAGTTGCCATCTGACTCAAACATCCGAACGTTGGAGAGGGTGACAAACCAGCAACGTTCACCGTCTTTTACAAATACTTGATCTTCGAGCCCAAGTTTTTTCTCCCCGCTTCGACCCGATTTGATTCTTTCTTTTTCCATCACCTTGTGCACCGCCTCGCTCAAGCGTTCAGCCACGATTGGCTTTAGCAGATAGTCAAGGGCGTTCACCTCAAATGCTTTCAATGCATGCTGATCATAAGCAGTAGTGAAAACGACCATAGGTGCTGAGTCCAACGACTCTAACAATTGAAATCCGGTGCGACCCGGCATCTGAATATCAAGGAACAGCAAATCTGGATTCAACTCTTCGATTAGTTTCTCGGCTTCATCGGCATTCATCGCTTCGCCCACAATTTCAATGGAAGGGTGTGCTTCCAATAGGGTAGTCAGCTCTTTGCGCGCCAGACGCTCATCATCAATTATCAGTGCCTTCATTTTTTTAGTGACCGTAAATGTGGAATTATCAATTCTGTTAACACAAAATTATCCTTTTCGTTGGTGATTTTGAAGTGGGCAGCCTCTCCATATAATAGTTTTAGTCGTTGGATCGTATTCGCCAACCCCAGGCCCGCATTATTTTCCTTGTTGTTGTTATAATGCCCAGTACTTCGAATACGTATTTTCAAATCATCTTCCTGGAGTTGAGTGGTAAGTTGTATCAGCCCGCCCCTCGTAAGTTTTGAAATCCCATGTTTTACACCATTTTCAACCAACGTCTGAATCATTAACGGGGGAACCAAAAAATCGTTGGATCCATCGGCAATTAGATATTCCACTCGCAGCCGCTCCTCAAAACGAATACTTTCCAGCCCGAGGTAGTCTTTTACCATTTTCAGTTCGTCTTCGAAACGGGTAAGTCCTTTGTCGCGCGAAAGAGAGTTTCTCAGAATATTGGAAAGTTGATTGATGGCTAGCTTTGACTTCTCGGGGTTTTCGTCCACCAATGCCCGAATGCTATTTAGTGCATTAAAAATAAAGTGGGGATTAAGCTGTGCCTTTAAATTATTCAATTCAATCTCTTTCACTGATGCTTCGTACTTGAGCGAAGTGTTGTAACGCTCTACGTAAGTGTAAATGAAATAAAGTGTTGCCCAGAGGAAAAAAATGATGGCGTAAAAAAACGTGCCACTTAGAAACGTAAAAGGATCCAACACAACTTCCTTTTTGAACATACCCAATGCAAGGGAAACGGGAACTCGGAGGAAGTACATGGCAATACCTAGCAAAAATACCGTTAGCAAAACGCGCGGAATCAATCGAGAGAAGCCGAGGCTCAACCACTTCCAATTTATAATGATGTTTCGAAAGAGGTGAGAAACCCCCAAACAGAACAATGACTCATACAATAAGAAAATAACTCGTTGGTTTTGAACACCCTCCTTACCTGAGGCCAGAATGGCAGCAACTATCTGAAGGCCGGCAAAAAGAGCCCAACCACTGAGTTGCATTATCCAATACCACCGCTGCTTGTTGATGACCATGCGAAGCAAAAGTAGAGATAGGACAGGTTGAAAAGAAGAGGAGTTACTTTAGCGGTATCAAAAATCACTTCAACTCCGCCTTCAAAAACCTGCCTGTATAGCTCGCTGGATTTTTTGAAACCTCATCGGGTGTGCCTTTTGTGGCTTTGTGACAATGTTAAAATAGAAGGATTTATTGTGAACAAGTTCACCCTGCTGGACTAAATCCTTATTTTTGATAAGTGTAATGGTCGCTGCCTTTAATGACTCCTATTAGCAAAGACTTAATTTTTTTCAAGACTAGCGTTAGTTACGTTGATGGAATTAGACGAGTTTAGTACATTTTTTCAACAGCATTATCCAACTCTTTGCGCCCGTATTAACCTATTGGTCCAACAATCTGATCTCGCTGAAGACTTAGTGCAGGATGCGTTTGTGAAATTTTGGGAAGTGAAACCTGTATTGCTAAACAAAAATGCCGCCCCCGGCTATGTTGCGAAAATGGCCGTCAACAATGCGCTCGCGCACCTTCGCACAAAGCGGCAACAAGAAAAAAAAATGAAAGACCTTGTGGCTGGTCAATCCATGGCTAGCAACCCAACCGAAGAGGGAATTAATTACAATGAATCTGAAAAGAAATTGTTGGATGCGTTACAGAGCCTTCCACCAGCTTGCCGCGAAATATTTATCCTCAGTCGCTATGAGCAGATGAGCTACAAGGAAATTGCGAACCAACTTGATCTGTCCATCAGGACGGTAGAAAACCAACTCCTCAAAGCTTTAAAAATCATGCGCGAGTCCTTACTCGCTTTAGCTACGTATTATTTCTTCTAAAAATTTCTCTTCCGCGCATAGGGGTGATGCCCGTATTCTGCATCATCATCTAAACACTATTTTTAATCACAATGACCGAAGAGGAAGTTTGGGAACTAATGGTAAAAAGCCATCAGCTCTCCATAGCTGAGCATGAATCTGAAAGATTGGATGCGTGGATCCGCGAAAATCAAGCTAATCGTCTTTTAGCCGATGGAATGGCAAAACTATTGAGCCAGACCGATATTCATCAAGAGCCATCTAACTACAACGCTAAAATTGCATGGGCCAAAGTAGAAGGACGAGTTACCGCTAACTCAAAAGTAAGGCACTTCACCCCTACCTTATTCCGTTGGGCAGCAGCCATTATGATCATTGGACTAATAAGCGTTGCTTATTGGCAGCTTGGAGAGCTATCGCTAGCGAAGAAGAAAATTACGGTAAGCACCAAAAGTGGTGAGTCAAAAAAAATAGTACTGGGCGATAGCACTCAACTATGGCTAAACGAAAACTCCATTTTAACCTATTCTAGGGAATTTGATGACGATACTGTTCGATTGGTTCAGTTGAATGGCGAGGCATTTTTGGAGGTAGCACATGATCAGGAAAAGCCATTTATAGTAAGTGGAAAAAATTACGAAACTCGGGTGCTGGGTACGTCTTTTAATGTTCAACTATCGGAAAAGGAAAACAGCGTAGTGGTAGTTACTGGCAAAGTTCGCTTTTCTCACAAGAAAAATGTGGAAATTGGTTCATCCGTTGTAATCGAAAAAGGTTTTCAAGCCACTGCAAATCAAGATCATGAACTAACGTTGAGCCCAACAACTAACCAGAATAAACTGGCATGGCATACGCGTACACTAGAATTTAGAAATCAAAAAATAACCGATGTAATAACAGAACTATCATCTTACTATCGTGTAGTTATTCAAATAAAGGTAGATAAACCTCAAGATTACCTATTCACAGGCACGATCCATCAGGCATCGGCAGAAACGGCACTCGAAACCATCTGCTACTCGCTTCACCTCCGCTGGAAGAAAACAACCCGAGGGTATTTAATTTTTAACGAATAATCCCATTCAAACTGGCCTTTTTTATGAAAAAAATAAAAAGGAAATTGATTTGTTTTGCCGTTTTCTTCCAACTCATTTCAGGGACAGAATCAATAGCTCAATCTACGGATCGGCATTCGTTCAATTACAATTCCGTCCGTTTTGAAGATGCTCTATTCACTTTGACTAAGGTTTATGGCGTAAAGTTTTCGTATGGAAGCAAAGAAGTGCCGACTGATCGATTGATCGTTCTGCAAGCTAACGACAAAACACTAACGGAAGTATTGGCAAAAATTCTTCCTCCGCTGCACGTCAAATACAAATGGATTGGCAATGGTATTACACTAACCTCTATTCCCCTCCGCCAAAGCATTCGAGGCAGAGTGATGGATCAAGATTCGGGCGAACCACTTGAAGGGGTTAATGTGGTGATTCAGGAAAATGACTCCATCATCGGGAGCACCACCGATGCGCAAGGTTATTTCCATTTGGCAAACGTAATCGTGGGCAGGCATACCATTAAGGCAACGTACTTGGGTTACGAAAATTCACAAGTAGCCGATGTGTTGGTTTACACCGGCAAGGAACCTATGATTTCCATCGGCATGAAAGAATCATCTACTAATTTGCAAGAAATTATTATACGTCCTAATCAATCGAATGGCCAGCCTGTCAATTCGTTTTCGCTTTCGGGTGGGCGTTCCATTTCAGTAGAAGAAACAAAAAGATTTGCTTCTAACTTTAACGATGTAGCTCGCATGATCACCGCCTACCCAGGCATCACTTCCACCAGCGATTTTAATAACAGTATTTCCATTCGCGGCAATTCACCCAACAGTTTGCAATGGCGATTGGAGGGTATAGAAATTCCAAGCCCAAATCATTTTGCGTCTTTCGGTGGCTCAGGCGGAGCAGTAAGTATGCTCAGTATTAATTTGCTCGATAATTCTGACTTTTACGCTGGAGCTTTTGCTGCAGAATATGGCAATGCCCTTTCGGGTATTATGGATATGAAACTGCGAAAAGGCAATCAACAAAAAAGTGAAAAATCTTTTCAGCTAAGCTTTTTGGGTATTGATGCAGCGGCTGAAGGCCCTTTTAAGAAAGGAAAAAAAGCATCTTACTTAGCGAACTACCGCTATTCTACCGCAGGTGTTTTGGCTGGCCTGGGTGTGTTGCCAAAGGGTGCTGCCCCTACTTATCAAGATCTATCTTTTAATCTATCGTTTCCGCTCTCTTCTGGCGCGCTCAACGTTTGGAGTGTAATGGGAGATGGTATCTTCAACGAAAGCGTTTCTTTTGGGGGTAAAAACAATTTGACGACCAGCTGCGTGATTGGGGGTGTTACTTTTGTTAAGAACTTCAATAAAAGTTTATCCATCAACGGCACGGCCTCTGGCACCTACACCTACGATAAATTAACGCAAGAGCGAATCTTTTCTAACAATGTACTGGAGGAGATAATTTGGATCAGAAATCAAAGTGAATCCTTACGCATCTCTACACAGCTAAACAAGAAATTTTCGCCTGGTAGTTTACTGAGGGTAGGCTTTGTATTTAGCCACCGCGATTATCAAATCGGTCAACGCTTTATCGATTTCACTGATAATAAGAAACTAAAAAATCCACTTGACTCAGATGGCATTGCCCAATACGCTCAAGCTTATGCGCAATGGAAAAAAAATTTAGGCGAAAAATTTACGCTCAATACTGGGCTGCATGGAATTTATGTTTTATTCAATCAAAAGTATTCTGTCGAGCCGCGTGTGGGGTTGTCTTATCAAATTTCAGAAACCAAAATCATTGGCACAGCGGTGGGGCTTCATAGTCAATTGCAACCGCTTACATTGTATCATCAAAAATTTGTATTGCCAGATGGCTCTGTTGAATACTTGAATAAAAATTTAGATCTTTCAAAAGCTTTGCATTACGTTCTCAGTTACGATTGGCAGATAGGGAAAACTCTGCACGCGCGGGCGGAGGCCTATTATCAAAACCTTTATCAAATACCTGTTTATGTCGGCAATAATATCACACCTTATAGCGCGACATTCTCTGCACTTAACACTTTAAGCGAATACTTCAACTCCCGGCTAGACAGTAGTGACCCCATTCCACTGGCTAATACAGGTACTGGTGAAAATTACGGATTAGAACTTAGCCTCGACAAAAGGTTTTCGAATAACTACTATTTTTTATTTACAGGTACGCTTTATCAGTCACACTATCGTGGAGCCGATGGCGTGCAACGCAATACTTCGTTTAACGGGCAGCATATATTCACCGCCTTGGCCGGAAAGGAATATAACACCGGCATACGAAAGTCAAACATCTTTGAATTGAACGCGCGCGTTTCGTGGGCGGGCAACAATCCTCAAACACCTATTGATATTGCAAGTAGCTTAAAGCAAGGGCAACAAGTGTATGATTATAGCAGAAGCTATGAATCAATTCTTCCGGACTATTTTCGTTTGGATGTTCATATCGGTTTTCGCAAAAGTCGGGAAAGAGCTGCACACATTTGGTCGTTTGATATTCGTAACTTTACTAACCGTCAAAATCCCCGCTCCGAATCTCTTAACTTTAATTCTGGTAAAATTGGCTATGAATACCAGTTGGGACTTATTCCAGTACTAAGTTATAGGATTGAATTTTGAAATGATATTTTTTCACTCCCGAAAGACTTAATTCACTTCAACTCCACCTTCAAAAACCTGCCTGTATAGCTAGCTGGATTTATAGAAACTTCTTCGGGTGTGCCTTTTGCTATGATCATGCCTCCTTTGGCCCCGCCTTCTGGCCCCAAGTCAATAATATGATCTGCTGATTTGATCACGTCCATATTGTGCTCTATCACCAACACAGTGTTTCCCTTGTCGACAAGCTTTTGTAACACATCCAATAAGTGGCTGATGTCTTGAAAATGAAGACCCGTAGTAGGTTCGTCTAATATATATAGTGTCTTGCCTGTGTCGCGCTTCGAAAGTTCGGTTGCCAATTTGACTCGTTGTGCTTCGCCACCAGATAGTGTAGTTGCATGCTGACCCAATGAAATATATCCGAGCCCTACTTCACCCAAGGTTTGTATTTTTCGCAAGATGCGGGGAAGCTTATCAAAAAAAGTGATGGCCTCCTCCACTGTCATATCCAGCACATCGCTAATGGACTTGCCTTTGAATCTAACTTCCAGCGTCTCGCGATTGTAGCGTTTGCCTTTGCAGGTTTCGCAAGGCACATACACATCGGGCAAAAATTCCATTTCGATCAACCGCAAGCCTGCACCCTCGCAGGTTTCGCAGCGACCACCTTTGACATTAAACGAAAAGCGTCCCGTTTTATACCCTCTGATTTTGGCTTCAGGCATATTCGCAAACAAATCTCTGATTTCTGTAAACACACCTGTATACGTGGCCGGATTCGATCGCGGGGTTCTGCCGATTGGAGATTGATCTACTTCAATCACCTTATCGACCAGCTTCAATCCATCTATCTTTTTATACGGCAATGGCTCCTGTCGCGAGTTAAAGAAAAACTGATTTAAAATCGGGAAGAGTGTATCGTGAATGAGTGTTGACTTTCCGCTGCCGGAAACACCTGTGATGCAGATGAACGTTCCAAGTGCAAGATGTAAATCAACATTCTTTAAATTATTTCCAGTGGCACCCAAAAGCGAAAGATTTTCTCCACTACCCTTTCTACGTTCTTTCGAATAGTTAATACCCATTTTTCCGCTCAGGTACTTCGCAGTCGTGCTATCAATTTTTAAAAATGTATCCGGGTCTCCCTCCGCCACAATGTGACCTCCATGTCTTCCTGCACCAGGCCCGACATCAATAATATAATCTGCCTCGAGCATCATTTCTTTATCATGCTCTACTACAATGACGGAGTTTCCTAAATCGCGAAGGTCCTTTAACGCTTTTATCAACTTTGCGTTATCTCGCGCATGCAAGCCGATGCTGGGCTCATCTAATATGTAAAGCACGCCCACCAATTGAGTGCCTATCTGAGTAGCTAAGCGAATGCGTTGCGCCTCACCACCGCTTAATGTTCGAAGCGGTCGGTTCAAATTCAAATAGTCCAGACCTACGTCTAATAAAAAACCTATTCGCTTCCTGATTTCTTTCAATACTTCTACAGCAATCTGGTTTTGCTTGTCGCTGATACGATTCTCTAACCCATCAAACCATTTCTTAAGTACATCTATATTTAGTTGGGCGAGTTCGGCAATGTTCTTGTTGTCAATCTTAAAATGAAGTGACTCCTTTTTCAATCGAGCGCCATGGCATTCTGGGCAGATCTTGGTGATTGTAAAATCATCTACCCATTTTTTGATCGATTCAGAGCCTTCCTCTTTTTGCTTTTGAAGAAAGTTGACAATGCCCTCAAATTGGGTGTTCCACTCTGTGCCCGGGTACTTTACAGACGCAACTGCCACCGGCATCTCATCGCCATACAATAAAACGTGAAGTGCTTCTTTGGGGATATCCTTGATAGGCGTAGTGAGCGTGAGTTTATATCGTTTTAAAATTGCTTCGATCTTTTTGAAAATCCAGATGTCGCGGTATTCTCCAAGTGGTAAAATGCCGCCCCGACTTATACTCAACTTCTTATCGGGTATCACAGATGCTTCGGTGATCTCTTCTATTTGACCCAGGCCATTGCATGTCGGGCAAGCTCCATAGGGAGAATTGAATGAAAAATTGTTGGGCGCTGGCTCATCGTATGACAATCCAGTTTTAGGATCCATCAGGAATTTTGAAAAGTGGTGCACCTTTCCACCTGCCTTGCCTGCCCTCCGCTCCGCTTCGGAAGGCGGGCCGGCAGGCAGGTTCTCTTCCTGTACCATGATCACCCCTTTGCCTTCTTTTAAAGCTGTATTGATCGACTGACTGATGCGGTACCGATCAGTGGCTGTCGGCACAATGCGATCGATCACCATTTCAATATCATGTATCTTGAAACGATCTAGTTGCATTTTAGCGGTGATTTCCACCACTTGACCATCTACGCGCACTTTGGTATAGCCTTGCTTCCTGATCTGAACAAACAACTCGCGATAGTGACCTTTCCTTCCTTTGATCACGGGCGCCAAAATGATTAACTTCTTGTTGTTGAAATTAGAAATGATGGCATCCAAAATTTGCTCTTCGCTTTGGCGCACCATCTTGTCGCCTGTCTGATACGAAAACGCTTCGCCCGCACGAGCAAATAGCAAGCGAAGGAAATCATAAATCTCTGTAACTGTTCCAACGGTAGATCGCGGATTGCGAGAAGTCGTTTTTTGTTCAATAGAGATGACCGGACTAAGACCGTTGATTTTGTCTACGTCCGGGCGCTCGAGGTTGCCCATAAAACTTCTCGCGTAGGCCGAAAAGCTCTCCATGTATCTGCGTTGTCCTTCGGCATAAATCGTGTCAAACGCAAGGGATGATTTTCCGCTTCCGCTAATACCGGTAAGGACGACCAGTTTGTTGCGCGGAAAGGAGACGCTTATGTTCTTGAGGTTATGTTCACGTGCGCCAATGATTTCAATGAAATCGTGGCCTGATATATCTTTTATTTTTTTTGCAACAGTTGTGGGCATGAAATAGTACCTCTACTCGGGGCTGCAAGCTACACGCTTTCTGCTGCTCGCTCAATGGGAATTTGGATTCTTTTTGAATTTTTAAAAAGCGAAATCCTCTTTTAAAAGGCGAGACTGAATCTTACCGATTTCTTCGCTGATTTTGACATAGCCATTTTCCTTCCACTCAAAACCAATGGCTAATTTTGTTTCCGGATCAACGACCCAATATTCCTTAACTCCGAATTTCGCGTAGAGGTCTTTCTTTTTTATCAAGTCATACTCTTTATTGCCTGGCGACAAAACCTCGACCAGCAAATCAGGTACGCCTTCAAAACGTCCCTTTTCATTGATTTGATTTCGGTTCGATTTCAAAATCACGACAACATCTGGCTGTACTGAATTTTGATTCTTGTCGAGCTTAACATCGTATGGCGCAATTATGACAGTACCTTTTCCATTCTCTTCAACTAGTTTGTCAAGAGCCTTAAAAATAGACTGAACTGTTTTTTGGTGATTGAAAATGGGTGCTGGCGACATATAGATTTGATTATCGATCAATTCGGCCAATGTCCCTTCGGGAAGTAATTCATACACTTCCATCATAGTGCGGGGCGGACGTTCAATTGTAGATTCCATGATTTAAAGGTAATAGAAACGAGCGAAAAAGTAAATCCCCGTGCGGCAGAGAAACAAGCTCCATTTACATTTGAGCGATGCCAAGTCCGCCTGTACTCGCGATGACGGTCTCAATCAACCTTCATCCACTCAAAAACCTGATAGTGTTCGCCATTCATACCTAGCCGAGTATACACGTTTTGCGCAGATTGGTTTGTCTTATCTACGTACAACCGAATGCCTCGCCAATCAGGTTCAGTATTCACAAGGTGTTGGATGTGGTGATACAATTTTTTATAAACTCCCTTGCTGCGATGAGCTTCCAGGATGTAGACAGATTGAATCCAAATCACCGTACCGCAACGCCAATCGCTCCACTCGTAGGTAGTCATCAGACAACCGATCACTTCGCTATTTTCTTCGGCTACATAATACCTCCCTTTTGACGAGTCCTTAAACAACCGTTGGACGCCTTGCGAAAGGGTAGCAATATCCAGTGTAATGTTTTCTGTTTCTAGCGCCATCTTCAATTGAAAATCAATGATCGATGGGGTGTCATGTTCGGTGGCTTCTCGAATTTGAATGGTGTCCATTATTCTGTTGTTGTTCAAAATGCTATCCTATTTCTGGCCCGAATACACGCTTGCGGTAAGTTTAGAATTGCACATTGAGATGTTTTTAAAAGGCGCAAAGATAGAATTATGCCCATAATCGGACGAAAAAAGTGAAAATACGTGGTTTTCCCCGTATGAAATACGTGGTTTTCCCCGTTGCGCAGATAGGCGCTAGCGTTCCACCTTTGCTCTCGGTTTAAGGTTAATTAGGATGAAGGTATTGGTAGTCCACCGGAACGAGGCCGTTTTAGAGAGCATCAAAGCACAACTGTCGCAATGGTACATTCGATCTTGCATGTCAGGATTGGATGGATTATTGTGCTGCCGTGGCGAACACTTTGATCTTATTTTATGCGGTCTTGATTTGCCGGTGGTTACCGGTATCGAAATGGTGCGATCCATACGCAACTTCTCGGTCAACAAAAAGACACCCGTTATTTTGCTGGCCGAGGGAAAGGAAACGGCTGATCACGTTCGACTGCTCAATTTGATGAACGCGAACCTGTTGACCCTGGAGGAAGTGACCGAAATGCAAAACCTGAATTTAGAATGACATCAATGTATCTTCAACCCACCCATTCCACCTACCACGAAGGGCTTTTGCTGTTTGCACACCTGTTGATGAACGTAGATGGTTTTGTAGACGAGCGCGAACGAAAAGCCCTTGAGGAAATCCGAAGGGAAGAAAATATTCCGGAAGAAACGTTTTCAACCTTTCAGGAAGCCCTCATCAAGAAATCGGAAAAAGAACTTTTTCAAGATGGCATAGACTTGCTGAACAGCTGCTCAGACCAAGAAAGGTTATGTGCCTTGGTTCACCTCTACCTGCTCACAGAATCTGACCTGTCGATTCATCCCCGTGAGGTGAGATTGCTGCTCTATTCTTTAAGAAGGACCCATGTTGATTTTGATGAAATTGAACTAACGGCACGATTGGTGAAGGCCAATAAAGCGACTTCACAACGAGCCGCTTCGCTAGAGCTTTACAAATCCCTTACGAATGGCCTCTAGCGCCATGCCGGTTCTGCTCTGCACGTTTAGTTTTGTAAACATCGAGGCACGATACCCATCGATGGTGCGCTCACTTAAATTCATAATCGAGGCGATATCGCGATAAGATAAGTCGCTGCACGATAGCTTCAAGAAATACAATTCCCTTTCTGTCAGGTGAAGAGACGAATCAGCCTCTTGTGCGGAACTTATCAATTTTTGATAGCTGATAGCCGGATTGTAATAGCCAAACCTATGCACTTCATCCAGCGCATGTTCCAGCTCGTTCGGATGGATGTCTTTAAACAAATAGGAACAACATCCGGCTCGCAGCATTTTAATGATCGTTTCTTCCTTGTCGTCCATCGATAGTGCCACTTTGCGAATGCCCGGGTAAGTCTGATGCAGCCACGCTGCGGTTTGGGGGCCATCCATCTGTGGCATAGACACATCGATGAGCATCAACTCAGGGATCACCTCGGCCTGTGCTATCTTTTGTTGTAGATCAATACCATTGGTGGCATCCATCACCACCTGCGTATTTTTGAAACTGGATAACAACAGCGTCAACGACTTTCTAAAAAGCTGGTGATCGTCTACCAGCCCAACTTTAATTTTCGAAAAAATAGGTGTGGCTTCCGCGCTTGTTGTTTCCTCGTCCATGGGTTGCTAAAGCGGTAAGTTAATAAAAAGATGAGTTCCCGCAGGGCCTGACTGCCACGATACCTGGCCGCCCAACAGTTTCACCCGATGACGAATATTGGTCACCCCTACGCCTTCAATAGAGTGGTCGTTCACATCAAAGCCTTTCCCATTGTCGGCAATAGAAATGGTCAAGACTGTTTCACTTTGCTCGGCTTGCACAGATATGTGCGAAGCCTTTCCATGTTTAATGGCATTCTGCAGGGCTTCCTGAGCAATGCGAAATAAGATAATCTGGCGATCGAGCGATAAGTTGATCATCGAAGGATGCAACAGTTCAACCGTCACTTCTTTAGACGCCATCAGCCGGTTTGCCTCGGTCCGTAAGTTATCAATCCAATTAAATTTTTCCAGCCACTCGGTATTCAACGACTTACTCAATGCTCTCACTTCCTGAATAGCCTTAGAAATCGTTTCATCCAGCACATGAAATTGCTCAGGCGAAGCTCCCGATCGCTCTGCCACACCCACCATTAACTTGGCGCTGCCCAACAGTTGGCCAATATTGTCGTGCAATTCGCTGCCCAGATGATTGAGCGTTTCCTCCTGTGCTTCTAGGCGCGTTTTTAATAGCTCATGCTGAAACTGATTGCTGAGTTCCTTTTTCTCGAGTATGAACTTCAACTGCCTCTTCTGATAAATTAAAAAGAGCACAATGATGCCCACGGCCACCAACAAGAGAAAAGCAGAACCTACAACGATGAGGGCGGTTTCCTGCGAAAGGATATCCATAAAAGACTGCCCGCAATTACAAGGGCGCTTAAAAATAGGAGAACATTATGACCTAACCACAATTGACGGATGTAGAATAAGTTATCCTTCGAATATTCAGGCGAAGAAATCAATTTTTCTGTGAAATATCCATAGGTTAAAAAAATGAAAAAAGAACCCAAATAGTAAAAAAACTGTGAAGACACGAACCAAAAATCAAAGTTCCACGACAGGGGTTCTTCCGTAACATTTGTGAGAATTTGATGCATAAAAAGAAAAGACATCACAACAATGCCCACAGATAAGATTACAAAACCGAGGCTATCAAAAGCCTTTGGAGGTTCCGGTTGAAAGATTTCAATCAGATAGTAACCAGCTTGTAAAAAAATAAAAAAAATGACTATTCCTTTTTTCCAAGAAGCTGTGAACGTATAGTAAAAATAAGTGCCAAGGCCTACACTCGACAATAGGCTCAATAGACTATAAAGTGTAAGATTAGGATATGCGTAGGCGGCTTTCCACATTAGTAAAGAGGCAACAAAATAGTAGACTAACAATGCTCTCCACTTTGACCTTTTGTCGTAGCGACTAAGGAGTAAGATCAACAAAAAGCACAGTCCATACCCTACAGGCTCAAGTAGGTTACTAAAAAAGTGCTGCCATGTGGTCATCTGATGGTCGGTAAATGGAAAATTTCTTTAAGTACAAAAAAACAATAAAAAGGGAAATGACCGTTCGATCAATATCTCCAAAGGAGCCTATAATCAAGGCCATTTCACCTTACATTAGAGTGAAAAATCTAGTTTGGTGTTCCAGGTGGGTGGGGCTCACCTTCAATTCCATTACCACTACGCGTTGTTCGATTTGAACTGCCCGAAATGCCTTTCGCGCTGATACGCAACGCGCCTACCTGTCCGCCTCCTTTTTTATCTACCGCCTCCACCGACACAGTGAAACGTACTTTCGCTGGTTCTTTATCCAGCAACTTTTTAAGCTCTGCCCCGCTAAATTCGAATTCGAATGCCGGGCTCCTTCCTGATTGTTTTGCCATACTATAAACATTTAAGGGTTAGAAATAAATTACGGTTCAAAGGTGAAAATCCTTTTGATAAAATGATACGGGGAAAACCACGTATTTCATACGGGGAAAACCACGTATTAAATACGGGGAAAACCACGTGCAAAATACGGGGAAAACCACGTTGACTTTCTCCCTCCCACGCCTCAAGTTTGTCATGCGAACGCGCAGCGATTGACAACTGGCATTTTTACCCGCAGAAATTGTGATGAAAACAAAAGCCGATAAAAAGGGAATTGAACGATTGTCCATTGAAGTGCATGGCGGTAAAGAAATTATTATGGTTGACTACCGAAGTCTAAAGGAAAAGGAAATGATTGAGTTGCTACAAGCCAATTTCGAGTTAGTGACACAAACCAGGATTCGGCTCATTCTGTCCGACTATCGAAATTGTTATGTAACGCCTGCATTTGTAGTGGAGGCAAAAAAATTTACCGCAGCCACACTGCAACACATCGACAAAGTGGGGCTGCTGGGCATCGACTCCGTAAAGTCGTGGATACTAAAAGGCATACTCTTGACCTATCCGGTGAACTTTAAGCCTTTCGACACCAAAGAAGAAGCCATTCAATTTCTCACCGAATAACTCCCCCATTATGGCAAAGAAAAGAAAAAAGCAAAAACACATTTTCAATTGTATCAACTCGCGCAAAACAGAAAAAGATTGGGTCTTTGAATCTGCTGCAGGCGCCAGAGCTGCGCAAACCAACATACCCACCTCCAAAGACCTGCGCGCCTCCTGGTGGAAAATTGCCAATCAAGAGCAAACCGGTTCGTGTGTGGGCTGGGCTACTGCCGACAGTGTGCTACGTTGGCATTTTGTAAAAAAAGGCCTGCTGAAAAAAGAACAACTGTTGTCGGTGCGCTACCTGTGGATGGCTTCGAAAGAGACAGACACAGACGTGAACTATGCTACTACCTTTTTAGAAAGTGCCGGCACGAGCATCAAGACAGCGCTGGACATTGCGCGAAAATTTGGTACGGTGCCAGAATCCGTTCTACCCTTTGGCGGTGGCCTCTCACCCCTCGATGAAGATGTGTTTTACGCAAAAGCTGCCAACGGAAAAATTGCCAGCTATTACAATCTTCGCAAGGGCGACAAGCTCGCCAACTACCGCAACTGGATTGCCAACAACGGCCCCATAGCCGTGCGTCTGGAGTGCGACAGCACGTGGGAGAATATTGGCAGCGATGGTGTGCTTGATGAATACGATCGCGCCAGTGCCGGGCCTGAAGACGGTCATGCCGTAGCTCTCGTAGGCTATACCAAAAACCATTTCATTGTGCGCAACAGTTGGGGCACCAGCTGGGGCCACAGAGGCTATGCCTACGCATCGAATGCATACACGGCCGCTGCTTTTGACGAAGCCTATGGCGTGATCCTTTAGATTAAAAAATACCTAAAAAGGGGTATTGATAGTCAAGTGAACCAGTGGGAGATTTGGCAAAAGAAAAACAGACATTAAACAACCACACTTTACTAAAAACCAGTTATGAGTTGGTCAAGCATCAGTGAACAACACAAAGCCACCTTTCACCGCGACTACGTAGCGTGCCATGAGCCGCACGAGCGAGGTTGGCTGGTGGATAATGTGCTGACGGCTTTTCCACAATATCGCAAAAGTGTGGTGGAGCGCGCTATTCAAGAAGTGTGTACGGCTATGACAGCCACACCACGCAAGCGCCCCGAATTTTTAGAAAAGCTTAAGCAGCAATTGGAAGGACAGCGACTGTCAAATAAAGTGTCGGCTAAAAAAGCATAAAGGAAAGTTATGGAACTATCAAGACTGTTCAATCCATTTGCCAAAACTTCCAAGCAGATGGAAGACCCTGCGCTATACCAAATTATTACCAACAGCCACAACTACTGTGGCTGTATAGTACACCAAGACGAAGCGATGATAAAGCTGCAAAGCAAAGAAGGCAAGCCGGTGAAAATCTTGAAAGAGAATATTAGAAGTATTGTGGTTTTGTAAGATAAAAACGGAGCAAGCCGAAAATCCCTAAAAGAGTAGGCAAATAATTAACAACTAATTTTATGTTAAGCGCACTACAAAAAGAGACGGTATTACAAAAAATTCTCACCGAACCTAAGGTTCCTGCAATCTTAAAAAAGCGACTTGGGCGTATAATGTTTCCGGTTTTGGTAAATGAAGTAGATGTACTCCTGAGTGGGGTTTTGCCTCCCACAATTCAAGAATTAATCAATTCTGCTGCTGATGGGCTCACTCCTGAAGAAACAGCACACCTTTCACAAGTTCTGGTTGCCTACGCCTTAGAGAAAATCAAAAACCCGATTTTGCAGTCCGCACTGGCGATTGTTCTTCCCATTATCGTTGACACAATTATAGACGCATTAACGCAGGGCAAGAGCCTTTAATTACTCTTCTATATGAAACCAGAAGATTTGCTAAAAACTCTCGGTGATAAGACCCACCCAACGAAACTTGGCGAGCAAGCAATTGAGAAGCAATTGATCGAATTACCTGAAAACGGAGATAAGCTTCTGTTTTCGCTTGGGGTAGAATCTAATGCGGAGCTGCTGCTTTTCAACGATAGCAATGACTTTGATAGCGAAAATCCAGATGGAGTTTTGGGGCTGGAAACAAATTCGCTTATCAAGTTTGATCCAACCAGTGCGTGGCTGAAATATTCTACAACCGCTGGTCTCAAAACCGAATCAGGTTTAAAGGTAGAGTCATTAGGTTTTAGTTTCGGTGGCAAAAGTTCTGTCCAAACCACATCTTACAGAAAGCATAGTCCAACAGAAACACTAGGAGGTGCCCTACTATTAGATGCAACACCGTTCAAGACAATCTTCTCTGCAAAGCAGGTAAAAGAACTTCAACCGGGTGAAGCAGTAACCTTTTCGCTAAGCGGAGAATTGAATGCTGCCGTAACGGTAACATGGTCTGATATTTTTTCAGCCAACCTTTCAATCCTTGGTGAGCTTCTCAACCAAAACCAACTTTTCAAAATTAAGATCGGGGCAGAAGCTTCTGCGTCCTACAAACTGAAAATCACCGATGATTTTTCAGCAAAAATAGTTTGTAAAGCCAACAATGTTTTTGGTATCTATATCTCAAAAAGTAAATCGACCAATCAAATTGGCTCAATCGGAGTAAAGGTAGGCGCAGAGTTTGAAAATAAAGATGAGATAAAGAAGGTACTAACAAATGTTGTCGAGGGCTATTTCGGAGTAGCTGAGAATCAAATTCAAAATCTGGTAGCAAAAGTCGAAACAACGCTTACCGAGTCGGAGAAAGAAGTTCTATTGCTTATAGCAGCACAGGTTGGCTGGGACACGAAAGCAGTTGGTCTGCTAGATTCTCTCAAAACTAAATATCAAGAAGTTAAAGATAGTCTTTCCAAAAAAATTGAAGAACTGGCGACTTTAAAAGTTTCCGCAGGATTCAAGTACGATTATAATCGGATTTCTACCAGTTCAATTTTGTTTGTAGCAGAAACTGATGGAACTGGCATCGATCGCTTTCATCTGGACATTCTAAAGATGAATGTTAAACCGCTTATTGATTCTATTCGTAGGACGGAAAGTGTTTTAAAGAATCCTGAATTTATAATGACGGATATTCTTAAGGTTATTACCTCATCTGGTTTTTCAATTGGCTTTGGAAAATGGACGGCCGGCAGCGATAAAAAGACCGAAATAAAAAAGATTGAACAAGAAGATCAATCAGGTCATAAGAAAATTAGTTACAAAGGAAACAGATCGTATTCCGAAGATGTCTTCGGTGATGGCGTGAAATGGAAAATTGATCTGAATGCAGAAATGACTGCGTTTTCACAACATCTAATTCCTTTTGCAAACGAGTTCGATTATGGATTCTATTTGGGATTTGAGTGGACAGAAAAAATATTAGCGCTCGATGAGTGCGCTCACTTCACTGACCTTGCTGCCATTTGGGGCATCATTCCTGAATCAAAAATTGATGCCGAAGCTCAACGATTGTATGCAGAGTTGAAGGACTTCCGCGAGATAAAGCTCTCGTGCGAGATAAAAATTAACGCTGGCGCTTTCGAGCCTATTCTGCCAGCATTAACCAAAAGTTTTAAAAATCAAGATATCGTGGCTTTTGCACTGGGGAAATCAATGCCAAGGTGGGGGAATTATAAAACCCGAAAAGATATTTCGGTAAGAACCCAAACCTACGGAGCATTGTGGAAATCGTATCTAACTGAAAAAGATGATCCACACCCTAACACACAGCTCTATGCAGACGAAGCATATCGGAAATTGAAAACGATTGATCCGGAATTAGCCAATGCCGAAATGAATTACAAAGAAGGCGTTTTTAAACCCTATTCATTTGGCTCCATCATTAACAACAATTCAGGCACTTTTATACGAACACAAAAACTAGCTGATGGTTTTACCTCATTAACAGGCGGCAATGACTCTCGCTCAACGTTGTTATATGACAAAGTCATACCTAAGGCCTTTGATAATATTCAAGATTTTTGGCGATTACCTCATCATGTAAAAACATTGGGTACGTTGGTAACGATGGTACTAGATGGATATCCTTCAATTAAACAATATGTGAACAGAACAGCAAGTATTAAATATAAAAGTAAAGACGGGAAGGATATTGTAATAATCATAGGAAAATGAAAATAACGACTAGTTCACATTTTGAAAATTAAACCAAGCCACAACCAATGAAACAGAAAAGAGATTTTAAAGAATTTATAGGCAATCGAATTACTACATGGGTATTGATTGGCACCGCCTCCCTGGGCGTTTTTGGAATTATTCTTGCCATTATCTATGCTGCTAAAGGTAGCATGGCAGAAGCCCGAGACACTTTGCAATTTATTTTCACTGCCTTGTTGCCACTCTGGGGAACCTGGATTGGAACTGTTTTGGCATTTTATTTTTCTAAAGAAAATTTTGAAGCCGCCAATAAAAGTGTGCGAGAGCTAGTTGAGCAAATTAGTGGAGGCGACAAACTAAAATCTGTAAAAGTTACAGAGGCGATGATGCCGTATGACAAGATCAAAAAAATTGAATTAAAGTCTGGAGATAATGAAGATGCTCTGAGCCCACAGAATTTGTATAATCAAGTAATAACAGACAAAATCCGCAGAAGTCTGATCTTTAAAGAAGGTTGTATCGTTCTGGCTCTGCATAAAAGTATTCTTAGCGAATTTATTCTGCGCAATAGCACCGGCACCTTGGCCGACCTGAAGAAGGATTCCGACAAAGACATTCAAAATGCCATAACGAATGGCGCGCCCACTATTAGCAAAGAAGCTACTCTATTAGATGTTAAGATGATGATGGACAATCTACCGGGTTGTCAGGATGTTTTTGTTACCGAAACAGGAAAGAAAAGTGAAAAGGTTCTGGGATGGGTCAGTAATGTGGATGTTTTCAATAATAGCAGAGCGTAACCGATTAGCAAAATTTAGAAAAATCCTATTTAATGACTTCATTAAACTTTGCAAGTTATACATGACAGAGTGGGGAAACGATTTTACGTACACCCTTATTAGAAAAAGTCAGATTAAAATGTAGCAAAGCAAATAAAACGATGTGGATAGAAGCATGAGTACTACAAAACCACCCCTAGGCATTTTCGTTCTTTGGCATCCCTATTATGCCGATGGAGAAAAATATGCAAACATTTTTTTTTCGGAATTCAAGCGTAATGTAAAAGACCCACTTTCGCGGGGGATTGGAATACCTGTCTTCTTCCGTTGTGTAGAGCCATTGCTCGATATTAATCTGGAAGAATACAAACACACAGTAATTATCGTGCTGAGTGAATGCAATATGGTCAACGATACTACATATGAAAAATACATAAATGGATTACTTAGGCTAGCTACTCAAAATACGCTCATTTTACCTGTGGCCATCGATAACACGGCTTACAACTTGTCCGAGAAATTATCGAAAAGAAACTTTATCCGATTCTATGAAAATGAACATCGACTGGAATACTTGCTATCCGCGGTTACACATGAAATCGCCCGTGCACTTTATGCACCAAAGCCATTAAAGAAAAAGCCAGGTGGCAAAATTCCACCTCCTCCGCTTAAACTTTTTATAAGCCACGCAAAGGCAGATGGGCTTGAAGTGGCCCGAAAAATAAAGAGCTATATAGAGGCGCAATATGCCTTCAAGACTTTTTTTGATGCCAATGATATCACTTTTGGATATGATTTTCCGCAAGAAATTGAAAGACATATTAAAACTGCCGTAATAATTGCCATCCACACCGATAAATACGCAAGCCGAGAGTGGTGTCGAAGGGAAGTACTGCTTGCCAAGCAGCACAACCGGCCCATCCTAATTCTTAGCTACTTGCAGGATGGTGAATCTCGCAGTTTTCCGTACATGGCAAACGTACGCACGGTACACTACCAGCCTATGGATGACCAAGTTTGGCCACGATTGATTGCTTCCGTGCTGCTGGAAACCTTGGGCACAAAGTATCAGGAACTATGGGCTAGGCATGTGATCGTTAAAAACAAATTAAGAATCAATATTGAAGCAGTATCTGCCTATCCACCAGAATTAGTAACTGTGCTTACCCGGAAGAAAGAACTCAAGCAACACTTTGTTTATCCCGACCCACCCATTGGTACGGAGGAGCTAACTATTCTCAATCTGTTAGACTCTCGCATGCAATACACCACACCCTCGCTTCTTCAGCATGGCAAAAGGAAATTGCGCCAACGACCAACTACTATTGGCATATCCATTTCTGAATGTGAACATATGCTGAAAATGGGCGTGAGCCATGCGCATCTGCAAGACACATTGATTGAAGTAGCCCGCCATTTACTGAATCACGGATTTAATTTGGCGTATGGAGGCGACCCTAACTATCGTGCGGATTTCAATTTTACGGAACTGTTGCTTCAACTTGTTCAAACATATCAGTCTGCAGCAAATGCAGGCCGCATTTTTATTTACTCTGCCTTCCCTTTATACACCAAAATTTCAGCTCTCAAAGAAGCAGAGTTAAAACGGTTTGCGACCATTGTTCGTATCACTCCACCTAAATACAAAGGTTGGGAGAAAATCAAATTTGATTCTGCTACTGGCAAAGAAAAAGAAGAACTTGACACACTCTTTGCCAACCAAGATACAGATTCTCGAAAGCTATGGTGTGAAAGCCTCACCCTTATGCGCCAACAAATGACCAAAACTATTCATGCACGTATTGCTATGGGTGGCAAGCTGGATGGTTTTAAAGGAAAATATCCTGGTATACTAGAAGAGGTAGCCATTGACCTTACTGCGGGGCACAGGGTTTATGCAATAGAGTCAATGGGGGGGTGCGCAAAAATGATCAGCGATGTTCTCAACCCGAAAACAGGCAGATCGTTCATAAACAATTTGCACAACGCACAACAAGCCGCGTATAGTTCGTTGCTTGCGGTGTTGAAGTCCAATCAAATGAGGGTTCACTTTTACACCCATAATCAATTGGATCAATTAATTGGGGACTTAATTCATTAAAGAAACTAGTAAAACAAATAAGTTATCCATTCCCAATGTACGTAACAAGTAAATTAATAATAAGTACGATTTTGCTTATATACGATGTCAGTCATTTCAAAAATAAATATCCAGAAAAATGCAAGCAAAACAAATTTCTTCGGTGAACCCAGAACAGGTAAAGCTGATTGGCGATTTGATTCTTCGAAATGAAGTCATACCCATAGTTGGCTATGAATTATTGTGGGTTAAAGAACGTGACGAGTTCATCAAACATTTAATTGATAATATCGATCAAGGTTTTGTAGATGGCTCAAGTTTGTTTGAAGACTTTCGCGGAAAATTTCCACATGCACCAACAACCGAGCTGATAAACTACATCTATCACTCACTTGATGTAAGGGACAAAAGGAAGTTCAATTTTGAGTTTAGCAAAGCTATTACTAAAGTACGAGCAGAAATACCAATTATGTGGGAGCCATTGATTCAACTTGCGAAGATTGAGCATTTTAAATTATATATCAATGTGACTTGTATGAACGTGATAGAAATCGCGGTGAATTCATTTCGTGCGACAAAACCATCTGAATACGAAGTGTATGGACCTCTAAAACCCGAAAGGAGAGACCTTCCAGATCCAAAGAATAACTTCTTTCACAATCCATATGCTATACCAAATATAGATAAACCTTCTATTTATAACCTTTTTGGAACTTACAATACGGATTCAAAATACCTTCTTACCGACATCGAATACACGGACATGCTAGTCGAGCTTCTGCAGAAAGAAAGCTTCTGCCCAAACCTTAAAAGGTACCTTTCTCAGGCCTCGTTACTATTTATTGGTTGCAATTTTTCTGATTGGTTTCTAAGATTCTTTACTCGATTTTGGGCGGGTCCGGCAATGGATGTAAGGCTTGCTGAGCAATACAACATTCTATTGGATTCGTTAAGTCAATCAGGCTTAATGGAGCGTTCCTTTTATGTCAGCAATTACAACATCATGACCCTTTCTGGAAACACAACCGATTTTATCGATAGTCTTTATCAATATTTATACCCTGACGCGCGACCTACAAATCATTTGGAAAGCAATCCATTGGACAATCACTTCAAAGCAAAGTACAATAACTATGTTTTGATAAGTTATAACTCACTAGATCGAGAAATTGCCCGATACATGAAAAACGTTCTTAATCAGAATAACATTAAAGTTTGGATGGATGAAGAGCAAATTGACGTAGGGGATGACCTTGAACTTAAAATCACTAATGCGGTACATAGAAGCTGTACAGTGATTCAAATTATTTCCAACAAAATTTCGGAAAGATCAGACGACAATCCTTATTTCTTAAGAGAGTGGGAACTTATACTCAATCAGAAAAATTCCAGAATTCCAGTCTTTGTTGATAACGTAAATGACAGTTTACTAGTGCCCCCAAACTTGAATCGATACAGAGAGGTAATCCGAAAAACAATGGATAGAAATATCTACGGTTTGGTTATCAACAGAGACAAACCGGAAATTCGAAGTGAGGATGTTTCCACGATACGAGACATTCAGTATAAGTCATATGTAAAGGATTTAAAATTTAAATGATATGACAAACCCGTTTAAAGGTCCGAAATCCTACGAGAAAGGAGATGCGCTATATGGACGCGAAAAAGAAACTTTCGACTTGTTGAATCTAATTGAAAGCAATAACCTTACCCTGCTCTATTCGAAATCGGGCATAGGTAAAACATCTTTGATCAATGCTTCGCTGATCCCGAAGCTACAGCAAATGCACTATTTTCCGCTTTATTTGCGATTAGGGGCGTTTATTAACTATAGAACAAAGAGCTCCAATTTTTCCGAATACATAATTCAAGAGATCACACTAGAGCTGGAAAAAAATAAACTTAAACCACCAATATTAAAGAAGCGAGATTCTTTATTTGAATTTCTGCACCTCTTAAATTTAAACGCCAGCGAATCCGGAGAAATGATTCCTGTGGTAATACTCGACCAGCTTGAAGTAATTTTTACATTGGATCTTTCAGACGGAGATGTAACGCAACTTCTATCTGAACTGAAGTACTCGATTGAAGGTGAATTTCCGGACTACTTAACTGAGTTTTATAATCCTAAAACAGAAATTGACAAATTTCTGGAGATTCAAAGTGTTGTTAAGTCGCAAATCAAAAACTTTAGATTTGTGTTTTCATTTAGAGAAGAATACTTGTTCGATTTTGAAAACTATTCTAGTAAAATACCAAGTATTCGGTATTCAGCTAACAAGTATCGGCTACTGCCGTTTAAGAAAGCTGTTGCCGTTGAGGTCATAACATCAATTTCAAGAGGTAAAATTGATTTAGAGCAATCGACACGGATAGCCGACAATTTACTTTCGGATGAAAAGCGGAATTTTGCATTTGAAGAAATCGATCCATTTCTCTTAAGTCTCGTCTGTAGTCAACTCTGGAATCAAATCAATTTTTCAGAAATAATTATAACGAGAAATTTGGTTGACAACGTGATAGACCATTATGTGTCAAGAGTCTATGACAGGATTTCTCATCGCGCAAAAATTTTCTTTGAAAGTTATCTAATTACCCTCGATAGTAAGCGAACATTGTTTTCACATGAGTTGGCTTCTAAATGGCATATCGATGCAAATGAATTGATTTTACTAGTTGATGACCCAGAACTTAGATTTTTAAACAAGGAAATGTATCTCGATAGCTATCATGTTCAAATATTACATGACCGACTCGTACCTTCTATTGCAAACCGGAAAAAGGAACGCGAGCTAAAAGAAGCATTGGAAAAGGAAGACAAGTTTCGTCTGGAACAAGAAAATATCAGAGCGGCAGAAGAAAAAAAAATTCGTGCTGAACACGAAAAAATTCGAAAAGACGAAGAGGAGAGACTTTTGCGGGATTACATGGTTCAGAAAAAAATAACCGCGGATAAAAAAAATCGACAACTCTACCTAGCCCTATTTGCCACGTTAGCAATTATGGGTTTTGCTATTTTTCAATGGTGGAATTCAGACATTGAGGCAAAAAGAAACAAGAGTTTCAAATTAGCCCTTCAATTGTTGAACCAAGGTGATTCTCTTCAGATGCTTGGCGAAATTGAGGTTAAACAGGATTCAAGCGACCTTTCAAAGGCCGATATAAAAAGCTCAGCTAAGAGGAGTAGAAACAAGTCATTCACCCTAGCGACTGAGAAATATCTAGAAAGCCTGAAAAATCAAGAAACTATTTTTGCTTACGAGCGCCTTGTAGAGGTTTACCATAAATTTTTTGAAGACGGAAATTTGGAGATTTTAGATAGTGTTTCGTCTCTATATGAAAAAAGCTTAGCAGGTCGGGGGCTTGAAGGGAATTTTTTTTCCAAAGTACTGGCAACCTTTTCGCCAAGGTTCATACCTGGGAATCGCACGGAAGTTGCAATTACAAAGTTGACGCAAAGGATGTTATTGGCAGACCAGAAGCACTTTGCTTTGAATGATTCCTATTACAGGGGTAGAATGAACGATCTTTATTTACACGGGTTTGACAGTTTAGCTTTAAATATGTTTAGCAATATCAAAAGATCAAACTGGACGGACAAAGACTATTTAATCTCTATTAATTTAAACCATCAAAATGATGATACCAAGTTTAATCTTCTTGAAGAATGTGTAAAAGTTTTTCCACATTCATGTGATTGTAAAAGAGCTTTGATTTTTCCCCTCTTAAATGGCGGTAAAGTACAAAAGGCTGTTTCTATAATTGCTGAGGACTACAATAAAAAAACATGTGACTATTCAATTGAAGTAATATGGGTAGCCACATACTTGGTTCGTTGGTCAAATTCTACAGAAAACGAAAAGGACTTAAATATAATCCTTAATTATTTATTGACTCGAGTTACTGATCCATATAATTTGAACGAAGTGGCGTGGAGACTAGCAAAGAGGAACCAATCATTAACGCTTGCATTGAAGCTTTCGAAAAAAAGCATCGAGTTGGATCCTACTTGTGCCAATTGTTGGGATACACTATCTGAGATTTTTTTAAGGCTTAGAAATCACAAAATGGCTGTTCAATTAAATGAAAAGGCGTTATCATTAGATCCGTTACTCAGAGAGGCAATTGGTAGAAAACCGCGATTAGATTCTTTAATGGCGGTGAAACAAAAAAAGCAAAACTAAGGTTAGCGCGCGTTTATAAACGCGTGCTCATCCAATAGAGTGCGGCACTCGTTCCAAACGCGCGCCAGCCGTGGGCTTGCATTTTTTAAATTAGCCGCTGTATTCAAAGTGAAAAACAATGCCTACCTTCCGTGGCCAAAGGCAGTGTTAGAGGTAAAGTATTGAACCGAGAAATAAAAGACAACGAGAATAGAAATCCTAAAGAGGGCGTGCCTACACGAGGGTTCCACAAGCAATGAGTTAAAAATTAGGCGCGATGGAAATAGATATTAAAGGAAAAATCACCGAAAAGAAGTTAGCGTATAACAATACTTTGCTTCCTTTATTTGAAGCAATAGTAAATTCGATTCACGCTATTGAAGAAGACAGCGCAACAAAACCTGGGATTGTAGAGATTGATATAATTCGATCTGGCCAAAAGGATTTGGTTTTTGAGGGTATAGAAGAACTCCCGGAAATAATCGATTTCATTATAAAAGACAACGGAATTGGTTTTAATGAGGCTAACTATGAATCCTTCAACTATGCCCACTCTACATACAAAAAGGGAGGTAAGGGAATAGGCCGTTTCACCTGGTTGAGAGCTTTCCAATATGCGGAAGTGGAAAGCAAGTTTAAAGAAAACGATCAATGGAATCTTCGAAAGTTTCATTTTGAGCCTACAAAGAAAGGGATTGAAAAACATTCATTGGAAGCTGTTAATTCGTCAAATGAAAGGTACACAATAGTAAGACTAAAGGGACTAAAAGAGGATTATCGCAAGTGGTGTAATAGCAGAGCCGAAGATATAGCACTCAAGATAATTGAGCATACATTTATCTACTTCTTAAGTGATAATTGTCCGCGAATTCTTCTCAACGACATGAATCATCAGATTGTAGTTAATGACCTTTTTAAATTGTTTACTAATGGCCAGGTAGAAACGAAACTCATATCCATAAGAGACAATAGATTCACATTGAGCATTGTCAAATTATACAGCAATAAAGTTGACAATAAGATTCATTATTGTGCTGATAATCGAGAAGTATTTTTCGATAAGATTTCAACTGATATCCCAGAACTGGACAATTATCTAACCGATAAAGAAGGCAAACAATTTTCAATGGCCGTCTATGTCGAAGGTGATTTCCTTAACCAAAATGTAAATGAAGAAAGAACCACCATAAACTTTACCAAGGGAGAAGTGCAGTTTCCAGATCAAACCACCCAAGAAGAACTTAGAACTGAAATTACAAATTTACTCCAAGAAGAGTTTCAAGATCAAATAAATGAACTGTCTGAAACTCGAATAACCAAGGTCAAAGAATTTGTTTCACAGCACCCAAGATATAAGCAGCTTCTTAAGTATAAACCAGAAAAACTAAAAAAAATACCTTCTACATTGTCGGAGGAAAAAATGGAACTAGAGGTTTTCAAAATTCAACAAGAACTTGAACTAGAAGTTAAAAAGGAAACTAAATCAGTTTTAAAATTCATAGCAAGCGAAGAAGACATGGCTGACTTTGATGAGAAGCACAAAGAGCTTTATGCGAAGATTATTGATGTAGGTAATGCAAAACTTTCAGAATATGTTATTCACTGATGTTACGCAAAATTGAGTTTGAGTTGAGTTCCAGCTTTTAGTTTTTTGAGTTCAGTTAGGGCTTTTTCCATAGCCTTTGTGTACAGGATTGCTTTCATGGCAAAATGGT
>VYLL01000071.1_pt1 | contig 41331 bp, 29 predicted proteins | sample 5114301 | NCBI WGS metagenome assembly VYLL01 (sample SAMN12291809, study PRJNA351875) | freshwater metagenome | isolation source: freshwater lake | place: USA: Michigan, MSU2 Lake | collected 2011-08-16 | reverse complement strand
CACCACCGCCGTAGCCACCGCGGCCGCCGCCACCACCACCGCCGCCGTAGCCACCACGACCACCGCCGCCGCCGCCAAACCCGCCGCCGCCACCGGAGCGAGGCTCCTTGGGCCGGGCCTCGTTGACGACCAGGGCGCGCCCGCCGAAGTCGGCCTGATTCATCGCTTCGATCGCGCGCCGCGCCTCGTCATCGTTCGGCATTTCCACGAAGCCGAAGCCGCGTGAGCGACCGGTCTCGCGGTCGATGATGATCGACGCGCCCGAGACGGTGCCGTGGGGGCTGAATGCTTCCGCGAGCTCTTCCTGAGTCGTGCCGAACGGGAGATTGCCAACGTAAATGTTCACGGTTCAAACCTCGCCCGAGCCAATCGTCAACAACCGTCCGAACCGCGATTCCTCGGGCGAAGCAATCGAAATCGGACTCGCCGGACCCACATGGCGAACGTCGTCAGAGGTACCTGCCCGGCCGACGGCAACAGCCCGTCGGGAGAAATCATACCCAAAGATCCGAGCCGCGTGGGGCAGGTGGTGGGGGAGTGTCGTGGCCATGCGGGTCAGGTGTGGGGCAGGCGTCCCGTCTGCCTTCCCGGGACCTTTCATCGAATCGCAGACCCAGGGAACCACCCCGCGCTCAGAGCGTCTGACATCCCATGAGCATCTGGAGCGACTGGTACTGGGACGAACGCTTCGCCTTCGCGTTCCTGATCCTGGGCTGGACCTTCGTCGCGCTGGCAATCGCACGCGCTCTGGCCTTCACCCGGCGCTGGTGGCGCTCGCGTCGCGCCACGCCGAGCTGCGACCGCTGCTCGTACGACCTCCGCGGGCTCACGCCGACCGGCGCGACCGGCCCGCTCACCTGCCCCGAGTGCGGCCAAGCGCAGCCCACAACGTCCGCCGGGCGCCCACGCCTCGAATGGAGACGCCCCGCACTCCACATCGCGGCCCTGCTCATCGCGGCCCAAACAAGCTCGATGGCCCGCACCGCCTGCCTCCACGGGCCAGCGCGGCTGCTGCCGGATCGGGTGTTGGTGTGGGTGCTGAATACGTGGCCGGAGAGAACGAGCGTCTTGTACCGTGATCTGGACGATCGTCTGATGCACTGGGAGCAGATCGGCGGTGGCGACGCCACGGGGTTGCTCACGATCAAGCTCAAGGAGTTGGTTCCCACACGATCGAGATGGCTGAAGGGTGAACGAATGCCTCTTCAAGGCGCGATCACATTCAACTTACGCCGCTATTGCGGCCTGTCGCCGATCGACTGGACGACGTGGTCATTCGAGCTTGTGCCGTCGATGATTGAAGTTGATCTTGAGTGGGAGCGCACAGTCTTCTACGTGACGACTCACCGGGAATCAGAGCGCCCACATCTCGTTCCCCTTGATTTGTCGGGCGTGAAACTCTGCGATTCCATCGACGAGGTGATCAGCCCGGTGACCTCGTCGGCGATTGATGACGCAGTGCAAAGAACAATGAACCCGCGGCTGCTCATCGGCCCATATCCGGGCTGCTGCATCGAGTACACGTTGCCAGCCGCGCTGCGAGATTCGGGCCTCGCGCTTGCACTGGAGTTCAGCCTCGAACGAAACGGCGTGCAGATCCGAACCACGACCCGCCTGCTGAAGACGTGGGAAGTGGACGGCACGTATCCGACGTGTTACGTAGACATTGATCTCGACGGCGTGCAGCTCGGGACGGGGTACACGATCGTGGTCAAGGGCGCGCCGCTTCTCGCGATGCGAGAGACACTCAACGCGTCTTATTGGTCCGGGCGTGCGGAGTGGCCGCTGGTCATCGCTAGGAGTGAGGTGACTGGCGACGCCGAGGATTAGTTGCGCAGCATCACGGTCGTTTTCACGGCGAATCCGGCCGCCCACCGCGAGCTTGCGCTCGTGGCTCCCTTAAGGCGAGATCGTGGATTACACGCACCGCAACTGCATCGTACGAAAGCACTCAGATTTGACGTGAAATACCGCGCGGCGCACCCAGCGTCATGATGCTGGATAATGTGACCCCAACGGACATCGGTGATGCCGCGCAATTGATACGAACAGAGGGCTCGATCATTTACGACATTACATGCCGTGCTCGTTCAGAGGTCCTGCTGTGGGAGCAGTGGGAACCGCGCCGTCGGTTGCAGCCGGACGAGTGGCCGTACGAATATGCCCGCTGGTCCGATCTCGTTGCTGCCTGCGGTGCGTGGCTGCAACAGGTCTCGCTGACCGGGAGCGATCAGGGACTGTTGGCCGCGGTCCTTGATATCGACTCGTACTGGAACGACCTCGATGACTCGTTCATCGCGGCGATGCCCGTGATCACCACGCATCTGAAAGCGATTGCGGGCACGGAGGTTCAGCCGTCGGCTTCGTGTGCGGTTCGCTTGCTTATTCGAGCTCGGAGCATCTCATTGCAAGAGCTGACCGCGTTGTATGCGTCGGCACGAACCGACTGCTTGAAGGCCGCGGCTCTGGACGGACTATTGACAACCCTGCCGATGACAGACGCGGTCAATCAAGCTCGCGAAGCCCTTGATGCTCAACCGGGGCAGGCAACTCGTTTGATCGCAGCGACCTACCTCGAACAAAATTCATCAACCGAGTGAACGGGGCGGCGAATCGCGATTTGCCTCACACCCGCCGCACCAGCCGCGCGCGGAAGGCGTAGCGGCCGAGAATAGATTTCACGTGGAGTTCAATCTTGCCGTCGCGTGAGAGTTGTTCGAGGTAGGCCATGAGTTCCGGGCGGAACTCGACCGTGAAAAGTTTGAGCCAGCGGCGGAGCGCCCAGCGCGTCGGGCCGGGCCAAGAGCCTTGATCCCAGAAGTCCACGATGTGGATCTCGCCGCCGACCGGCACCACGCGCAGGGCCGCGTCGAGCGCGCCCTTCCACGGCGGGATCATCGTCAGCGAATACGAAAAGAACACCCGCGGCAGCGGGCCCTGCACACCGAACATCAGCGGCAGGTCGAGCTCTTCGGCGAGGCCTTGTCGGAGGTTGATGCGCCCTGCGAGCGCCGGGTCGGTGAGTTTCTTGCGCGCGGTGTCGAGCATCTGGCTCGAGGCGTCGAGGCCCAGGAGCTTCAGGTCGGGGCGCATGCGGCTGAGCTTGACGAGGTTGCGCGCGGTGCCGCAGCCGACTTCGAGCACGGTGGCGCCCTGCGGCGCGTTGAGGTCCTTCAGAAGGCTGTCGCGACCGAAGAGATAGAACTTGCGGCTGACGTCGTAGATGTGGCGCGTCCAGCGGTAGATCGCGTCCATCTTCTGGGCGTGCGGGCTGAGGGGGGTGGGGGGGGTGGGCTTGAACTCGACCATTGAGGATGCCCCGGAGCCACGAGGGCCGTTGCGCTCTGTTTGCGTTGTGGAAGCCGTCGGTGAACTCATGCGGACCTCGTCTGGGGAATCTCGTCCGATCGCACGCTCGCGCCGTCGCAACCCGTGCCTTCGCCAAGCCTCATTCACGGCGTCCACATGCCGAGAATCGCACGGTCACCCACCCTGTCGCGTTTCCGTTCTCATTTGGCAATTTGACCATTTGGTCATTTGGCCATTTCGCGGCTTACCGCAGCGAATACAAGTGGAACCCGCCGTAGATCGCCGAGCGGTCTTGCTGATAGAATCGCTTGGATTCTTCGCGGTGATACTCGAACCGTGCGAGCAGTTCCGGCGGGAGCGAGGTTTCAATCGGCGACGCGCTCGCGGCGGTGCGGAAGATGATCCGGCTCCCCGGCTCGCCCACGCGCGCGATGTGGCTCCACTGCTTGGTGATCATCTCCGGCGTCATCCAGTCCTGCGAGTCCAGGAACACGAACGTGTTGTACGTGCCGGGCGTCGCGGCGGCGAGGTGATCGATCGTGGACATCTGCTGCGTCGTGACGCGATCAAGGCCGCTGCGGATGGCGTCGCGGAACTCGGGCTTGAGATAGGGCGGGATGCCCTTGCGGCGCTTGACGTCGTAGCGGCGGCCGAGGGCTTGCCACGCGAAGTAGTTGTCGTCCAGCGACCAGGCGCAGATGAGGCGTTGCACGCGATCGCGATAGCTCTGCAGGAGTTCGCCCTCGCTCTCGATCTGCATGGCGCGGAACTGCTCGGGCGGGATGCCGAGGTTGAAGACGCTCAGCGGCGACTTGCTGAGCCACCCGAGGAACTTGCTGGCGAACATACGGCCGTACATCTTCTCAAAGAGCGCGGCACGGGCGGCGTCGTCATCGCGCAGGTCAAGCAAGCGCTCCGGATTGCGACGCATGGCCTTCAGGAAGTTGTGGATGCCAGCCAGCAGATGCCCCAGGCGCGACTTCTTATAGAAGCCTGTCTCGAAGAACGAGATGCGTTGGCGGCCCACGGCGTTGGTCTTGGTCCAGTACTTGCGCGTGACGGCGTCGAGATGCGGCTCGACGTGGTTGAAGAACGCCGCGACGTTCTGGGGGTTATCCCCGGCTCCCCAGAACTGGAACATGGACTCGGCATCGGGCAGGTGCTTCATGCACGCGAGCTTCAAACGCGTGACGCTCAGGTGGTGCAGGTTCAGATCGACAGCGGTGATCGACGCCGGCTGGTGGCGGAGGTAGTTCAGGATGTTGCAGCCGGCCGACGAGATCGTGAGGATCTTGCTGTGGCTGCCGAGCTTGAGGGCCTCGGCGTCAACGTCGGGATCTTCCCAGATCTGGTTATAGACCAAACCGTTGAACCAGAAGGTGAAGAGGCGTTCTTGCCAGCCTTGGGCGGTGTTCTTGGGTGCGTGGCGCACGGCGGCGCGGAGGAGGTCGCTGGTCTGGGGCTGGGAGGTGGCCGTGGCCATGAGTCATCACTCCTTGATGGCGGCGAAGGCGGTCCGTGAGAACGGCTTTACGTCGCGTTCGGAAGATGCTACCGGCTGGCGAGGCGAAAGGCATTTCTCAGGTGGGGTGGCCTGGCGAAAGAATCGTGAAGATCGTGTGAACGGGCACGGCTCCACCCTCCCCCGATTCCTATCGGGGGAGGTGCCGCGCTTCGCGGCGGAGGGGGTGGGCTGTGGGTCGTTCGTGGGCGATGAGTTGCCGTGGGCCTGCGGACCCCCTCCGGCTCGAAGACTCGCCACCTCCCCCGGTAGGACCGGGGGAGGGTGGGGGCGGGACGCGGGGTTGGGATTACTTGCCGCCGCCCGTTCTTCGATCGATGCGCTCGCGTGCGAGTCGGCAGATGTAGTCCGCAACTTCGAATCGCTGCTTGGGCAGACGCCACGCACCAATCCGAAACACCAAGAGCCCGTGGGCTGCCAGCCATGCATCGCGTGCTTCATCGCGGCGAGCTCGCTCGCCGGAGTGATACGAGACGCCGTCTATTTCGATGGCAAGTTCAGCGGCGTGGCAGTAGAAGTCGAGCACGTACGGGCCGATCGGGTGTTGACGCCGGAATGTGAGGTCGCGTTCGCGTTGTAGCTTCAAGATGTTCCAGAGCACCCGCTCGGGCATCGACATTGACTGGCGGAGTGAGATGGCATGATCGGCGGCGCGAGGGGAGGCGCGTCGGAGGTTCCGGAGCCTTTGTGATGGCGCGCGATCCATCGCGAGAGTTTACGTTGGTTCGGAGTCGCCGGGAGCAGAAGCCCCCTCCGGCTCGAAGACTCGCCACCTCCCCCGGTAGGACCGGGGGAGGGTGGGGGGAGGGTTACGGCGTTGCTGTGGCCGCGGTTACGCGGCGGTGCAGGATCGTCGTGAGGGCGCGGGAGGCGAAGAGGACGCCGACGCCGAGGATGAGCGCGTTGTAGTGGCCGAGGAGGAAGCCTTGCACGAAGAACGGCGACGCGGCGAGGATGGCGACGGCGGTGATGATGAGCTTGGTGCGCGAGGGGCCGCTGGTGGCGTCGGGCGTGGGGATGGCGCAGTTGAGGGCGTAGGCGGGGATGACCAGGCCGTAGAAGGAGAGGAAGGTCATGTAGACGGTTTCGAAGGCGGTGAGGCGGTCGAGTGGTGGGGCATAGATGGCCACACCCGCCGCGGCAAGCGCCAACACGGTGCACAACATGCAGATAATCGCGCCGCGGTTGGTGGTCTGAACAGACGGCGAGTTGAACTCGTTTTTCTTCGCAAGGACCGTCGCGGCGATCGTCGGCGATGCAGCAGGGCGAATGTGGCTCGCTGCGGTGAAGCCGACTTGCGCGGCGAGGTGGATCGCGATCGGCAACGAGGCGAGAGGGAGGAACGTCTTGATGGCGCTTGATCCCGAAGCCGCGGCGTCAATGAACTGCACGGCGTAGAAGAGCGTGAACACGATCATCGCCAGAAAGAACACGCCGAAGCCGAGCGCGAAGACGGGCTTGCCGCGTGGGCCGGCGTTGACCACTGCGTGGTGAAACGTGAGATCGAACCAGGGGCAGGTGAGAAATCCGAGCACTAAGACTGGCGCGATCGCGAGGGTTTGCGGTTGCCAGTTCGTCGTCGCAGTGCCGATGTCCAGCGGTGAGCGGGCGTCGCCTGATGCGGCGGCCCAGATGAGCATGCCAAGCGAAATCGCGAGCACGATCATGGCGACGAGCGGAGCGCGACGCGGCAAGGCCATTGTCAAAGCGAGGACCACGAGCAGGACGAAGTGGGGGAGCTGACGGACACTGTCCATCGCCGCGCTGTTCGTAACTGTGAGGACGAAGAAGAGATTAAACGCGATTGTCACGATTGAGAAGACCGAGCACGCGGCGCGATGTCGCGCCACGAACGCCGCGCTGGTCTGCGGGTTGAAGATCCACGCCATCGCGGCGGCGCCGAGGACGTTGGGGATCGCGAAGAAGGCGAAGGACCAAAGGCCGAAGTCGCGGAGCAGGATGATCGGCAGGAACATGCCGATGCACCAGGTCCAGGACATGCCGACGTAGATCGCCCATGCGAGGACGGATGGATTCTCGCTCGTTTTCGGAGCGAGCTGCGGTGTGAGTCGGAGCACAGGCGATGTCATCGCAGCGAGTGTAAGCGTGGTACCCACCTGTCCCTCAGGTTGGTGGTCATGGGCTGGGGACATGCGGGAGACTGCGGCACCGACCCGTAGGAACGGGTCGGTGGCACGTGAGACCTGTGACTGGCTATGGCGTGCGTCGCTTGGATTCGCTGTGGTCTTTGAGTGTGGCCTTTTCGCGGTCGGTGAGGCTGTCGAGGCCGGAGGCCATGATTTTCTTGAGGATGCGATCGACCTCGGCCTCTTGGCGCTCGAGTGGCGAGGTGCCGAGGAGGCGGGCGAAGAAGGAGCGGCGGACGCGCTCGTTGGCGATGTGTTCCGGCGGGCGCGAGTCGCCGAAGAGGTCAAAGAAATCGCGCAGCAGGTGCATGCGGCGGATGAAGAAGTAGCCGGCGATGGCGCCTCCGATGTGCGCGGCTTCGCCGCCGGCGTTGTCGGAGTTGAAGAGCAGGTTGCCGAATGCCAGCAGCGTGAAGCCGTAGACCGCAGTGCGCATCTTCATGGGGATGAAGTACATCACGTCGACGCGTTCATCGGGCGCGATGAACGCGGCGGCGAGCAGCACGCCGAAGATGCCGGCGCTGGCGCCGACGAGAGGGGTGTGGATGCTGTCAAAGAGGAGGAACGGAATCTTCGTGGCCCAAGGCATGCCAAACTGATGAACCATCAGGTTGCCGGTGAGATTCAGCAGGAGGTAGAGCAGGGCGCCGAAGATGCCGCAGGTGAGATAGAAGGCGAGGAAGCGGCGCGAGCGGAGGTAGTCCTCGACGAGGTAGCCGACGAAGTAGAGCCCCAGGATGTTGAAGCCCAGATGCATGAGGCCGGCGTGCAGGAACTGAAACGTGACAAAGCGCCAGACCTGAAGGCCGAAGAAGCCCTCGGCGGTGGAGAAGTGGCCCCAGGAATGGAGCACGGGCTGGCGAATGAAAAGCTCGCGACCGACAATGCGGAGTGCGGGGTTGCCGGTGCGCGGGTCGATGAGCGGGGTGCCGGCGGCGTCGCGCTCGGCGACGAAGAACGGGCGGGCGAAGACGCCGGGGCGGTCGGGGAGTTGCGTTGGCGGCGTGGGGAAGGCGAAGGAGGCCGCGATGTCGGCGTTGGTGGCGCCGACGAAGACCTCGCGTCCGAAGGACGTGAACACGGGCGTGGTGAAGACGAGGTTGGAGAGGATGAAGACGGCGATGTTGATGACGATCAGCCACGTCGTGACGCGCCAGCGATTGACGAATGGGTTGCGAGAGCGGCGTGAGGCGACGCGGGCGCCGAGTGGGGGAGTGCTGCGGGTGTAGTCTCGATCGGCGATGCCCATGGGTGGGGACGGTAGGGGAAGGCAGACGTGAACGTGAACATGGAAGCGAAACGGACGGGGAGTGCTGCTGAGCACGGGGGTCTGCGCCTTTGGCACCTTGGCTCAAGCCTGACGCCTCACGGCTCGCTTCTCACGCCTTGCCACGGGCCACATGCGCCCCGCGCCGCATGTGCAACCGCTCAGCCCCGTCGGCCTTCTCCGGCCCCCCAATTCAGGCTGTCGGCTCGCGGATTGTGTTCGTTCCAGCACCGATTTTGTTGCCACGACGGCGGAAAACTCGGTGAGTTGCCGTGGCAGGTTTCGGTTCTGCGTGTAGCTTTCTGTATGGATGACCTTGAACGTCGGGCGATTCTTGGTGTTGCGGGGATCGGAGCCTTGGCGGCGATCGCGCGGGCAGGACCGCTGAACCCGCCCGCCGGGGCGGTCTCGCCGACGGGACGCACGCTGGACGAGATCTACAACAAGATTCCCACCGGCATCGACGGGCGTATCGCGATCGCGGCGTCGTCGTCGCCGGTGACCATCTCAGCACCGGGGTCATACATCTTGACGGGCAATATCAACGTTGCGGCGAACGCGACCGGCATCTCGGTTTCGGCTGACAATGTCACGCTGGACCTGAACGGCTATTCGGTGACGAGTGCGCCGGGCGCGACAACCGGCATCGGCGTGATTCTCTCCAGCAGCTTCCGCCGATTTGTGCTTCGCAACGGCACGATCCACGGCTTCAATGCCGGTGTGGCGTTGAGCGTTGCAACGCAGGCCGCGATCGTCGAAGACCTGCTGATCGAGGGATGCCGCACGTACGGGATCCTCGCCAGCAGCGCCGATGTCCGCTCGTTCCGCATCCGCCGCTGCGCGATCGTGGACACCGGGCTGACCCACACCGTCGCGGCGTTCACCGGCGTGATCGCCGGGATTTCGTTGACGGGGGTCGGACATGTGATCGAAGACTGTTCGATTTCGCGGGTTACCTTCGGTGCTGTCGGCGCGCCAGACCTCCGCGGCATCAGCCTTTCGTCGGGCTCCATCGGCAACGTCGTGGCCCGCTGCGTGGTGAGTAGCAACGTCTCACCCGCGGTCGTCGGCAAGGGCATCATCTTCGTGGGCAGCGGCGTGTATCGCGACAACTGCGTGATCGGGTACACCGTCGCGTACACCGCTGGAATGGACGGTGGGGGGAACGTGTAGTCGGCGTACCTTGCATGCGATCGGCGCGCGTGGGCGGCCGTGGCGGGTCCGGTCCGTTCAAAATGAAAGGTGAGTGTTTTCGATGTCAGACCTTGAACGCCGTGCATTGATTGGTGTTGCGGGGATCGGAGCCTTGGCGGCGATCGCGCGGGCGGGCCCGCTGAACCCGCCTGCCGGGGCGGTCGCGCCGACGGGACGCACGCTGGACGAGATTTACAACAGGATTCCGGCACCGGGCACGCCGCCGATCGGTGCGTTCGACGGGCGCACGCCGATCAGCACCGGTCCGGTCACGATCTCAAATCCCGGCTCGTACGTGCTCACGGCGAACCTCTCGGCCAGTGGCACCGTGATCACGATCGCGTCCGACGACGTGACACTCGACCTGAACGGCTTCACAGTGACCAGTTCGTCGATCCTTCTCGGGGCGATCACGCTAAGCGGAACCCGCGACAACGTGACCATCCGCAACGGCAGTGTCGTCGGGGGCAGCGCGGGCATCTCGGGTGTCAGCACGCTGACGAATGGCCTTCTCGAAGATGTGTGCCTGATGAACGGGCGGGTCGCCGGTATCAACCTCCAGTCGGCGAACACGCGCGGTTGCGTCGCTCGCCGCTGCCGCGTGAACGCGATCGGCTCCACGACCGTCGCGAGCGACGGGAATCTCTCCATCACGGGCATGACTCTCAACGGCTCATGCTGGACTGTCGAAGACTGCGTGGTTGCGCGCCTGCTCTACAACGGCGGCGGGACACCGAGCTTCACCGGCATCTCGTTGGTCGGGCTCAACGGCAACCGCGTCGCCCGCTGCACGGTCTCGAACGACACACCGATCACCGGCCGCGGGATCATCATGGCGAACCTCGTCAGCGCTGTGTTCCGCGAGAACACGGTGATCAACTTCTCGATCCCATATACCAACGGCATCGATGGCGGCGGGAATGTGTGAGCGGGAACATGGCCACATGGCACAGGGCCACATCGCACATTCGAACCTGCCCCAGGGCAGTGGTCAACTTCGGACCGTGTCGTTCGGCGTTGGTGCTGCGCCTGAGATTCAAGTGACGACACGCGCTCGCGGCGGCGAGTGCCGCGTACGGACTGGCTCGGCCTTCACGATTCCCGATTCCCGATTGCCGATTGCCGATTCCCGATTGCCGATTCCCGATTGCCGATTCCCGATTGCCGTTTGATCGCCACTCGCGACTCGGAACGCGCGACTCGCGACTTCTTCCTCACCGCGCTTCGCGCCGGCGGGTGGTGTCCTGCTCGAGGAACTTCTTCTCTGAGCGGGTCAGCGCCGCCATGCCCTCGCGGCTGATCTTGGCGAGGATGCGGTCCAGCTCGTCCTGGTGCTTCGCGGCTTCCTCGCGTTGACGGGCGAGCTCGCGCTGGCGGCGCTCCCGGGCGGTCTCTTCCTCGCGTTCGAGTTTCTGCTGCTCGGCCAGGGCGCGGGCGTAGCCGGGCTCGACGCCGGTGTTGAAGCGGGAGTCGCCGAGATCGGCCGAGTCTTCAAAGCGGATGCGCTGGAGCTGGCTCCAGCATGTGAAGCCGGCGAAGAGCGAAAGGCCCAGCAGCATCGAAGTGTTAGTGCCGACGGCGTACAGGCCCAGGAGCGACGCGATGACGATGCCCGTGGTCGCGGCGATCTTCATCGAACGCCGGTAGCCCAGGCGGGCCCACAGGAGTTCTTGCAGCACGCGACCGGCGTCCATGGGGAACATGGGCAGGAGCATGTTGAAGCAGAAGAGAATCAGGTTGGTGTAATAGAACCACCAAACGCTGGTCTTCAGGAGTGTGATGACGGCGGTATCGCCGACGGCGCCGGTGTCGAGTTGAAACGCAAGAAACGCGGCGTTGATGTCAAAGGGGTTGAAGATGAGCGAGCTCCGCGAGCCGCCCATGGCGATGATCACGAGCACGGTCGGAACCATGAGCAGCGGATGAACGAGCGGGCCGCCGAGGGTCGTCGCGAGACTGGCTTTCCAGGTGTGGGGCGGACGGCAGGCGGCGAGGCCGCCCAGGGGCCAGAGAAGAATGTCGTCGGCCTCGCCGCCGACGGCGCGGCAGGCGAACACATGGCCGAACTCGTGAATCAGCACGCAGCCGAAGCCGCAGATGAGGCCCATGGCGATGAAGGGGAGGCCCGGGCTGTTGGCGCTGAAGGCGGCGCGGGCGAGCTCAAAGAGGATGAAGAGAATGAAGAGCAGGTGCAGCCGGACCGTGACGCCAAAGACTCGCGCGACAGGCAGGGCCCAATCGAACAGGTTGCCCGCACGCGGCAGCAGACGGCGCCAGCCGCTGGCTCCCTGCGAACTGCTGCGGGAATAGTCGCGGTCTTCGTACATCCGGAAGTGGTCCTGTCGGTAGGATGCGGCGTGGACTGACGAAACGGGCGCTGGGAGCGCGGGCGGGGGTGGCGGAAGCGGCGCGGTCCCAGTCATCTCTTTCGTTTATTCGGGCGTGTTGGTTGAGTTGTACGCGTTGCGCGGGGTAGAGATTGTGATTTTGTTTGAGGGGGAGGTGAAGACTGGCCGGGGCGGTCTGGGCCGGGGGCTGTCGTGGGCGGTCCGGCGGCTCAGGCGGTGCGGATGAAGCCGCGGCGGGCGGCGACGAAGAGCGCGGTGAGGGATTTGCTGTCGATGATCTGGCCGGCGTCGACCATGCGCCAGAGCGTGGCGGGGTCCAGGAGCTGGACTTGGATGAACTCGTCCTCCTCGAGTTTCTGGCCGACGAACTCGAGGTCGTCGGCGAAGAAGGCGTGCATGCGTTCGTCGGTGAGGCCGGGGGTGGTGTGGAAGGTGGCAAGCGGGGTGAGGTTGCCCGGTTTGTAGCCGGTTTCTTCGACGAGTTCGCGGGCGGCGCAGAGGGCGGGTTCCTCGCCGTGACCGAAGGTTTCGTCTTGCAAGCGTGGGCGCTCGATGGTGCCGGCGCAGCACTCCCAGACCCAGTCGTTCACGGCGAGTCGGAAGATCTTCATCATGACGACGCGCCCGTCGGGCAGCGCGGGGACGATGACGACGGCGCCCGGATGGCGGACCATTTCGCGGGTCGCGGATTTGCCGCTGGGATGCTGGACGTGAAGGCGGACGTAGTCGTATTTCTTGCCTTGGACGAGGGTTTCACGGCGGAGGATGCGCGGCTCGGGGGCCGCGGCGCCGGCGTTGGGTTGTTGTGTGGTCATGGTGAAAGCGTACCGGGCGCGGGGGCGGGGGTTGTGGTGCCCAATCCCGAAATCGGTGATCGAGTTTGTGAGGGAGATTTCACTGGAACGCCGGGGGTTGCGCGAAGTGCGAGCGGATCTGCAATCATTGCAAACGGGTGCGTCCTCCCGTGCGATGGAGGTTGCGGTGGTCGTCGTTGGAACCATGTTGATGCGCGTCCAGGGTCTGCTGAAACGACTCAGTCGGTGTGTATTTGCGTCGCGAGCGTCGCAAGTCAAAGCCCGTGACGACGGGCCGACATTGGAAAGCGGGCTTTCGTGGCTGGCGGATGAGCGATGATGTCGGTCGGGCGATCACGCAGACAAAAAACACCGACCTCGAAGCGAGGTCGGTGGCACAGGAAACCCGCTCTGCTGGGATCAAATCAGCGATTCCAGGTCGTGTTGCCGTAGACCGCGGCGGAGCCGAGATGCTCGGCGATGCGCAGGAGCTGGTTGTACTTGGCGTTGCGGTCTGAGCGGCAGGGGGCACCGGTCTTGATCTGGCCGCAGTTGGTCGCGACCGCAATGTCGGCGATGGTCGCGTCCTCGGTTTCGCCCGAGCGGTGGCTGAGGATCGCGGAGTAGCGGTTGCGCATCGCGAGGTTCACGGCGGAGAATGTCTCGGTGAGCGAGCCGATCTGGTTGACCTTCACGAGGATGGAGTTGGCGCACTTCTCTTTGAGGCCGCGGGCGAGGAACTTGGGGTTGGTGACGAAGAGATCGTCGCCGACGAGCTGGACCTTGTCGCCGAGCTTGGCGGTCAGCTTGGCCCAGCCGGCCCAGTCGTTCTCGGCGAGGCCGTCTTCGATCGAGCGGATCGGGTACTTGGCGCACCAGCCGCTCCAGAGATCGATCATCTCGTCGGTGGTGGCGATGCGGTCCGGCTGCGACTTGAAGAAGCAGTAGCCCTGCTTGCCCTTGGCGGCGGCCTCGTTCCAGAGTTCGCTCACCGCCGGGTCCAGCGCGACGAAGATCTGCTCGCCCCAGCGATAGCCGGCGCGCTTGGTCGCCTCTTCCATGAGTTGCAACGGCTCCTCAGCGTTCTTGAGGCTGGGCGCGAATCCGCCCTCATCGCCCACGGCGGTGGAGAGGTGCTTCTCGTGCAGGACTTTCTTGAGCGTGTGGTAGATCTCGACGCCGGCGCGGGTGGCTTCGAAGAAGTTGTCGAAGCCCCAGGGCTGGATCATGAACTCCTGGAAGTCGACGTTGTTGTCCGCGTGCTTGCCGCCGTTGAGGATGTTCATCATCGGCACGGGCAGGATGTGGGCCGATGCGCCGCCCAGGTAGCGGTAGAGCGGGACGTGGGCCTCAGCGGCGGCGGCCTTTGCGACGGCCATCGAGACCGCGAGCACGGCGTTGGCGCCGAGGTTCGCCTTGTTGGCGGTGCCGTCGAGATCGATCATCGCGTGATCGATCGCTTCCTGATCGCGAGCGTCGCGACCTTCGAGCAGCGGGGCGATGCGAGCGTTGACGTTCTTCACGGCGTTCTGCACGCCCTTGCCCATGTAGACCTTCTTGTCGTTATCGCGCAGCTCGCAGGCCTCGTGCTCGCCGGTGGACGCGCCAGAGGGAACCGCCGCCCGGCCGAAGGCGCCGGATTGCAGGGTGACGTCGACTTCAACGGTGGGGTTGCCGCGGGAGTCGATGATCTGGCGGGCGTGAATGTGCTGAATACGAAAGGCCATGGATCGAGTCCTCGGCCCCCCCGGGTCGATGAATGTTCCCGGTGCTGAACGGAGCCCGGGGACGCGATGATACCGGCGAGTCAGGGCGGCGGGGGGCGGATGGCGTTGAACGGGGGATGGAGTGGGGTTCGTGGATCGTGCGGTGCGGGTCGGGTGCGTATACGCTTGGATGAACTCACACGAGGAAGACACGAAGCATGCCGCTGACGCAGGAAATGATGACGGCGCGATTGGAGACGCTCAAGGGCGGGCTTGTGAGTCAGGGGTGGCAAGTCCAGCAGATGGTGGAGGCGTCGTTCAACGCGATCTTTTCGCGTGAGCCGGAGGCCGAGGCGCGGGCGGTGGCACTTGATGAGGCGATCGATCGCGTGGATGTCGAGCTTGAGCGTGCGGCGGTCTCACTGCTGACCGATGCGTGCAAAGAGGGCGCGCAGATGGACGAGCGCCAGGTGCGCACGGTGCTGACGATCGTGAAGATCAACAACGAGCTGGAGCGGATCGCGGACGTGGGCGTGAGCATCGCGGGCGAGGCGAGCGTGTTCCGCCAATGTGCGCAGGGGGCGGGTGCTGAGCCGCCGCAGACGTTCCGGGTGCTGGCCAACTCGTGCGTGGGGATTCTGCGGGACAGCGTGAACAGCCTGGACCGCATGGACCCGAAGCTGGCGCGGGTGGTGCTGATGAGCGAGACGACGGTGGGGGCGTTCAAGTCGGCGCTGGTGCGGGACATTCAGCAGCAAGTGCGTGCCCAGGCGATGCCGGTGGATCTGGCCAGCGCTCTGCACGACACGGCGCTGTTCTGCGTGAACATCGCGGACCACTGCACGAACATCGCTGAGCAGGTGATGTACGTCTCCAGCGGCACGATCATGCGGCACATGCAGGGCAAGTGGGAGGAGTTTCGCGTGCCGGGCTGAGGCCCGGTTGCGTGCGCAGAATCTCCTATGGCTGTTCAACTGCTGATCGAGCATCGCTCAACGAAGTCGCGGGCCCGGACCGGACGCGTGCGCACGCCGCACGGCGAGTTTTCTACACCGGCATTCATGCCCGTTGGAACACGCGCGACGGTCAAGGGCGTGTTGCCCTCGCAGCTCGCGGGCACGGGCGCGGAGATTTGCCTCGCGAACACGTACCACCTTCTTTTGCGTCCCGGTCCCGAGCGGGTGCGGCAGATGGGCGGGCTGCACGCGTTCATGAACTGGAACCGGCCGATCCTGACCGACTCCGGCGGGTATCAGGCGTTTTCGATGGCGGACATCAACACCGTCAGCGATGAGGGCGTGACGTTCAAGAGCATCGTGGACGGCGCGACGATCGAGCTCTCGCCGGAGCGGGCGATCCATGTGCAGAACGACCTCGGCGCCGATGTCATCATGGCGTTTGATGACTGCCCGCCGTCGGACGTGAACGCGGCGGGCGAAGGGGCCGGCGTCGCCAATGAAGTGGCGCAAGCGGACGAAGGTGGCGGTCCGCTTCGCACGGACCCGCGGCTGGTTCGCGCGATCAAGCGTGATACGAAACGCACGAAAACATACGACCATCAGGAGCGACTGCGCGTCGCCAACGAGCGCACCGTCGCGTGGCTGGAGCGCTGCAAGAAAGCGCACCAGCGTGCCAGTGATCAGGCGCTCTTTGGGATCATCCAAGGCGGCACGGATCTGGAGCGGCGGTCGTGGTCGGCAGAGCGGATCACGAACATCGACTTGCCGGGGTACGCGATTGGCGGCGTCGCGGTGGGCGAGGGCTTTGAGGAGATCATGAGTGTCGTGCGGCACACGGCACCGCTGATGCCGGACGCCAAGCCGCGGTATCTCATGGGCGTGGGCTACGAACGCGACATCCTCGCGGCGGTGTTGAGCGGCGTGGACATGTTTGATTGCGTGTTGCCGACGCGCAACGGGCGGAACGCCAGCGCGTTCACGTCAACGGGGTCGATTCGCTTGCGGAACTCCAAGTGGGCCGCGGACGCGGGGCCGATTGAGGTGGGGTGCGATTGCATGGCGTGCGGCGTTGGTGGCGGGGGCGCCGGGGCTGCGGGTGGTGAGGCGGCGGGGCATTTCAGCCGCGCGTATCTGCGCCACTTGTTCATGGTGGATGAGATGCTGGGGCCGATGTTGGTGACGCTGCACAACCTGCGGCACTTTCAGCGGTTCATGGCGGACTTGCGCGCGACCATTCGCACGGATGATTGGGAGGGCTTTGTTGGGCGGTGGCCGGTGGCGCGTGAGGGCCTTCGGGCCATGAGTCCCGCCTAATATGCAGGCTCGCCGGTGGTTTGGCAAGCGGCGCGGCGGACGCTGCGCCGTGTGCCCAATGTGTTTTTGTCACTGCCAAGCGGCTTTTTGCTGCCGTGCGGCCATTTGAGAACTTTCAACATGATGCAGCCTGTCAACCTGTTTGTGACCTTGGGCCAGAATGTTCCGACCGCCAGCGCGCTGCCGGAAGCGCCGGCTGCCGCGGCACCAGCGGCGCCCGCCGCCCCGGTGCGGACGGAGAACATCGGTGCGCAGGGCATTCCCGGCGCGACGACGACCACGACCGCGGCTCCGGGCACGATGCCGGTGGCCAGCGGTGCGCAGCCGCTACCGTCCGCGAGTCCGGCGAGCTCGAGCGCGTCGCTGATCATGCTGCTGCCGGTGGTGCTGCTGGTGGTGCTGTTGCTGACGTCCTGGCAGGCGAACCGCAAGGAGAAGGCCAAGCGTGCGGAGCTCATGGCCAGCCTGTCGACGCATGACAAGGTGCAAACTTCGGGCGGCATCATCGGGACGATCGCGGAGCTGCGCGACGATGAGGTGGTGTTGCGGGTGGACGAGAGCAGCAACACGCGGATCCGCTTCAGCCGCGCCGCGATTGTGGCGGTGCTGGACAAGGGGCGTCGCGGCGGCAACGCGTCGTCGCAGACCGAGGGCAAGCCTAACGGCGCGGGGAGCAAGGCGACGGCGTGAGCGAGGTCGCTCACACGGGGGTTCAGGGTGGGAAGTCGCGGGCATTGATGCTGCGGCGGCTGGGCGGGCGGGCCGATTGATCATGGACATGGGCGCGGCAAGGACGGCCGCGCGGCGGGAACGATTCAACTCTTCGGACTCAAGCACACATGCAACGACTGCTCATGCACTCGATCATCGTCCTGCTCATCATCATCTGGTCGGTGTGGCAGATCGTGCCGCCGGAGACCAGGCTGAGGCGGGCCAAGGACCTCAACGGCGGCGCGACGCTGGTGTACCAGGTCGAGCTGAAGCCGACCGACCCGCCGGACACGATGGCGCAGCTCAAGGACCTGCTGCAGCGCCGCATCGACCCGAGCGGCTTGCTTGAGATCACGCTGACGAAGGTCGGCGATGACCGCATCGAAGTGACGATGCCCCTGCCGAACGATCGCGTGAAGGCGCTGAAGGCGGAGTTTGAGCGCGAGCTGGCGAAGCTGGGTGATGCGCCCGATTCCATCGGGCGGCTGGAGGCGGCGTTGACGCTGCCGGCGGCCGAGCGCGCGGCGGAGATCGACAAGATCGCCGGGACGGACGCGACACGCAAGGCGCAGCTCGTCGCGGCGGCGGACGCGTATGACAAGCGCGTGGCGCTGAAGGCGCCGTACGAAGCCGCGGAGCGCGTGGCGGATGCACGCGCGGCGGATGTCGCGAACGCCAAGACGGAGGAAGCGGTCGCGGCGGCGCGAGCTGAACTGGCCAAGGCGCAGGAGGCGGTGCGAGCCGCGGCGGCACCGCTGGCGGACGCGGAGATCGCATTCACGAACGCGATGACCGCGATCGGTTCATCGGGCGCGAGCCCGACGGCGGTGCGACGGGCGCTGGAGGCGTCGAACACGCGCAAGTTCTTCAAGAGCGACAAGACCAACAAGTACGAGAGCTTCCCCAGCCCGCGCGAGCGTGCGATCGAGGCGGTGCTCGCGGCGAACCCGGGCGCGAAGGACGCGATCACGCGGGTGATCGAGAAGTGGAACGAGTTTGAGAAGAACCGCTCGACGCTGGACGACCCGGCGGACCTGAAGCGGATCATGCGCGGCGCGGGCGTGCTGACGTTCCGCATCGCGGCGCGGCCGAACACGGTGGGGGATGAGGCACGCCTGCGGCAGGAGCTGCGCACGGGCGGTCCTCGCGCGGTGAAGAGCACGAGCGTGCGCTGGTACAAGATCAACAAGGAAGACGGGTGGTACGAGACGCCCGAGGACGCGAAGCAGCTGTTCACCGAGCCCGGCGCGTACTTCGCGACGCGGTATCGGCTGGTCGGGGAGCGCGGGCCGGACGGCTCGACGTATCTGCTGTTGCACGACGAGCCGGGCAAGCGGCTGACGCAGGCGGAGAACAACTGGGGTCTGGCCGGGGCGCGGTCGTCAAAGGACGAGTTGGGGCGTGACTCGATCGCGTTCACGATGGACGCGGTGGGCGGGCCGGAGATGAGCAAGCTAACGGGGCTCAACGTCAACGAGGCGATGGCGGTGCTGCTGGATGACGAGGTCTACACGGCACCGACGCTGCAAGGGCGCATCGGTGCCAGTGGGCAGATTTCGGGCAACTTTTCGAATGAGGAAATCAACTACATCGTGCGCGTGCTCTCGGCCGGCTCGATGGCGGCGAAGCTGTCCCCCGAGCCGATTAGCGAGACGGTCATCGGGCCGGAACTCGGACGCGACAACCTCGCCCGCGGCATGTACGCCGGCATCCTGGCGTTCGCGCTGATCTCGGCGTTCATGATCGTGTACTACTTCTCCGGCGGCGTCATCGCGACGTTCGCGCTGGCGATCAACCTGCTGCTGCTCCTGGCGGTGATGGCGTTCAACAAGGCGACGTTCTCGCTGCCGGGCATCGCGGGCGTGATCCTGGCGTTCGGCATGGCGGTTGACGCCAACGTGCTGATCTACGAGCGACTGCGCGAGGAACTGGTCAAGGGTGAGCCGCTGCGCGTCGCGGTGCGCATGGCGTACAACCGGGCGCTGGCGCCGATTCTTGACGGCAACCTGACCCACTTAATCACCTGCGTGGTGCTCGGGTTCACCGGCACGCCGGAGATCAAGGGCTTCGCGATCACGATGTCGATCGGCGTGGTGACCACGCTGTTCTGTCAGCTCTACGTCACGCGCATCATCTACTTCTTCATGGTGGACAAGCTGCGCATCAAGAAGGTCTCGATGTTGCCGATGGCGGTGCCGGCGGTGCAGCGAGCCCTGACGCTCAACTTTGACTGGATGCGGGTCTCGCCGATCTTCTTCACGGTTTCGGGCGTGCTCATCATCGGCAGCATCGTCGCGCTCTTCGGGCGCGGGGTGGACATCCTGGACACCGTGTTCCGCGGCGGCACACGCGTGACCATCCAGCTCCGTACCGACCCGGCGACGGGTGTGCCGATCACCGCGTCGCGATCCGAGATTCAGGACCGCGTCAAGGAAGTCGTTTCGACGGATCCGCAGCGTCTGCGCGAACTGGCGGATACGCAGGTGCTGGTGGTTTACCCCGACGCGCAGAACCGCTCGAGCCGGTTTGTGATCCAGACGACGATGACGGACAACGACATTGTGTCCGAAGCGCTGTCGAAGGCGTTTGATGGTTTGCTGGACCAAGTGACGCCGCTGACGTTCACGGGCTCGGAGCTTGAGGTGGCGCAGGCGGATCGCGCGCCGATCGTGCCGGTCGTGGTGCCGAATCTGATTGATCTGGTGCCGCGGTTGAACACGCGTGTGGACATGACGGAGTTCCTGGGCGGCGCTGCGATCGTGCTGGAGAACATCGGGCCGACGAAGCCGACGCTGACCTCGCTGGATGAACGCCTGCGGGCTCTCCGGTCGGATCGGCAGTTCGCCGAGACGCTGGCGCGTCCGTACAAGTTCGTGCTGGTGAAGGGCACTCCCGCGGCGGTCGAGACCGCGGTGCTGCTGGTGCGCGATGACAACATCAACTACCTGAAGGACGCGGAGGCGCAGCGTCGCTGGAACGATGAGCTGCGTCCTGAGCAGTGGGCGCTGGTGAAGGCGGCGGTGGGGCGGTCCACGTCGTTTGCCGGCATCGAGCGGTTCGACGCTTCGATCGCTCGCACGTTCCAGTCGCAGGCCATCGCGGCGGTGATCCTCTCCACGGTGATGATCGTGATCTTCGTGTGGGTGCGGTTCAGCTCGCTGCGGTACTCCGTCGCGGCCATGACCGCAACGCTGCACGACTGCATCCTGACACTCGGCGCGATCGCGGTGGCGGAGTATTTGTTCAAGGCCGCGCCGGGGGTCAGTCACACCATCGGTCTGCTGCCGTTCAAGATCGACCTCAACGTGATCGCGGCGGTGCTGACGATCCTGGGTTATTCGCTGAACGACAAGATCGTCATCATGGACCGCATTCGCGAGAACCGCGGGAACCTGCCATACGCAACGAGGTCGCTGATCAACGCGTCGATCAACCAGACGATCAGCCGCACGATCATGACGGGCACGACCGTGCTGATCGCGTCGCTGGTGCTGTACGTCGTCGGCGGCGAGGCTCTGCGGTCCTTCGCGTACTGCTTCATGATCGGCGTCGTGGTCGGGACGTACTCGTCGGTTGCCATCGCGGCGCCGATCGTGTGGTCGCGTTCGTCGGACCCGACGGCGGCGGCGAACTCGGGCCGCTCGGCGGCGGTGCCGGCCTGACGCTGGTGCGCAGGTTTGGCGCGGTACGTGTTTGCACTTGATTGAATCATCCACGACCCTGGCCAATGGCCGGGGTCGTGGTGCTTTTGTGCCGCGCGGGCGGGTTATCGCGACTGCGCGGGGGCGGGGTTATCGACAACTTGTTCAATGGGTCAGAAATTTGCGAAGGGTTGCCGATGGATCCGTCGTACACTCTTGCGCCACACGGATTTTTGTGACCATGGTCCCCAGCAATCCCCGAAAAGTCGTCGTCGTGCTCGCCCTGCTGCTTGCGGTGTGGGCGGTGGCGTTTTGGCTGCATCGCCCGACGGATGTTGACCTTTCCGGTGCGCCCATCACCAGTGGGCCGCGGGGCGGGAGCCTGGCGGCGGCGTCGCCGGCCTTGGTGTCGGTCGATGTTGGAACGCCGAGCCAGCCGTCGGTGGTTGAGCCGCTGATGCGCGATGTGCCGGCCATGCGACCCCCGGCGGTGCTGGGTGAGAATGGTGCGCCCAAGCCGATCCCCACGCCGGCCCCGGTGCGGCGAACGGTGACGATCCTGCCGGAGTTCACCGAATACACCGTGCAGAAGGGCGATGTCAGCTTCGGCGTGATCGCGCGCAGGGTCTACGGCGACAGCAAGTGGGCCGACAGCGTCGCCCGCGCCAACCCGTTTGTTACGCCGAACAAGCTGATCGTGGGCCGGACGGTGCTGCGGATCGCCAAGGATCCGACGAATATCCAGGGCAAGGTTGTGACGCTGGGCCCCGCCGAGGCGCTGAACGAGGTTGCTGCGGGCGAGAAGAGCGCGAGCCGAACGTACGTCACTCAGCCGGGCGACACGTTGTCGGGGATCTCCAAGAAGTTCTACGGCAAGGCGACGCTCTACAAGAAGATCGTTGATGCCAATCCGCAGGCGCTGCGCGACCCGGCGAAGCTGAAGTCGGGTGTTGAGCTGGTGATCCCTGAGTGATGGGCCCCCGCGTTGCGTGCTTCGCGTGCATGCCGCCGCCCGCCCCGAATCCCTTGCACCCCCGTCGCCCGCTATCCTCCGCCTTCGCGAACGCTCCATTTTCCTGAGCGCGGAGGCTCGATTTGCCCAGCACCTGCAAGCGGATTCTCGTCACCGGCGGCGCCGGGTTCCTTGGCTCACACCTGTGTGATCGGCTGGTCGAGCAGGGTCACGACGTGATCTGCCTGGACAACCTGTTCACGAGCCAGAAGATCAACATCACGCACCTGCTGGGCAAGCCGAACTTCGAGTTCATCCGGCATGACGTGACGCACCCGTTGTGGCTTGAGGTGGACGAGATCTACAACGCCGCGTGCCCTGCTGCGCCGGGGCACTATCAGTACAACCCCATCAAGACGATGAAGACGAGCGTGATGGGGGCGATCAATATCTTGGGGATGGCCAAGCGCTGCCGCGCGAAGGTGCTGCAGTTTTCGACCAGCGAGGTGTATGGCGATCCGGAAGTTCATCCGCAGCCGGAGAGCTATCGCGGGAACGTGAACCCGATCGGCCCGCGAGCGTGCTACGACGAGGGCAAGCGCGCGGCGGAGACGCTTTTCTTTGACTACAACCGGCACAACAAGGTGAACATCCGCGTCGTGCGGATCTTCAATACCTACGGCCCGCGGATGCACCCGTTTGACGGGCGCGTAGTGTCGAACTTCATCCGCCAGGCGCTGGAGAACGCGCCGATCACGATCTTCGGCGAGGGCAAACAGTCGCGATCGTTCTGCTACGTGAGCGATCTGATCGAGGGCATCATCCGAATGATGGATGCGCCGGACGATTTCATCGGGCCGGTGAACCTTGGCAACCCGGTTGAGTTCACGATGCTTGAGCTGGCCAAGACGGTGATCGAGCTGACCGGCAGCAAGAGCGAGTTGGTCTATCGGCCGATGCCGGCCGACGACCCGAGCCAGCGCCAGCCGGACATCACGCTGGCGCGGGCACGGCTCGGTTGGGAGCCGTCAGTGCATCTGCGCCAAGGGTTGGGAAGGACGATCGACTACTTTCGGTCAATCGAGTTTTCGAGCTTCCGGGCGCCGACGCCGAACTACTAGCGGAAGGGCGGAGGGGTCAGTGCGAAGCCGAGTGGGGGAGCGGGAGTTGTCGCCGGCGCGATGGTTTCGCTCGGCGGGAGATTTGACTCAGGGGCGAACTGATGCGCGGACGACGGACGGGGCCGAAGCCGAAGCCGCAGCGCGGGGCGACGAGTCTGCGGCTGTTTGTCGCGGTGTATCCGCCGATGGACGCCGCGGGGCGGATGCTGGCGCGGGTGGATGGCGCTGCGCTGCCGGAGGGCGCGAGGCTGACACCGGTGGAGCAGGTGCATTGCACGCTGGTGTTTATCGGCGAAACGCCGGTGAAACGGATGGACGAGGTGGTCGAGTCGGTGGACCGAGCCGCGGCGGGGTTCCGTGAGTTTGCGCTGACGCCGGCGCGTCTGGTGACGCTGCCCCTGAACAAGCCAGCACGCTTGCTGGCGATGCTGACCGACGCGCCTGCGGCGTTGGTGGAGATCCAGAAGCGGCTGGCGCAGCGGTTGGCGAAAGAAGAGGATCGCAAGCGGGCGTTCCTGCCGCATTTCACGCTGGCGCGGTATGACATCCAACGAGCCGCGGCGAGCGTCGATCAGGAGCTCGCGCCCGGGGCCATCGCGCCGTTCGCAGTCGGCTCTGTGCGGCTGATGTCGAGCCACTTGGGGCCGGCGGGGGTGGTTCACCGGCTGGAGCACGAGTGCGTGCTAGAGTGAGATAGTCCGTCTCTGGGTCGCCTGTCTCAGGTGGCCCGCCTCTCCGAGGCGGGTCGGGAGCCCGCGGCCCGTCTTGATCGCGTTCGCATATACTCCACGCTTGCGCCGTTCGCCGCGCACGCGATGCTTGAAACACGACATTTACAGGGTGTGCCACATGCCGATGCATTCGTTTCCCCGGTTCGCTGCGTTTGTTCTGGTGGTGTGTGCGGGCGCGAGCGTGACGCTCGCCGAGCTCACGCCGGGGCGGGGCGAGCTGATCGAGGGGACGAGCCAGCCGGTGGCGCGGTTCTATCCCGGGCACTTTACGGACAAAGACGGCGTGGCGAGCATCGCGATGAAGCGCGTGTTCGCCAAGTCGCGCGAGCTGCCGAACAACTACACGGTCAAGCCGTTGTTTGAGAAGCTGGCCGACGGACGCCATCGTGTGCGGATCGAGTTCCCCACGGGCACGTCGTATTACGCGACGGGCGAGGTCTCCGGGCCGCTGTTGCGCAACGGGCGTGAGATCACGCTCTGGAACACCGACGCGTACGGCTACGACATCACGTCGACGTCGTTGTATCAGAGCCATCCGTACGTGCTGGCGGTGCGGCCCGATGGCAGCAGCGTGGGCATGGTGCTGGACACAACGTGGCGCACGGTGATCAACCTTGACGGCGCGGTGGAGTTCACCAGCGAGGGCAACGCGGCGCCGCTCTATGTCATCGACCGCGCCAAGCCTGAGGAGGTCTCGACGGGGTTGATGGAGTTGACCGGGAACATGCCGCTGCCGCCGAAGTGGGCGATCGGCTATCACCAGTGTCGCTACTCCTACTTCCCGGAAGCGACGGTCCGCGACATCGCGCAGAACTTCCGTGATCGCGACATCCCCTGCGACGTGATCTGGTTTGACATTGACTACATGAAAGGCTTCCGCACCTTCACGTTTGACGAGCAGCACTTCCCGGACCCTAAAGGCCTGAACGCGGACCTGAACGCGATGGGCTTCAGCGCGATCTGGATGATCAACCCCGGGATCAAGAAGGAGAAAGGCTATTTCGTCGCCGACCAACTCCTTGAGCAAGGCTTTGAAGTCAAGACCAACAAGGGCGAGACGTTCGTTGGCCCGGTGTGGCCCGGCAACTGCGTCTTCCCGGACTACACGTCGGACAAGGTCCGCACATGGTGGGCCGGGCTGTACAAGGACTTCATGGCGATGGGCGTCAACGGCGTCTGGAACGACATGAACGAGCCGGCGGTGTTTGCCACCGCGACCAAGACCATGCCCGAGGACAACCAGCACAAGGGCGGCATGTACGCGTCCGGCCCCGGCGTTGAGCCGGTGCTGATCACGCCGGGCTCGCACGCGCGGTTCCACAACGTCTACGGCACGCTGATGGCCCAGGGCACGTACGAGGGCATCCTCGCAGTGAACCCGGCCAAGCGGCCCTTCGTGCTGACGCGCGCCGGGTATCTGGGCAGTCATCGATACGCCGCGACGTGGACCGGCGACAACTCCGCGACCTGGTTCGACCTTGAGCACTCGGTGCCGATGGTGCTGAACCTCGGGCTTTCGGGCCAGCCGTTCTCAGGCCCCGACATCGGCGGGTTCAACGGCAACGGCCCGGGCAACGCCGAGTCACGCGGCAAGCACTTCGCCCGTTGGATGGGCATCGGTGCGCTGCTGCCATTCAGCCGCGGCCACACCGGCAAGGGAAACATCCAGAAGGAGCCTTGGTCGTTCGGGCCCGAGGTTGAGCGTGCGTGCAAGCTGTCGCTGCAGCGTCGGTATCGGTTGCTGCCGTATTTCTACACGCTCTTCCGCGAGGCGAGCATGACCGGCGTGCCGGTGATGCGTCCGGCGTTCTTCGCGGATCCGAAGGACACGGCCCTGCGCAGCGAGGATGACACGTTTTTGCTCGGAAGTGATTTGCTGGTGATCCCGCAGCTCATGCCCGATCGCACGCGCACGCCGATCATGCCCAAGGGCGTGTGGCGCAAGGTGGAACTCGTAGGCGAGGCGAATCATCCGGACCTGCCGGAGCTGCGCGTGCGTGAGGGTGGGATCGTGCCGCTGGGCCCGGTGATGGAGTACTCGAGCGAGAAGGCGCTGGACCCGCTGACGCTGGTGGTGTCTTTGGACACGCGTGGGCAGGCGACGGGCACGCTCTATGAGGACGCGGGCGATGGCTTTGGCTATCAGAAGGGCGAGTACCTGCTGACGACCTATCAGGCCAAGCAGGAGGGCGACAAGGTCACGGTGACGGTGCTCAAGACCGAGGGCCAGATGGCGCGCCCCGAGCGTTCCGTGTCCGTCATCGTCTTGCGCTCCGACACCCAGCCCGCAGCGGGCGGCCTCGGCATCGACGGCTCGCCGATCGTCGTGCAACTGAAGTGATCGCGCTCGCGCGACGTCGCTCACGCGATGGTCGTTGACGATGCGGACGCGGAGATGCTCAGCGGATCGCCGGTCCAGCCGCGCTGCGCCAGCGTGTGTTGGCCCAGGCCGGCGATCATTGCGCCGTTGTCGAGGCAGAACTCCATCGCGGGGATGACCAGGCGCAGGCCAGCGCGGGCGCAGAGCTCGCTGAGGCGGGTGCGTAGGAGCGAGTTGGCGGTGACGCCGCCGCCGGCCAGGAGCGTGGCGCAGTCGGGGTGTTGCTCGATGGCGCGTTCGAGCTTGAGGACGATGGCGCGCGAGCAGGCGTGCTGAAACGCGGCGCAGAGATCGCGGATGTTCTCATCGGTGCGGTCGAGCGCGGGGGTGCCGCCGCGCGAGTTGTGCGAGGGCACGCCGCGGAGGGTGTAAAGCACGCTGGTCTTGAGGCCGGAGAACGAGAAGTCGAGCGAGTGTTTCTCGAGGCGTGAGACGGGCAGATCGAAGCGTGTGTGGTCGCCCTGCTGCGCGAGCTTGTCCACCAATGGCCCGCCCGGGAACGGCAGGTCCAAGAGCGCGGCGCATTTGTCGTACGCCTCACCCACGGCGTCGTCGCGCGTCGAGCCCAGCCGCTGCACGCGGGTCGGCGAGTCCAGGCGATAGAGCGCGGTGTGGCCGCCGCTGACGACGAGGCCGAGCGCGGGAAAAGCGCGGTGGATCGCGTCGGGCGTAATGGGGGCCGCGCGGTCGCGCGTGAGGAACCCGGCGTACATGTGGGCTTGCACGTGATCAACGCCCACAAGTGGGATGTCGAGTGACCACGCCAGGGCCTTGCCCGCGGCGACGCCGACCAGCAACGAACCGATCAGCCCCGGGCGATTGCCGATGGCGATGGCGTTCAAGTCGCGAGCTTCCACGCCCGCGTCGCGCAGCGCACTCTGAACGACCGGGAGAATCCGCTCCGCGTGTGCGCGGCTGGCGATCTCCGGCACCACGCCCCGATACTCCGCGTGCAGCTCGTGCTGACTCGCGATCACGTTGCTCAACACCACGCCGCCAGAGCCAACCACGCTCGCGGCGGTCTCGTCGCAACTGCTCTCAATGCCCAGCACGAGCGAGCCTTCGCCCGTGCCCGCGTGCGCGGCCTGAGCAAGCGTCGAGAGTGCATCGGCGGGCGTCATCGCGGTACCTCGCGTGAGGGTGAAGGCGCCGCCTCGGGTGACGTGGATGGCGGTGGTGAGCCCGGCAGCGCGGGAGCCGGTGGCGCGTCAGTCGTGCCCAGCGGCACGCGCAGCTGCGTGAGCCGGAGTTCGACGCGAGCGAGCTGGGCCCGCAGTTCGACCTGCGTGCGCTCGAGCACTTGGCGCTCGCGATCGGTTGGCGTGAGCGCGGGGAGCGCCGCGGCCGTGGGCGTTCGCAGCGGGATCCAGCGCACCGCGCCGCCGGCGTCGCCGGAGGTGATGCGCTTGGCGATCGCCTCCATCGCGCCGGCGAGCTGGGCATCGCCGATGCGGTCCCTGATGCGCTGTGGCGTGGACCACGCGTCAGCGGTCTTCAGCGTCGCAAACAGATCGCGGAGCTTCGCCTCGCCTTGTGTGCTCGCGGCGGTGATGGCGGCAGCGGGGGCGTCGGCCTTGGGTCGGATCGCGTCGAGCGCCGCTCGCACGGCCATCGCGAGCTCGCTGGTGGCTGCGTCGTCCTCAACCTCGTAGCCCGGCGTCGGGTCCACGCCCCATTGCGTCGCGTTCGCGACGCGATGGATCATCTGCCCCGCGGGGAGATAGAAGCGCTGCTCGGTGAGCTTGAGCAACGCGCCCGGGAGCGTCGGCAGCGGCTCGATCGTCTGCACGAGGCCCTTGCCGAAGGAGCGATGGCCCAGGACGATGGCACGCCCGTTGTCCTTCAGCGCTCCGGCGAAGACTTCGCTCGCGCTGGCGCTGCGTTCGTTCACGAGGATGATCACTGGGAGCGAGGCGGGCACGATGGCCTCGGCGTCAGCGCGGGTGATGGCCGCCGCGACGGGCGGGGCGCTGGCGTCGGCCCGGCGTTTCGTGGAGACGATGACGCCCTCGCTGAGGAACAGGTCCGCAATCTCGATGGCTTGATCCAGCAGCCCGCCGGGGTTGTCGCGAACATCGATGATCAACGCCTGCGGCAGACGCGGATCACCGGATTTGCCGATCGCGCCCGCCGCCAGGAGTGCGCCCTTGAACTCCGCCGCGGTGCGGTCGGTGAACTGTTCGATGCGGACGTACGCGGCCCGAGTCTCGCCCGCGGGAATGTCAAAGGCCCATTCGGCGCGAGCATTGTCAAAGTACAGCCCCTTCACCGAGCGATCACTCAGCGCGGCCCGCGTCAGCGTCACCGCGAACGGCTCGCCGAGCGCTGGCGTCGGCAGTCGGCGCGGGTCAAGCACGTTGCCCGGCAGCGCGAGCGATTCCAGTGCGCCAGCGTCCCAAATCGGCCGGCGCACACGCACGGTTACGCTCGTTCCCGGCTCGCCCTTGAGCTTGGCGATGCTCGAATCAAACGGCTCGCCGAGGGTGCTGGCTCCTTCGATTTCGACGATGCGGTCGCCCGGGCGAAGGCCGGCGGCGAGCGCGGGCGAGCCCTCCATCGGCGTCTGGATCACCACGCCCTCAAGCGTGCCGGCGCTGACATCGATGCGAGCGCCGATGCCTGCGTACTTGCCGGTGAGCGACTGTTCGAACGATGCTTCATCAGCGGGCGCGACGAACTCGCTGTAGGGGTCGTTGAGCGAGCCGACCATGCCCTCGATCCCGCCGCGGATCAGGTCTTTTTCGTCCACGGGCTCGACGTACTTGTCGCGGATGAGTCGGCGTGTGTCGTCCAGCGCGCCGGTCCAGGCGTGATCATCGGAGAATCGCGCCAGCAACTGCGGCAGCCGCCCGATCGCGACGCCAAGCAGCACAAGGAACGTCGCGTAGAGGACGATCTGGCGGGGTTTCATGCAGGCAACAGTATGAGGTGGCCCGCCTCTCCGAGGCGGGTTCTTGGGCAAGCTGCAAGCGACGGAGACGGTGGACTATGCACGCGGTGTCGCGGTCGACGACCCCGCAGCCGCGGTTAGTCCGCGTGCTTCTGACGCAGACGCGCCGAGAGGCGGAGCAGCAGCGACACGCGTTCGACCTCGTCAAGCCAGTCACGCGTGGTCGCGGCGATCTCGTCGCTGGCCACCGGCGCGCCGGGTAGCGGGCAACTCGGCCCGAGGCTGCGTGCGGCGAGTGCTCGGAAACGTGAGAGCGTCTTGTCGCCAAAGAGCGAGATGAACTCGAAGTCTTCGTTGAGGAAGATCGCGGCGGGCACGCGTTGGCCGCCGCAGATCTTGAAGGGCGTGGCAAAGGTGGCGAACTCGTCGCGGTCAATAAACCGCAGCGCGATGCCCGGCGAGTCATCCGACTTCACATCCGCTGGCATGGCCCGCTCAAAGTGCGCCAGGATCGGGCACTGCTGCACGCAGTCGCCGCACCAGGTGCCCGAGATGACGAGAATGTTGACCCGCCGCTTGATGCCGCGAAGCAGATTTTTCTGCGCGTCGGTGAGCGTGACGCGAGCGTCAAACGCCTTCCAGCCCGCGAGCTGGTGCGGCTCGGCGGTTTCCAGATACCGCTCGTACGGCAGGGCTTGGGCGAACGTCGCGCGGAAGGTTTCGGGTGTGTGCATGGGTCAGGTTTGGATGGTGGCGGCGCGGCTCGGTTACTCGCGATGGTGAGGCAACGGGCTCGCCAGAAACGAAATCGCCCGAGCCGAGGCCCGGGCGAATCGTTGAAGTGGAGCGGAAGAGAATCGAACTCTCGACCTCGTCATTGCGAACGACGCGCTCTACCAGCTGAGCTACCGCCCCAATCACGCCGCGGGTTGAAGCGCGGCGATTGGAGGGCAGTTTAGCGCCCAGAGTGTGCCGGGTAAAGCCCGTGCCACCGACCTGCTTCAGGTCGGTGCATCTGGACACACGTCAGCTCACGAGCACCGACCTCGAAACGAGGTCGGTGGCACGGCCATCACGCCCGGAACCACAGGATCGGGTCACGGGTGAGGGTGCCGACGTCCTCGTCAAGGACGGTGTAGTCGAGCGAGCGGAGGAGGTTGGCGGTGGGCTTGCTGCCGGCGTGGTACCACACGCCGTGGGTTTCGATCCCGTCGTTGGACTGGAACTTGCGCGGCGTGCGGAGCTGGCGTTCGCGTTCACCGGCCCACCAGAGGCCGGGCATGAAGCGTCGCCACTTGGGGCGAGATTTCTTGGCCATGGTGAGCACATGGCGTTGGACGCCTAGGCGGTCGATGGCGTCCCACGCCGCGTTGTACTTCTCGTAGTCGGCGACCATGAGGAAGCACTCGGCACCCGGCTTGAGCTTGCGGCGGAGATTGGTCATGTACTCCGTCAGGCCCGCGAAGGGGATGTGACAGAACACGCCGAAGGAGAAGAAGTAGTCAAAGTGTGCGTCGGGGACGCAGGAGAGCGAAAAGTCCGAGACTTGCTCGTAGCGGACATTTCCGCCGGGCTGCTTGCCGAGGTACTTCCAGAACTCGTTGTGCTCAGCGGACATCACGTCCAAACACCAGAGTTCGCGTGCATGCGCCATCGTGCGTGACCAGGCGCCGCGCCCGGGGCCGATCTCCAGCGCCACGGTGTTCTGCGTGACGTAGGGGCGGATGCAGCGAAGGTAGGTCGCGTGGAGCGCCGACAGATACCCCAGCGCGCCGTACGTGCTCTCGCCCATCGGGTCCAGCGGATCGCCCTCGTAATACCCGCCCGCCCACTCGGTGTGAAAGACCTGTGCGTCCTGGCGAGCCTTGTCGATCAGCGCGTTGTCGGGCATGCGCGATGGTAGGGGGACAGCCTTCAGCCTTCAGCCATCAGTGTTCAGCGTTCAGCAGAACAGGAAGAACGCAGAACAATTAGAGCAGCGCCGCAGCGACGGCGAAACCGCGGAGGCCAGCCAACCGCTTGTTTTCGTTCGAAGCTGAAGGCTGAAAGCTGACTGCTGAAGGTTGGCAACTGAGTATCATGCCCCGTCCATGGCCTCCAAGCCCACTGCATCTTCGCCCCCGCCACTGAAGCTCGTCAGCGACGAGCCCGCGGCCTCTGCTGCGCCTTCGACGCCCGCGTCCAACCCACGCGACACGCCGGCGATGCGCCAGTACTACCGCTTCAAGAAACTCCACCCCGGCTGCATCCTGCTGTTTCGGATCGGCGATTTTTACGAGATGTTTGATGAGGACGCCGTCACGGCAAGCCGCGCGATCGGGCTGACGCTGACGCAGCGGACCGCGGGCGTGCCGATGGCTGGCCTGCCGTTTCACCAGCTTGAGAACTACCTGCGGAAGTTCCTCGCCGCGGGGTTTCGCGTCGCGGTGTGCGAGCAGACCGAGGACGCCGCGACCGCCAAGGGCTTGGTCGAGCGGAACGTCACGCGGGTGCTGACACCCGGCACGCTGGTCGATGACGGGCTGCTGCCGGACGATCGAGCCGCGTGCATCGGGGCGGTGTGCTTCCCGCGCGGCGAGGACGGCCCCGTCGCGATCGCGGTGGTCGAACTGGGCAGCGGGCAGTTCACACTCATGCACGTGGACGCGACGAACGTCGGCGACGAACTCACGCGCCTGGGCGTCAGCGAGGTGCTCTATCCCGAGACGCTCGCGGGCGAGCCGACCGAGCGACTCGCGACGGCGCTCCGCGGCTGCTCCGCCAGCACAACGCCCTGCGCACAGTGGCACTTCCGCCTCGAAGAAGCCCGCGAGAGCCTGCTCACGCACTACGGCGTCGCGACGCTCGCGGGCTTCGGCCTCGCCGATGACGACGTGCTGATCATGCCCGCCGGCGCGCTGCTGCGGTACCTTCGCGCGACGCAAGCGCCTGAGCATGTCGCGGGCGAGGGCGCGGGGCCTACGCCGGCAAACGGAAATCGCACGAGGCAGACGCTCGGGCATTTGCGCCCGCCGCGCTGCCAGGTGATGAGCAGCGGGCTGATCATCGATGGCTCGTCGCTGCGCTCACTCGAGATCGACCGCACGATTCGCGGTGTCGCCGCCGGCGGCTCCGCCCGTGGCGACGGCTACGCCGGCGAAGGCTCGCTCCTCGGCGTCTTCGCCTCACGCACCACCGCCCACGGCAGCGGCAGCGGCTGCCCCTGTCGCACCGGCATGGGCAAGCGCCTGCTCCGCGATTGGCTCTGCCGACCGCTCCGCGATGTGGATCAGATCACGCGCCGGCAAGACGGCGTGGGTGCGCTGGTCGCCGACCGCGCGCTGGCGACGAAGATCGGCACGCTGCTCGCGGGCGTCCAAGATGTGCATCGCATCGGCGCCCGGATCTCGGTCGGTCGTGCGACTCCACGCGATCTGGCCGCGCTGGGGCTTTCGATCGCACGTGCGCCGCAGCTCGCTGAGGCGCTGGCGTCCGAGCCGGCGCTCGCGGCGTGGCACGCGGAGCTCACGGCTGCCGCGATGCGGTTGCGCCCGCTCGGCGAGCGCATCATCACGACGAGTGTCGACGACCCGCCGGCGCACCTGCGCGACGGCGGCTTCGTCCGCCCCGGCGTCGATCGCGCGCTCGACGAAGCCCGCGAGCTGCAGACCAACGCCACCGACTGGCTCAGTGAGTACCAAGCCCAGCTCATCGCCAAGCACGACCTGGCGAATCTGAAGGTCGGTTACAACCGCGTCTTCGGCTATTACATCGAGCTGCCGAAGACGCAGGCGACGCGGGCCCCCGCTGAGTTCTCCAGGCGGCAGACGCTTGCGAGCGCCGAGCGGTACATCACGCCGGAGCTCAAGACCTTTGAGGAAAAAGTGGGCACCGCGCAGGCTCGGGCGCTGGAGCGTGAACAGGTGATCTTTGCGGACTTGTGTACGGCCGCGGGCGCGGAGCTGGCGTCGCTGGCCAAGTTCGCTGACATCGCGGCGGAGCTGGATGTCTTGGTCTGCTTCGCGGACAAAGCCGCGGCGAGGCGGTGGGTGCGCCCGTCGATCGTTGACGAGCCGGTGCTCGAGATCACGCAGGGGCGTCATCCGGTGCTGGACGAGTTGCTCGAGGGCGACTTCGTTCCCAACGACCTTTCACTCGGCGCGATGAACCCGGCGACGCCGGCGCTCGCGCTGATCACCGGGCCGAACATGGCCGGCAAGAGCACGTTCATCCGCCAGACGGCGCTGATCGTCTTGCTGGCGCACACCGGCTCGTTCGTCCCGGCGGAGCACGCTCGCGTCGGCCTGTGCGATCGCATCTTCACGCGCGTTGGCGCTGATGATGCGCTCTTCGCCGGTCAGTCGACGTTCATGGTCGAAATGACCGAGACCGCGGGGATCCTGCATCACGCGACGGAGCGATCGCTGGTGATTCTCGACGAGATCGGCCGCGGCACCAGCACGCTCGATGGCCTGTCACTGGCGTGGGCGATCACCGAGCGGCTGGCGAGTCCGCCAAGCGCGGTGGCGATGACGCCTGCGGTTTCGCCGGCCGCCTCACCCCGCGGCCCGCGCACGCTCTTTGCCACGCACTATCACGAGCTCACGCGTCTCGAAGAGCTCATGCCCGGCAAGGTCGCAAACCTGCAGGTCGCGGTGCGCGAGTGGGAGGACCAGGTCGTCTTCCTGCACCGCATTCTGTCGGGCCGCGCCGACCGGTCCTATGGCATCCACGTCGCCAAACTCGCCGGCGTCCCGCCCGACACCATCGCCCGCGCGAAGCAAGTGCTTGAATCGTTGACGGTCGAGCATTCGGGCTTGCTGGCGGAGATTGAAACCAGCGAGGCGACCCCTGAGCAGGTGGCCGGTGCGCAGAAGTCAAGCAGCTCGGCGAGCAGCGGCCGCAAAGCAGGGCGCCAGCCCGCCGCGCCGCGAAACGACGCCCAACTGGCCCTCTTCACCGAGTTTGTCGAGCATCCCGTCGTGGCCGAGCTGCGGACAATGCCGCTGGACAAAATGAGCCCGCTCCAGGCCTTTGATGTCCTCAGAAGCGTTCAGGCTCGCCTGACTCAACGCGAGTAGGGTCTGACGCGGTGATCACTCATTGGTGTTCCGAGCGAACGCCGAACATGCGTCGCGGCCCGCTCGAAACGTGACCCACGCCAACTTCCCGCCTAGCATCTCGGCCCTGAATCCTTCCGCGGAGTTTCCCATGAAGTCCAAGACCCACCCCAAGTACTACAACGACTGCAAGGTCTACCACAACGGCGAGCTGGTGATGACTGTCGGCGCGACCGTGCCGGAGATTCACGTCGAAGTGTGGTCCGGCTCGCACCCGTTCTTCACGGGCAAGAACGTGCTGGTGGACTCCGCCGGGCGCATTGAGAAGTTCCAGAAGAAGTTCCAGGGCAACTACTTCGCGAAGAAGGAAGCCCCCAAGGCCGCGCCCGCGCAGGGCTGAGGCGATCGCGAGGCGACTGGTGTTCGGATGCCGTGACTGAGGCTTGGCGAAGTCACGGGTGCGAGCGCCCAGCGTTCCAGGCCGTAAGCACGCTGAACCGTCGTGGTATGGGATCGGGCCATCAGTTCGCGAGGAAGCACGCATGGCTCCCTCAATGTCCGCTGCTGCCACTGCCAACATACCGAAACCCCGCAAGGCCCGACGTCTCCGTCGGGCTTTGTTTTTTCTCAGCGGCCTCGGCGTGGTCTGCCTCATCGCGATCGAGCTCGTGCTGCGCGTCGTCATAGGTATGGGCGATCCCCCGCTGTACGACACGGATCCCGGCTGGGAGTACGCGGTGCGCCCGGGCGTGTATCACCGCTTCGGCAACACCGTCAGCGTCAACCGCTGGCACATGCGCTCGCCGGACGTGGACAAGCGCAAGTCGGACCCGAATGAACTGCGCATCCTCATCATGGGCGACAGCGTCGTCAACGGCGGCTCACCCACCGACGATCGCGAGCTCGCTACCACGCTGATCCAACAATCGCTCGCTGCCGAGCTCAAACGCCCCGTCCGCGTGCTCAACATTTCCGCCGGCTCCTGGGGACCGACGAACCTCCTCGAATACACCAAGGCCCACGGCACATTCGACGCTGACATCGCCGTCATCGTCTTGAACTCCCTCGACTACGGCGACGAACCCACATACGCGCCGCTCGGGGCCGAGATGCCCACGAGCAAGCCCTGGCTCGCGATCCAGGAGGGACTCGCCAACTACGTTCCCCGCGCGATCGAGAAAGTCCGCGGCGTGCAACCCGCGCCCGATACCGACCTCAACCCGCCGCCCGAACGCGCCGAGCGCACGCTCGCCTCGATCCGCTCGTTGGTCACGCGACTTCGCGCCGACGGAATCCGCGTCGCCGCGGTTCAGCACATGCGCCGCGACCTCGAGATCAAGAAGTCCCCCCTCATCGGGCACGCAAAGCTCGGCGGCGAACTGCGATCGCTCGGCGTGCCCATTTTCCAGACCGATGCATGGTTCCGCGCGCACGACGCCGATGTGCCGAGCGTCTGGCGCGACGACATCCACCCCAGCGCCGCGGGCCAGCGAGGGCTGGCGAGCGTGCTCGCGGAGGCTGTCCTCGCCGCGCGGGCGCTGCCGGCGCCGACCAGGGGGACACTCGGCCCCTTGATGCCGACAGATTGGCCGGCGGCCCCTCTGTCGCCCCTTGCTCGTTGACCGACCGGCACGCCGATGACAGGCCGAAACTGGCAATCTGGGTCAATCTCGGCTACTCTATCCGTTGATCCGCAAATACGGATGAATCGATGCTCGCGGGCTCATTGCTCGCGGGAAAGTAGATTTTCGAGGTCGGCGTCCGCGAGCTTGCGCCCGCGGCACTGACGACGCCGGGAGCTTGAGCATGGCCAGTGAGTTTGCCAAACACGCCGCGTCTCGGGTGCTGCTGCTTGATGGCGGCATGGGCACGCAGATCTTCGCGCGGAATCTCTCGGTCGAGCACGACTACTGCGGCTGCGAGAACTGCACCGACATCCTGGTCAAGACGCGCCCGGACCTGATTCAGGAGATTCACGAGGCGTACCTCGCGGCGGGCGCGGACGCCGTGGAGACCGATAGCTTCGGTGCCAACAAACTCGTGCTGAGCGAGTTCGATCTCACGCCCGAGACCTACGCGCTAAACAAGATGGCGGCCGAGGTGGCGCGGGCCGCGTGCGACAAGCACGCGACGAAAGACAAGCCGCGCTACGTCATCGGCAGCATGGGCCCGGGCACCAAGCTCATCACGCTGGGCAACACCCACTGGGACGAGATGCTCGACAGCTACCGCGAACAAGCCCGCGGCCTCATCGATGGCGGCGCCGACGTCCTGCTCCTGGAAACCTGCCAGGACATCCTGCAGATCAAGTGCGGCATCAACGCGATCCTCGCCGCGCTCGCCGAGCGCAACAAAACGGTCAACGACATCCCGATCATGGTCAGCGTGACGATCGAGACCACGGGCACGATGCTGGTGGGCACGTCGATAGAGGCCGCGTTGAGCGCGCTGAGCCAGTACCCGATCATGTCGCTTGGGTTGAACTGTGCGACCGGCCCGGCGGAGATGGCCGACCACATTCACATCCTGGGAAAGCACTGGGGCGTCGGGCGCACCAGCGGGCGATTGGTGAGCTGCCTGCCCAACGCCGGCCTGCCGGTGCTGGTCGAGGGGCGAACGGAATACCCGCTGCAGCCGCAGCCGTTTGTCGAGGCGATGCTGAAGTTTGTCGAGCAAGACGGCGTGAGCATCGTCGGCGGCTGCTGCGGCACGACGCCGGCGCACATCAAGCTGTTGCACGAGGCGCTGGAGCGCAAGTCGGCGGGTCAGGTCAAGAAGGCCTCGCCGACGCCGAGCGTCACCAGTCTCTACCAGCCGCAGGACTACCGCCAGGACAACTCGATCCTGATCATCGGCGAGCGCATGAACGCCAGCGGCAGCAAGAAGTTCAAGCAGTTGCTGGAGGCCGAGGACTTCGACGGCATCGTCTCGCTGGCCCGCGAGCAGGTGCGTCATGATTCCGCGCATGTGCTGGACCTGAACGTGGACTACGCCGGGCGCGACAACGCCAAGGACATGGCGGAGATCGTCAAGCGGGTGGTGCGACAGGTGGACGTGCCGCTCATGCTGGACAGCACGCAGCTCAAAACGCTCGAGGCCGGCCTCAAGCACGCGCCCGGAAAATGCATCATCAACAGCGGCAACTTTGAAGACGGTGAGCACAAGTTCGACGAGGTCTGCCGCCTGGCGACGACCTACGGCGCGGCCCTGGTCATCGGCTCGATCGACGAGGACAAAGAGGCCAGCATGGCCCGTACTGCCGAGCGCAAGCTCGCGATCGCGCAGCGGGCGTTTGATCGCGCCACGCGCGTACACGGCATCCAGCCGGAAGACCTCATGTTCGATCCGCTCGTACTGCCGATCAGCACGGGCATGGCCAGCGACCGGCGCTCGGGACTCGAGACGATCGAGGGCGTGCGCCGGATCGCTGAGGCGATGCCACTGTGCCAGACCACGGTCGGCCTCAGCAACGTGAGCTTCGGTCTACGCCCCGCGGCACGCATCGTGCTCAACAGCGCGTTCCTCCACGAACTCCAAGTCGCCGGCCTCACCAGCGCGATTCTGCACTTCAGCAAGATCCTGCCCAAGAACAAGATCCCGACTGAGCAGTGGGACGCCGCGCTCGATCTGATCTATGACCGGCGCGACGCCGGCCTCGGCGGCACCGGCCTGCCGTCGGGCATCACGGACACCACGTTCGATCCACTATCGAAGTTCATCGAACTGTTCAAGGACGCCGAGAGCACCGGGGCCGCCAAAAAGTCACAGAAGACGCTCACGCTCGAAGAACGCCTGCAAGCCCACATCATCGACGGCGAGAAAGAAGGTGTCCAAGCCACCCTCACCGAGGCGATGGCCAAGTACAAGCCGCTGGACATCATCAACGACCATCTGCTAGCGGGGATGAAAGTTGTCGGTGATCTCTTCGGCAGCGGGCAGATGCAGTTGCCGTTTGTGCTCCAGAGCGCCGAAGTGATGAAGATGGCCGTGGCGTACTTGCAGCCGTACATGGAAAAGAGCGAGGGGCAGACCAAGGGCTCGATCGTGCTGGCGACGGTCAAGGGCGACGTACACGACATCGGCAAGAACCTCGTGGACATCATCCTGAGCAACAACGGCTACACCGTACACAACATCGGCATCAAGCAGCCGGTGGCTGACATCATCAAGGCGTGGCGCGAGACCAAGGCGCACGCGATCGGCCTCAGCGGCCTGCTGGTCAAGAGCGTCACGGTCATGGAGGAAAACATCCACGAGCTGAACGCGCAGGGGATCGATGTGCCGGTGCTGCTGGGCGGCGCGGCCCTGACGCGTCACTACTGTGAGGGCCACTTGCGCACGCTCTACAAGGGCCGCGTGTACTACGGCAAGGACGCGTTCGAGGGCCTGCGCACGATGGACCATGTGGTCAATCGTCTCGAGGACACGCTGAACACCGAGATCGAGAATCGCGTCTCGAAGCGCTCCGCGGCCGAGGAAGTGATCGCCCGTTCCCGCGCCGACAGCGCCCAGAAGATGGCGACGTTTGAAGCCGGCAAAGCCGCGGCGGCCAGTGGTGGGGGGGCCGGTGAGGCCGGTACGGGCGCGACCGTCACGATCGTCGAGCGCTCCGATGTTCGCACCGATGTCCCCATCCCCTCGGCTCCGTTCTTCGGCTCGCGCGTCGTCACCGACATCGACCTCGATCAGGTCTTCCCATTTATCAACAAGGTCGCGCTCTACCGCGGCCAGTGGCAGTTCAAACAGGGCGCCATGAGCGACGATGAGTTCGAGCACCAGATCGAAGACACTGTCGCCCCGATCCTTTCGCGGCTGAAAGAGCGTTGCAAGCGCGAGGCGATCCTCCGTCCCAGCGTCGTCTACGGCTACTTCCCCTGCAACAGCGACGGCAACGACCTGATCGTCTACGACGCCGTCGACCACGCGCGCGAGATCGAGCGCTTCACCTTCCCGCGCCAGGATTCGCGCAAACGTCTTTGCATCAGCGACTACTTCCGCGACGTCTCCACCGGCCAGCGCGACGTGATCGCGCTGCACTGCGTCACCGTCGGCAAGCACGCGACCGAAGCCGCGCAGGAGCTCTATAAGAGCAACCAGTACACCGAGTACCTCTATCTCCACGGCCTGGGCGTCGAAACCGCCGAGGCGCTGGCGGAGTTCTGGCACAAGCGCATCCGCCAGGAGCTGGGCATCGGCAACGAGGACTCGCCACGCGTCAAAGAGCTGTTCACGCAGAAGTACCGCGGCTCGCGCTACAGCTTCGGCTACCCCGCGTGCCCGGACATGCGCGACCAGGAAAAACTCTTCCGCCTGCTTGACCCCTCACGCATCGGCTGCGAACTCACCGACAACTGGCAGATCGACCCGGAGCAAAGCACGAGCGCGATCATCGTGCATCATCCTGAGGCGAAGTATTTCAACGTGTGACTTTGGTGGCCCGCCTCTCCGAGGCGGGTCCGCAGACATCCGGGCACGCCGCGCATTCCGGTACGGACGGAGCCAGCCGTCCTGCTCGGCCTTGGAGAGGCCGAGCCACCACTACCGCGCCATTGCACCCTCAACCCCCACCGGCAACGTATCGAGGATGTTTCGGATCACCGCATCGGTGTCGACACGCTCGGCCTGCGCTTCGAAGTTCAGAATCAAACGGTGCCGCAACGCGGCAAGTGCGACGCCCTTGATGTCGTCCATTGAGGCCGCGGGGCGTGCGTCAAGCAACGCGCGGCACTTGGCCCCAAGCACCAGCGCCTGGGCCGCGCGGGGCGATGCGCCGAAGCGCACGAAGCGGTTGACCATCGGCGTCGCGAACTCGCCCGAGCTGCCGCCTTCGCCCGCCGCGTGTGTCGCCATCACGACGCGCACGGCGTAGTCCTGCACATGCGGCGCGATCGCCACCTGCTGCACGAGCTTCTGATGCTCGATGATGCGCGGCGCGTCAACCACGCTCTCGACGGTCGCGTCGGTGCCGGCGGTCGTGCGGCTCACGATGTCGAACAACTCGCGCCGGCTTGAGTAGCCGACCTGCAGCTTGAAGAAGAAGCGGTCGAGCTGCGCCTCGGGCAGCGGGTACGTGCCCTCCTGCTCCAGCGGGTTCTGCGTCGCCATCACGAAGAACGGGCGCGGCAGCGGGTGCGTCGTGCCGCCCACCGTCACGGAGCGCTCGGCCATGGCCTCAAGCAACGCGCTCTGCGTCTTCGGCGTCGCGCGGTTGATCTCGTCCGCCAGGAGCATCTGCGCAAAGATCGGCCCGGGCTGGAAGACGAACTGTCGCGAACGCCCGCCGCGCCCGTCGTCGGTCTCGGCGACGATCGTCGTGCCGGTGATGTCCGCCGGCATGAGGTCGGGCGTGAACTGCACGCGCGCGAAGTCGAGCTTGAGTGCGCGGCTTAGCGTGCGGATGAGCAGCGTCTTGCCGAGGCCGGGGACGCCTTCAAGCAGGCAATGCCCGCCGCAGAACAGCGCGGTGAGCACGCCATCAACGATCTCGCTGTGTCCGACGATGACCTTGGTGACCTGATCGCGCACGGCCTGATAGTCGTCACGAAAGCGACGGGCGAGGGCATTGACTTCGTCAGGAGAAAGAGCCGCGCCGTTGCTGGAGGTCGCCATGAGCGATGGTAAGGCGGAAGCAGTCAGCTTTCAGCAGTCAGTCAGCGAAAGCAAAGCCATCAGCGCGTCATGCGACACGCGCGGACGTACATAATCTGATCGTCTCGCGTCTCGCGTCTCGCGTCTCGCGTCTCGCGTCTCGCGTCTCGCGTCTCGCGTCTCGCGTCATTTGACTTCTCACAGAAAAGGCCGCGGTCGGATTCGAACCGACGAGGGACTTGCGTCCAACGGATTTGCAATCCGTTCCATTCAACCACTTTGGTACGCGGCCAGCGTGAGCCAGTTTACGGCGGCCGCGGAGCGCGGGCAACACGCTAGCGTGGGATTTGGGTAACCCAGCCTCTCGAGGCTGGGGCTGGACTTGCCATCCTCCAAACCATTGAGCCGCAGTTGTGCCGCGCATGCTTCGGGCATTCCAACACCCGCGCAACGCCCGCGGCTGATACGATTGTCGCTCACGTCGCCCGGCCCGCGAGCCGATCGCAGCGGCGGCGTGACTTGCCCAGCCCGTCGCCGACGCACGCACATCGCGCCCGACCAGGAGACTGCCGATGCTCATGAATCCCCGCTTCAGCGCACTGCTTGTCGTCAGCGCGACGCTGCTCACTGCCCAAGCCGTCGCCTCTGCGCAGTCCGCGCCAAGCGTTGGCCCGCGTCCGAAGGACCAGCCCGCCCCAGCCCCAGCCCCGGCGACCCC